>Ga0114898_1001846_pt1 | contig 11800 bp, 18 predicted proteins | sample Malvired_Geostar_FD_83496 | JGI IMG/M metagenome (GOLD analysis project Ga0114898, IMG submission 83496) | Marine viral communities from the Global Malaspina Expedition - Malaspina viral metaG DeepMed_Geostar | ecosystem: Environmental > Aquatic > Marine > Oceanic | place: Mediterranean Sea... | reverse complement strand
GTTCAGCGGCCGTAATCGCCGCCGAAAAACCGGCCGAACCCGCGCCGATGACAGCAAGGTCATATTCCTGTTTGTCGGTCGAACAACAATTGTTCATATTATTTTCCTTTCCGGGTGGTTGGTTGTGTATCGGTCTCGCAGCAAGCGCGCGCACGGGCTCGTTGTCGGTAGCCGTACAGTGCCAGGGCAATGAACAGGAGTAATCCGGGTATGAGGACATAGTCTATCCAGCCCAGCCATGCCGAGAGTCCAAGGGCCCCGAACGAGACAACAAGGATTGGTGTGAAACAGCAGATCACAGCAAAAATTGTTCCGACGATCCCGGTTTTGAAAATGGTGTTGCCACGCATTATTTAATCCCGCGCCTTGGCCGGATAACCGGCATTTGTCGAAGCGATCCCGATGGTTTCCACATTGGCGACTGACGAGTTGAAGGTGACAGTTGCGGTTTTTTTATCGAAGTTGACGTCTACGGCCTCTACGCCGGTGACGGCTTCCATCGCGGTTTTGACCGTCACCGGACACAGGGCGCAGGTCATGTTTTCGATGTCGAAAACGGTTGTTTGTTCATCCTGCGCTGTGGCGCTGGCAGCGAGCGCCGCAGTTGGGAGGTAGCCTCCCGGATATATGACAGCCAGTCCCAGGCAAATGCCCCGGCCAGAATAATGCCTGTTCGTTTCATCTCGATTTCTCCTAATAGAACAGCGGTGCCCACCAGTTGATTGTCAGGGCCAATCCCACCAGCACGGTTGAGAACCACAGGGCGGCTTTGGTGATCAGTGCGGATTCCGGACGGGCGCAGTAAGACCCGTCGTCACAAGCTGGCTTGGTCTTGAAATAGACCAGCCAGAACCCCATCCCGATAAATATCAGAGCCACCGTCGCGAAGAGTGGTTTGTAAGGTTCAAGGGCCGTCAGATTGCCGATCCATGCCCCTGATACGCCCAGCATCAGAAGCAGGAGCGGCGGCCACACAGCAGGCGGATGCAAGAATGGCTCCGACCACACCACCAGTCGCAAGCAGACCTCTTTTTGTCTGCTTCCCGTCATCAGACAACAGGTCGTCCGATTTGATATCGTTCATGTGATTTACCTCGAATTCGATTCGCAGTTAAGATACAGTCTGTAGCTAATACAGACTCAAGGAGGTTTTGATCACATGGACGATCACAATTCCGGGAGGCGACTAAAGCGAGCAGAATTGTCGAAGGTGACAGGCTGCCACCTTGAAACGGTCCGCTATTATGAAAAGACCGGCATGATGCCAGATCCGCGGCGCAGCAAAACGGGTTACAGGCTGTATGACGAAACACATGTTTCCCGGTTGCGGTTTATCCTGCGCGCCCGTGAACTGGGTTTTTCGATTGAAGATATCCGGGGGTTGCTGACTCTTATAGATGGTCAGTTGCAAACATGTTCGGAGGTCAAACAGCGTACGGAAAGCCATCTTGCTGACGTGCGCACAAAAATTGATGACCTGAAACGGATCGAACAGGTTTTGGCGGAAACGGCAGCTCAATGTTCAGGAAAAGATGTGCCTGAGTGCCCTGTTCTGGAAGCCTTGTTCCACGTTTGAAGTAGTAGCTTGTGAGTTCGGCTTCATCACAAGGACAAAGAGGCCAGTTATCAATTTTTACAACAACGTCAGCATGCCAACAAATGAAGTAAATTTCAATTATTCCCAAATCCTTGGGCTAAATATCAACAGAAACTTATGATGAAATGCCGGATCATAACTAAGGTTACGCCCCCCAAGAATAGATAAGATAGGAAGTATTTTGTAAGAAAACCAAAAAAAAGCTGCTGTTTATATAATTGAATCGGCAAGAGTAAAATCTTGGTTTTTCGGGTTGGTCGACTGGAAAATCCCTCTACCTCTTATGTGTTTCTTTCTCATTGATCCCAGAAAGAACGCCACATGCCTCTACGTCCCGTCCATCCTTGCAACTTTCTCTTAGTGAAACGAGTTGTATTTCTAGAGCTTGCAGAGTGGCAATCTGTGATTGTACATGAAATATGTGATCATCAAGTAAAACGTTGACCGCATTACAAGGCTGATGAGGCTCATCCTGATGCTGCTGTAGTTCGGAAATCTCAGCCAGAGATAGACCCAGAATTCTGCAGCGACGGATAAATCTCAACCGTTGACCATGCTTTTTGGTATAGACGCGGTAACCGTTTTCTCGCCGCCCTACCGGCGGCAATAAGCCCTGCTGTTCATAGAAGCGGATTGTTTGTGTGTCGATCTCTACTAACCGTGCCAACTGACCAATACGCATTTGTCCTCTCCACCCTATTGACCTTATAGTTACTATATAGTTTTGAATGGTAACATTATAATTTAAAGTGGAACCATGTCATGAGTAGATTCTGTGATAGCCTTTCTGGTAGTGATGCACCTCCGCCATCGAATACCGATGAACCGAACGCCTCCGAAGCATCAGAGCAATGGATCAGTATTTATGCAGTGCCAAAAATGGACTGCCCGTCAGAGGAACGAATAATCCGCCTCGCCCTGAACGGCCTTACGGAGATTCAGGTCTTGTCCTTCGACTTGTCGAGCCACCAGTTGGAGGTCGTACACAATGGCGAAGTTGCCGCTATCACTACAAAGTTGGAGACCTTGGGGCTAGGTGCTACGCTTCAGAAAAGCACCGCAGCCGATCCAGAGACCATCAAGACCGCCGAAGCCTCAACTGCCTCTATCAAACAAGAGGCCGGTACCTTACGTTGGTTGCTTGGCATCAATGCACTCCTATTTCTAATAGAAATGATTTCCGGCCTGGTCGCCCAGTCCACTGGCCTAATTAGTGAGTCCCTTGATAATTTCGCAGATGCGGCGGTATACGGGCTCGCCCTTTATGCTGTTGGGCATAGTATAAGAATGCAGGTGCGTGCTGCGCATCTTGCTGGTGTTCTGCAGCTAATTTTGGCTGTTGGAGCACTAGCGGAGGTGGTGAGACGGTTTGTATTTGGCAGTGAGCCTGAATCGTTGGTGATGATGGCTATCGCATTCGTCGCATTGATTGCCAATGCCAGTTGTCTGCTGCTCATATCCAAACATCGGGAGGGCGGGGCGCACATGAAGGCAAGCTGGATATTCTCGGCCAATGACGTGGTGATCAATCTGGGGGTCATCACCGCCGGCGTTCTGGTCGCGTGGACCGGATCCAATTATCCGGACCTGATCATCGGCACCATCGCCGGGGTCATTGTACTGAACGGCGCCAAACGCATTCTGGCTATCAAGGGTTAAGAGCAGTGTCCATTGCGGGCAAAAATCGCTCACGACATGACCTATTGCCCATTTCTGGCGTACTTCCTGCGTCGGATCAGGCTATAAAATGACTGGGGCAACAATTAATGGCCTATGGCGAGTCTGTTTCTGTGCCCCGTTCTTTAATTGGGTACATACATGGAACACCTGTGCTGCATTCAGTTGCCAATTGAGAAAGCCACCAACTCTTCTTCACACGAATTAAATCGTGCCATGTGAAACTCGGTTTGCTGAAAGATGAAGGATACTTTGAAATGTTAATTCAAGTGTTCCAATTGACCTTACCACCCCAGCTATCAATTATTGTGATGCTGTGAGCTTGCCGTCAAATCACGATACGCATCCATCAATGGACGATCCACGGTGTCATGTTCCGTTCGCTCCTGATCAAGCTTTTCAAGGGCTCTTAGCATAAATTCGGCAATATCAAGCCTTTCGCAGCTGCAGGCATGTTTGAAAGCATGCAAAACTACATACTCCAATTGTTCATCACTTGAGGTCGTCATTTAATCGCTCCTTAATCCGGTATTGGGTAAGAGAGGTTTTTGCCGAGAAGAACTTCTCCTACCGGTACTTTGACGCACTCACGATCTAATAGAACTTTTCAGTTCTTTCTCAATCCAATCACGCGATCACAACATACGCATTACCGGCACAATTTTACGGAGCCGCAATGCATTTGTTAAAACAAAGACCGAAGACAACGCCATTGCGCCTGCTGCGAGAACAGGAGTGAGCAGAATTCCAGAGAAAGGATAAAGCAGACCTGCAGCAACAGGGATAAGTGCGGTGTTATAGCCAAAAGCCCAAAACAGATTTTGCTGAATGTTTCGCATCGTCCGGTTGGATACTTCAAAGGCATTGATGACGCCGCCAAGATCGCCAGACATCAGAACAATATCTGCCGACTCAATTGCCACGTCAGTGCCTGTGCCTATCGCGATCCCAACATCGGCATGAGCGAGAGCAGGTGCGTCATTAATACCGTCACCAACAAATGCAATCTTCCGCCCCTCTCCACGAAGATCATTCAAGGCCGCAACCTTGCCGTCTGGCAACACTCCAGCAACTACATGATCAATTCCAGTTTCCTCTGCAATTACCTGTGCAGTCTCAAGACTGTCACCTGTTATCATTGCGACTTTCAGGTCAAGGCTGTGAAGCGCTTTTATCACGTCCCTGCTTGAAGGCTTTACAGGATCTGACACTCCGATAACAGCAGCAACCTGTCCGTCAATTGCTGCGTACAATGCTGTTCGCCCGTTTCGTGAGAGCTTTTGAACAACTGCAGGAAAATCTTTGAGATCAATCTGTTCTCGTCGCATCAGGCGTTCAGTTCCAACTAGGACAGTTGCATCATCAACCTTTGCTCGGACGCCGTAACCAGTGAATGAGGTGAAATCTGTAACTGGTTGGTCTGCGTCAATATTCTCACGGCGCGCCGTAGATACGATTGCGTTGGCAATCGGGTGTTCCGATCTGGCTTCAACAGCAGCTACATACCTTAAAACTTCAAGTTTTGTGAAGCCTTGAGCAACCACAAAATCGGTTACCTCTGGCCGTCCTTCCGTCAAAGTACCAGTCTTGTCGAGCGCAACGATCTGAACGGAACGAAGTTCCTGAAGTGCGTCTCCCTTGCGAAACAAAATACCCATTTCAGCTGCACGACCTGTTCCAACCATGATGGAGGTTGGTGTGGCTAACCCCATTGCGCAAGGACAGGCTATTATTAGAACAGAAACACCTGCCACCAACGCCATTGTAACGGCTGGCTCAGGACCGAACAAAAACCATGCCAAGACACTTAGTGCAGCAAAAAACATGACTGCAGGTACAAACCATTGAGTTACGCGATCAACCAGACTCTGAATGGGAAGTTTGGTGGATTGGGCTTCTTCAACCATCCGAATTATTTGCGATAATGTTGTGTCTTCACCAACACGAGTTGCGCGAAAACTGAAGCCTCCTGCACCATTCACGGTTCCTCCTGTGACTTTTGAATCAGCTTGTTTGGCAACAGGAATTGGCTCGCCCGTTATCATGCTCTCGTCAATATGACTGTTTCCCTCAACAATTACACCATCAACCGGGATTCGTTCACCCGGGCGCACTATAATAACATCGCCAACTTGAAGGTCATCAACAGGAACAATGACGCTTTCGCCATCGCGTTGTACTCGTGCTTCTATAACTTGAAGTCCCAGAAGTTTTTGGATCGCCGCTCCAGTCCTCCCCTTTGCACGGGCTTCCAGAAAACGGCCAAGCAGGATGAGAACAATGATGACTGCTGCGGCTTCGAAATATACTGCGCGAACTTCCACAGGTATAAGTTCAGGAAGAAATGTGGAAACGGTAGAGAATATATAAGCCGCTCCCGTTCCGAGTGCGACCAGACTGTTCATATCTGGAGAACCTTTCAGAAGAGAAGGGACACCTCTGATGAAGAAGTATCTGCCCGGCCCGGCAAGAATTGCTGTTGTTAAGATAAATTGCAGCGTCCAGTAAGTTTGCTGCCCGATCGTGCTTTCGATAACATTAGCAAGTTCCGGGATGATATGACCGCCCATTTCGGTCAGAAAAATAGGCAGAGTTAGCAAAGCAGCCCAAAGCGTACGGTAGGCTATTTCACGCGCAACCTGTTTATTCTTGATAGAACTGTCCGTTGTTTCTTTGATCTCAGATGGATAACCGGAAGCAGTCAGTTGGGAGGACAATTCAGTCGGAGAGACAACATTCTGTAGGAATTTCACCGCTACAGTCTCAGTTGGAAGGTTGACGGCTACGTCTATTACGCCGGTGACTTGGCCAAGCGACTTTGAGATGCGATTAACACAAGAGGCGCATGACATTGAATTCACACTTAGAGTTACGTTGCCATATTGGGGGGCATAACCAAGTTTCTGAAGCGCTTGAGCAATCTCGACAAGCCTTTGCGCCTTGTCGACCTTCATTCGGGCCGTCTCATTCGCCTGATTGACCGATACTTCTCCGACACCTTTCATCGCGGATAGAGTTTGCTCGATTCTTGCTACGCAAGAGGAGCAGGTTATCCCATCAAGTTTTATTTGCACGTGATTATGGTTTTGCATCTGAACCTCTGATTGTCTGCTGTTTAAGCAAGTATGAAGGTTCCAGTCACTGGAAGGTCAAGTATTTTGTTCGAAGTGTCTCACACGACGTGTACTTTGCTGTTTTCTTCCAATTTTTCGGCAAAAAATAGCGCGCACAAGTCACTGCTAAGAAAGCCATTAAGTGTTGGAAGGTTCTTCCTGGCCCGTCAACCAATGCGCCCCAAAAGCGGGAATGTTTCCAGCAGCCAGAACGCAAAGGCGGACATATAACCGGTCATCATCGCCGTCCCCATAGCAATCATGATCAAGGCCGCCGCTGCACGGAGATAACGCCCAAAGCGTCCTATGGATTTCAATCTGACAGACAGACTCTCGGTAAGCAGTGCTGCCAAGAGAAACGGCACACCAAGCCCCACGGAATATACGATCAGCAAAGCAATACCATCGCTGACAGTTGCCGACGCGGCGCTGACAGTCAGAATGGCACCGAGAATAGGGCCAATGCAGGGCGTCCACCCGAACGCAAAAGCAAGCCCAAGCACATATGCCGAAGTCACACGCCCACCAGGCAGATCAAGATGAAAGCGTGCTTCTCGCATCATCCACGCCGGACGGAGCGTTCCCAGCATGAACAGCCCGAACAGAATGACAATGCCGCCACCAATCAGATTCATCTCGAACCGGTACCCGAGCAGGACCTGACCAAGTGCTGTTGCACTGGCCCCCAGAAGGACGAAAACCGTGGTGAAGCCCAAAACGAAACACAGGCTGAAACCAAGAGATGACAATCGACCAACTCGGATTGCCTCCGTTCTGGTCGAAAGAGAGGCACCACCCGCGATATAGGAGATATATCCGGGAACCAGAGGCAGCACGCATGGCGAGAGAAACGATATGAGGCCTGCGGCGAACGCGCTTATTATGCCGATATTGGAAAGTTCAGGCATTAATCTGTATTCCGTAAAATCAGGAACCAAGTATTCAGAGAACAGGAAGGTCAGCTAACCAAACAGTGCTAAGCCTATCTTTGTTCAGGGCTCTTTTCCTACTTTTGAGAACCAGTCTGTTAACTGATCGAGCCACCCCTTTTCAACAGGCGGCTTTGGGGGGTGGACAGCGTTTGTCAATCCGTTCACGTAAAGGATCAGATTCATCTGATTGAAACTCGTGCCGTGAAAAATACCGGCATGGCGGGTATTCCGATCGATAATATGAATCATCGGCGCAGACCCGTCACGCTGGCTCAATTTGGCGAATTTATCGGCAACAGTTACAGCACTGATATCCGAAGACGGCATAACAGGCCGCCAGTTCACCAGATCCCAAGAAGGAGTATCTGAAAAATCTTCGGAATGAACGGTAATGAACGTGACCATTTCCCGCATCGGGCTAATATTCAGCCTCGCCTGAGAGGACGCCAGTAGGGTTTGCTGTTCTGCACAGGCTGCACCACAATCCCTTGGCACAAAACTTAAAATAAGTATCTGATCATCAAGGTCGCTCAAATTAAAGCGACCTTGATTTTGGTTAAAAAGTTCTATCTCTGGAACCTTTCCGGTGTTTGTCACCTCAAAATATGGCTCTTTATCCGCCATCACCTCGTCAAGGTGTTCACCGGGATGATTCGCAAAAGCTGGTGAGGCCGTCAACGCCAGGATCAAAAACAACCACCGGATCATTCTGTTTCCCCCTGCGGCCCGGCGGCAGCTATGCCAAGAATGGCGACGTCAATGCTAATCTCGCCTGCGTTTTCAAAGCGCAATGTCATGGGAAACTTCTCACCTTCACGGAGTTTTTCATGCAATCCCGTCAACATGAGATGCATTGCCCCCGGCGCCAGAGTGACCGGGCGGTTGGCCGGAACATCCAGAGCCATGACATGTCGCATCCGGCGAACATCATCGACCGTGACGACATCATGTATCATCACATGGTCGGCCACAGCTGTGGTGATTTCCAGAAGGCGGTCGGTCGCAGCGCTTGTGATCGTAAGATATGCCACACCCGGACGGGATGTCAGAATCGTGGCACGTGCCCAGGCGTCAGATATTTCGACAAGGTTTCCGGCAGAAACCGGTAGTGCTGATAGCAAGGTCATGACGAGGGCGATGGCTGTTCTTTTCATATTGTACTCCCATTCATGATCGCGAGAATCCGGATTGCCATGTCTTCTGCCGGCTGATCTCCTTCACGAAAGACAGTCAGGTAACGCCCATCCGGTGCCATCAGATAAAGATGCCCGGAATGGGCCATCAAATAGCCGTCCGGTGCTGTATCGTCGTCCAACTTTTCGTAATAGACCCGAAAAGCCTCGGCGGCTGCAGCGACATCCTCCTTACTACCGGTCAATCCGATCAGCGCCGGATGAAAGGCCTCGACATATTCAGCCATGACATCAGGTGTATCGCGTACCGGATCAATTGTAATGAATATCGGTGCCACACGGTCGGCTTCGGATTCCATTCGGTCAAGCGCATCCGCCATATAGGCAAGTGTGGTCGGACAAACATCAGGGCAGTGTGTGAAACCAAAAAAGACAAGTTGCCAACGCCCCGGAAAGCTTGCTTCGGTCACACGGTTTCCCTGATGATCGGTCAAGGAAAAATCGGAGTGAATTGCGGCTTCTCCCGTCCCTTCGGCCCCCGACGACATCTGCTTGTGGTCGGAAGCCTGAAAGATATATGCGCCGCCAAAGAGTAGGGCAGCAAGAACAACCATCCCCCATAATATAGAACGGACGAAACGTAACCGGTTGAAATTATGCGATGTCATGAAACGATCCCGTGGAAAATCCCGCCCGGGTATTTGTCCCGGGCGGGTGTCATGTCACGATGTTATTTGTCGGAAGGCTGCGGCATGTGATCGGTCATAGCAGCCATCATTTCAGTACACTGCTCCATCATCGGCCCCATCTGGCTCATCATCTTCATCATACCCATCATGCCCTGCATATCCCCCATGCCTGAATTGCCATCATGCTCCATCATCGGGGATTGCTTGTCCGGAGTTTGGGCTTCCTGGGCATATAGGGCTGTTGTCGCCAGTCCCGCGACCATCATTGTGGCAAACGCGGTGAGTTTGATTGATTTACGCATCTTTAACATTCCTTTCGGTTGTGGACTCATGTCCCGACTGGGGTGTTACAGACGCTATATTTGCGCCTGATGCAGCCGGGGACCTTCCGGCCTCGTTGCCGGGAAGACTGTTTTTCGGGGTTTCATCGGATGAAGGGGCGATATCGCTGGCGCTCTTTTGCGATGAACAGGCCTTTTTGTTCATGCACAAACCCAGCGCACACATCGCCACGCACGGCAGAACGGAGACGAGCAATGGCGCGATACCGGCGGCAACCAGCCAGCTCCAGTTAAATGCAAGCCCAGCGACAAGGGCAGTTCCAGCCAGCACAAATACACCGCGACGTCCCTTCAGGTAATATCGAACGGCATGAACCACGTCATGCCCAAGCGAGGTATTACCGGATTTGGCTTGTTGTATCTCGGTCATAGGAGTTCCTTCCTCAATCGGTGTAGATGTGGGATTTAAGAAAATCTATCATCTCTGCTGTCGCCCATTCGGTCGGTCCGACAAGTCGACCAAGCTCGCGGCCGTTCCTGTCAATCAGAAGCGTCGTCGGTAAACCGGGGATGCCCAGAGCCGTCGTGGTTTTCATGGTTGGATCGATGAAGAGGTCCAGATTCCGGATGCCGATTTCGCTATAGAAATCCTGCACGACATCCGCTCCGGCCCGGTCGATTGACAAAGCGATAACTTTGAAGACCGAATTGCCAAGTTCGGCCTGCAAGGCATCCAGGGTTGGCATTTCCTCGCGGCAAGGAACACACCAGGTCGCCCAGACATTCAGCAAGACGACCGTTCCCTCAAAATCACTCAGTGTCACAGGCCGACCTTCGGCATCCTCAAACCCGAACCCGGGAAGAGGCCGGGGAACATCATGCATGACAAACGAGCGGTGTTGAAGCTGCCTTGCATTGTCCGTCGCCTGATGGGGGGCATTCTTCTCGTTGCGTAACGAAACTATGGTCAATGTGGTAACAACCACCAGTATGATGCCAGCGGCAAACCCCACTTTCAGGTTCATATACACCAAGAGGCTCTTCATCGAGGTGCCTCCGCAGTTCCGGCACCTGAGGCCTCATTACGCAATTTTTCGACCCTTGGCAGAATGGTCTCGGCCAACACTTTTTCCGTTACCGGCCCGACATGCTTGTAAGCAATGTTCCCTTTTGCATCGACAACGAAGGTCTCAGGGACGCCATAGACGCCCCAGTCAATTGCCACACGCCCGTTAATGTCCGCACCTGTTCTCGTATAGGGATCGCCAAGGCTATCGAGCCATTCTGCAGCGTCGTCAGGCTGATCCTTATAGTTCAGACCATGCAGTGGAACGGTGCCGTCGCGGGCCAGTTTCATGAACACGGGGTGTTCTTCACGGCACGCGACACACCAGGAGGCAAAAACATTGACCAGCGACACTTCACCTTTGAGATCCGTACTCGACAAACCTTGCATCCGGCCTTTTACCGGCGGAAGGTCAAATTCGGGGACCTGTCTGCCCAACAGGGCCGAGGGGAGTGTGTTGGGATCAAGAGTCAATCCCTTCGCCAGGGCCACACCCAATATCAAGGCGATGCCAAGCGGCAGAAAATAGATCAGCCGGTTGAAGTGCTTTTGCGGGCGATGTTCTTTGGGGACTGCACTCATTTCGCCCTCCCGTCTTTAGGATTCAGATTGTGCTGGAATGCGCGTTCCTCGTCCGACCAGACACTCTTGATATAGCCAAGTACAGCGATGATCTCCTCATCACTCAGAACATCCTCGAATGCAGGCATATCGCTCTCATATCCCGGCACGACAGCGCCAATCCCGAACTTGGTCATCGCATAAAGTTCCAGGTCGCTATGGCGCCATGTATGACCACTGGCATCGTGCGGCGGCGCAGGCATCCGCCCGGTATCAAGGCGGCGCTTCCAGTTTTTCTGCCCCTCAAGATTTGCACCATGGCACGATGCGCAGAATTCAGCATAGACATCGTTGCCCAGTGCAATCTGTTCCGGAGTGATCGGCTTTTCCAGAAAAGTCAGATTCTCGGGCGTTGATCCAGCATCCGCTACCCCGGACAACAAAGCCATGCCGACGCCAGCCATTAATCCGGTGACCAATGATCCAGGCGATACAGCGATCATTTCCTGCCCCGCAGATATTTAAACAACGCGAGAACACTCATGATCAGGATCGCAAGGATCAGAAGAAACACAAGACCGCCTCCTGCCATCATCAGCATCATCATCGGGCCCCCCATCATCGAACCATCCATCATCTGTCCAAAACACTCATTCATTGGCGTAAACGGCAATGCCGTCCTCTCCGAACGCATAGGTTTTCAGCGTCCCGGTTTTTTCACGTGCCATGCCCGGCGCATTTGGTGGCATGC
>Ga0114898_1001845_pt1 | contig 11802 bp, 12 predicted proteins | sample Malvired_Geostar_FD_83496 | JGI IMG/M metagenome (GOLD analysis project Ga0114898, IMG submission 83496) | Marine viral communities from the Global Malaspina Expedition - Malaspina viral metaG DeepMed_Geostar | ecosystem: Environmental > Aquatic > Marine > Oceanic | place: Mediterranean Sea... | reverse complement strand
TGCCAGAACCGACGCTGCCGAGGGCGAAACACCCTCGGGAGCGAGTCGTCCCACGCCGCTTAACCGGCGTACTTCTGCAGGTTCGCCATCATTTCTTTCAACGCTTCGAGGTTGTCGGCCGGATGTGCGGCGTTCTCGAAGTCGCAGATCTGCTGCCAGTTGGCTGCGACATCCTCGGCATCGAAGCCTGCCTTAGGATCGAAACCGACACCCAGGCTGCGCTCCCAACGCACTTTACCCATCCAGCCGCCGCCCACCTCGAACAACCCGGATGTTTCCTGGCATTGCGCACTGGCGAGGTACACCACCAGCGGGCTGACCAGTTCAGGCTTGAGCTGCTCGAAAACCTGTGCAGGGATAAGCCCCTCGGTCATACGCGTGCCGCCAGTGGGCGCGATGGCATTGACCAGGATGTTGTTCTTGCGGCCTTCGAGCGCCAGCGTGCGGGTCAGGCCATAAAGGCCGAGCTTGGCCATGCCGTAGTTGGACTGGCCGAAGTTGCCGTAGATACCGGAGGTCGACGCCGTGAATATCACCCGACCGTAACCCTGCTCACGCAGGTGCGGCCAGGCGGCGCGAGTCACCTTGTAGGCACCTTCGACATGGACCCTGTACACCAGGTCCCAATCGGCATCTTCCATCTTGTGGAAGGTCTTGTCGCGCAGGATTCCGGCATTGTTGACCACGACATCCACGCGACCGAATGCGTCGAGCGCATGCTGGACGATCTTTTCGCCATCGGTCACCGAATCATGGTTGGCGACCGCGGTGCCGCCAGCCTCGCGAATTTCTTCTACCACGCGATCGGCCGCCGAACTGTTGGCGCCTTCTCCCTGAGCGCTGCCACCGAGGTCATTGACAATCACCTTGGCACCATGGCGAGCGAACAGCAGCGCGTGGGCGCGACCGAGGCCACCACCGGCTCCCGTCACGATTACCACTTTGTCTTCGAAGCGGATGGCTTCACTCATCGGCTATTCCTCCAGCGGACTCTGTTATGGATGACGTTGCAAAGGTGAGCGAGTGTCGGCGAGGCCAACCCGCGTCACAATCAAAGGGCCGTGAATGAATGCCCGGGCATAACGTTGCGGGATGATGGCCGAGCGCACACCGATTCGGCTCATCGTTACCGTTGCGCGTTGCCTTGCCTGGCCGCTGGCTACATTTTGCGCAACGGCCTGGACGCACAGGCGCGACGGCTCCAAGCGCGAAGTCTCCCCATGTTATCCACAGCACGTTCCACAGGATTACTGGATAACTGCGCGGTCACTCCCGGCCGACAGCCAGCCGTTGCATGACCGTATCAAGCTCTTTTTTTTCAACCACTTATAGGGCTCAGCAGGCGAGCGATCAAATAATAGGCAGCCCGCTCAACGCCACGGCCGGCGCCGCCTTCAGCGAACCGCCAAGAGGTTATCCACACATTGCTGCACAGCGATCGGGGATAACTACGAAACGCCTATAGCCGCCATCGGCAGAATCAAACAGCGTTTGATGCGCCTCGGCGCTAGCCTGTGGCCTGCATTAACCACTCAAGGAGCACCGCCATGCCCAGCATCGATTTCATTCGCACGTTACTGGTCGATTATGCCCGGGCGGCTGGCGGCATCGCGGCGGAGGATTTCGAATCTGACCGACCGGTTGGTCGGCATCGCTCCTCGGGTTAATCTGCCGCCTTGATCCGACGGAGCGAACGATGTCCCTTCAATCGATTTGTGTGTTCTGCGGCGCCAGCACCGGCGCCAACCCCATTTACCGCGAGGCTGCCATTGCCATGGGCCAGGCGCTCGCCAGCAACGGCATCCGACTGATCTACGGCGGCGGCGCGGTGGGGCTGATGGGCGTGGTAGCCGATGCCGCGATGGCGGCCGGTGGAGAAGTGATCGGCATCATTCCGCAAAGCCTGAAAGACTCCGAAATAGGCCATACCGGCCTGACCCGCCTGGAAGTGGTCGACGGGATGCACGCGCGCAAGGCACGCATGGCCGAATTGTCCGATGCGTTCATCGCCTTGCCGGGCGGGCTCGGCACGCTGGAGGAACTGTTCGAGGTCTGGACGTGGGGGCAACTGGGCTATCACGCCAAGCCACTCGGCCTGCTGGACATCAACCAGTTCTACAGCAAACTCAGCCATTTCCTGGATCACATCGTCGAGGAAGGCTTCGTCAAATCCCAGTACCGCGACATGCTGCAACGCAGCGATTCTCCTCAAGCGCTGTTGCGCCTGCTCGATGAGTGGCAGCCCAACGCAGACAGCCGCTGGCGTGAGCCTTCGGTGGGTTGACCAAAGCTACCCGAGGCGGCTGTATGAATTCTGACCGGAACTCTACAGCCCAACGGGCATGCGCCCCCGATGAGGTTCACCCAGCGTTATCCACAACCCTCTCCACAGCAACAGGGGATAACTCTGCGAAAAGATTAAACAGCGGGAAAATTCCGGGTTTTCAATAAGCTAGCGCTTGCCTACCGAACAGACATGTGCCCTGTGGCGTAGCGTTCACCCGGCGATCAATCCGTGACCAGCCGCGCCCGCGTCGAATGCTGCGCGGCCCGCAGCGGTTCACCAAGAGCTTATCCACAGATCGATGCACAGTTATCTGGGATAAGTACAGACGCTGCTCGAACGAACTCCGGTAGCGCTGGCGGTTCAAACCTGAAGGTTCTACCCCAGGGAGCAATGCCGTGCAAACCCGACGCCTTACCGTTTCGCTCGTTTCATTGTCCTCGCTCCATGCGGGGGCCCCATGACCGCTTTTCTCGGGCTGGTGCTGGTGGCTTTCGTCTGCTTCGTGCTGGTGTTTTTCATCAAGCAGCGCCAATACAACCATCCTGCGTTGCGCATGCCCTATCAGCTGAAGCGTCCGTTCTTTCAGCCGAGCGAAAGCGAGCTGCTGGCATTGCTGCAGCGGGCCGCAAGCGAGGACTACGTGGTTCTGAGCAAGGTTCGGCTCGCGGATGTCGTCGAAGTCACGGCGATTCCCCGCCGCGCGCCCTGGTATCAGGCCATCAACCGGATTTCGGCGGCGCGTTTCGATTTTCTTCTGTGCGACCGGGTGACGCTGGAACCTCGCTGTGCCATCGAGATGGAACAGGCCAACGATGCCAATGCGTTCCTCGATGAGCTTTGCCAGACGATTGGCCTGCCGCTGGTTCGCCTGGCTCCGGAAACGGCACGCTCGTATGCCGACGTACGCGCGGCGATAGAAGGCGCCACTGCAGCCGCGCCGCAACCGTCCTGATCACGGCGGCTGCCAAGCCGCGCAGGTCACCGGCCGCCCGGCGCGCGCGGTCCTTAACTCGACAGAAACAATACGACGACCGATCATTCCACCACACTACCCGCATCCGGGCGTGCGCGGCTCCGATGGCCGTCCCGCCCGAGCCACGGCGTACCGGTAGAAGGACCATCGGCACCGTCGCGGGGCGGTTGTCTTGGCGCTTCCACGGCACGCACGAGCCGAATCTCGCGCCGATACGCCCTCGACGCACCTGGCCGTGCAGGCAAAGCGGAGACACTTTCCAGATGGAATCGACATGCAGCTGAAATCTCGCCTCGCCACCTGTTTCGACCTGGTCTCGCGGCTGATCCGCCGCTACCCCGGCACCGTGGCGCTGTTTGGCTTCTGCTCGGGTATCGCCAGCTTTGTGCTGGTGGAGCGCCACGCCGGACTGGCGAAAGTGATCGCGACCATCATGCTGGCAAGCTGGCTCTGGCTGATGCTGGAGAACAGCCTGCGCCGCGGTCTGGAACGCAGGTTCGGCTGGAAGGTGCCCCCTCCGCTGCTGCGCTACGTCACGCAGATGGTTCATCAGGAAAGCCTGTTTTTCATCATTCCGTTTTTCTTCATCACCACCACCTGGAACAGTGGCCAGTCCGTGTTCACTGTCATTCTGGGCATCGCCGCCCTGGTTTCGCTGGTCGACCCGCTGTACTACCGGTGGCTGGCCCCGCGTCGCTGGATTTATCTGGCGTTCCACGCGCTGACCCTGTTCGCGGTTCTGCTGACGGCTCTGCCCATCATCTTTCACCTGTCAACGGCCCAGAGTTACCTGTGCTCGTTGGTCATCGCCGTTCTGCTGGCCTTGCCCAGCCTGAGGGGCCTGTTCCCCGAGTGGAACTGGAAGAGCGTGGTGGCGGTACCGCTGCTGGCGCTCGCCGTCGGCCTGGGCGGCTGGATGGGCCGCACCTGGGTTCCGCCGGCAACGCTGTGGCTCACGGACGTTGCGGTCACCATGAGCATGGACGATGCCTCGCGCGAACCGGGCAATCGCCTGCGTGAACTGTCGAGCCGTGAGCTGCACGGCAATGGCCTCTATGCGTTCACCGCGATCAATGCACCGCGCGGACTGAAGGAGCGCATCTATCACGAATGGGAGCATGACGGTCGGCGGGTCGACCGCATTCCGCTGGACATCAGCGGCGGGCGCGAAGCGGGATACCGCGCCTGGACGCACAAGCGCAACTTTCCTGACAAGGCGCAAGGCCGTTGGCGGGTACGGGTCCTGACCGAAGCCGGGCAGATGATTGGCATGTTGCGCTTCCGGGTCACCGAATGAACCGCTACGAGCCTCACGACTCGAATCTCAGACAACCGCGATCCTGGCGCTAGCCGAGGGCACTCATGGAATGGTGGGACATACTGAGTCGTACCGTCGTATCGGAGTTTTCCGACATTCCCGATCTCGAGCACGGCATTCGCGTGTCGCTGAGGCTTCTGCTGGCCGCAGCCCTCGGCGGCGTGCTGGGGTACGAACGGGAGTACAAGGGCAAGGCGGCTGGGCTGCGTACGCACATGCTGGTCGCGCTGGGCGCGGCGCTGTTCGTACTGGTACCGCTCGAAGGCGGCATGCCGGTCGAGGACTTGTCGCGCGTCATGCAAGGAATCATCACCGGGATCGGCTTTCTGGGCGCAGGCACCATCCTCAAAGGTAGCTCGCAGCGAGATGTAAAGGGCCTGACCACCGCAGCCGGCATCTGGCTGACCGCAGCCATCGGCGTCGCCGCCGGCCTCGGCCACGAAGCCACGGCGGTGCTGACCACAGGCTTCGCCCTGGTGATCTTCCTGCTGATGCCACCGCTGGAACAACACGCCTCCAAGGCGGCCCAGCACGACGACAAGCAGGGCCGTGACCGCGACCGGCACCCCTGATCCGGACGCGGCGCATCATTTCCCAGGTCAGGAGTCGCCATGCAACGTCGCTACGCTTATTCGTTCTGCGCCATCCTGATGCTCGGGCAGGCCGGCTGCGCCGATACCGCAACGATTCCGGTGGAGCTGGGTTATGGCCCTGACCCCGTGCTCCCGGCGCCCGACAGGTCGCTGATTCCGACCGTCAACATTGCCAAGGCGATCGGCTGGACCGACGCAGCGAAGCCGCGCGCGGCGCCCGGCCTGCAGGTCGAGGCCTACGCACGAGGCCTCGATCATCCACGGTGGCTTTATGTGCTGCCCAATGGTGATGTGCTGGTGGCCGAAAGCGACGCTCCGCCCAAGCCGGATGGCGGGAGGGGTCTTCGCCACTGGATCGCGAAAACCCTCATGGCCCGTGCCGGCTCGGGCGGTAACAGTGCCAATCGCATCACCCTGCTGCGCGACCGGGATGGCGACGGCAGACCGGAACAGCGTACGGTCTTTCTCGACGGCCTGAACTCGCCGTTCGGCATGGCGCTGGTGGGCGATCAGTTCTTCGTCGCGAACACCGACGCCCTCCTGCGCTTCAGTTACCAACAGGGCGCCACCCGCCTCGTGGGAGCCGGTGAAAAGATCGTCGACCTGCCCGCCGGGCCGATCAATCACCACTGGACCAAGAATGTGATCGCGCGCCGGGACGGCACCCGCCTGTACGTGACCAGCGGCTCGAACAGCAACATTGCGGAAAACGGCATGGAGGCCGAGGAAAATCGCGCGGCAATCCTCGAAGTCGACCCAGGCAACAAGACCTTGCGGGTGTTCGCCTCGGGGCTGCGCAATCCCAACGGCCTGGCGTGGCAACCTGACAGCGGCGAGCTGTGGACCACGGTCAACGAGCGCGACGAAATCGGCAGCGACCTGGTTCCCGATTACATGACGTCGGTGCAGGACGGCGGATTCTACGGTTGGCCTTACAGCTATTACGGCCCGCATCCGGACGCGCGCGTAAAACCGCAGCGGCCTGATCTGGTGGCGAAAGCCCTGGTGCCGGACTACGCACTTGGTGCGCACACGGCGTCGCTGGGCCTTGCATTCTATGAAGGCGCCTTGCTGCCGGAACGCTATCGCAACGGCGCCTTCATCGGCCAACACGGGTCATGGAACCGCAAGCCTCACAGCGGCTACAAAGTCGTCTTCGTGCCGTTCAGCAACGGCCAGCCCAGCGGCGAGGCCGAAGACATCCTGACCGGCTTTCTCAATGACCGGCAACAGGCCATGGGTCGCCCGGTGGGCGTCGCGGTGGACCACACCGGGGCGTTGCTGGTGGCTGACGATGTCGGCGGTGTCATCTGGCGTGTGACGCCAGCTAGCCACCCGGGCGTCCGGTAGCGCCGCTCGGCCCGGCCCGGCCCAGCACAGCTGGCGCCTCATCCGACGCGTCTACAGCATCACGGCTAACGGTCGCGCCAGACGGATTTCCTCCGGTGACAAATCGACGCCGTAGGCCAGCACCTCGACCCCGGCGTCCAGCGCATCGCGCAATGCACCGGCGTACAGCGGATCGATCTCACTGGCGGGGCGCACGGCGTCGATGCCGGAGAGGTTGACGCAATACAGCTGCACGGCCCGGACGCCATCGCGGGCCAGCGCCGCCAGCTCGCGCAGATGGCGAGCGCCCCGTGTCGTCACAGCGTCCGGAAAGGCCGCCACGGCAGTGTCGCCGAAGCCGAGCGTCACGCTTTTCACCTCGACGAACGCCGGGTCGTCGGCGAAATCCAGGCGGAAATCCACCCGGCTGTTCTCGACGCCATAGGCCACCTCGCGCTTGAGCGCAGTGAAGCCGGCCAGTTCGCTGATTACACCGGCCAGCAGCGCTTCCTCGACCAGTCGGTTGGCACGTGCGGTATTGACACAAGCCAGTCGGCCCTGCGGCGTTTCCACCAGCTCCCAGGTGCCCGGCAGCTTGCGCTTCGGATCGTTGTTGCGCTGAAACCAGACCCGCGCGCCCTCGCCCATGCAATTGAGCATCGAGCCGGTATTGGGGCAATGGATGCACAGGTGGTCGCCCGCATCGGTGATCACATCGGCCAGAAAGCGCTTGTAACGTCGCACCAGCCGGCCCTGTTCAAGAGGCATCTCGAAGCGCATCAGCCTGTCCAGCTCCGCAAGCCACGGGCGATACGCTCGACCGCCTGCTCCAGCCGCGGCACCTCCTGGGTATAGGCGAAACGCACGTGATGTCCGGCCTGATGCCGCCCGAAATCGAGACCCGGCGTGATCGCCACGAACTCGGTTTCCAGCATGTGCTGACAGAAGGCGAAGGCATCGCCGCCGAACGCACGGATATCGGCGTAGAGATAAAAGGCCCCCTCGGGCTCCACGGCGATGCCGAATCCCAGCTCGCGCAGGGCGGGCAATAGAAAGTCGCGACGGCGGCCGAACTCGGCCCGACGCGACTCGAGTATGTCCAGCGTGGCCGGCTCGAAGCAGGCCAGCGCCGCATGCTGGGCCATGGTCGGCGCGCTGATGTACAGGTTCTGCGCCAGTTTCTCGAGCTCCGGCACTGCCTGCGGCGGAGCCACCAGCCAACCGAGGCGCCAGCCGGTCATGCCGAAATATTTGGAGAAGCTGTTGAGCACGAAGGCCTCGTCATCCACTTCGAGCACACTGGCCGCATCGGTACCGTAGGTGAGGCCATGATAGATCTCATCCACCACCAGATGCCCGCCGCGCCCCTTCAGCGCCGCGGCCAGACCGGCCAGCTCGTCACGGTCGAGCAGCGTCCCGGTGGGGTTGGCGGGCGAGGCAACCAGGGCGCCTACGCTGTCCTTGTCCCAGTAGCGCTCGATCAGGTCAGGCGTCAGCTGGTAGCGCACGTCGGCGCCCACCGGCACCAGCTGGGCAGCGCCTTCGATCAATCGCAGGAAATGTCGGTTGCAGGGATAGCCGGGGTCGGCCAGCAGCCAGTGCTTGCCGGGATCGACCAACAGACTGCTGGCAAGCAACAACGCACCCGATCCGCCGGGAGTAATCAGCACCCGTTCGGGGTCAATAGACAGCTGATAGCGTCGAGCGTAGAAACCGGCAATCGCCTCACGCAACTGCGGCAGCCCCCGGGCAGCCGTGTAGCGCGTGTGCCCAGCGGCGAGTGCAGCCTGACCGGCCGCGACGATGGGGGCGGCAGTGGTGAAATCCGGCTCGCCGATTTCCAGATGAATGACATCACGCCCCAGCGCCTGCAGCTCATTGGCTCGCGCCAGCAGGGCCATGACATGAAAGGGTTCGATTGCACGACTTCGCGCGCTATATGACGAGGTCATCTGACCTTCCTGATGAGTACAAAACGTGAATTCTACCGAAGGTCCCACTGACACCGCAGCCACCGTGATATTCGGGAGTAGCGCACCCCGATACGATCTGGTAAGTTCGCCCGCTTGCAGCCGCAGGGCCGGCACGGGCCGGCAGAGGGATTTCACTATCCTGCGCAATGGACATAGCGAGAGGCGTTCATCCATGCCCATTACCAAAACGACATCCAGCAACCAATTGATTCGCGCCTTCGTGCCCTATAAGGAAGCCAAGGGTGAGGAATACATGAGCGACAAGATGCGCGCTCATTTCACCGGCATCCTCAACAAGTGGAAGCAGGAGCTGATGGAAGAAGTCGATCGCACTGTGCACCACATGCAGGACGAAGCGGCCAACTTCCCGGATCCGGCCGACCGCGCCAGCCAGGAAGAAGAATTCAGCCTGGAACTGCGTGCCCGTGATCGCGAGCGCAAGCTGATCAAGAAGATCGACGAAACGCTGCAACTGATCGAAGACAACGAATACGGCTGGTGCGATTCCTGCGGTGTCGAGATCGGCATCCGCCGTCTGGAAGCCCGCCCGACCGCCACGCTGTGCATCGATTGCAAGACCCTGGCGGAGATCAAGGAAAAGCAGATCGGTTCCTGATCCTGAGCGGACGCGCCACGCGGCCATGTGAGCACATCGCGAGCGAAGGCCAGGCAAGGCAAAAACAGGCGGAAACGCGCAGTTTACGCAGAGTGAATGAGCATTTTCAGCCTGTTTTTAGCGCAACATGGCCGAGCGAAACAGCTTCATACCGCCTGTAAGGCGCCCCGCTTCCTCCCCAGGTCTGTTGCGCATTCTCGCCGCATCCCGCCTCGCTGAGCCATCACCCGAGCCGGTCCCGCCATGCCTCCAGCCGCCACCTCCTCATCCGCCTATGTGGGCCGTTTCGCGCCGACGCCAAGCGGTTATCTGCACTTCGGTTCTCTGATCGCAGCCCTGGCCTCCTACCTCGACGCACGTGCGGCGAAAGGCCGCTGGCTGTTACGCATGGAAGACCTCGACCCGCCCCGGGAAATGCCCGGCGCGCAATTCGCCATCCTGCAAGCGCTGGAAGCCTATGGCTTCGAATGGGATGGGCAGATGGTGCGCCAGAGCGAGCGCCTGGATATCTACAACGCAGCGATCGATCAGTTGTGGCGAGACGGTCACGCCTACGCCTGCAACTGCTCACGCAAACAACTGCAACCCTTCGCCGGACTTTATCCGGGATTCTGCCGCGATGCCGGCCGGGACGTGGAAGACGCCGCCATCCGTCTGCGCGTACCTGATCGCGAATACAGCTTCATCGACCGTGTGCAGGGCGAATTCCGCCAGCATCTTGGTCGCGAGGTCGGTGACTTCGTGATTCGTCGCCGGGATGGCTTGATCGCTTACCAGTTGGCCGTTGTCCTTGACGATGCATGGCAGGGCGTCACCGACGTCGTTCGCGGCGCCGACCTGCTCGACTCCACGCCGCGCCAGCTTTACCTGCAACAACTGCTCGGCCTTGCGCAGCCGCGATACCTGCATGTGCCGCTGATCATTCAGCCGGACGGCCACAAATTGGGCAAGCGCTACCGCTCCCCGCCCCTGCAACCCAACGAAGCGACTCCGCTGTTACTTCGAGCGCTACGTGCGCTCGGCCAACCCACCCCGGACGAGCTGAACGACGCGCAACCCGCCGAAGTCCTGGCCTGGGCGATTCGGCGCTGGGATGCGCAGCGCATCCCGCGCTGCCGCACGCTGGCCGAGTCGCAGTTGCGCTGAGGCTAGAAGTGCAAGCCAGCGCAAGCGGGTGGCGCGCCAATGCGCTGGACATTGAACGTCTCATCGAGCGACACCCGCTGCGCCGACTCCCCAGCCGGGCCGTCGGGCCCAGACGGCAGCGCTATTCGAGCTACACGCTTCTGGCCGCTTCCTTTACCATCGGCCTACTTTCGACACGAGTTCCAGCATGTACATCTACCGACTGGTGCTGCTCCTGGTGGTGGGGATCTATCTGTTTTCCCCCGCGATCATGGACTGGTGGATCGACCCCAACGGCGCCTGGTACCGGCCCTATCTGTTGTGGCTGATCCTCATCGTGGTGACGTTCATCCTCCAGAGCCAGCGCGATGCAGACGAGCTTTAGCCTCAGCCACCTGATCCTGATCAGCGTTGCCTACCTGTTGGTGCTGTTCGGCGTGGCCTGGGTCAGCGAGCGCGGCTTGATACCGCGCTGGGTGATCCGCCACCCGCTGACCTATACCCTGTCGCTGGGCGTCTACGCCAGCGCCTGGGCGTTCTATGGCACGGTCGGCCTGGCCTATCAGTATGGCTACGGATTTCTCGCGACTTACCTGGGCGTTTGCGGCGCTTTCCTGCTGGCTCCGGTGCTGCTCTACCCGATCCTGCGCATTACCCGTACCTACCAACTGGCCTCGCTGGCAGATCTGTTCGCCTTCCGCTTCCGCAGTACCTGGAGTGGTGCGCTGACCACGCTGGTGATGCTGATCGGCATGCTGCCCCTGCTCGCCCTGCAGATCCAGGCCGTGGCCGACGCCATCGGGATCCTCACCCACGAGCCGCTGCAAGAACGCGTGGCCCTGGGCTATTGCGTGATGATCATGCTGTTCACCATCCTCTTCGGCGCCCGCCACATCGCCACGCGGGAGAAGCACGAGGGGCTGGTGTTCGCTATCGCCTTCGAGTCGGTGGTCAAGCTGCTGACCTTTGGCGCGATCGGCCTCTATGCGTTGTTCGTGGTCTTCGGCGGCCCGCACCAGCTGGAAATCTGGCTGCTGCAGAACCAGTCGGCGCTACAGGCATTGCATACCCCGCTGCAGGAAGGCCCCTGGCGTACCCTGTTGCTGGTGTTTTTCGCCTCGGCCATCGTGATGCCACACATGTATCACATGACCTTCACCGAGAACCTGAATCCGCGCGCCCTGGTCAGTGCCAGCTGGGGCCTGCCGCTGTATCTGTTGCTGATGAGTCTGGCCGTGCCGCTGATACTCTGGGCCGGCCTCAAGCTCGGCGTCAGCACCAACCCCGAGTATTTCACCCTGGGCCTGGGGCTGACCGCACAGAGCGAGGCGCTCACGCTGCTGGCCTTCGTCGGCGGATTATCCGCCTCCAGCGGATTGATCATCGTCAGCACGCTGGCCTTGTCGGGCATGGCACTCAACCATCTGGTACTGCCGCTGTACCAGCCGCCCACCGAAGGCAACATCTATCGCTGGCTCAAATGGACCCGCCGCAGCCTGATCCTAGCCATGATGATAGCCAGGATCAGGCTGCGGCGGGCCCACTTGCGCTACCGATAGACGTTGCCTTCCGTGGGCGGCTGGTGCAG
>Ga0114898_1001843_pt1 | contig 11804 bp, 11 predicted proteins | sample Malvired_Geostar_FD_83496 | JGI IMG/M metagenome (GOLD analysis project Ga0114898, IMG submission 83496) | Marine viral communities from the Global Malaspina Expedition - Malaspina viral metaG DeepMed_Geostar | ecosystem: Environmental > Aquatic > Marine > Oceanic | place: Mediterranean Sea... | reverse complement strand
GGGTATCGATGGCGCGGCGCACCAGGGCGCGCTGGACGTGAGCGGTGGAACGATCGCCGTACTCGGCACCGGACTGATGCGAATCTACCCGCGTCGCCACGTTGGGCTTGCCGAGCGAATCGTCGCCCATGGCGGTGCGCTGGTATCCGAACTGCCGCTGGATTGCGCGCCGCACGCGTCCAATTTTCCTCGCCGCAACCGCATTATCAGCGGGCTGTCGCTCGGCGTGCTGGTGGTCGAGGCCAGTCTTTCCAGTGGCTCGCTGATAACCGCGCGGTTGGCGGCCGAGCAGGGCCGTGAGGTGTACGCCATTCCCGGTTCGATTCATCATCCTGGCGCACGCGGCTGCCATCAGCTGATTCGTCAGGGCGCCGCGCTGGTCGAAAGCGTCGACGACATCCTTCAGGCGCTGCAGGGCTGGCAACGGACAACCGTAGAAAGTCCGGCGCACCCTGCTCGTCCGTCTCATCCGCTACTTGATCAGTTAGTCGCCGGATCGATGACCAGCGAAACACTTGCCGGCGCGCTGGCACAACCGCTGGCCCAGGTGCTGGCTGAACTGACCGAGCTGGAGATCGAGGGGTTGGTGGCCTGTGATAACGGCCTCTGGGTGGCGCGAACCGGTTAAGCACGGCTGTGCGGGCGCATGGGCTTGGGTACACTGCGCCGATCAGTCTCAGCGGAGGTGCGAATGGTCGGTAACTGGCGCGTGCAGCAGGCGGCCCGAGTGGTCAGGAGCGGCGGGGTCATCGCCTACCCGACCGAAGCGGTCTGGGGACTGGGCTGCGATCCGTGGGACAGCGATGCGGTGCACAGGTTGCTCGCGCTCAAGGAGCGGCCGGTGGAAAAAGGGCTGATCCTGGTGGCCGATTGCGTCGAGCAATTCGCGTTTCTCCTCGATGATCTGCCCGAGCGCTGGCTGGATCGGCTGGCGGGCAGCTGGCCGGGCCCCAATACCTGGCTGGTGCCGCATCGGCAGCGGCTACCGGACTGGATTACCGGCAAGCATGACAGCGTGGCCCTGCGGGTCAGCGATCATCCGCTGGTCGCACGGCTATGCGCGCTGAGCGGGCCGCTGGTCTCGACCTCGGCGAACCCTGCCGGTCGCCCTGCCGCGCGGTCGCGTCTGCGTGTCGAACAGTATTTCCCAGGCCAGCTCGACGGGGTGCTGGGTGGGCGCCTGGGTGGGCGTCGCAACCCAAGCACCATCCGCGACGTGCGTAACGGCGAAGTGATCAGGCCGTCCTGACGGCAACAGGACGGCCGGCGATGCTGCGTCAGGGCAGCAGAATGGTCGAACCGGTCGTCCGGCCCGCCGCCAGGGCGCGCTGCGCCTCGGCGGCTTCAGCGAGTGGGTAGCGCTGATCGATCTCGACCTTGATCTTGCCGCTGGCAATCATCTCGAACAGCTCGGCGGCCATCGTCTGCAGGCGCTCGGCGGTGTCCGCATAGCCGGCGAGCGTCGGCCGGGTGAGGTACAGCGAGCCCTTCTGCGCGAGCACTCCGAGGTTGACGCCGGTGACGGCGCCCGAGGCGTTGCCGAAACTGACCAGCAGGCCGCGCGGTGCCACGCAATCCAGCGAAACCTCCCAGCTGCTCTTGCCCACCGAGTCATAGACCACGGGGCACTTCTTGCCATCGGTGAGTTCCAGCACGCGTTGCACCACATCTTCCTGCGTGCGGTCGATGGTGGCCCAGGCACCCAGCGCCTTGGCCCGCTCGGCTTTCTCCGCGGAACCGACCACCCCGATCAATCGGGCACCGATGGCCTTGGCCCATTGGCAGGCGATCGAACCGACCCCGCCAGCGGCGGCATGGAACAGCACGGTCTCGCCTGCCTGCAGCGCGTGGGTCTGGCGCAACAGGTATTGCGTGGTCAGGCCCTTGAGCATGACGGCCGCCGCTTGTTCGTAGCTGATGGCCTCGGGCAGCTTCACCAAATGCCGTGCCGGCAGCGTGTGGTGCTCGCCATACGCGCCAAGCGGGCCGGTGGCGTAGGCCACGCGGTCACCGACCTGCAAGCCGCTGACACCCTCGCCGACCGCTTCGACCTGGCCAGCCCCTTCGGTGCCCAAACCGGACGGCAAGCTCGGCGGCACGTAGAGACCGCTGCGGAAATAGGTATCGATGAAATTCAGGCCGATGGCGTGGTTGCGTACTCGAACCTCCCCCGCTCCCGGCGCCGTGACAGGCGCGTCTACCTGTTCGAGGACTTCGGGGCCACCGTGCTGGCTGAACTGTATGCGCTGCGACATATCGACTCCTGGACAGATGCAAAAGAGCCTATCCAACGCTTCCCGGGCGTATTCGTCAATCGGCTGGGTGATATGCTTGCCGGCCCTCCCGCTGAAGCACTTCCTGGCCGGCCGCTGCCGCCGGGGCTGTGCCGCTATTTGCCAAGGTGATTTCGTGAACGAGCGTACCGAAGCCGTCAAAGCCTACATGCTCGACCTGCAGGCCCGTATCTGCGCCGCCCTTGAAGCCGAAGCTGGCGCTGCCCGCTTCGCCGAGGATGCCTGGACCCGCCCGGCGGGGGGCGGTGGACGGACCCGGGTAGTAGAAAACGGGGCGCTGATCGAAAAAGGCGGTGTGAATTTTTCCCATGTACACGGCACCGGCCTGCCCCCTTCGGCCAGTGCGCACCGCCCGGAGCTGGCTGGGCGGGGCTTCGAGGCGCTCGGCGTGTCGCTGGTGATCCATCCGCAAAACCCCTACGTGCCGACCTCGCATGCGAACGTGCGGTTCTTCATTGCCGAAAAGGAAGGCGAAGCGCCGGTCTGGTGGTTTGGCGGCGGCTTCGACCTCACGCCCTACTACGGTAACGAGGACGATTGCGTGCACTGGCACCGCGTGGCGCGCGATGCCTGTGCGCCCTTCGGCGCGGATGTCTACCCGCGCTACAAGGAATGGTGCGACCGTTACTTCCACATCAAGCATCGCAACGAGCCGCGCGGCGTCGGTGGGTTGTTCTTCGACGATCTGAACGAATGGGACTTCGACACCAGCTTCGCCTTCATGCGGGCGGTCGGCGACGCCTATGTCGATGCTTACCTGCCGATCGTGCAGCAGCGCAAAGCGACGCCCTACGGCGAGCGCGAGCGGGAATTCCAGCAACTGCGTCGCGGCCGCTACGTGGAATACAACCTGGTCTACGACCGCGGTACGCTGTTCGGCCTGCAATCGGGCGGGCGTACCGAGTCGATCCTCATGTCGCTGCCACCGCTGGTGCGCTGGGGCTACGACAAGCATCCCGAGCCGGGCACACCGGAAGCACGCTTGACCGAGTTTTTCCTACAGGACCGCGACTGGCTGGCGGGACAGCCATAGCCCCGACAGGCTTCGCGTGCCGCTTACAGACGAGGACATCCATGGATCGCTACGCCGTTTTCGGCAACCCCATTGCCCATAGCAAGTCACCAGAGATTCATCGACTGTTCGCCGAGCAGACAGCGCAAGCGCTGGGTTATGAACCGTTGCTGGCACCGCTGGACGACTTTCCTGGCTTCGCTCGCACATTCTTCGAATACGGACTGGGTGCCAACGTCACCGTGCCGTTCAAGGAAGAGGCCTACCGCCTGGCTGATCGGTTGACTGAACGCGCGCGTCGCGCCGGGGCAGTGAACACGTTGAAGAAGCTCGACGGCGGCGCGTTGCTGGGCGACAACACCGACGGTGTCGGCCTGGTGCGCGATCTGCTGGACAACGCCGGTGTGCGGCTGCAAGGCAAGCGCATCCTGCTGCTCGGTGCAGGTGGCGCGGTACGCGGCGTGCTCGAGCCGCTGCTGGCAGAGCGGCCGGCAGCGCTGGTCATCGCCAACCGGACACTGAGCAAGGCCGAGCAACTAGCACGCGAGTTCGCCGAGCTGGGGTCAGTGAGCGCGAGCGCTTTCGAGCCGTTGGAAGGCCCGTTCGATGTGATCATAAACGGTACGTCAGCCAGTCTTGGCGGTGAACTACCGCGTCTGGCCGACGGCCTGGTCCGCGCGGACGCGACCTTCTGCTACGACATGATGTACAGCGCGACGCCGACGCCTTTCTGCCAATGGGCCGCTGGACTGGGTGCACGAACCCGCGATGGATTGGGCATGCTGGTCGAGCAAGCGGCAGCGGCTTTCGAATTGTGGCGCGGCGTGCGCCCGGCATCGGCGCCGGTACTGGCGCAGTTGCGCGGTCAGCTTGTCGGTTAGGCAACGCTTACAGGCGAAAGTGAACCTGCTGATGCAGGTGCTGCGGTCTTTCCAACTCATCCACCATCCCGGCGGCGATGCGCCGAAGCTGCACGCGACGATCATCGTCGCCAAGGCCTTCGAGATCGGCGAAGTCTTCGAGCGACAGGTCTTCGCCGTCGGTCTCGGCATCCACCAGGGTCCATTTCATCGGGTGCACGGCGATGCGTTGCAGGGCCGCCGCGACTTCGGGGGCCTCGCCATGGCTGGAGAGGTCGGCTACCAGCAGCAGCCGCTCGACGCCGACCTTGGGCAGCCCGGACAGTAAAGCGTCCACGGCCTGATAAAAATCCTGCCGCTGCGCCGTCGCCGGCGCACCCGATGCGGTGGGCACCGAAGCGCTTTCGTAGAGGCAGATCACCGCGTCCATGCCGGCAACGCTCTGCGACACGCTGACGGCATCGAACAGGTCGCCCGTCTTGGCGCGCAGGCCGGGGCGGACGGTCATCGAATTCAGATCGTCGACCAGTGCCACGACCTCATGCTGGCGGGTCAGCAGCTCGCATGTCACCGCGTTGCCCAGGCTCGAGTGCGCCCCGTACAAGGCGAACTTGAGTCTGGGCGTCTCAGCGTTGAGCATGCGCGGCTTGTCCGCTCAGCGCCGCGTGACCAGATAGCCGATCAGCGCAACCGCGCCGGCGGCTAGCGCCACGGTGCTCAGCGGGTGCTCGCGCACGCACTCCTTGGCCAGGCGGCTGGCGTCACGGCCCCGTTTGGACAGGTCACGGCAATGTGCGTCCCAGTCGGCGTCATGCCACAGCGACTCGGCGCGTGCGCGCAGGGCATCGAAGCGGTGCCGCGAACCGCGGGTCGCGTCGTGCTTGAGTTCGTCAAGGGCGGTCATGAGGTCCTGGATTTCGCGTTCGATCTCGGCGCGGGTGGTGGGCTTGTGGCTGAAGCGGGACATAGTCGGTCTCCCCTTTGAATGTGCTGATTGGACCGTGCGTGCGGCCGAAGGTGCAGCGTTGCGACGAAGGTTCTGCCAGGCAGCGGACCCGTGCGTGGCGTCCGGGTTCCCGTCCGTCGGGCCGATTGATACGTTGCGCGCGCGTGCCGATAGCAAGGCGAGCGGCGCGATTGCTGCTTCATCACGAGGCGCGAGGCGTTTGAAGCGCAGCAGTCGATGTTCTTCTACACTCAGATCGCTGCGCTATCACGCGCCCGGTTTCGTTCAGGCGCCGATGGGATGCAGCAAGCGAGACGCTCTTTGTGCAAGGGGCCGGGATGCGCGGGACAGGTCGAAATATCCTCGTGCAGGCGCGTGCTCCTCGCCTGGGTTCCCTATAATGCGCGCCGCTGGCGTCGACCTCGGCGCGCCATTTTTTTCACAGCCAATTCATCGGTGTTCATCTTGAAGTTTCGCCAATCCATTCTCGGTCTGCTGCTCGCGTGCGGCAGTCTCATACTGTCCCCAGCCGTGACCGCCGCGACTGCACCGGTCGTTCAGGAGCTCGCCTCCGGCAGCGCATTGCTGGTCGATCTCAAAAGCAATGAGGTCCTGTATTCGAGTAACCCCAACCTGGTGGTGCCCATCGCCTCGGTAACCAAGGTCATGACGGCGATGGTCGTGCTCGACGCCAAGCAGCCGCTTGACCAACGTCTGCCGGTCACCATCCGCGACGCGCGGGAGATGCAAGGTGTGTTTTCGCGCGTGCGTATCGGGAGTGAAATCAGCCGTCGCGAGATGCTCCTGCTGACGCTCATGTCGTCGGAGAATCGCGCCGCGGCGAGCCTTGCCCATCACTATCCGGGCGGTTATTCCGCCTTCATTCAGGCAATGAACGCCAAGGCGAAGGCGCTCGGCATGTCTCAGACTCGCTACATCGAGCCCACGGGGCTGTCCGAGCGGAACGTTTCCAGTGCCACCGATCTGGTCAAGCTGCTCAAGGCCAGCCAGGCCTATCCGCTGATAGAACAGTTCAGCACCACCTCGGAAAAGACCGTCGCCTTCCACAAACCCAACTACACGTTGGGTTTTCGCAACACCAACGCCCTGGTGCGCAAACCTGACTGGAGCATTCAGCTGACCAAGACCGGCTTCACCAACGCGGCCGGTCACTGTCTGGTGATGCGCACTGTCATGGATCAGCGCGAAGTGGCTTTCGTGGTGCTGGATGCGTTCGGCAAGTACACACACATCGCCGATGCGAGCCGACTTAAAAAGTGGCTGGAAACCGGCAGGGTGACGCCGGTGGCCCCCGCCGCGTTGGCCTACAAGCAGCAGAAGATGGCCCAGCGACAGCTGGCTGCCCAATCCGACGATGCATCCACGGTGGTAGCCGGCGCACGCTGAAGGGCGCGCCGGCACCGGGCGCGGGTTGCGAGTGGGTCGATCAACCAAAAAAGCGTTTCATCGCGCCTGACAGCCAGCCCTTGTCCTCAAGCAATTCGTGCATGTTGCGCCGGACGGATTTGACGTAGTCGACGTCATCGTTGCAGATGTGGTTGATCAGCCAGCGCGAGAGCAATTCCTTCAACTGATCGCCCACATCTTCGCCCTGCTCGAAGCGAGTCCGGTATTGCTCGACACGTCGGATAAAAAGTTCGTGGATTTTTTTATGTGCCCGCGAAAACTGATATTGCGCATCTTCCATCAGCGTTTCTTCGAAAGCGAAGTGTGACAGGGTATAGTCGATCAATTCTTCGATTACATTGCTGACCGCTTCTTTTTCCTGCCCCTGTTGCGCTTCGTGAAGTTCGTTGATCATATCCACGATACGCTTGTGCTGATTGTCGATGACATGAATGCCGGTATTCATACTATCTTTCCAAACTAGATACGTCATGGCGAAACTCCACTACAGGAAACAGGGCTTGAGATCGATTCGATCAATGGTAACGCTCGCCTGCGAGCTGGAATTTCGGATGTGGCCATTTTAAGAATCGTCTTAATTTTGCGATTCCACCGGGCAGCCAGCCCAGCCGCTCGAAAGTGACCCGTACAGCGTAACGACGCGCTATTGGGGCGGATGCCGCCGCGCGCGGGTATGGACCGACGCGAAGCCACTGCGCGGCAGCCAGCAAGGCGAAGGCCGTCAGCGGGGGTCGCCCATGGCTCATGCGCAAGCCCTTCCAGCCATGATGACACGTGCAACAACCACGAAGCCGCTGAGTATCTTGCGGCAGACCATATGGTTTTACGTAAAGTGTATTTATTTATTGAGTAGCGCAGTTTGTATGAACTGCTGCTGGTGTTTGTTATGTCCGGGACGGAATAACCCTATATTGAAACAGTTAGTGAATCCAGGCGGACATTCTGCTTTTAATGGGCATGTCGGCGGTGTGAGAGAGACTTGTTGTATCGAACGAGCCGGCGTATTCATTCACCTGATAGCGTTCGGTGACGGTTCAGTGACAGGCGCCGCTTGCAGCGGTCGATTCGTCGGCTATGGCACGACTGCCGGAACCAACCTTGTGTGGCTCGCCTCTGCTGAAGGGTGGTCCCGCCGACGCCGCCGGTACTGGCCGGCGCCCGGTTCAATCCCAGCGAGGTGAACAGACATGAACGATGAACAACGCATACGTGAACGGGCCTATCAGCTTTGGGAAGAAGCTGGCCGTCCAGAGGGCCAGGATGTCGAATACTGGATGCGGGCCCGCGACGAGATGGAACCCTTCTACAAGGAAGGCGACCCGCTGGCCGGCAGCGTTGAAAGCAGCGTCGCCATCCCGATGCCCAAACCGTCTGAGGAGTGAAGGCGGTCGCTTCCGAGCGATCCGGAACGCACAGCCCGTCGTCGACTGATGTCGTCCACAGCGGGCTGGCGGCCGTTCTTTTGCGCAACGCCGAGCCTGAGATCAATCGGCCCTGGGGGTTGGCGTTGCGGCTGACGGGCACTACCGTGTGGGGACGAGCTGCCATCGATGATGCGAAGGCGGCATCTGGACTTTGGAAGGAATGACAAAACCCATGAGCAAGCAAACCATGCGTCATGTAGAGCACCGCCCGGGTGGCGGTGCCGAGTGCCTGCGGCTGGTCGAAGGGCCGGTCCCCGAGCCGGGCCCGCACGATGTGCTGGTTCGCGTGGCCTATGCCGGAATCAATCGGCCCGACGTGTTCCAGCGCTCTGGCAGCTACCCGCCGCCACCGGACGCGTCGCCGTTGCTCGGCCTGGAGATCGCCGGTGAAATCGTCGCGCTCGGCGCCCAGGTGAGCCGCTGGAAACTGGGTGATCAGGTGTGCGCACTGACACCGGGCGGCGGCTACGCCGAATACTGCGTGGCGCCCGCTGAACACTGCTTGCCGGTCCCTGCCGGGCTCTCCTTGCTAGAGGCCGCGGCGCTGCCTGAAACCTATTTCACGGTCTGGAGCAACGTGTTCGAGCGGGGTGCCCTGCAGGCAGGTGAAACCTTGCTGGTGCACGGTGGTTCCAGTGGTATCGGCCTGACCGCCATTCAGTTGGCCAAGCAGTTCGGTGCCCGCGTATTCACCACGGTTGGCAACAGCGAGAAGGTGCAGGCCTGCCAGCGCGCCGGAGCGGATCGGGTGATCAACTACCGCGAGGAGGACTTCGTCGAGGCGGTCGCCCAAGCCACCGACGGCAACGGTGTAAACGTCATTCTCGACATGGTGGGCGGCGACTATATACCCCGCAATATCCAATCCCTCGCACTGGAAGGACGGCTGGTGCAGATTGCCTTCCTCCAGGGCAGCCGCGTGGAGCTGGATACTTCGCCGATCATGCGCAAGCGCCTGACCTTCACCGGGTCTACCCTGCGGCCGCGCAGCCGCGCGCAGAAGGCGGATATCGCCACGGCGTTGCAGGCGAAGGTTTGGCCGCTGCTGGAACAAGGCCTGTGTCGCCCGGTGATCCATTCCACCTTCCCGCTCGACGAGGTCGCGCACGCGCACCGACTGATGGAGAGCAGCCAGCATATCGGCAAGATCATGCTGGCGATCGCGCCCTGACGGCAGCGCTCGCACCGCCGGGTCGAGCCCTGTCGGGTGAGCTTGTCGAAGGAGCTGGGCCGGGGCGGGCAAGGCCGCGGTCTTAGCTGATGGGCCTGACGGCCGATCGCAGGCTCAGCCGACCACCGGCTAAACCGCTCTGGATCGAGGCTTGCAGCTCGAATTCAGACACTTGCGACGGCATTTCGTGTGGCGTCGCTGCTCCCTTATCCGCACCTCTGCAAACGGCATCTGTCTCAGGAGAAAGAGCCCTAAGTTGGGTCGATCCTGAAGCCGATGAAGCACGAGTTGGATTTCAAGGCCATCTTCGAGGCCTTGCCCGCAATCAATCTAGTCCTGTCCGCCGACTCAGACTTCATCATGCTCGCCGCCAGCGATGCCCGCCTGCGCGCAACGCACAAGCGCCGTGAGGAGTGCATCGGCCGTTCCATATTCGACGTCTTCGGCGAAAACCCCGATCAGCCCGAGGCGTTCGGCGCTGGCGCTCTGCGCGCCTCGCTGGAGCGGGTGCTGAAGACCGGCGTACCCGATCGAATGGCGGTCACTCGCTACGATGTGCCGCGACCGGCCTCCGAAGGTGGCGGCTTCGAGATGCGCTACTGGAGCACGGTCAATCTTCCGGTATTCGACAGGCAGGGCAAGATGTACTGCATTGTCCACAAGACCGAAGACGTGACCGACCAGGCGCTCAGCCAGGAAGAAGCCCGGGCGCGAATGCGCTATTCGGACGAGCGCTTTCGGGCAGCGCTGCTGGCTTCGGGTACCGGGACGTTCAACTGGTATCTGTGCGACCGCAGCCTTTACATCGATAGCGCGCTGGAGCAGATATTCAATCTCTCGCCTGGTCAGAAGCCCGATAACGACGACCGTTTCGTCGAGTGGGTGCATCCCGAAGACCGACCCCGGGTGCGCCTGGCTTTCGAGCACTGCCGCGACGGTCAGGACATGTCAGTGGAGTTTCGCTTGGCGCGTCCCGATCCCGAGCAATGGCTGGCGTGCAAGGCCAAGGTGTTCCGTAACGCGGCGGGAGCGCCTTCCCATGTCGCGGGCGCCTGCACCGACATCAGCGCGCGCAAGCATGCCGAACAGGGCCTGAGCATCAGTGAACATCGGCTGCGCCAGCTCAACGAGAATCTCGAAGCGCGCGTCGCATCGGAGGTTGCCGAGCACAGCCGAACGGAAAAAGCGCTGCGCCAGGCGCAGAAAATGGAGGCCGTGGGCCAGCTCACCGGCGGCATCGCCCATGACTTCAACAACCTGCTCACGGGCATCGTTGGCAGCCTCGACCTGATGCAGCGGCGCCACCACCGGGGCGAGCCGTTGGACCTAGACCGCTACATCAGCGCCGCGGCCAGCTCGGCCCAGCGCGCCGCGGCGCTGACGCAACGTCTGCTGGCTTTCTCCCGCCAGCAGGCGCTGGACCTCAAACCCGTCGATGTCAATCAGATGGTGCGCTCGCTGGAGGATCTGCTGCATCGCACCACGGGCGAAAACATCGAGGTCGTGACGGACCTCGCGCCCGATCTGCGACCCGCCTGCATGGACGTCAACCAGTTGGAAAGTGCCGTGCTCAACCTGGTCATCAATGCGCGCGACGCCATGCCCAGCGGCGGCAGAATCACCCTCGCGACGAGCCGTTTTCATATGGACGAACCGCCCGATCCGCAGATGCGAGGCCTGGGCGCGGGTGACTATGTTCTTCTGACCGTCACCGATACCGGCACTGGCATGACGCCGGAGGTCATGGCCCGTGCGTTCGAGCCCTTCTACACCACCAAGCCCATCGGCCAGGGCACCGGGCTCGGTCTGTCGATGGTGTATGGCTATATCAAGCAGGCCAAGGGCTACGTGCACATCAAGTCCCAGCCGGGCAGCGGTACGACGGTCTGCCTGTACCTGCCGGTCTACAAGGGCAAGGCCGCCCCCTTGCCAGTAGAACCCGAGCTGGCGCCACAGGGCGCGGGCGAAACCATCCTCGTCGTCGAAGACGAACCCGTGGTCCGCTCCCTGGTGGTCGAGGTACTCAACGACCTGGGCTACCAGACCCGCGAGGCCGGCGATGCCGCCGAAGCCTTGCGCATCTCCGAAAGCGGCCAGCGCATCGACCTGTTGGTCAGCGACGTCGGCCTGCCCGGCATGAATGGCCGCCAAATGGCGGAAATCATTCGTCAGCAGCGCCCCGGCCTCAAGGTTCTCTTCGCGACCGGCTACGCCGAAAGCGCCGCTGCCAGTGATTTCCTCGGGCCGGACATGGCGGTCATCACCAAGCCTTTCGCCATCGACGCGTTCGCGATCAAGGTGCGCGAGATGCTGGGCGCGCAGGACCGTTGAGACGGGCCGCTCGCCTGGCTGCGACCCCAGGTGGTCGCAGCGGGTGAACGCGCCTCTGCTCGACCGGTCGGTATTAGCAACGACCGGGAGACGATGCGTATGACCCTATCCAGCAATCTGTTCTGGGGTGCCTTGGCGCTTGGCGTGGTAACGGGCATGCGCAGCATGCTGGCGCCGACGATGGTCAGCCGTGCGCTGGCCGTGCGCGATGACCGCGATCACCTGGACGAGCCGGCGCGCACGCTGGGCTTGCGCCGTGCACGGCAATTCCTGGTGCCGTTGGCCGCCAGCGAGTTGCTGGGCGACAAGCTGCCTTTCGCCCCGGATCGGACGATCCC
>Ga0114898_1001842_pt1 | contig 11808 bp, 11 predicted proteins | sample Malvired_Geostar_FD_83496 | JGI IMG/M metagenome (GOLD analysis project Ga0114898, IMG submission 83496) | Marine viral communities from the Global Malaspina Expedition - Malaspina viral metaG DeepMed_Geostar | ecosystem: Environmental > Aquatic > Marine > Oceanic | place: Mediterranean Sea... | reverse complement strand
GCCCAGACGGCGTCGCCGGCCATGGCGGTTTCACGCTCGATGTCGGCGGCGATGCGGGCGGCCTCGGCGGTCAGCCGCTCGACCTCGGCCCGCGCCGCCTGCTCGGCCATGTCCAGCCGGTCGCGCTCCAGCGAGGCCCGATGCAGCAGGGCCCCGGCCACCGCATCCTCCTCGCGCGCCGGTTTCAGCGCCTCCTGGGCGTTCAGCGACGCCGTCTGGGCCCGGCCCGAGGCGGTCGTGGCTTCCAGCACGGCCCGGTCGGCTTCCGCCAGCTCCTGCGCCGCCGCCTCCGCCGCCGCCCGGGCGTCGTTCCAGCGGACGAACAGCAGCGCGGCCTGCAGGGCCCGGATCTCCGCCGAGATCTTCTTGTACTTCTCCGCCTGCCGCGCCTCGCGCTTCAGCCGGGTCAGCGTCGTCTCCAGCTCGCGGCCGATGTCGTCCAGCCGCTCCAGATTGGTCTCGGCCGCCTTCAGCCGCAGCTCGGCCTCGTGGCGGCGGGTGTGTAGCCCAGCCACGCCGCCGGCCTCCTCGAGGATGCGGCGGCGGTTCTGCGGCTTGGCGGCGATCAGTTCCGAAATTTGCCCCTGCCGCACCAGCGCCGGGCTGTTGGCGCCCGTCGAGGCGTCGGCGAACAGCAGCTGGACGTCACGCGCCCGCACCTCCTTGCCGTTGATCCGGTAGGTCGAGCCCTGGCCCCGGTCGATGCGGCGCGACACCTCGATCACGGCGCTGTCGGTGAACGGCTGGGGGGCTTTGCGCTGACTGTTGTCGATGGTCAGCGAGACCTCGGCGTGGCTGCGCGGCGGGCGGTTGGCGGCCCCGGCGAAGATCACGTCGTCCATGCCCTGGCCGCGCATGGCCTTGGCCGAATTGGCCCCCATCACCCAGCGCAGGCTCTCCAGCACATTGGACTTGCCGCAGCCGTTGGGCCCGACCACGCCGGTCAGGCCCGGCTCGATATGCACCTCGGCGGGATCGACGAAGGACTTGAAACCGACGAGCCGGAGGCGCTGGAACTGCATCCTGCTAGCGGGTCACCGGCCGTCGAGCAGCGGCTGGATGAGAGGTTCGAACGCATCGACGCCGCGGGAAAACAGGATCGCCTCGTCCGGCACCCGCTCTCCGTCGATCAGGAAGCTGGGCGTGCTGTTGACGCCGTCGATGTTGGACTGCCGAGCCCGGTTCTCGATCTCGATGAAGGATGCCTCGTCCGAGAAGCAGGCGTTCATCCGGTCCCGCGTCAGGCCGGCCGCGTTTCCAGCCGCCGCCAGCCAGTTGATCACCGTCTGCTGCGGCGGCGGGCCGTCATGACTGTGCAGTTGGCCTTGGCCCCGGAACAGGGTGTCGAGCACCACGTCGAACTTCTCCGCCGGGGCGCAACGGGCCATGACGGCGCCGGCGATGGCGGCCTGCTGCGGTGGGGTCGGCAAGTCGCGGAACACCACCCGGACCTTGCCGGTATCGACCCAGCGCGCCTTGATGGCCGGGAAGTCGTTGGTGTGCCAGTCGGCGCAGTGGCTGCAGGTCGTCGACAGATAGACCGTCAGCGTCACCGGCGCCGTGGGCGAGCCCAGGGTGCGGTCGTCCGGGCGGACCGGCTCGACCGCTTGGGCGAGCGCCGCCGCGGGCGCGGCGATCGCGATCAGAAGCGTCAGCAGGAATCGCGAAAGCCGCTTCACCGGACGTTCAGCCCTTTGCCAGCTCGGCGTCGATCGCCTGGGACAGGTCTTCCATGGTCGGGCCCGACTGGGAGCCCGGCGAGATCACCTTGGTCCCGTTGACCAGGAAGGTCGGCGTGCTGCTGTGTCCGGCGGCCAGGGCCGCCTTGGCGCGGTCCTCGGCGGCGGCCAGGGCCGCCTCGTCGGTGACGCACTGCTGGACCTGCTCGTTGCTCAGGCCCGCGCCGTTGCCGACCCGGAACAGGGTCGCGCGGGGATCGCTGACCAGTTGCTGCCGGCTGGCCAGCAGCTCATGGACGACGTCGAAATATTTGTCCTCGCCCGCGCAGCGCGCGACGAGGAAGCCGGCCACGGCGATCTCGCTCGGCGGCGTGGGGACCTCGCGGAAGACGTAGCGGACCTTGTTGGTGTCGACGTAGGCGGTCTTGAACGCCTCCCAGTTCTCCTTCTGCCAGGCTTCGCAGACGTGGCAGGTGACCGAGGCGTATTCGATCACCGTCACCTTGGCGTCTTCCTTGGAAGCGCCCATGGCCATGTCGCCCTCGGCCGGGGCGCTGGCTCCGCTGTTGCAGCCGGCCAGGGCGACCATGGCGGTCAGGGCGGCGGCGGTCATCGCGGCGCGGCGGCTCATAGCGGCGTAGCGGGTCGTGGCGCTCATGGGATCGTCCTCACTGGTCGTCCGGGGATGGGGAGCATCGCGCGATTCCCCGAAAATGCGCGCGCCTGGGTCTGCCGCGACAGACCGGTTGCTGACCAGTCTATCGCTGAACAGCCGATCTAGCCAAAGAAGATCGGCGGCGCCAGCGGGTCGCGTTGTCGCCCGGCGCCGCCCGACCGGCTCAGGGCGCGACCACGACGTCGACGCCGCGGTCCAGCAGGATCTGCTGAACGCTGTCGCCGCCGGTCAGGTGCATGGAGCCCACGGCGATGAAGGCGGTCCCGGATCCTTCCAGCAGGGTCTGTATTTGATCGGCCCAGTTGGTATTCCGCCGCACCAGAAGCCTTTCATAAACGACCGGCGTGGCGCGCAGCGGATCGACGGCGAGAGCCCGGATGCGTCCGGTATCGCCCGCCACCCAGGCTTCGACCAACTGGTCCAGCCGGGTCTGGGCCTCGCCAAAAGCGTCCAGAGAGGCGTGTAGATAGGCCAGTTGCCCGTTCTCGGGGAAGCCGGCCAGCATGAGGATCTGATCTTCCGGCGTCTCAAAGCCGCTGACCGTCATACCGGCCGCCAAGGCCCGCGCCTTCAGGATCGGCTCGACCCCGGACCGGGGGTCATAGCCCGCGCTGATGATGGCGGCGCTCTCGATGTTCACGCCCGCCAACCAGGGCCGCATGGAGTCCATCTGTGCGGCGCTGCCGCCGAGGGTGCGGGCGACGACGTCCAGCCTGGCGAGATACTCCGGCGACAACAGGCTGGACAGCGGGCGGTCGGGCGAGATCCCGTATTCGCGGATCAACGACGTGAGGACGGCCTGATCGTCCGGACTGACGACTTCCAGAATCAGCTGCGAGGCGCTGTCGAAGGCCCGGTCCACCCGCCCGGTCCGCCAGGCCGTATCCGGCCGCATCATGTGCAACGTGCCGAACAGGTAGAGGGTCGAGTCGGCGTCCCGCACGACCCAGAGGGCCGGGCCTGTGCCCTCGGCGAGCGGGACGGAGGGGAGGGCGCCGCCGTTCTGGGCGAGCGCCGGCGCTCCGGTGGTCAGGAGCAGGGCGAGGCCGAACAGGGCGGCGCGGGCGGATGTCAGATGGCGGTTGAACATGGCGATGGGTCCTTCCCCATTGGGGCGGTGAAATGCGGGCAGGCGGGATTGCTCGGGCGCGCGTGGGCGGCCGTTGGGAGACAGGCGCGCCCCTCGTCGGGGCGGCCGGGTCGACGGGGGCGGCTAGCGGCCGGCGGAGGCGCCGCGTTCGCGGCGGCAGGTGGCGAAGCACCAGACCGCGTATCCGAGGGTCAGCAGCGTCGCGCCGCCGACCACCACGATCGAGGCGGTATTGGCGAAGTCCAGCGGGGCGAACGCCCAGAGGCCGGCGTGGGCGAGGCCGCCCAGGGTCAGCGACCAGCCGCCGACCCGAACCGCCGCCTGGGCGGCGGCCTGGGCCCGGGCCGAACCGCGCAGCCGGTCCAGCTGTTTCGGCATCACATTGGCGTAGCCGGCGAGCATCAGGCCGATCAGGACCTGCATCGACCGGCGGGCGAGGTCAGCCCCGATCACGGCGTTGCCTTCGAGATAGTCGAGGCCAGCGGCCGCGGCGAGGATGAAGGCGGCGAGGGCGATGGCCCATCCAAGACGTTTGCTCATGACTGTGTCCCCTTTCCGGGAGTGTCTGTTTCATCGGCGGGCGCGGCGGCGCCGAACCCGAAAGCCTGGCTGAAGCCGAGGAGGGCGTCCTCGAGCACCGACAGCTTCAACCGGTAGGTGATGGTCGTGCCCTGCTTGCTGGCGTCGACCAGATCGGCCTCGCGCAGCACGGCGAAATGCGCCGACATGGTCGGCTTCGAGACCTCGAAATGATCGCTCAGCTCGCCCGCCGTCATCGGCCGCTGCCGCAGCAGTTCCAGCACCTTGCGGCGGGTCGGGTCGGCCAGAGCCTTGAAGACCTTGTTCATGGCTCGTTATTTAGCTAAACATCGAAACAAGTCAAGCGGCGATGTGATGGAAATCCGAAACCACCGTTGCGGGACTACTCTCCGGCCCGTTCCCGACCCTTGGTCGGGTCGCCGAGAACGGCGCGCCCCAGCCGCTCCAGCGGGCTCTTGAGCGCATCGGGCGCGTCGGCGAGGGCCGCCTTCAACTCGGCCTCCTGGTGCGCGGGCAAGGGTCTGGGCCCGGGCCGGGCCCTTGGCGGCGGAGCCAGGCCGACCGGAGGCTTCACGGGACCCTGGGCGATCCTCAGCTTGTCGACACTGCCTGCGCCGAGGAACAGGTTGACCCGTTGCAGGATGTCTTCCGACTGGTGCTGCACCAGCAGGGCGGCCGGGCCGGCCACGCGCAGCTCCAGAGTTCCGCCGGCGCCGCCGCGTCCCTTGGTCAGCTTCTGGGGCCGCGTCACCCGCGCCAGCCGTTCGCCGACGATCTCGGTCCAGCGCGGCTCCAGCGCCGAGGCGCCGCGACCGAATTTCGCGTCCAGTTCCTTGATCAGCCCCTGCAGCGCCCGCCCGGCCTTGGGCGCAGGGCGGGGCGCCGGACGCGTGCGTCGCCGCGACAGGATTTCGCGGGCTTCGGCTTCGGTGGGCAGCGGGCGGCGCATTTCCGGTTTATAGCGCGGGGAATGCCCCCCGTCCCCGCACAAGTCGCTGATCTCCGAGCCGTCCTGCTGGCCTGGTACGACGACCATCGACGTGCGCTGGTCTGGCGGCCCGAACCCGGCGCGGCGCGGCCGGACCCGTATCGCGTCTGGTTGTCGGAGGTGATGCTGCAGCAGACCACCACGCCGCACGCCACGCCCTATTTCGAGGCCTTCACACGCCGCTGGCCAACCGTGTCCGACCTCGCCGCGGCCGAGGACGGCCAGGTCATGGCGGCGTGGGCAGGCCTCGGTTACTACGCCCGCGCCCGCAATCTGCTGGCCTGCGCCCGTGCGGTGGCGGGCGAGCACGGCGGCGTCTTCCCGGACACTGAAGCGGGGCTGCTGGCCCTGCCGGGGGTCGGCGCCTACACTGCCGCCGCCGTCGCCGCTATCGCCTTCGACCGCCCCGCCAACGTCGTCGACGGCAATGTGGAGCGGGTCATCGCCCGGCTCTTCGCCGTCGAGGCCCCCTTGCCCGCCGCGAAGCCAGCGCTGAAGCGACTGGCCGGCTCGCTGGTCGTCGACGACCGCCCCGGCGACTGGGCGCAGGCGCTCATGGATCTCGGCGCCACCGTCTGCCGGCCGGGAAAGCCCATCTGCGAGCGGTGTCCGTTGACGCAGTGGTGCGCGGGCTTCCAGTCCGGCCGACCGGAGCGCTACCCGCTGAAGGCGCCGAAGGCCGAACGCCCCTGCCGCCGCGGCGTCGCCTGGGTGCTGCGCGATGCTGAGGGCCGGGTCGCCCTTGTCCGGCGGCCGGCCAGGGGACTGCTCGGCGGCATGCTGGGCCTGCCGACCTCCGACTGGGCGTCCACGCCCGCCGAAGCCGAGCCGCCGGCGCCGACGGACTGGCGCGACGCCGGCGCCGTGGAGCACGTCTTCACCCATTTCGCCCTGACTCTCGATGTGCGGGCGGGGGAGGGCGGCGGCGACTTCGTCTGGACCCCGGTGGATGAGGCCCTGGCCTCCCTGCCCACCGTTTTTCGCAAGGCGCTGGAGCGCGGCCTGGCCTGGCCGGGGGGCTGATCGCTACTGCATGCCCGCGCGGACCTCAGCCCGGAGCGTGTCGATCGACCTCAGCCCCTGGTCCGATTTGAAGCGCCAGTAGGTCCAGCCGTTGCAGGCGGGGGCGTTCTCGAACAGGGCGCCCAGCTTGTGGATCGAGCCGCTGAGCGACCCCGAAACCAGCGAGCCGTCGGCCCGCACCCGCGCCTCGCGCTCGCCCTTTGGGCAGTACAGCCGGTCGCCCGGCCGCAGCAGATCGGCCTCGACCAGCGCCCCGAACGGCACCTTCGGCTCGGCCCGCTTGGAGCCCATCACCGCCAGGTCTTCCGGGGCGGCGGGTATCACAGCCTTGATCCGCTTTTCGGCCACCTTGGCGTAGCCTTCGTCGCGCTCGATGCCGATGAAGTGGCGACCCAGCCGTTTGGCCGCCGCGCCGGTGGTGCCTGTGCCGAAGAACGGATCCAGCACCACGTCTCCCGGCTTCGTCGCCGCCAGCAGGACACGGTGCAGCAGGGCCTCGGGCTTCTGGGTCGGATGCGCCTTCTTGCCGTCGGCGTCCTTGATCCGCTCCTCGCCGGTGCACAGGGCGAAGGTCCAGTCGGAGCGCATCTGGGTGTCTTCGTTGAAGGCCTTCAGCGCGTCGTAGTTGAAGGTGTAGCGCTTCTGCTCGCGGCTCCGTGCCGCCCAGATCAGCGTCTCGTGGGCGTTGGTGAAGCGCGTGCCCTTGAAGTTCGGCATCGGGTTCGACTTGCGCCAGATGATGTCGTTCAGCACCCAGAAGCCCAAGTCCTGGATCGCCGAGCCGAGCCGGAAAACGTTGTGATAGCTGCCGATCACCCAGATCGAGCCCTCGGGCTTCAACACCCGGCGGCACTCGGTCAGCCAGGCGCGGGTGAAGACGTCATAGGTCGCGAAGCTGTCGAACTTGTCCCAGTCGTCGTCGACCGCGTCGACCAGGCTGTTGTCCGGCCGCAGCAGGTCGCCGCCCAGCTGCAGATTATAGGGCGGGTCCGCGAAGACCATGTCAACGGAGGCGTCGGGCAGGCCCTTCAGCACCTCGATGCAGTCGCCCCGCAGAACGACATCGGTCTTCAGTTCGGACATGGAAACGCGGCCCCGCACAGCTTGAAGGGCGATTGGTGAATCATCGCGGTTAAGGTCGGGTAACCGGACGGCTTTTCAGCCTTTCGGGATTTCCCGGGCTGCGCATTCAGGGAAGGGCGGTCTGACGGTTGCGCACCTGTTCCCGGCGGCGACGTGATTATCGTTGCGGACATCGATCAAATCGTGTTCGCGATCGGGGCAGTTCTTGCTGCTCCCGCTGATCAGAGTCTGATGCGTTCCACGTCCCTTCTCACCTTGGTCCCCTTGTCCGCCGTATCACTGATGGCGGCGACGCCCTGTTCGGCTGCTGAGAACTCCGCTTTTCCGCGGGAGGCGACCGCTCCCATGCAGGCGGTCGATATCGGGCCCTATGCTGCCGAGAACGCGGTGCTGGATCGGGCGGTTGAGAGAACCGGGCTACGCCGGGAAGACAATCTGTGGATCCAACGGACGGCCGATAGCCGGGTCGTGTGCGGCGCCCTTCGGGGACCGCAAGGCAAGCCGGTCCTGTATCTCGGAGCGCCGGAAGGCGGCTTTCTGGGGGCTCCGCTGGCAAAGATGCCTGAGGTCGCCTTGCGACTTCTGGACCAGTGGAATGAGGCCGTCAGGATCAACTGCGCGAGCCATGGGCTCGTCCCCACCGAGCGTGTCCGGGTTCTGCTGCCGGATCGAAATTAGACCTCTCCCTGCGTTTTCGCTCCGGGATTGTCATCAGCCATGAGCATCCCTCTTCGATGAGCGTTCGCTGCCCTGTCCCGGCCGTCCCGGTCATCCGATACCCTGTCATCCCGACACTTCGCGGGTCATGTCCTGCCATCCCGTGCCCGGCGAATGACAGGCAAGCTGCGGGCGAGGGCTGCCTGCGTCCGCTTCTGACGCAGGCGCGTGCTTCCATGGTGAAACCGGGCGAACGGCCGGGAGGAAGCGCTGTCCTCGCCGCTTCGGTCATCCACGCGATCCGTCGAAGGCAGGAAGGTGAGGGGTATGGGAGTGTCGGGATGACAGGGTTTCGCGATTTTTCCGCTGACAGGGTGCGCCACCGGACCGCTGGCGGAACCCTCACAGTCGCTCACGTTTTGTTACACCCTCAGCCTCGCCTTGCCGGCCCGCGCGCGGTAAGCGGGGCGCATGCACCGCGAGGGATGCGAGTCCCCGCGACGGACAACGGCTCAGGGGCTGGTGAATGACTCAGTGGGTGTACGGCTTCGGCGGCGGATCCGCCGACGGCGATGCGTCGATGAAGAACCTTCTCGGCGGCAAGGGCGCGAACCTGGCCGAGATGTCGTCGCTGGGCCTGCCGGTGCCGCCGGGCTTCACCATCACCACCGAGGCCTGCGTCCACTACTATTCCAACGGCCAGACCTGGCCGTCGGACCTCGAGGCGCAGGTCGCCGCCGGGCTGAAGCAGGTCGAAGGCATCGTCGGCAAGACCTTCGGCGATCCGAAAGACCCGTTGCTGGTCTCCGTCCGCTCGGGCGCCCGGGCTTCCATGCCGGGCATGATGGACACCGTCCTCAACCTCGGCCTCAACGACGAGACGGTCGAGGGTCTGGCGGCCCTGTCCGGCGACCGCCGCTTCGCCTTCGACAGCTACCGCCGCTTCATCACCATGTATTCCAACGTCGTGCTGGGTCTCTCGCACGACGACTTCGAGGAAGTGCTGGACGACCACAAGGATCGCCTCGGCGTCACCATCGACACCGATCTTTCGGCCTCGGACTGGGAGAAGGTCGTCGCCGACTACAAGCGGGTGGTCGAGGACCAACTGGGCCATGCCTTCCCGCAGGACCCGAAAGACCAGTTGTGGGGCGCTGTCTCCGCCGTCTTCGCCAGCTGGATGAACGACCGGGCCAAGTTCTATCGGCGCATGCACGACATTCCCGAGAGCTGGGGCACGGCGGTCAACGTCCAGTCGATGGTGTTCGGCAATATGGGCGACACCTCGGCCACCGGCGTCGCCTTCACGCGAAACCCTTCGACGGGCGAGGCGCGGCTGTACGGCGAGTTCCTGATCAACGCCCAGGGCGAGGACGTCGTCGCCGGAATTCGGACGCCCCAGTCGCTGACGAAGGCCGGCCGCGAGGAGATGGGTGAGAAGGCGCTCTCGATGGAAGAGGCCATGCCCGAGGTCTTCGCCCAGTTCGTGGGAGTCGTGGGGAAATTGGAGACCCACTATCGGGACATGCAGGACATCGAGTTCACGGTCGAGCAGGGCCGGCTGTGGATGCTGCAGACCCGCAACGGCAAGCGCACCGCCAAGGCCGCGCTGAAGGTGGCCGTGGACCTGGCGGCCGAAGGCGTCATCTCCGAGGAGGAGGCCGTCGGCCGCGTCGAGCCCTCGGCGCTGGACCAGCTGCTGCACCCGACCCTCGACCCGAAGGCCGAGCGCAAGGTGGTGGCCGCGGGCCTGCCCGCCTCGCCCGGCGCCGCGACCGGCAAGGTGGTGTTCGACGCCGATGAGGCCGAGCGCCTGTCGCAGCTGGGCGACGCCGTTATCCTGGTGCGCGAAGAGACCTCGCCCGAGGACATCCACGGCATGCACGCGGCGCGCGGCATCGTCACCGCCCGCGGCGGCATGACCAGCCATGCGGCGGTGGTCGCCCGCGGCATGGGCCGGCCCTGCGTCTCCGGCGCGGGCGAAGTCCATATCGACGAGCGGGCCGGAACCTTCACCGCCCGCGGCCGGGTCTTCAAGGCTGGCGAGATCATCACCATCGACGGCTCGAAGGGCGAGGTGCTGGACGGCGCCGTGCCGATGATCGAGCCCGAACTGACCGGCGACTTCCAGACCCTGATGGCCTGGGCCGACAAGGTCCGCCGCCTCAAGGTCCGGGCCAACGCGGAGACGCCGCTGGACGCCAGGACCGCGCGCGGCTTCGGGGCCGAGGGCATCGGCCTGTGCCGTACCGAGCACATGTTCTTCGACGACGCCCGTATCGCCGCCGTGCGCGAGATGATCCTCGCCGACGACGAGGCCGGCCGTCGCGCGGCCCTGGCCAAGATCGCGCCGTTCCAGAAATCCGACTTCGTCGAACTGTTCGAAATCATGACCGGCCTGCCGGTCACGGTCCGTCTGCTCGATCCGCCGCTGCACGAGTTCATCCCGCACAGCGAGGCCGAAATCGACGCCCTGGCGGAGACGCAGGGCCTCGACGCCGCCAAGCTGAAGCGGCGGGCGAAGGAGCTGCACGAGACCAACCCGATGCTCGGCCACCGGGGTTGCAGGCTGGGCGTCGCCTATCCCGAGATCTACGAGATGCAGGTCCGCGCCATCCTGGAGGCGGCGCTGGAGGTGCAGGCGAAGTCGGGCGAGGCGCCGCTGCCCGAGATCATGCACCCGCTGGTCGCCCTCGGCCTGGAGATGAAATATCTGCGCGAGCTGACCGACCGGGTCGCCCGCGAGGTCTTCGCCGAGACCGGCCAGTCGATCGCCTATCTGGTCGGCACCATGATCGAACTGCCTCGCGCGGCCCTCCGCGCCGGCGACCTGGCCGAGCATGCCGAGTTCTTCTCCTTCGGCACCAACGACCTGACCCAGACGACCTTCGGCATCAGCCGCGACGATTCCGGCCGCTTCCTGCAGGCCTATATGGACAAGGGCATCTTCGAGACCGATCCCTTCGTCCGCCTCGACCAGGACGGCGTCGGCGACCTGATCCGCATCGCCGCCGAACGCGGCGGCGCCGCCCGGCCCGACATCAAGATGGGCATCTGCGGCGAGCACGGCGGCGATCCTGCCTCGATCGCCTTCTGCGAACGTGTCGGCCTCAGCTACGTCAGCTGCTCCCCCTACCGCGTCCCCATCGCCCGGCTGGCGGCGGCCCAGGCCGCCCTCGACGCTCGCGCGGGTACGGAACGGGAGAAAGATCGCTAGAAAAAGGAACGCCGCAATAAGACCACGATAAGGTCACGGTTGACGTAGCGCTGTCTGTGCCAATGAACGCACAGTCTGCCTGCAGTCGTCCGAAAGGTCTGGAACGCCCGACGGGGCAGGCCATTTGTATCGCACTGGAGGGGGTTTGGTGACCGCAGAAGTCACCGCATCCAGAGGATACAGAAACCATGCGTAACGTTCTTCTCGCGACCGCCGCTCTTACTCTCTTCGCCGGCCCGGCGATGGCCCAGAGCTTCAATGATCCGCAGTGGACCGGCTCGGTCGGCTACACCCATCTCGACAGCGGCGACGAAAGCCTCGGGGCCGTCACCGGCCGCGTCGGCGCCAAGGTCTCGCGTTACCTCGGCGTCGAGGCCGAGGGCTCGTTCGGCGTCAAGGACGAGGACATCACCATCGGCGGCGTCGACGGAACCGTCGAGCACGAGTACGACGCCGCCCTCTACGCCGTCGGCACGGTCCCGGTCAGCCCGAACTTCGAGCTGTTCGGCCGCGTCGGCTACGGCACCACCTCGATCAAGGCCGACGTCGCCGGCGTCTCGGCTTCCGAGGACGGCGAAAGCCTGAACTACGGCGCGGGCGCCAACTACTTCTTCGACGGCCAGAACGGCGTCCGCGCCGATTGGACCCGCCGCGATTTCACCGACGACCAGGGCGGCGAGATCGACACCTACGGCCTCAGCTATGTGCGCCGGTTCTAGGACCAGAACGACGAAGGCCCGCGGCGATCGCCGCGGGCCTTTCATCTTGAGATCGCGTGGGTCAGGCCACGCCCGGCTGCAGGGCCCAGCGCAACGATCCCTCGCCGAAAGGGCGGAAGAAAAGATCGCGATATCG
>Ga0114898_1001839_pt1 | contig 11816 bp, 15 predicted proteins | sample Malvired_Geostar_FD_83496 | JGI IMG/M metagenome (GOLD analysis project Ga0114898, IMG submission 83496) | Marine viral communities from the Global Malaspina Expedition - Malaspina viral metaG DeepMed_Geostar | ecosystem: Environmental > Aquatic > Marine > Oceanic | place: Mediterranean Sea... | reverse complement strand
TAATTATATAGTAAATGAGGTGGAAAAAGAAAATAAAAATAGATAATGGATTAGTCCCAAAATTGATTAATTATTTTCCTGAACAAATTAACGAAATTAAAGAAATAGCAAACGAAACAGGTTACAGTTTTACAGAAGTTCAAAAAATGATTAATGAATACTTTTTTGAAGACGACGATAACGTCGAAGAATTATTTGGTGAATCAGAAGACGAAATATTCGAAGATGACGACGAGGAATAAGGAGGATTTTAGAAAGTAAAAATTTAAGAAGTGAGAGAAAAATTCGAACTCTCACTCACTTCTAAAATAATTGATGTTATGACTTCATACCAACTATCAAAATATAAATATTCTCAAAAAGCCTTAAGCAATTCAAGCGTAAATAGTCAACAACTTAGTCAATTTCAATATGATGGTTGGAAGTTAGCAGGTTGGAAAAAACCTTACAGAATTGAAGATGGTGATAAATCAGATTGTGGAAAGTGGGTATGTTATGGTTGTCTAAGAATAGAAAATCATTGTAATAATTTAACAACAAATAATACAGGACCTGTAGTTGTAAAACCTACAAAATATAATTGTAATCGTTTATCGTGTTCAGAATGTCATACTAGAGCATCTTATTTTAGAAGTCTAAAGATAGACAAGAGAATAAAATCATTTCAAAAACAACCTGCATTTTTCACATCAACTGATCCATTGATAGAAACTCATGTTATCGTATCTCCTAACATGGAAATTCAAGATACTTTCGAATCAATCAGGTCCAAAGTAACAAAACTTCTTTTAGATGTCGGCGTTGTTGGTGGCGTTTTAATAGTCCATCATTTTAGATGTGAGGATATGAAATATGAGAAAAATGGATTGCATTTTCATTCTGTCGGTTATGCTCCTAAAGCTGAAGTTGACGGGTTAGAAGTAAAGAAACAATTCAGAAAATGGAAATGCATAGTAAAAAATAAAGGTCCAAGAAAAAGCGTAAGGAAAACAGTAAGTTATTTGTTAGGTCATTGCTCAGTTAAAGAAAGAAAACATTCTATAACCTGGTTCGGAAAATTATCATATTCTCAGTTAAAAAATCCAAGTGCTACAGGATACGATATTAAAGAACTAGAAAAAATAAGATGTTGCCCAATGTGTCAAGAGAGGCTTGTCAGGTTGGATTATGTAGGAATTGATAGACCTCCAGAAGATATAATATACGACGATATTTCCAATTGGAAAAGAACGCCAAAATCTGAATCAATTTATTCCTATAGGAAATCAACGTAAAACAAAAACCTGATAATTTAATATGCAAATATCAGTGCCTAAACTTTTCTTAAATGTAGTTATAGGTCCACTCGTGGATTATATAATCGGTTATAGTACGTCTAACGGTTTGAATAACGCATTATAACGTTGTATAAGTTAGTTTTTTGTAGTAAAATGTAGCAAAACATAGTAAAACATAGTCAAAATGTAGTTATTTGTAGTCTAATTAGTCATTTATCTTGCCTATTAGAGAAAAGTAAGATATAGATAATTCGTGTTTATGGTTGTGATGATAGGCATTGTTAGATTATTGGATGGTTAAATGCGATAATTGCAGTAAGTCAAAGTCAAGACAAGCAAAATTGTGCTGGATATGTGCAAGAGCTAGAAGACTCAAATTAAAGATACAATCCTAAATATAATAAAACATGACATAACACAATACTTATAAATAATTATAAGTATTACTAATTTACCAAAAATGGCTATAGTAACAAAGCGAAAAGTTGTGGATAATAACGGAACTTATCTTTTAGTTCTACCAAAATCTTGGATTGATTCAATCATTAGAGATTTTGATTTGAATTTTAAGGAAGGAGACGAATTATACGTAGAACTTTCTGGTGATGATGTCTTAGAATTAAGACCAATTCCTGCTAAAGTTACAGGAGCTAAAAAGGTGTAAAAATAATATGTCACAAATAGAAAATATAAATGAATATACAAAAACAAGAATAGAAGACCTAGCAAAACGTGCTGGGTTATCCGTTGAAACTCTCAACACAGAGTTCAACAAACACATGAAAGAACAATGGGTAATTGACCAAGTACCAGATGAAGATGGTAGAAAGAAATACATAATCGCATTATTATATGCACAATATCAATCAAGACCAAAAGTAGATGAATACACAATAATTCCAATAGGCGTAAATTCTCGCCATACAACTTCTAAAGGAGATAGAACATCAATTACTGCTCTCGTAAAGGGTGCAAATATTACCGAACCAATACTTAAACAAATTTTGTTTTGGGGTAAGCATTCAGGAGTCCATAAAACTATCCAATGGGGTAAAATTTATGAAAATGTAAAATTAGGCTCTTACCAAACTGGTGCGATGGGTGGAGATGATAGGGCTATCTTTGAAAATCCTAAAGAACTACAAGATGAAGAAGGGGTTTTAAAACGAGTTGGTGCAAAAACTGTTACAATACGTAGCATGATTGAACATCCAAGTAAGAGAACTGCTTCAGGTTATACAGATGAATCAGATTTACGAATACTCAATGCCATAATTTCACGAGGTTCTGAGGGTACACGTAAAAACGATGATACTCCATGGGCTAACTATGTAGTTACTGATGAAACAGTTGGTATGGAAGATGAAGTTCGTGAGGATGGCACTTTGGTTCCAAATAATTTAACAATTTGGATAGACCAAATCTATGCAGGTATTCCTGACTTATCACTTTGTCAATTTATTGGTACTGTACGTATACCTGAACAAGGACAAAATGCTGGTCAAGCACAAATGGATGCAATACGTGTTAAACAAATAGGTATAGCTCCCCCTGAATCATTTGATGAAGGAGAAGATGAATTTTGAGTGAATGGGACGATATTTTTGGTTCCAAACCTCAAAAGAAAAAGGAAAAACCTGTAGAATCAACCACAGAGAAACCTGTTGAAGATAAAAAGGAAGAACCAAAGGAATCAGAAATCCAGAAAATTTCTGAAAGAGATGAACTTATTGCAAAAGAACAAACTGAACAAACAGTAGAAATTGCAAAAGTCGAAGCTGGTGAAACTGTTATTAAAGAAGTTCCAAAAGATAGTGTGGAAGCAAAGGACTACCTCAATGAAACAAAAGCACCTGATGAGAAATCTACAGGAGAGTTTGACTTTTCAGAAGCGAAAGCTCAAAGTGGTGAAACTTATACTATTTATGGACATAAGGGACATGGCAAAACATTTCTCGCATATAGCTTTCCCGGAAGTATCTCTTGTTTATCATTTGATAGAAAAGGTGTACCTGTCAAAGATTTAGCATATGGTGGTGCTGAAAGACTCAAAGTTTTTGATGCTGTTAGATATCACGATATGTCATCGCCTGAAACATGGCTTGAATCTTCTGATAGAACATTCAGATATGTGAATAGTCTTCTAGATCATATTGAAAAGAATAAACCTGATTGGATTGTCATTGATGGTTTAGAAATCTATCACCAAATTGCAGAAATGACAATGCGTTACAGAAACAATTTACTTCCTTATCAAGGAGTTGCAAACCCAAATCTTTGGAAAGAAAGGCGTCTATACATTAGACAACTTCATTACAAAGCACAAAAAATTGCAAAGAGAGGTATCATCTATACCACTTATTCTGATAAAGATAAAGTAATCATAGATGGAGATGTGCAAACATTATCTGATGTACCTAAATGGGTAGATGTTGTATTACAAGAAACTGACACAGTTCTTAAAATTATAAGAAAGGATGATAAGAATGGTGTAAAATATTGGTGTAAAGTAGAATCTAGTAAAACTAGAATTCCTACGAATCATATAGTCGACTGTACTGGTAAAGGTATAGTAGATGTATTTCCAGATTTAGGAGGTTCTAAGTAATGTCAGAAATAGAAGCATGTATCTGTCATAACATTCCTTATGTAAATGATTTTGATACACTTTGTAGGGTTCGTTGGGCAGAATATGAATCTATAATATTCTTTATGGAAAAAGGACTAAACAAGAAAGATGCAGAACAATGTGTAAAAGAATTAGGAATGACAAAAAACCTAACTCTCTACAAACGTGAAATGGATAATGTAGTAGAATCTGCATTACGTAGTTTTCAAAGACAGTGCAAAGATACGTTGTCTTTAAATAATGGTGATTCTGTTTATAATGAATTCATCAGTAAAACGAAAACAAGACCCATTTGTACATATGAAGGTTGTACACTCTTTGCAAAGAAAAGATACTATAAAGGTAAGCACAAGGGATACGCTAAATATTGTGAGAAAACACAGATTGACCATGAGAAAACTACCATTGGAAATGTTGAACGACAACAATCTAACAGACCTATTTGTGCAAAGAAAAAATGTAATCGTCTAACAAAAATTAGATATTATAAAGGTAAGAGAATATATGGTAATTGGTGTGATTTAGGTAAAAATCATTCTGCTAATAGTTCAAAAAGGGCTATATACCAAAAAGAATATCAAAAAAGATATCGTGAAAAATTAAAACAACTCAAAATTGGAGCGAGTGGAGTATTTTGAAAATTAAAATAGAACCCTCTAAGTTTGAACATATCTTACGTGTAGCTTTAATCAGCGATACGAAAAGTTTATTGGAGAAATGCCCTGTTGAATTTAAGAAAAGTGGTCTTGCTATCAAGGATAGAAGTTACAATTCAGTAATCACTGTTGGTGTTTTCAACAAATCTTATTTCAAGGAATATGATTCATCAAACGAAAAAATTGTTTTAACAAAAAGCTTACTTGATAAAATGAAACTCTTCAAAGGTGAAGAAGAAATTACTATCACAACAGATAATGATATCAACAAGATTCATGTAGCATCAAAGAAAGTTTCTTATGAAGAAGAACTTTTACAACCTTCCGAAGAAGATGATTTCGGTATTGAAATGGAGAAAACAGAACTTGGTGTAATTCCAAAGAAAGTTGTTGAAGAAGGATATGATGTTGCTTTTGATGTGAAAACAGAACACCTTAATGGTTTACCTGACAGTGAAATTATTACATTCAATATAAGAGAACAGCACGGAGATTCCGTAGAATGTGAAATAGTGGATAGGGGTATTACAAGAATATCATTTCCTGTAGAAAAATTTCACAAACTCTCAGATTTCCAAGCAAGTTTCAACGGCTCGGTACTGTCCAAAATAGTGTCTAATTTATCTGATATTGTTTCTGTAGCTATAACTGACACTGGTTTAATTTTTAACCAGAAGAATCCTGATTTCGTAGTAATGTACGGACAGGCAGCACAGTCACAGAAACGAACAGTTGAAGTAGAGACCGAAGAAACAACAGTTTCATAAAAACTAAGTGAGTGTGCGTAGTTGAAGATAAACTCTACAACACTCCAACTTTTTTCTCCCTTCAATAGGACTGTAGGTAATCCAGTACAATATGAAATAAATTCACAGAAAGAATTTGAATATTTTTTGGATAAGAACAATGGAATAAAAGATTGTTCTTCTTCTGTATATTCCATTAATGGTACAATAGATAAAGTTTGGTTTGATTTCGATGGTAAAGGTGCATTTGAGGATGCAAGAAAAGTTTACCAATATTTGAAAGAAAAAAATGCAAAGTGCATTCCTGTCATTTCAGGAAAGAAAGGTATTCACTTACACTTACTGATAAAGTCTGATATCAATGTGGACAGTGCTAACGCTAAAGCTATACTAATGGATACAGTTACAACAATTGCACATGAAGCATTGGGTCTTAAAGATTGGTCACAGGAAACTTCATTAGATTGGACTAAAGCTGGAGTGCTGCATGTAACATGTCGAATACCAAACACTCTTAGACCTCCAGAAAATTCTAGTTATTGTAGTTATATACCAGAAGATTGGTATACATTATCAAATTCTGAGTTATGGTCATATGCAAAACAACCAAATGAATTTCACTATACAGGCAAAGTATTACCAATCGAAACTTTCATTTCAGAATCTCCAGTGTTTCAAGGTATACAAACACATGAGTCAAATAAAGAATGTATATCCATAAGTACGCTACGAATACCTGATAACATGCAGGAGTTTCTGAAGAAAGTTATGCGACCATGTCTTTATAGACACATCATTAGTAAAAATCCAAATCATTATGTTCGTGTTGCTGCAACAATAGATTTTCTTTATGCTGGATTTTCACCAACAGAAATATTAACAATTTATTCAAAGTGTGGTTGGTCTAACTTTAATTCCAATATCACAAAAGAAAAAATTACTTATTTAGCTCAACGTGTTTTAAAATATAATGACTTATCACCATATAGTTGTCAAAAATTACGTGTGATGAAAATTCCAAGGATGTGTTGTGTTGACTAAACATATTTTCAATGTATGTGGTGTGTGCTATAAATTAATTCCACGAACTTCAGAGACAACAATGACTTTGCAAAAATGTGATGAACACAGATGATTGATTTAATAGCAAATGGTACATACCAACTGGTACTTGTATTAATATATAATGCAGATGGATCATTAGGAGGTTTTATGAATACAGGATTTCATATAAGTACAATTGTGAAAGGAATATTCGTTGGTTCAATTCTTGTCGCTGGTATTGCTTGGTTTTATATTAAATTTCAGGAAGGTTTCTTTAGTTGAAAAATCAATTCGTTTCTATTCGCTACAATGGTCGAGATTTTCTACTCACAGGACGTGGTGAAGATGGTAAACGAAGAACCTATACAATAACAGGATTCGAACCTTACTTCTATTGTGATGAAAACGAAGAGATAACCTCAACAAACCTAAAGGTAACTGGAATAGAATATGGACACAAGAATATCTACGGGAAAAATCTCAAGAAAGTTATTGCAACAGATCCAAAATCAGTACGTTACATAAGAGAAACAATTAAAGAATCTTATGAAACTGATATACCATTTATTCGACGTTTTTTGATTGATAAACATATTACTTCAGGTTTTGAAGTACCAAACTCACTTGAAGTTTATCATGATGATGTAAAATCATCTGATTTTTCTTGTAACCCACTTACTTGTTATTTTGATTTGGAAATAGAATCATACAACAAAATACCAAACCCAGAATCACCAAATGAAAAAATTATAGCAATCACTTGGTATGATACTCAAACTAAACAGTATGTTACAATAGTTGTTGATGAAAATGTTGGACAACGCAAACTTGAACCTAATTGGATATTATTGGTAGTACCAAATGAAAGAATACTCATAGAGAAATTTGCTTCATATCTTAAATGGTTGAAACCAGATTGTTTTGAGAATTGGAATCTCTTTTTCGATACAGATTATTTACGTGCAAAAGCACAGATATTGAATATTTCAGTAGATATTGACACACCTGCACACTTTGACTTACTTACAGGATACAAACGTGTATTTTCGAAAGCATCTAACCATTTGAAAGATGTAGTTATAGAAGAAAGAATTACTGATAGAGTAGTAGCCAGTAAATTTCACATAAGTCTCTACAATTCAATGAAAGGAAAATTTTTGGAGTTAGGGCAGAAGGCAGATTTTATTCAATATTCAAAGGATGATGTTTATTACATTGAAAAATTAGAACAAAAACATCATTTGCGTGATTATTATTGGGATTTTAGAAATTATATTGGTACAGAAACTATTCAATCTGTTATGACACATGGTGTAAAAGTAGATGTCATGCTTTTGCGTTTGTGTTCTAATAGATTCGCACTGCATTCAAAACATGTAATTGAAGGTGAAACATTCCGTGGTGCAACTGTGTTTGAACCAACTGCTGGAATCAAAGAGGGTATAGCAGTATTCGATATGTCAAGGTATTATCCATCAATTATTCTAAGTGCAAAGCTTTCACCAGAAAGAAATGATGGTAAGGGCATACTTTGTGAATTAACAAATATTTTCGTGAAAGAACGCCAACGTTATGATGAACTACTCGCAAAATTAGAACCCGGAACTGAAGAATACGAAAGTGCTAAACAAAAATGGCAGGTAGTCAAGAATATGCTTAATTCTATTTGGGGTTATGTTGGTTGGACAGGTTCACGTATTTATAATAGAGATATTGCAGCAACGATTACAAGAATTGCGAGAGAAGGTTTAGAACATATTGCTGAAACTATTGGACAAGAAAAAGTAATCTATGGAGATACAGATTCTATTTTTGTACAGATACCTCAAGATGAAGCTGAACCCACAGAAGATAAAATTAATCAAAGTATGAAAGAGTTCGCAAGAAAAAACAATTACGAAGATTTATTCAAAGTAAATTTCGAAAAATTTGCATCAAGAATTGTTTTTGTTGAAGCCAAGAGTGGTGGTGGTGCAAAGAAAAGATATTGTGCGAACTGGACATACATGAAAGGAAAGAATATTGATGAAGTAGAGATAAAAGGTTTCGATGCAATACGTAGGGATAATTCAGTTATAACAAAAGCATTACAACGTAATGTTTTAGAAGATATAGCTAGGGGTAATGTTACTAAAGTTGGTACTTCAATAAGCACAGTCATTAATAAAATGCGAAATAATGAATATCCAATACGTGATATTGCATTAGCAAAAACTTTGAATAAAAACTTAGATGAATACAAAGGTAAGCCTGACTTTGTTCGTGCCGTTGAATATGCAAACAAGTTCAACAACGCAAATATACAAGGTGGAGACATGATAAAAATGTTACATGTAAAAAAGATTCCAGGATTTCCACCAACAAATGTTTTTGCATTTACTGATGAATCTGAAGTTCCAAATGGTACACAAATAGATATGGAAAAGATGATTGATAAAACAATAAAAGGAAAACTGGAAAATATAGTGAAAGTAGCTGGTCTTACATGGGAAGATGTTGCTGGTGGTTCACTAGTAAAGATGTGGGGTCAATGAAAATATATATAGATACACGAGAAAAATCTGATTTACCAAAGTTTATCAGGAAATTAGGGTGTGAAGTCCAAGAACAAACATTAACTGTAGGTGATTATTTGATAGGTGATGTATGTATAGAGCATAAATCTATTGGAGATTACGCAAATTCGCTTATGTCAGGACATTTACACAAGCAACTGTACCAAATGTCGTACAATTTTGATTTATCTTATCTATTAATTACGGGTATTTATTCTCCAGAACTATACACAAGAAAAATAAGGACAGAAGTTTTCTTATCTTCTTTGGTAGGTTCTTCATATAAACGAGCAGCAGATGGAAAGATGGGTCAAGTTATAACTATACAAACAGATAATGAATGGGATTCAGCACAGGTGTTAAGATTTTTGGCTCAGAAAGTTGAGAAAGGTGAACCACGTTTACCAACAATGGAACGACATAATTTTTCCAAGACAGATTGGCAACTCCGAATGGTTTCTTCACTTCCTAATGTTGGAGAGAAACTTGGTAAACTTATGTTTGCAGAATTTGGTACTTTGCAATCTATCGCAAATGCATCAAAAGAAGAGTTGATGAATGTCAAAGGTATTTCAACTAAAAAAGCTAATGTAATTTACGAAGTTTTCCACACGGAGTTTAATTTAAAAGAAAGTATTACGCAAGGGGTATAGGTAAAACATGTTAACAGAAAAATATAGACCAAAAAAGTTTGAAGATATAATTGGGCAGAAAGAAATAGTAGAATCGGTTTCTGAACTTGTCAAATCAAAGGACATTCCTTCCATGTTGTTTGTTGGACCTCCGGGATGTGGTAAAACAACATTAGCATGGATAGTTGCGAGAGAACGTTTTCCTAAATCATGGCGTGGAGATATGATTGAATTCAATGCGTCAGATGATAGAGGTATTGATACAGTACGTAATAATATAAAACCACGAGCATTTTCAAAGGGAACAAAAATAATTTTCCTAGATGAAGCAGATAATATGACACATGATGCACAGGCAGCTCTTCGAAGAATTATGGAAGATGCACCAAATACTACATTTATTCTAAGTGCAAATAGAGAATATAAAATTATGGATGCAATAAAATCACGTTGTGCAATTTATCATTTCAATAAAATACATAATGAAACAGTTCTGAATTATTTAGTTGATATATTAAAGAAGGAAGGTATAAAACCTGTAGGTAACAAGGAAGAAATTATGAAATCTTTGGAATCTCTTACATATTCAACACGTGGAGATTTACGTTCAGCATTGAATACACTCTCTTCTGTTATTGTTGATGGAGAATTCCATCCAGAATTTATTGTACAAAGTGAAAAACCAAAACATATTCAACCAGCATTAAATCAAGCACTATCAGGTAACATTGAATATTCAAGAGAATTATTTGAAGATGCATATCTTGTAGGTAAATACTCAACAGAACAATTAGTTGAAGAATTTTATTATGCTATTGACAAAACTGATACAACAAATGAAATCAAAGCACGATTGTATGTACATTTACAGGAAGTAGATGCTGCACTTGTACGTGGTGGTACGCCACTTGTACAATTCATAGGATTCTTGTACTTTGCATTTGTTGCACCACATTTGAAAGGTGTAATTGAATGAGTCCATTCACATTATTAGACGTGTTGGCATTGGTTTTTGGATTATTTGTAGGATTTATGTTGCGTGAGAGGTTATGGCAGGAACAATAACATTCGAATGGGGATTATCAGACGTCAATGTAACGTCAGTTGTATTCATATTCTTTGTGGCATTACTCGCAGGATATTATATAGCGTTGATGATGGAAAGGAGAGAAGGAAGGATTTAATGTTGTTCGTCAACAATTGTAAATGTTCATTTGCAAAAGACATTATGGTTCACCCTTCCTTTTCTTCCCATAATCTAGAGGAATTAAAATGAGATATTCTCCATCAGCTCTAAATATGTTTGCACAATGCCCTGCTAAATACAAGTATGAAAAACTTGACCATGTTCAACCCATATATGTAGAAAGAGCTAAAGCAGATGTTGGTCATGATGTACACCACGCAATTCAATACTATTTTAGTAAGGTACAAGAAAAACCTCGTAGAATAGAACTCACTGAGGGTATAAAACGTGCATGGGATGAAATTGTTGGTAACAAATACAAATCAAATAGAATTTTACAACACAGAGTTACACAATCTCTAAAAAATTTCACGGAATTCGAAATCATGCGTAGGAAAACATGGAAAAGTTATTTACCATCTATGGTTGAAAAACCTTTACAAGGCAAAGAGTTTCGAGGAATTGTAGACTTCTATTCTGAAAAAGAACAAGTGGTTATTGATTGGAAAACTGGTAAGAAAAATGAATTAAGTTTAGATGATTATAGACAAGGAGAAATATACAGAAAATTATTAGAAGAAGAAGGAAAAAAAGTGTCACGTGTACTTTTTGTTGTTTTATCAACTGGTAAAGTTTTGAGTGTACCAACACTTAGCGATGGGTGGTTAGGGCAAGAAATAATAAAGATAAAATCTTCTATATCTAATGGTAATTTTCCGAAAAAACCTTCTATGTTATGTGGATATTGTCCATATGTCATAAGGTGTGAAATGGAAGGTATTGGATTATGGGCGACAACACATGAGTAATAGAACAAAATTACTTTTCTTTTCTTTCTTCATATTAGTGCTGATAGCTATAGCAGGAACGTCGATGTAGAATGCCTGAAAAACACACAAAGAAAAGCAGTCCGTGGATGAATGCAAAGAAAGCATTACGAAAACAACTGGAATGTTGTACTTGGTGTAACGGAAAGATTAAAAAAATGAGATTAGATTATTGGGAGTGTATTAAATGTGGTAAATATCACGAAATGCAAAAGATGTAGTAGAAAACTTAAGAATATAGAATCGATTAAGCGACAGTATGGT
>Ga0114898_1001838_pt1 | contig 11816 bp, 7 predicted proteins | sample Malvired_Geostar_FD_83496 | JGI IMG/M metagenome (GOLD analysis project Ga0114898, IMG submission 83496) | Marine viral communities from the Global Malaspina Expedition - Malaspina viral metaG DeepMed_Geostar | ecosystem: Environmental > Aquatic > Marine > Oceanic | place: Mediterranean Sea... | reverse complement strand
GTCGAATAGCGCTGGTGGAAGATCGCGACGCGGCTGACGAACCGCTCGTCGCGCAGATCGGGATAAAAGTCCGACAACGATTCGGCGAGGAACAGCCCCTTGTAGATGATCGACCGGCAGCTGAGCGAGCAGATATAGAAGCCGCTGATCTGTGCGGCGATTGCGCGCCGCTCGATGCGGCGGCGGACGAGATAGAGCTCCTTCTCGAACTCGGCTGCATCCATCGCATCGGGCATCGGCCCGGCGATCATGATCTGCTCGATCTCGGGCCGGGTCGCCTGCGCCTTCAGGCCGATGACCGAGACGTCCACCGGCACCTGGCGCCAGCCATAGATGGTGTAGCCCGCGTCGATGAGCTCGCTCTCGACGATCGTGCGGCACGTCTCCTGCGCGGTCAGGTCGGTGCGCGGCAGGAAGATCATGCCGACGGCGAGCCGGTTCGGCAGCACGCGGTGGCCCGAATCGGCGATCGCATCGTCGAAGAAGGCGGCGGGCAGATCGACGTGCAGCCCCGCGCCGTCACCGGTCTTGCCGTCGGCGTCGACCGCGCCGCGGTGCCACACCGCTCGAAGCGCATCGATCGCCGATTGGACGACCCGGCGGCTCGCCTTGCCGTCGGTTGCGGCGACCAGGCCGACGCCGCAGGCGTCGCCTTCGAATTCGGGGCGGTACATGCCCTCGCGCGCGATGCGCTGGCGCTCGGTTTCGTTCATCATGCCGCCACTTTCGCGTTTCCGGCGTCGGCGCGTGCCTTCAGCCACTGATGCATCTGATCGGCCACGTCGCGGCCGTCGCGGATCGCCCAGACGACGAGGCTCGCGCCGCGCACGATGTCTCCGGCCGCGAACACGCCGTCGAGGCTCGTCATCATCGTCTTGCCGTCGGTGCGCACCGTCCCCCAGCGCGTGACGCCGAGCTCGGGCGCTTCGAACAGCGTCGGCAGATCCTCCGCATCGAAGCCCAGCGCCCGGATGACGAGATCGGCGGGCATGGCGAAGTCGCTGTCCGGCTCGGGCTCGGGACTGCGGCGGCCGGTGGCGTCGGGTGCTCCGAGGCGCATCCGGCTCGCGCGCACGTGCGAAACCGAGTCGCCGCCTTCGAACGCCGCAGGTGCCGAGAGCCAGACGAATTCCACGCCCTCTTCTTCGGCATTGGCGACTTCGCGCTGCGATCCCGGCATGTTCGCGCGGTCGCGGCGATAGAGGCACTTCACCGATGCCGCGCCCTGGCGAACGGCGGTGCGCACGCAGTCCATCGCCGTGTCGCCGCCGCCCACGACCACGACATGCTTGTGCGCAGCGTCGAGCGCCGCCGCGTCGGGCGGCAGCGTGTCGCCGAAGCCGCGGCGGTTGGAGGCGATCAGATAGTCGAGCGCTTCGACCACGCCTTGCCGGCCGGCGCCTTCCAGCTTCAGCGCGCGCGGCTTATAGACGCCGGTGGCGATCAGCAGCGCGTCGTGGCGCTCGCGCAACGCGTCGAGGCTGGCGTCGCGGCCCACCTCGAAGCCGGTGTGAAAGGCGATGCCGCCCGCCGCCAGCCGCTCGGTGCGGCGCGTGACGACATGCTTCTCGAGCTTGAAGCCCGGGATGCCGTAGATCAACAGTCCGCCGGCACGATCGTGGCGATCATAGACATGCACTTCATAGCCGGCGCGGCGCAGATATTCGGCCGCCGTCAAGCCGGCGGGCCCCGCACCGATCACGCCGACCGACTGGCCACGCGCCGGGCCGGGCTCGAGCGGCTCGACCCAACCTTCGTCCCACGCGGTATCGGTGATGAACTTCTCGACCGATCCGATCGTCACTGCGCCGTGACCGGAGAATTCGATAACGCAATTGCCTTCGCACAGCCGGTCCTGCGGGCAGATGCGACCGCAGATCTCCGGCATGGTCGACGTAAGGTTCGAGAGTTCATAGGCTTCGCGAAGCCGCCCCTCGGCGGTCAAGCGCAGCCAGTCCGGGATATGGTTGTGCAGCGGGCAATGCACCGCGCAATAGGGCACGCCGCACTGCGAGCAGCGTCCCGCCTGGTCGGCAGCCTGCTCGACCGGAAAGCGTTCGGAGATTTCGTCGAAATCGCCCGCACGGGCGCCGGGCGCCCGCTTGGCCGGATAGGCCTGCCCGCGATCGACGAACCGGAGTGTTGCGCTGTCTGCCATGCGGTCGCCGATACAGCGGCGCAGGCGTGGAGTCACGCGAAATCCACTATAAAGGTAAGCGTAACTTACCTAATACATCGGAAAGACCCTGGTTGGAGACTTCACGTCAAAGAGCGCTCGAGAATAATGGGCCGACTCGGACCTAGCGGTTCAACAGCCAGATGAGGGCGATGCTCCCGATCACGATTCGATACCAGGCGAACGGAGCGAAGCCGAACCTCCCCACCACCCTGACGAATGCCTTCACGACCAGCAACGCGGCGACAAAGGCGCAGGCGAAGCCGATCGCGATACTGGTGAGATCGTCCATGCTCAGCAGATCGCGGTCCTTCCACAGCGCATAGACGGTAGCGGCGAGCATGGTGGGGACGGCGAGGAAGAAGCTGAACTCCGCCGCCGTCTTGCGTTCCACGCCCATCAGCAGCGCGCCCATGATCGTCGCGCCGGACCGGCTGACTCCGGGCAGCATCGCCAGGCACTGGACGACGCCGATCGAACCGGCGGTCTTGAGCGGCATCTCCTCGACGCGGTGGACGCGCACCAGCTTCACCATCCGCTCGATGACGAGGATCGCGATCCCGCCAACGATCAGCGCCACCGCCACGATCACCGGCGTCTGCATCGCCGCCCGCACCGCATCATAGACGAGCACGCCGATCACGAGCGCGGGGAGGAAGCCGATCAGGATGTTGCGCGCGAACAGCAGTGGTCCCCGCTCGCGGCGCAGCACGCCCATGCCCATGCCCCAGAAGGTCTGCCAATAGGCGACGATCACCGCCAGGATCGCCCCGAACTGGATGGCGATCTTGAACGTGACCGAGCCTTCGTCGGTAAAGCCGAACAGCTCGCCGCCGAGGATCAGATGGCCGGTCGACGAGACGGGCAGGAATTCGGTCAACCCCTCGAGAATGCCGAGGAGAATGACGACGACCAACTCCGACATGTGCTTCTAAGCCCCTTGAACCCCGCGCGCGATCCGCAGCGGCAACTGCCTGCGTGATCGCGCTGCTTGTCGTGAACGTGGTGCGCGCCGATCAGGCCGGCTCGCCAGCCTGCCCAAATCTGCCGTAGCGACGAAATCGTACCAGCCAGTTCGGCGCGACAGCCGCGAGCGGCGTCGGCGATACGCCGAGCGCCTCGAGCCCTTCGGCGCCCGGCGACACCACTGCATCGCGCTGAAGCATCTTCCACTGCTCGCGCGTGATCGGCGCGCCGGGCAACGATCCGAATGTCGCGAGCATCGACCCAAGCGCATCGGGCAGCTCGACGAAAGCGGGGTCGCGCCCGACCGCCTTGGCGATCCAGCGCAGCAGCTCGGCCATCGTCAGCACGTCCGGGCCGCCCAATTCATAGACGCGGCCGCCATGGTGCCGCGGCTCGAACAGCGCGCGGGCCGCGGCTTCCGCAACGTCGGCGACATAAACCGGCTGAAACTTCGCCTGCGGGCGTAGCACCGGCACCACGGGCAAAGTTGCGATCATGCCGGCGAATCGATTCACGAATGCATCCTCGCGTCCGAACACCGTCGTCGGCCGCAGGATGGTCGCGCCGGGAAAGGCCTCACGCACCGCGTGCTCGCCTTCGGCCTTGGACCGGGCATAGGTCGACTGAGAATCGGGATCGGCGCCGATCGCGGAGATCTGGACGAATGCCGCCGCGCCGGCCCGAGCTGCCGCCTGCGCCGCGGTCTGCGCGCCCTGCACATGCAGGGCGTCGAAATTGCTCCAGCTGCCGACCAGGTTCAGCACCGCATCGGCGCCGTCGCAGGCCCGCTCGATCGTGTAGGGCCGGGTGAGGTCCGCGGCAATGAACTGCGTCTGCCCTACGCCGCCGAGCGGCCTCAGGAAAAATGCGTCGCGCGGCTTGCGCTGGGCGATCCGCACCCGCGCACCTGCCCGTAGCAGCTCCTGCGCGACATACCGCCCGAGGAATCCGCCCCCGCCGAGCAATGTCACCAGCCTGTCGTTCATGCTTCGCCTCTTGCCAACGCTTCGCTCCCAAATGCCCCGCGCTGGCGCAAACGGCAAGCTGCTGCGGGGATCCGCCCGGCACCGGTTGACAAGCTCCCGGCCGATCCGTAGAGCGCGCCGCCTACCCCGTGCCCAGATGGCGGAATTGGTAGACGCACCAGCTTCAGGTGCTGGCGGTCGCAAGGCCGTGGAGGTTCGAGTCCTCTTCTGGGCACCATTTGTTCTTCTCACGTTCTCCCCAATAGTCTATAAAAACCGCAGAAATCCTAGGGAATTGGCCCTCGGATAGTGCCGGACCGTCCCGCGTTTTCCCGGGGGTTCCGCACATTTTTGCGGGCCTTTTGCGGGCTTTGCGAAAACCGCATTGAGAAAAGGCCCGCACGTGCCTCTGACCGAGACTCGGCTTCGCGCCCTCAAACCCAAGAACAAGCCCTACAAGGTCGCTGATGACCGTGGCCTCTACGTAGAGGTCACACCATCGGGCGGGAAGCTCTGGCGGTTTCGCTACCGCATCGGCAAGCTCGAGAAGAAGCTTTCCATCGGGAACTATCCAGACATCAGCCTCAAGGATGCGCGCCAAGCCACCTACGAGGCGCGGCAGGCCGTCGCCCGGGGAGGCGATCCAGCGCTGGAGAAGCGCAAGCAGAAGATTCGCTCCGAGTTCCTGTCGGCGCAAACCTTCGAAGCAGTCGCCCGCGAGTATATTGAGCAGATGATGGTTCAGAACGGCCGGGCCGAAGGCACGGTTGTCAAGGCGAACTATTTTCTGGACCAGCTTGCTCCGGCTATCGGCAAGCGGCCCATCGATCAGATCGAACCGTTTGAGATTCTCGCCCCGCTCAAGCGGCTTGAGGCGCAGGGAAAGCACGAGACGGCCAAGAAGTGTCGATCCTTCGCAGGTCGCGTGTTCCGCTATGGCGTGGCTACCACGCGGTGCCAGGCCGATCCTACGAGCATGCTGAAAGGCGCGTTGGTGACGCCTCGATCAACGCACTATGCGGCGATTATTGAACCGACTGAGCTGGGCGGCCTTCTCAGGTCAATCGACGACTACACGGGCTATCCGATCACCAAGTTCGCCCTGCAGATCGCCCCCCACGTGTTCGTTCGGCCTGGTGAACTTCGGCACGCCGAGTGGCACGAGTTCGATCTGATCGAAGGAATCTGGAAGATACCCGCAGGCAAGATGAAGGCCCGCCGAGCCCACGCCGTCCCTTTGTCAAAGCAGGTCGTCAATCATCTGACCGATCTGGCTGAAATGCTCGGCTATGACGGTTACGTCTTTCCGTCAGCGCGGACGTCCAAACGGCCAATGAGCGAGAACACGCTCAACGCGGCGTTTCGCCGGATGGGCTATTCGAAGGACGAAGTCACTGCACACGGCCTCAGAGCGACCGCGTCCACCCTACTGAACGAATCCGGCCTCTGGAATCCCGATGCGATTGAGCGGGCGCTTGCCCATGGCGATAGCAATGCGGTGCGGGGTGTTTACCACCGAGGAAAGCACTGGGACGAACGGGTGCGCATGGCCCAATGGTGGAGCGATCATCTGGACCAGCTAAAAGCAGGTGGCCGCATCCTCAACCTTCGGGCGGGATGATCAGCCGCTCGCCGTGCCGATCCAATCTGCCCGCAGGCGGTCCAAGCCATGGATATCACCTTCCGCCGTCACCTTGCTGCCGATCAAGTCAACTTCAGGCTCGCAGCCTTCGAGCACCCAGTGGTCACCGGCTTCGGTCACGATAGAATAACCGCGGGGGCCGAGTTCGAGCCGGCCAGTTATGCGCCTGCGATTAGTCGTCATCAGTTGGCGTAACTCATCCAGCGTCGGAGCACGCTTCGAACATAACCGGGCGTCTCGCGATTTCTTGGAATTCCGCCCGCCTTCGTCACGGCGCCGGGTCCAGCGTTGTATGCGGCAAGGGCGAGATGCACCGACCCAAACCGATCGAGCATCTGTCTGAGATAGCGCGCACCGCCCTCGATATTCTCCTGCGGATCATGCCGGTTTGCGACGCCGAGTTCGCGAGCGGTGGCCGGCATCAGCTGGGCAAGACCTGCCGCGCCTGCGGGACTGACCGCAAGCGGGTTGAACCGGGATTCCGCCCAGATCAGAGCCTGAAGAAGCCGCGGCGGTAGGCGATACCTTAATTCGGCTTCGCGGATGAGCGGCAGGTAGATCGCTTCCCGATAGCCGGGGACGACTGCGCGGAACGCAAGCGCACTTTGCTCCGAACGTCGACTGCTCTCGCCGCTGAAGCTTTCCCCGCCCGGTTCCTCCTTGAGGCCATGGTCGTGATCGAAAATTCGAAATTCCTGAGCGAATGCTCCTGCGCCAGCCGTCAGGCTCGCTGCACAGATCAAGCCTGCAATGAACCGGCTTACCATTTCGCGTTCTCCTCGATTGCACCGAATCGCAAGAGAACATAAAAAGAACATCAACCTGTAGGAAAGCGATTAGAAGACCGCAAAGAGGAGAGGCAGCGCTGGGGGAGCGAGCAGACGATACGGAGTCTTCCGATGTAGTCCCGAAGTGAAGGTCAGAACACACAATCCCTCGAAGCAACTGCTCGCCAGCTCTGCAAAAGCCGCGGCGGGCGCTGGTCCGGTTCCAAGGGCATGGCCCGGTGCCCGGCTCACGATGATCGCACTCCCTCGCTCGGCGTCACGCTGGGCCGACGTGCTATCCTGTTCCATTGCTTTGCCGGGTGCGACCAAGCGAGCGTGATTGACGCTTTCAGAATGGAGGGGCTTTCGCCCTCTCAGCTGTTCGACGGTTCTCCGCTGAATACCGCGGAATCGAAGATTGAGCTGTCGCCGTCGCTAAGTGCGCTCCGGACATGGCGCGGCGCCTCCCCCCTGATCGGCAGCCCGGCAAAAGCTTATCTCGAAGCGCGCGGCATTACGGCTGTCTCGCCCGCGCTGCGCTTCAACAGTCGAACGCCTCTCGGACCCAAAGGCCGCGCGCAATTTCTGCCAGCCATGATTGCAGCCGTCAGCCTTGACGAAGGTCCGATCGCTATTCACCGAACATTTCTCGATGCGGAGGCGCCCAGGCTTGCCACATTCGACGGTCCCAAGCGCGCACTCGGTGCGCTCCGCTCAGCCGCCGTCCGACTGTTCCCCGCGATCGATGGAGTGCTTGGCATCGCCGAAGGTGTAGAAAGCGCGCTCTCGGCTCGTGCACTCACCGGCGTTCCATGCTGGGCAACGCTGGGTAATGAGCGCTTTGCGCTCGTCTCGATCCCAGAGAGCGTCACCGAGCTCCATCTCTTTGTCGATTACGATGCAGGCGGCAAATTGGCAGCGGAACGCGCGCTACAGAGCCATGCGCTCGAAGGCCGGACTATCAATGTACGGCGTCCTTCAAAGCGCGACACCGACTGGAACGACGAACTGGTGAACTGGCTCGCCCGCAAGCGGGCTTCCTAGAGGAGAGAGAGCTTTGGCCTCGTGATCGGCAGAAGGCTTCGTGCCCGATGCCTCCATCAGGAGGACCAACAATGCTTCAGTTCGAACTTTTAGAACCCGACGCTGAACCTCGTGCCCAGCCCTTGGCGGTGACGATCGGCGAACGGATCGCCTCTAGTCTGGCCGACGGCTGCCATCTTACGCGTAGCTCCATTTCTGCTCTCTTTGCCGAAGAGACCGGGATCCAGAACTGGGGGACGGCTTGGTCGATCGACGACTACAACGATGCGATCGAGATCGGCGCGCTCCTGTGGCTGAAGTCTCACGGCCGGATTACGCTCGATACAGCGATCCATGAGGCGGACGCGCGCTTCGAATGGCTCGATACCGCCTTGCCCCCCCGCCATGTGCGTAGCGAAGCACAGATCGGGCTGCAGCAGTTCTCGACCCCGCCCATGCTGTCCTGGCTCATGGCGCGAGCGGCCCAGCTTCGCTTGTCCGATCTGGCTCTCGAACCTTCGGCGGGTAACGGCGCGCTTGCCCTATGGCCGGCCATCCAAGGCTTCGACCTCACGCTCAACGAGATCGATCCTGCTCGCCGACAGTCACTTGCCCATCTGTTTTCCGACGCAACAATGACCGCTCACGACGGTGAGGTCATCGACCATCTCCTGACCCACAGGCCGCCAACCGTCGTCCTCATGAATCCGCCGTTTGCGCGCAGTCGCGAGCGCGGGGTCAGTGCGGCAACGGCGTTGCGCCACCTTCGCAGCGCGTTCCGTCTCTCGAAGAGCGGCGCTCGCCTCGTCGCGATCATGCCGGAAGGTTTCGATGCGTCTCGCTTCGCGAGCTCATTAAGCGATGCCAGGCTGCGGCTCGATGTGCGCATCGCCGGCGCGTTCCGGAGGAACGGCACAGGCATTCGCGTGCGCATGGTGGTGTTCGACAAGGCCGTCGACGACCAGCCGGTGGTCACTGCGGAAGCGGACGATTTGTCCGATCTGGCAACGCTGATCGGCCGACTCCCGCCGCGCGCTCGCGATACTCCAGAAATTCCCGTGCTGACCGCGCGGCCTGTTACTGGCCCTTTCAGAAAGCCAGCGAACGCTCGGCCGGCGGCTCCGTTTGCAACTCGCCCTGCACCTGGCGAGCCGTTCGAAGAGCTCGGCTATGCGACGCTCGATGAGCCCGCGCCCGTTCCGGAGCAGACAGGGATCTATCTTCCCTATCGTCCAAGTCGGATCCGGATCGAAGGCGCGCCGGTCCATCCGACGCCGCTTGTGGAATCCATCGCGATGGGGTCGGTCGCGGCTCCGTTACCGGCCGTGCGGCCAAAGCTGCCCGCAGACTGGCGGACATTCGAACTGCTTTCCGAAGCTCAACTCGAAACGCTCGTCTATGCCTGCGAGGCGTTTTCGCACGATCTGCCAGGGCGCTTCCGCGCCGTCCAGGAAGGAACCACGCTCGAGCAGCCCGAGGATGGAGCCCGTTACCGTCAGGGCTTTTTCCTCGGCGATGGCACCGGAGCGGGCAAGGGGCGGCAGATCGCTTCGGTGATCATGGATCGCTGGCTTGACGGCGAACGCCGACACATCTGGATTACCAAGAATGAGGCGCTGCTCGAGGATGCCCGCCGCGACTGGGAAGCACTCGGCGGCATGCGCCTCGACATTCAGCCACTCTCCGGTTGGAAGCTTGGAGCACCGGTTCGCTGGTCCCAGGGCATCCTCTTCATTACCTATCCGACGCTTCGCTCGGGCCGCGCAGACGATACGCGGCTTGACCAGATCCTCGCTTGGACTGGCGATGATTTCGAAGGCGTGATCGCGTTCGATGAGGCCCACTCGATGGCCAACGCCATAGGCAGCCGTAATGCGCGCGGCGCTTCCAAAGGCTCCGAACAGGGCATGGCTGGACTAAGACTGCAGAACCGGCTTCCTCGCGCCCGGGTCCTGTACGCCTCGGCCACCGGCGCTTCGGACATTTCCAACCTCGGATATGCAACCCGCCTCGGCTTGTGGGGACCTGAAACCGCTTTCCCGACGCATGAGGCGTTCACGACCGAAATCCGGGCAGGCGGTGTCGCGGCGATGGAGCTCGTCGCGCGGGACCTCAAGGCTCAGGGGCTCTACCTCTCGCGCGCCTTGTCCTTCGCGGGAGTCGAGTACGAAATCCTCGAGCACCGCCTGACCGATGCCCAAGTCGCGATCTACGATGCCTATGCCGAGGCTTGGGCGATCATTCATCGCAATCTCGATGAGGCGCTTCAGGCGACGCGGATCGTCGACGAGGACAGCGGCGATACGCTCAACCGCAACGCGAAGGCTGCCGCGCTTTCGATCTTCGAAGGCACCAAGCAGCGGTTCTTTGCTCAGCTCCTGCTCTCGATGAAACTGCCGAGCCTGGTTCCCGCGATGGAGGATTCGCTCGTTACCGGCCACTCGATTGTCGTGCAGCTGGTCTCGACCGCCGAGGCGATGCTTGACCGCCGCTTGGCTGACCTCACTCCCGAGGAACGCGAAGCGCTCGATATCGATCTTTCACCGCGCGAGTATGTCATCGACTATCTCGCCAAGAGCTTCCCCACTCGCCTGATGCAGGTCTTCACCGACGAAGACGGCAATCTGCGTTCCGAACCGATGAGCAACGACGATGGCAATCCGGTCATGTGTCCTCGCGCCGTCGCCGCGCGCGATGCGCTGATCGAACAGCTCTGCGCCCTGCCGCCGATCGCAACCGCGCTCGATGCGATCATCGAACACTTCGGAACCGGCATCGTCGCCGAAGTTACGGGCAGGACGAGACGGCTGGTTCTAGGGCGGGACGGACAGCAGCGGCTCGAACGCCGCGGCGGGTCTGCCAATGTTGCCGAGGCTCAGGCCTTCATGGATGGCACCAAGCGCATCCTTGTCTTTTCCGACGCCGGCGGGACGGGCCGTTCCTATCACGCCGACCACAATTGCCAGAACCGGCAGCGGCGCGTGCATTTCCTGCTCGAGCCGGGTTGGCGCGCCGACAATGCGATCCAGGGCTTGGGCCGGACCAATCGCACCAACCAGGCTTCCGCGCCGCTGTTCCGACCTGTGACCACGGATGTGAAGGGTGAGCGGCGGTTCATCTCGACGATCGCGCGGCGGCTCGACAGCCTCGGTGCGCTCACCCGCGGACAGCGGCAAACGGGCGGACAGAACCTGTTCGATCCGGCCGATAATCTCGAAAGCGATTACGCCAGAGATGCGCTGAGCCGCTGGTTCCATCTGCTCTACGACGGCAAGCTTCAGGCCACGAGCTTTGCCGATTTCGTGCGCCAGACCGGCCTGCGGCTCGAAGGTCCCGAAGGCGGTCTTACAGACGACCTGCCTTCGATCCAACGCTGGCTCAACCGCGTGCTCGCACTGCCGATTGGGATGCAAAACGCGATCTTCGACGAATATCTTGCTCTGATCGAAGCGCGCGTGGAGGCCGCCCGCGAAGCGGGAACACTCGATCTCGGGTTCGAAACGGTCAAGGTCGACAGCTGTCGAGTAATTTCGGATCAGATCCTTCGCAGCGACCCGCTCACCGGTGCTGAAACCCGCCTCCTCTCGCTGGAGATCGAGCGGCACTTGCGGCCGCTGCGCTTCGAGCGGCTCGCGCGACTGCATGACATTGGCTCGCCCAGTGGCATACCCCTGCACAATGCACGCTCCGGCCGCGTGGCGCTCAGCGTTCCCGCGCGCCGTTTGATTGCCGACGACGGCAGTGTGATCGAGCGGCGGCGTCTGCTGCGTCCGCTCAAATCCGCCAACTGGACCCGCGAGGCGCTCGCCGAAAGCGCTTGGGAGGCCATCGATCCGGCTTCGTTCGAACGGCTCTGGCGCGCCGAAGAGATCGAAGCCGCCAAGGAGCCGGTCCGCGAACGGGTGCACCTTGCAACCGGGCTGCTACTCCCGGTCTGGAAGCGCCTGCCCGGCGATCACGTGCGCGTGACCCGTATCGTCTCGGCCGACGGGACCTCCATCATCGGCCGCGAGGTGGTGGCCGCGGATATCGCCAAGGTGTCGCAGACCTTTGGCCTCGGCAACCCGGCCTTGCCCACTCCCGGTGAACTGGCCGCTCTCGTCCTGTCGAGCGGCACCGCACAAAACTTGCAGAGCCATGATCCGCTGATCGTCAAGCGCAGTCTTGTCGGTGGTGAGCAGCGCATCGAGCTGACTGGCTTCGCGCCCGATCGGCTCGACTGGTACAAGGCCAAAGGCTGCTTCACCGAGATCATCCGCTACCGGACGCGCCTGTTC
>Ga0114898_1001837_pt1 | contig 11823 bp, 12 predicted proteins | sample Malvired_Geostar_FD_83496 | JGI IMG/M metagenome (GOLD analysis project Ga0114898, IMG submission 83496) | Marine viral communities from the Global Malaspina Expedition - Malaspina viral metaG DeepMed_Geostar | ecosystem: Environmental > Aquatic > Marine > Oceanic | place: Mediterranean Sea... | reverse complement strand
GAGTTGGCCTGGGCGAACATCATCAGTTCGATGTCATGGGGGTTGCGGCCCAGGTCGGTGAAGCTGGCCAGCAGATAATCGATTTCATCATCGGCCAGCGCCAGCCCCAGCTCGAGGTTGGCCTTCTCCAACGCCGCGCGACCACCGCCCAGCACGTCGACCGCCGTCAGCGGTTTCGGCTGGGCATGGCTGAACAGGTTGGCCGCGTCTTCGAAGCGCTCCAGCACCAGTTGCGTCATGCGGTCGTGCAGAACGGCAGCGATCTGCCGGGTGTCGGCCTCCGAGAAGTCGCCCGCCACGTAATAGGCGACCCCGCGTTCGAGACGCTGAATCTTGTCGAGTCCGCAGTTACGCGCGATATCGCTGGCCTTGCTCGACCAGGGCGAGATGGTTCCGAAACGCGGGACCACGAGCATTAGCCGACCGGCTGGTTCCTGTACCGGGACGCTCGGACCGTACTTGAGCAGCCGGGAGAGCACGTGCTCCTCGTCCGCGCCAAGCGTGCCGGATACTTCGGCGAAATGAGCGAACTCGGCGTACAACCCGCTCACGGCGGGGACCTTCGCGGTCAGTTGCGCCAGGAGCTTGCCGTGACGGAAGGCGGAAAGAGCGGGAGCGCCGCGCAGGATCAACATCGTCGGAACAGCCTCGGAGGGGGGAGCAGTCGGGGCGCGTATTCTAGCCCATGACGGCGTTCGAGGCTAAGGCTGCAAGCACATCGACTCCAATGCGCCGTTCCGCTGCGCCGGCGGGCCCGGATGGCGATGACGAGCGACACCATCCAGCCGGGCACGCTGGCCTCGAAGCCCCTGACTCAGTGCAATATCTGACTCAGAAAAAGCTTGGTTCGCTCATTCACCGGATGGGTAAAGAAGGTCTCCGGATCAGCCTCTTCCACGATCTCGCCCTTGTCCATGAAGATCACCCGATCGGCGACGGTGCGCGCGAAGCCCATTTCATGGGTCACGCAGAGCATGGTCATCCCGCTTTCAGCCAGACCGACCATGGTATCCAGCACTTCCTTGACCATTTCCGGATCGAGCGCAGAGGTCGGTTCGTCGAACAGCATGATTTTCGGCTTCATGCACAGCGCCCGAGCAATCGCGACCCGCTGCTGCTGGCCGCCGGACAGTTGTCCGGGAAATTTGCCGGCCTGCTCCGGAATCCGTACACGCTCCAGGTAGTGCATGGCGATTTCCTCGGCCTGGCGCCGCGGCATCTTGCGTACCCACATGGGCGCCAGGGTGCAGTTCTGCAGTACGGTCAGGTGCGGGAACAGGTTGAAGTGCTGGAACACCATGCCGACCTCGCTGCGGATCGCTTCGATCTGCTTCAGGTCGTTGGTCAGCTCCACGCCATTGATGACGATACGGCCCTGCTGATGCTCCTCAAGACGATTGAGGCAGCGAATGGTGGTGGACTTGCCTGAACCCGACGGTCCGCACAGGACGATGCGCTCGCCCTGGGTAACGCTGAGGTTGATGTCCTTGAGCACATGGAACTGCCCGAACCATTTGTGCACGCTCTGCATCTGGATGACGGGCTCGCCTGGCTGTTCGGACCGATCGGTTCGGAGTGAGTTTTCGTTCATGATGTTTCCCTTAGTTCCGGTGGCCGGTGTCGAGCTTGCGCTCCAGGTGCATCGAATAGCGCGACATGCCAAAGCAGAAAATCCAGTAGACCAGCGCCGCGAACACGTAACCCTCGGTCGACATGCCGAGCCATGCAGGGTCGGAGGTGGCGCGCTTGATGCTGTTGAGGAAGTCGAACAGGCCGATGATGATCACCAGGCTGGTGTCCTTGAACAGCGCGATGAAGGTGTTGACGATGCCGGGAATGACCATTTTCAGCGCCTGCGGCAGGATCACCAGAACCATGCTGCGCCAGTAGCCCAGGCCCATGGCCGCTGCCGCCTCGTATTGGCCCTTGGGTATCGCCTGGAGCCCACCGCGGACCACTTCGGCGATATAGGCCGCCTCGAAGAAGACCACCATCACCATGGCACGCATCAGCTTGTCGAGGTTCATCCCTTCGGGCAGGAACAACGGCAGCATCACCGAGGACATGAACAGCACGGTGATCAGCGGCACGCCGCGCCAGAATTCGATGAACGTCACGCAAAGCACTCGAATCGCCGGCATGTCCGAACGCCGACCGAGCGCCAGCAGGATACCGAGCGGCAGAGCGCCCGCGATGCCCACGGCCGCGATGACGATGGTCAGCATCAGGCCGCCCCAGCGGCTGGTCGGCACCGTTTCGAGACCGAAGAAACCACCGTGCAACAGCCAGTAGGCCAGCAGCGGATAAACCACCAGATAGACGATGCCGTAGCGCGCCTTGTGAGGCATCTGGCGAAGGAACAGCGGGGCGGCGCCGATGATCGCGAGCCAGGCCGTCAGGTCCACGCGCCAACGCAATTCTGCCGGATAGAAGCCGTACATGAACTGGCTGAAGCGCGTCTGGACGAACACCCAGCAGGCGCCCTCGCGCGTGCAATCGGCACGTGTCTCGCCGGTCCAGTCGGCCTTGATGATCGCCCACTCGATCACGGGCGGGACGATCAGCCAGATCAGGTACAACCCGACCAGCGTCAACAGGGTATTGATCCAGCTGGAGAACAGATTGGCCCGCATCCAGCCCAGCACACCGATGTTGGTGGAAGGCGCAGGCAGGTCCGGTTTGAAAGTATGGGTCGTCATGCGCTCGTCCTCACCGCTCGATCAGCGCAATGCGCTTGTTGTACAGATTCATCAACAGCGAAATGCTGATGCTGATGGCGAGGTACACGCTCATGGTGATGGCCATGGTCTCGATGGCCTGTCCGGTCTGGTTGAGCACCGTGCCGGCGAACAGCGACACCATGTCCGGATAGCCGATCGCGGCGGCCAGCGAGGAGTTTTTCGCCAGGTTCAGGTACTGGCTCGTCAGCGGCGGGATGATCACCCGTAGCGCCTGTGGAATGATGACCAGACGCAGTACCCGCCCCGGACGAAGTCCAAGCGAGGCCGCCGCTTCGGTCTGGCCGTGGCTGACCGACTGAATTCCCGCGCGAACGGTTTCGCCAATGAACGCCGCGGTATAGATCGACAGCGCCAGCACGATCGACACCAGCTCGGGAATAACGACCCAACCCCCGCGGATATTGAAGCGCTGGAGCTGTGGAACCTCCCAGATGAAAGGCGCACCGAGCAGCAGCGCGCACAGGGTCGGTATGGCAATGAACAACCCGAGACTGCCCCAGAACACCGGAAAGGTCTGCCCGGTGGCATCGCGCCGGGCCCGCGCCCAACGGTTGAGCATGACGATTGCTACCAGCGTCAGACCCATCGCGATCCAGAACGGCCAGAAGCCCTCTCCCGCACTCGGCGACGGCATCTGGACGCCGCGGTTGTTGATGAAGATGATGTCCCACAGGCTCAGGCTGTCTCGCGGCCCAGGCAGCGGGCTGAGCACGGCGAAGTAGACGAAGAAGATTTGCAGCAGCGGCGGAATGTTGCGGAAAACCTCTATGTAAACCGTTGCGATCTGGCGGATCAGCCAGTTCGGCGATAACCGCGCCACCCCCAGAATGAATCCGAGGATGGTCGCCAGAATGATGCCTATGACGCTGACCAGAAGGGTGTTGAGCAAGCCGACCCAGAACACTCGCCCGTAGGAGTCGCTTTCGCTGTAATCGATCAGGTGCTGGGGGATGCCGAAACCGGCGGCGTTATCGAGGAAACCGAAGCCTGACGTGATGCCCCGGTGAGCGAGATTGGTCTGGGTGTTGTGGAACAGAAACCAGCCGAACGCGACGACTGCGATGACGGCGATGACCTGAAACAACCAGGCACGCGCCTGCGGATCCGTGAGCAGCGAGCCGCGCGCTGCTCCCGTATTGGCGATGGTTCGCATCAAGAAACCTCATACGGCGCCGCCGGTGCAGACGCACCGGCGGCGCTCATCCTTGAAACAAGGCCAGCGTCCCGCTGGCCCGGCTCGGTCAACGCACCGGTGGTGCGTATTGCAGACCTCCATTGGTCCAGAGCGCATTCAGACCGCGTTCGATCTTCAACTCGCTGCCGGAGCCAATGTTGCGCTCGAACACCTCACCATAATTGCCGACCTGCTTGACGATCTGCACCGCCCAATCCTTCGGCAGTTTCAGGTCCTTGCCGTATTCGCCTTCCGCCCCGAGCAGACGCGCCACGTCAGGGTTCTTGGTGGTCCTGGCGGTTTCTTCGACATTGGAAGTCGTGACACCCAGCTCCTCGGCGTTGACCATCGCCAGCAGCGACCAGCGCACGATATCGAACCATTCTTCGTCACCCTGGCGCACGGCCGGGCCGAGCGGCTCCTTGGAGATGACTTCAGGTAATACGATGTAGTCGTCGGGATTGGCCAGCTTGATGCGCTGAGCGTAGAGCTGGGACTGGTCGGAAGTCAGCACGTCGCAACGACCGGATTCCAGCGACTTGGCGCTTTCGTCGGACGTGTCGTAGGTGATGGGGGTGTACTTGAGGTTGTTGGCGCGGAAATAATCGGAGAGGTTCAGTTCAGTGGTGGTCCCCGCCTGGATACAGACGGTGGCGCCGTCGAGTTCCTTGGCGCTGGAAACGCCGACCTCCTTGTTCACCAGGAATCCCTGGCCGTCATAATAGGTCACCCCCGTGAAGTTGAGCCCCATCGCCGCGTCCCGCGAGCTGGTCCATGTCGTGTTCCGCGAAAGCACATCGACCTCGCCCGATTGCAGGGCAGTGAAGCGCTCCTTGGCGGTCAACGGGCTGAACTTAACTTTGCTCGCGTCGCCAAATACCGCAGCCGCCACGGCGCGACAGACATCCACATCGATTCCCTTGTACTCGCCCTTGGCGTCGGTGTAGGAAAAGCCTGGCAGCCCGTCGCTGACGCCGCACTGCACAAAGCCCTTGCTCTTTACCGCATCCAGGGTCGCCCCTGCCTGCGCCAAGCCGCTGGTGCCCAAAAGTGTCGCGGCACCAAGCACGGCCAGTGTGGATTTAACCCTTATCATCGAAACCTCCAGTTTGCTTTTATTCTGTGGGGTCGGGGCCTTCGGCTGCGTCGCAGCCTGCCAGTCGGCACGCGTCGACCGTACGGCAGAAGAACCTGACCTGAGTCTAGCCGCCGATTGATTATCGGCAACTCCTCCCGATGCGCTCGTCTGCCGGGATGCAGAGGGCACCGGCACATGGGACGCGAGATACAAAGCAAGCGGCATACCAGATTCACCAATACGCGCGCCGAGCGCCTCCGGACCTTCATCGACGGCGTCAGTAGAGGTAACCTCGCCGCATATTGCCGCACCCACCCCCGCGTTCGCCCCATCATGAAGCGAGCGCCACTGACGGAGCCCGAGATGAGCGCCCCCCTGATCATCGAACCCGCGACAACCGCCGATTCATGCGTCATCTGGCTGCATGGCCTCGGCGCCGATCGCTACGACTTTCTGCCGGTGGCCGAGGCCCTGCAGCAGCGCCTGCTGCGCACACGCTTCGTTCTTCCCCAGGCACCGACCCAGGCGGTCACCATCAATGGCGGCTGGGCGATGCCAAGCTGGTACGACATCCTGGCCATGAGTCCGGCCCGGGCAATCGACCAGGCGCAGCTCGAACAGTCGACGCAGGCCGTGATATCGCTCATCGAAACGCAGCGCGACGGCGGCATCGATCCTCGACGCATTTTTCTCGCGGGCTTTTCACAGGGCGGCGCCGTGGTCTATCACACCGCCTTCATGCGATGGGCGGGGCCGCTCGGCGGGGTGATCGCCCTGTCCACTTATGCCCCTACCTTCGGCACCACCCTCGACCTGTCGCCAGAGCAGCAGACGCTTCCGGTCCTCTGCCTGCATGGCCGGGAGGACAATGTTGTCCTGCCCTCGATGGGACGTGCGGCTCATCAATGCCTGACGCAAAGCGGCGTTGCAGCCGAATGGAAGGAGTACCCGATGGCGCATGAAGTCATGCCGGAGGAAATCAGAGACATCGGCGACTGGCTCGCCGCGCGTCTCGATTGACCGACACGGCGCGGGCGTCTTCGAAAATGTGACGCCGCGCGCCTGCCCCACCTACCGATTAAGGCTACGCTTCACTTGGGTGGAAATAACTCGATGCACCTGCTGCTGTAGCGCGCATCGCGGCCAAGAGAAGCCGACCCAGCCAGCAATGACGGGGCCTAGCGAATGTCATGACGAAGAAGTCATCCGACTGGATGTTGCAGTCATGAAGCGTGCCGAGTGGCGAGTCGGGATGCAGCATCTCAGGCAGGCTCGCCTGCTGGATCATGTCGACGAACCCTGTCTTCGCCTGCTACAGGAAGTCTTCGAGGCATGCCTGATCGAGACGGGCGACATCCTGCTGTCGCCGCTTGAACACAACCACTACCTTTATCTGGTGCTCGACGGGGAGCTGGCCGTCCACCTCGATTCGATCGATGCCCTGCCGGTGCGCGCCATCGGCCCCGGCGATTGCGCCGGCGAGATCAGCTTCATGGATAATCTGCCGCCCTCGGCCTATGTCGTTGCGCTCGAACCCTCGCAACTGTTGCGGCTGCACCGCCGTTCACTGCCGCTGCTCACCCGCTCGCCCAGACTGATGCAGAACCTGGCCGAACTACTCTGCCAGCGGGTGCGCCTGAGCGACCGCCTGATCATCAACAGCGAACAGAACGCCAACGTCGACACCCTGACCGGTTCGTTCAACCGACGCTGGCTGGAACACATCTATGCCCGCGAGAGCACCCGGTGCGTCTTCAATGGCCAGCCCCTGTCGATCCTGATGCTCGATGTCGACCGATTCAAGGACTACAACGATGAACACGGACATCTGGCCGGCGACCATGCGCTTTGCCTGGTTGTCGATACCCTTGGCAAACTGCTCCGCCCGACCGACAGCCTGGTGCGCTACGGCGGCGAGGAGTTCGTGATCCTGCTGCCCGACATGGCCCTGGCCGATGCACGCAGTGTCGGCGAGCGCCTGCGCCAGAGCCTCGACGAGATCACCTCGTTCCGATCGCCGATCGGCATACTCCCCGGCGTGACGATTTCCATCGGCGTTGCACCGATGCAACCCCATGATGACTTGAAGGCGCTGATTCAGATTGCCGACCAGGCGCTTTATCAGGCCAAGGCACGAGGGCGAAACCGCGTATGCGGCTAAACAACGGCCTCACGCGCAACTGCTATGACGCCTCCGAGCAAGTCTTCGCCGTATCTGCTTCTTGCATTACACTGGCGGGCGAATCTTAATAAACAGAGACGAAACCGTGCTCAAAGCACTCAAGAAAATTTTCGGCAAAGGCCCGGCAGAGCGACCAGCCGCCCAGCCGGCCAGCGACACCTCGGCCCAGAGCGACATCGTTCACTCTGAGCAGCCCGCACCGACCGCCGTGGAATCGGCGCCTGCGACAGCGACAACCAAGCCTCGCCGTGAGCGATCCCGCAAGCCGACGCCACCGCCCGCGCCCGCCTGGAAGCTGGAGGACTTTCAAGTCGAGCCAGCCGAAGGCAAGACCCGTTTTCATGACTTCAAGCTTGCCCCGGAGCTGATGCATGCCATTCACGACCTGGGTTTTCCCTACTGCACGCCGATCCAGGCCCAGGTGCTGGGGTTCACTCTCAAGGGGCGCGATGCGATCGGACGCGCCCAGACGGGCACCGGCAAAACCGCGGCCTTCCTGATTTCCACCATCACGCAATTGCTCCAGACGCCGCCGCCCAGCGATCGCTACATGGGCGAGCCGCGCGCACTGATCATCGCGCCGACCCGAGAATTGGTCGTGCAGATTGCCAACGACGCGCTGGATCTGACCAAATACACTGGTCTTAACGTGATGAGCTTCGTCGGTGGCATGGACTTCGACAAGCAGCTCAAAGCACTGGAAAGCCGCTACTGCGACATTCTCGTTGCCACGCCGGGCCGGCTCCTGGATTTCAATCAACGCGGCGAAGTGCATCTGGACATGGTCGAGGTACTGGTGCTCGACGAGGCCGATCGCATGCTCGACATGGGCTTCATTCCTCAGGTCCGCCAGATCATTCGCCAGACCCCACCCAAGAGCGAACGCCAGACGCTGCTGTTCTCAGCCACCTTCACCGAAGACGTGATGAACCTGGCCAAGCAGTGGACCACCGACCCGGCAATCGTCGAAATCGAAGCGGAACACGTGGCCAGCGACACCGTCGAACAGCACGTCTACGCGGTCGCCGGCAGCGACAAATACAAACTGCTCTACAACCTGATTACCCAGAACGATTGGACCCGCGTCATGGTGTTCGCCAATCGCAAGGACGAGGTGCGTCGCATCGAGGAACGTCTCACCCGTGACGGCATCAGCGCCGTCCAGATGTCTGGCGATGTGCCCCAGCACAAGCGCATCCGCGCGCTGGAAGGCTTTCGCGAGGGCAAGATTCGCGTCATGGTGGCGACCGATGTCGCGGGCCGAGGCATTCATGTCGACGGAATAAGTCACGTGATCAACTTCACCCTGCCGGAAGTGCCCGATGACTATGTGCATCGCATCGGCCGTACCGGCCGGGCCGGTGCCACCGGGACGTCCATCAGCTTTGCTGGCGAGGACGACGCCTTCGCCCTGCCCGCGATCGAAACCTTGCTTGGCCGCAAGATCAGCTGCGAGATGCCCCCGGCCGAGCTGCTGGCACCGATCCCACCCAGGCAGCGCTGAGTTCGGCTGGCTGAAAAGGCGAAACCGGGGATGGCTTCGCTTTTTCAGAGCCGGATTTTCATCGCTGTCGCCAAACACCCCGTATCTGCTGACGCAGATCAGACACCGATCCATGAAAGCGCCTAGAGTGAAATGAAGTCATTCACAACAGGAGCCGCTCATGTTTCACCTGAATCTGATGGTGGTGCTGCTCATCCTGAGCTTTCTGCTGATGGGAACCGGTTTCAATTTTCGAGAGCAACCATGGGGCCTCGCCCTGCTGGGGCTGGGCATACTGACGATCGGCTCGGCCCTGCTCTACAAGCTGCAGATGACCTTCGGCTGAGCACGCTACGGCTGGCGCCAGCGTTGCGCCGCCGCCTGGTCGCTGCAACGACCCTCGACCCACCGCGGCCCCGACGGGGTATCTTCCTTCTTCCAGAACGGCGCCCGGGTTTTCAGGTAGTCCATGACGAAGCGGCAGCCATCGAAAGCGGCCTCCCGATGCGCACTGGCGGCGCCAACGAAGACGATCGGCTCCCCCGGCTCGAGCCGTCCGACCCGATGCAGGATTTCCAGCCTGAGCAACGGCCAACGCTGGGTGGCCTCCTCCACGATCCTTAGCAGCGCCTTCTCGGTCATTCCAGGCGCATGCTCGAGAAACATCCCTGCAACATCCTGCCCATCGTTGAAATCACGGACGTAACCGACGAAGCCAGTGACCGCACCGACACCGAGGTTGGCCGCGTGCAACGCGTTGAGTTCAGCGCCTGGATCGAACGGAGCCTGCTGTACACGCACACCCATATCAACCCCCGGTCACGGTGGGAAAGAACGCCACCTCGTCGCCATCAGCCAATGGCTCGTCCAGGTCGCACAGCTCCTGGTTGCGCGCGCACATCAGGTTCTGTTCACCCAGCACCGCCCACTCGTATCCACGGGCCAGCAGTCGCAGTCGAAGATCGTCGACCCGCCGAAGCGACGAATCCCACTCCAACGACTCGACCTCCAGCCCAAGGGTTTCACGGTAGCGCGCGAAATAATGCACCTGGATCATGCGGACACCTGCCAATGGCCGCTCTTGCCGCCCAGCTTTTCCAGCAACCGGACGGTTTCCACGACCATGCCTTTGTCTACGGCCTTGCACATGTCGTAGATCGTCAGCGCCGCGACGCTCGCCGCGGTCAGCGCTTCCATTTCCACGCCGGTCTGTCCAGCCAGCTTGCAGCGCGCCTCGATCCGTACGCAATCGTCACCTTCCGGCTGCAGCTCGACCTTGATACTGGTCAGCAGCAACGGGTGACACAGCGGTATCAGTTCATGGGTCCTCTTGGCCGCCTGGATGCCGGCGATGCGGGCAACGGCAAACACATCGCCCTTGGGGTGTCCGCCCTGCTGGATCATCTGCAGGGTTTCGGGCCGCATGCGGACCTTCGCCTCCGCGACCGCCTCTCGTGCCGTAACGGCCTTGGCCGTGACATCGACCATGTTGGCCCGCCCCTGGGAATCGAGGTGAGTGAGCATTTGCAATCCTGCTAAAACTGTGGGGTCCCGAGTTTAGCTCAGCTGGAAGCCTGCGTGCCTGGATGCACCCGCCCAGGACGTGCGTAGCCTTGCACGCGTGGCTTCCAGCTGGCCGCGGCCCGTTACATGTGCGCCTCGGCATACTCGGCCAGGATCGAGCGGGGTACGCCTTGCAGTGTGATGTGCATCCCGTGCGGAAAGTCCTTAAAACGCTCGGTGAGGTAGGTCAGGCCAGAGCTGGTCGCCGACAGGTAAGGCGTGTCGATCTGCGCGAGATTGCCGAGACAGACGACTTTCGACCCACTGCCGGCACGGGTGATGATGGTTTTCATCTGGTGCGGGGTGAGGTTCTGGCATTCATCAATCAGGATCAGGCTCTGCTGGAAGCTGCGGCCACGTATGTAATTGAGGGATTTGAACTGCAGCGGGACCTTTTGCAGGATGTGGTCGACGCTGCCGTGGGTGCTTTCGTCGTCCATATGCAGCGCTTCGAGGTTATCGGTGATGGCGCCGAGCCAGGGCTCCATCTTTTCCGCTTCGGTGCCAGGCAGGAAACCGATGTCCTCGTCCAGCCCCTGCACGCTGCGCGTCGCGATGATGCGGCGGTATCGCTTGCTCACCACCGTCTGTTCGATGGCGGCCGCCAGCGCCAGGATGGTCTTGCCGGACCCTGCCGCGCCCGACAGGTTGACCAGATGGATGTCCGGATCGAGCAGGGCGAACAGCGCCAGGGCCTGATGAATATCTCGTGGCCGAAGGCCCCAGGCTTCCTGGTGCAGCAGCGGTTCCTGATGCATGTCGAGCAGCAGCAACTCGTCGGCCTTGATGCCCTTGATCCAACCGACGAAGCCCTGCTCGTCGAGGATGAACTCATTGATGTGTACCGCTGGCAGGTTATCGATCAGCTGGACGCGATGCCAGGTTCGTCCATGCCCCTGATGCGTATCGACCTTGCTGACCCGATCCCAGAACGACCCGCTAAGACTGTGGTAGCCGCGCGACAGTTGGCCCACATCATCGACCAGCTTATCGGTGTGGTAATCCTCCGATGCGACGCCGCAGGCACGCGCCTTGAGCCGCATGTTGATGTCGTTGGTCACCAGCACCACCGGAACGCCGGCGGTACGCCGCTGCAGCTCCACGACCTGGTTGATGATCTTGTTGTCGTTGAGATCGTCCGGAAGGGCACTGGAGTCGGCGCCCTTGCTCATCAGGATGGACAGACTCCCACAGGGCCCGCTCTTCTCACGCTGGATCGGCACGCCGAGTTCGACTTCCTCGGGCGTGGCATTGCCCAGTACCTTGTCGATCAGGCGAATCGCCTGGCGGCACTCAGCGGCGACTGAGTGTTTACCGGTCTTGAGCTGGTCCAGCTCTTCCAGCACGGTCATGGGGATCGCGACCTGGTGCTCCTGGAAGTTCAATAATGCGTTGGGATCGTGAATCAGAACATTGGTATCAAGAACGTAGAGCGTGGGCTGAGTTGCGCGGGGTCTGCCGTAGTCATCCATACGCGATCACCTTTTCGGAGCCGGAACGACGGAGGGCCGAAGCGCTCCGCCGAAGAAAAACCACCGTGCGCAAGGTGAGCGGACTTGGGAGGCAGGGGCTTGGGGCCACCCAGAGGCCGCCACCTGTGAG
>Ga0114898_1001835_pt1 | contig 11825 bp, 9 predicted proteins | sample Malvired_Geostar_FD_83496 | JGI IMG/M metagenome (GOLD analysis project Ga0114898, IMG submission 83496) | Marine viral communities from the Global Malaspina Expedition - Malaspina viral metaG DeepMed_Geostar | ecosystem: Environmental > Aquatic > Marine > Oceanic | place: Mediterranean Sea... | reverse complement strand
GGCGCGTTGCGACAGGTGCTTGCCGCGGGCGCGCTCGGTGAAGCGGCCGGGGTAATCGTAGTCTTCGAGATCAGGTTGGAAGTCGCTGTGGAACGCGGCCTCCATGGACAGGCGCGGCTTTTCGAAGTCGTAGTCGCGGCGCGTGACCCGGCTGGTACGGGTTTCCAGGCGCAGGCCGAAGCGCTTGATCACTGGCTGGTCGGCGACCAGACCGCTGTCCTGCTGATAGGCGGTGGCGGTGAGCTTCGGGAAGACCGTCTGGTCATCGCCGAAGACCAGTACATGACCGGCTGTGCTGTGCTGGAAGTGGTAGTGGATGCCCTCTTCCTCGCACAGGCGCTGGATGAAGTGCAGGTCGGTCTCGTCGTACTGCACGCAGTACTCACGCTCTGGGTAGATCACCGGGCCGAGTTGGAAGCGGTAGGCATCGGCCTGGATGCCTTGTTCCTCGAGCACCTGGGCAACGATCTGCGGCACGCTCAGGTGCTGGAAGATGCGCTGGTTGGTGCGATGTGCGAGGTAGGCCAGCTGCGGCACCAGCGTGAGGCGATAGCGGGTCAGGCGCTTGCCGGACTCACCCTGGGCCGCCTGATGCGCCAGCCCGTGGATGCCGCTGCCATCCGGCGCAAAGGCGAGAAACGCCGGGCGATGCAGCAGGCTTTCCAGATTCAGATCGGGGCGTTCGCTGACCAGTTCCAGCTCGAAGCGATAGGGCTGGCTGATGGCCTCGCGGCCCCGGAATTCGAGCACCTTGAAGTCGTGCTCGACGCCTTCGAGGGAAAGCGTGAAGTGGGCCTGGTTGGCTGGGTTGAACATGGCGTCTTTCCTTCCTTAGAGATCGGCCGGGCTGATATTCAGCCGTTCCATGCGATACAGCAGCGTGCGCCGTGGCAGGCCGAGTTCGCGGGCGGCCTGGCTCTGGTTGCCGCCGTTCTTGCGCAGGCAATCCATGAGCAGGCTGCGTTCGACCCGCTCCATGCGTTCGCGCAGGTTCAGGCTGCTGTCCAGGCTTGCTTCCACATGCAGATTGAAGTGTTCCGGCAGCAGCTCACCGCCCTCGCAGAGCAGCACGGCGCGCTCCACCAGACCCTTCAACTCCCGCACGTTGCCGGGGAAGGCATAGCCTGCCAGACGTTCGAGCGCGGCGTCGGACCAGCGACACAGATCGCGCTGGAGGAAGGCGCAGGCCTTGTCGGCGAAATGCCGGGCCAGGCGCAGGATGTCCTCGTCACGCTCGCGCAGCGGCGGCAGTTCGATGGGGAAGTGCGAGAGACGGTAGAACAGGTCCTCGCGAAACAGGCCGTTTTCCACCTGGCTGCGCAGGTCGCGATGGGTGGCGGCGACGATGCGCACGTCGACCTTGTGGGTTTCGGTGGAACCCAGCGGGCGCACTTCGCCTTCCTGCAGCACGCGCAACAGCTTGGCCTGCAGCAGCAATGGCATGTCACCGATCTCGTCGAGGAACAGCGTGCCGCCGTTCGCCGCATCGAGCAGGCCGCTGCGGTCGCGGTCGGCACCGGTGAAGGCGCCCTTGCGGTAGCCGAACAGCTCACTTTCCAAGAGTTGCTCAGGCAGCGAAGCGCAGTTCTGCACGATGAAGGGTTTGCTGCGGCGAAGCCCGCAATCGTGAATGGCGCGCGCCACCAGTTCCTTGCCGGTGCCGGTTTCTCCCGTGAGCAGCACGTTGACCGGGCTGTGCAGCACCTTGCCGATCAGCTGGTAGACCGCACGCATGCGCGGGCTGTCGCCGATCAGGCCGTAACCACTGGCGCAGGGGCTGACCGGTGCGGCGGGCTGCGCGGTGCTCCCGGGTGCACGCAGGCGCTGGAGCAGATGCAGCTGGCTGAGGCCGAAAGCGCCGAGCTGGGCCAGCGAACCGCTGAAGCCGTGCAGCTCGCGCGACTCGGTACTGGCCGTCAGCAGCAGGCCGGCGACGCGCTGTTGCTCGTCCTGCAGCGGCAGGCAGAGCAGGCTACGCCACGGTTTCGGGCTATCCGGCAGGAAACCCGAAGCATGCAGGCTGCTATCCAGTTCGCTGAGGCAAAGGGTCTGGTTCTGGCACAGGCAGTATTGCAGCAGCTGCTCACCGTCATAATCGCTCGGCAGACTGGTGGCTTCGCGTGGCTGCAACAGGCCGTTGTGCCACTCGGCCGAGAGCGTCAGGCGGGTATGGGTGGCGTCCAGCAGATAGAGCTGGCTGAGCTGGCAGTCGCTCAGCTGCGCCGCGGTTTCCACCAGCCCACCGAGCAGGCTGTCGGCGTTCGCCGCGCGCGCCAGTTCGGCGAAGCGGCCCAGCAGGGCCTCGGCATAGCGCAGCGGCTGTGCCACCTGATTGAACATTGCGGACATCTCAGGCGAACTCACAGGCCAGCGCGCCGTCGCCATCCAGCGTGGCATGCACCCGCTGCAGCGGCTCGCCACTGGCCATGGCATCGAGCAGCCGGTCCACCACCAGCGGTTGCAGGTGCTGCTCGATCAGGTGGTCGATCAGGCGCGCACCGCTGTCGCTGTCGCCGCAGCGCTCGGAGAGGTGCGTGACCAGCGCCGGGCAGTGGCTGAACTGCAGCTGGCGACGCTGCAGGCGCTCACCGAAGCGTGCCAGCTTGAGCGCGACCAGCTCGTCGAGCACCTCACCGGCGATCGGGTAGTAGGGCACCACGCGCATGCGCCCGAGCAGGGCCGGCTTGAAGTGCTGCGACAGCTGCGGACGGATGGCCAGTTCCAGATCCTCGGCCGCCGGCCGCTGCCCGGCGCTGCAGAACCTGGCGATGCGCTCGCTGGCAAGGTTGCTGGTCATCAGGATCAGGGTGTTGCGGAAGTTGATCTCGCGGCCTTCGCCGTCATTCGCCACGCCCTTGTCGAAGATCTGATAGAAGACGTTCATCACATCCGGATCGGCCTTCTCCACCTCGTCGAGCAGGATCACTGAGTAGGGTTTTTGCCGTGCCGCTTCGGTGAGCATGCCGCCTTCGCCGTAGCCGACATAACCCGGAGGCGCGCCGATCAGGCGGGAAACGCTGTGTTTCTCCTGGAATTCGGACATGTTGATCACAGTGAGGAAGCGCTCGCCGCCATACAGCAGGTCGGCCAGGGCCAAGGCGGTTTCGGTCTTGCCGACGCCGCTGGGGCCGACCAGCAGGAACACGCCCACCGGAGCGTCGGGCTTGTTCAACCCGGCCGCTGCCGCGCGCATGGCACGATCCAGCGCTTCCACGGCCTGTTCCTGACCGCGCACCCGGGCGCGCAGATCGGCGGCGAAGTTGGCGACCTGAGCGTTGTGCTCCCTGGCCAGCTGCGTCAGCGGCACACCGGTCCAGTGGCTGATCACCTCGGCCACCAGGCGCGGGCAGACCTCATGGCTGACCAGTCGCTGCTCGGCCTGGGCTGCGGCGAGTTCGGCCTGCACGGCGCGCAGCTCGGCCTCCAGCTCATCGAGCGATGGGGCCTCGCCATCCTCGTTTGCATCGCTGCGGGCTTCGGCGGTGCGTTTGCGCAGCTCGAGCAGGCGCTCGGCGAGCAGGCGCTGCCTGGTCCAGCGGGATTCGAGCTGCTCGATTTCGTCTCCCGCCGTGAGCAGACGTTGCTCCAGCCGCTCGAGGACAGCCGCGTCGACCGGCAGGCCGGCGGCCAGATCGCGGCGCATGGCTTCGCGCTGACGCTCGCCTTCGGCGACCTCGCCACGCAGGCGTTCCAGCGCCTCGGGCGCGGCGGCGAGGCTGATGCGCACCCGCGCGCAGGCGGTATCCAGCACGTCGACGGCCTTGTCCGGCAGCTGCCGGCCCGCCAGGTAGCGTGCCGACAGCTCGGCGGCGGCGGTGACCGCATCGTCGCGCAGGTAGATGCCGTGGCTCTTTTCGTAGACCGGTGCCAGCCCGCGCAGGATGGTGACGGCTTCCGGAACGCTCGGCTCGTGCAGTTGCACCGGCTGGAAACGGCGGGCCAGGGCCGGGTCCTTCTCGAAGTACTTCTTGTACTCGCTCCAGGTCGTTGCCGCGATGGTGCGCAGCTCGCCGCGTGCCAGTGCCGGCTTGAGCAGATTGGCCGCATCGCCGCTACCGGCCTGGCCGCCGGCGCCAATCAGCGTGTGCGCCTCGTCGATAAACAGGATGATCGGCTTGGCTGAGCCCTTCACTTCGTCGATCACACCCTGCAGCCGGCGCTCGAATTCGCCCTTCACGCTGGCGCCGGCCTGCAGCAGACCGAGGTCCAGGCAGAGCAGCTCGACGCCCTTCAGTGCCACAGGCACTTCTCCGGCGGCGATGCGCAGTGCCAGGCCTTCGACGATGGCGGTCTTGCCGACCCCAGCTTCGCCGACCACGATCGGATTGTTCTTTCGCCGCCGGGCGAGGATGTCGATCATCTGGCGGATCGCCGAGTCGCGGCAGAGCACCGGATCGAGCTTGCCGTCGCGGGCCTGCTGGGTGAAGTTGTGGGTAAAGCGCGCCAGGTTTGACTCGTTACTGGCAGCAGGTTTGCCGGTGCTGCCTTGAGGCTGCTGGCTGAGGGCGAAGTCGCGCAGGCGCTCGGCGTCCAGCCGGGCCAGCAATGGCTGGTAATGACTGCCTGCATAGCGCAGCGGATTGCGCAGCAGCGCGAGAATCAGCGCGGCCTGGTCGATCTGGCTCTGGCCGAGTTCCAGGCTGGCCACCAGCAAGGCATCCTGCAGCCATTGCACCAGTTCGGTGGAAAACACCGGGTTACGCGACTCGCTGTGCTCGCCTCGCGGTTGCAGCGCCTGCGCCAGTGCGCCGGCATCCACTTCGGCATCTAGCAAGGCTCGCTTGAGCAATCCATCGGGACGCTCGAGCAGGCCAAGCAGCAGGTCCTCGACGAGAATCTTGCTGCCGCCACGTACCACGCAGCGTTCGGCTGCGCTTTCCAGATCGCGCTTGGTCTCGGCGTCCAGCGCCTGTACCAGTTGTTGCAGATCGACATTGATCATTTTCATCTTCCTTAATGGGTCTGGCTGCCGAGAGTGACCAAGCCGTCGGCGCGGTCGCGTCCGAGCCAGCTGGTCCAGCCGAGGCGGCAGTTGTTGTCGGCGCCGATGCGCAGTTCACGGATCTCGTCCGGGCGAAGCTCCAGGCGCAGGTCGTAATCCAGCGGATCGCGCAGGGTGAAGCGCACCAGCGCACAGAGCGGCTGGTAGCCGCTGCCGATGGGCAGGAATTCGTGAAAACGATTCCAGTCCAGCTGGCGGATATGGATGCGGAACTTGCCGCCGCGGTCGCGGACCCGCTCGCCGAGCACCAGGCTTTCGCCCAGCTGGCTGTTGGCCAGCCCGAGGCGGTTGCGTTGCTCGTCGAGGATTTCCACCTGGCGCTCCAGGCATTGCTCGATGTTCAACTCGGCGTGCTTGAAGTAGTAGCGCAGCACCGACTCGATCAATGCTGCCGAGTGCGCGCGCAGGCTGAGCAGGCCGAGATAGGGCAGCAGGCGCTTCCAGTTCAGTTCCGGCGCGCTGCGGATGGCCTCGCCGCTGAGCCCGACCAGGGCGAACAGCTGCTCCGAGAAGGGGTCATGGGCGCCGCTGGTGAAGCGGGCGCGGTAGCGGTACTTCTGCCAGATCGGCAGCAGCAGACGTTGCAGGCGGTTGTTGAACAGGTCGAGGAAGTCGCGGGTCGGGTTGCCGTCCTCGCTGTCGCCAAGCGCCTGTTCGCCGTAGAAGGCCGGCAGTGGCGAGCCAGCGCCGAACAGGCTGACCAGGTTGATGCGCAGGCGCGCGCGCCACTCGCTGTGCTCCTGGAAGAACTGCACCTGCTCGATATCACTGCCGGGAAAGCCCAGGCTCGGGTTGGCCTGGAACTCCAGCCGTTCGTAGAGCGCCTCGTCATCCAGACCGGGATTGAGCTGGCGCAGGCGATCGAGCACCAGCAGCACACCCTGGAACAGGCTGTACTCGCGGATGCCGCGGTTGAGCGGTTTCAGAGCAGCGGTTGCTGACCCATGCGCGGCGTCCATTGGTACACCTCTCCCTGTGTGCTCTGCACGCGCAGCTCGTGATAAGAGTTGAGGCTGGCGTAGAGGGCGAAGAATTCGTTGAGCACCGAGGCGAAGAGGAACAGATCGCCCTCACCGATGAAGCCGTCCTGGTTCATGGTCAGTTCGGTACGTACGCCACGCACCGGCAGCCCGCGATGCAGGCGATCGACGTGCTGGTGGGCGATGTGAGTCAGACCGCCGAGGCGCCGCCGGCTGACGTTGTCGGCGTGCTTGTCGTAATAGCGCGGCAGGTCGTAGGTCTCGAGGATCACCTTGAGCGCCTCGACGTTGGCCAATGACAGGTAGTTCAGCGACATGTTGCTGATCAGCTTCCACAGATAGTCGCGCTGCAGCGGCGGCGCGTAGCTCGGGGTGACCGCCGAGATATTGCGGAAGCTGAGAAATTCCGGGGTGTCTTCGCAGGGCTTGCAGATGTCGCCGAGCTTAAGCTGGCGCGGCAGGTTCTGGTTGGTGCAGGTCAGCTCGATGGACAGCGTCTCGTGCTGGTCGAGGTTGCGCAGGCCGAAGCTGAGCCAGGTTTCCTGGCCTTCGCCCAGCAGTGAAGGCTGCTGGCGCACGCTGTAGTGCGGGCGCGCCACCGGCACATCGAAGCTGGGGTCATGCTCGAAGGATTCGAACGGCACGTACTCTTCGTAGCCCATGCCGCCGGGTTTCCAGCCGGTGACCCGATCCACCGAAAACACCCCGCATTGCTGCGCATCGTACTCGGCCGGCAGCAGCAGGTACTGGTCCTGCTTGCCGTCCAGGCGGATCGGGATGGCATCGTGCGGGAACAGGTTGACCACCGGCGTACAGTACAGGCGCACGTTGTCCAGCGTCGGGCGGATGCGCTGCACGCCGGCCTTGTGAATGTCGAAGCGCAGCTCCAGGCCGCGGGCCTGCTTGAGCAGGTCCTCGGGAATGCGCTGGATGACCTCCAGGCCCTTGAGGTCGACGAAGAGAAACTTGTCCGGGAAGGCGAAATATTCCTGCAGGTAGCGATAACCGCGGAAGGTGTTGAGCGGGTAGGGGATCAGCGCCTCATCCTCGGCGAATCCCACCGGTTCGAGCTGCTTGGCGGTGAGCTGCAAGGGCGTCAGCGGTCGGCCATCGGGACCGGTCAGCGGGTGGCCTTGTTCGTTCAGCGGCACCAGCTCGATGCCGCCCAGATGGCGCAACAGGCTGAGGTAGAGCAGCTGGCTGATATAGGGCTCGCCCGCCAGGTGCAGGCGCAGATGGCTGAGACCGATCTCGCCAAGATGGCCATCGGCGCTCATCTGCAGGCGCAGGCTGAGCAGCGCACCGGTGCCCTTGACCGAATACTCCAGCGCCTGCAACGCCAGCGGCAGCACCTCGGTGGCGTAGGCGGTACGAAAGCAGCAGCTGACGCCCTGCACCGGATTGGATTCGACTGGCGTGTTGCGCGGTACCGTCAGCGCCGGGCCGGGGCGCTTCAGCGGATCGAACTGCAGCATGCTGAAGGCTGGCAGCGGACGCATGTAGTTCGGCCACAGCAGATGCATCAGCGAGTGGGTCAGCTCCGGCAGCTCGTCGTCGAGCTTCTGCCGCAGCCGCCCGGTGAGAAAGGCGAAGCCTTCGAGCAGCCGCTCGACATCCGGATCGCGCCCGGCCTGCCCGAGGAACGGCGCGAGCGCCGGGCTGCGCTCGGCGAAGCGCTTGCCGAGCTGGCGCAGGGCGGTGAGCTCGCTCTGGTAGTAATGGTTGAAAGACATGTCTAACGATTCATCCTTGTCGTTCCGTGTCCGGCGCGCTTGCGCGGCGGGGCTCCTAGCGTCGGCGGTAGCATCCCGTGGAGGTGTCCATGTTCACGAGCAGGCAGTTGCCGCTTGGCACAAGTTTCATCCCGTCGAAAAAGGCCCTCGGCCCGCGTTCGCGCAACTCGATCTGCCCGTCCACCATTGCCCAATGCCCTCGACCCTGGATGTCGAGGCTGCCGTAGTAGAGCACCGCCTCGAACGTGCCCTGTTCCTAGAGCAGCAGCTGTGAGCCCATTTCCATCACGCCGACCAGTTCGTAGCGCCCGGCCAGTTCGCGCGGCGGCGGGGAAGTGTTGGCGCAGGCGGCCAATGTCAGCGCGAGGGCGGCGAGCGCCAGGCGGGCGCAGCGTGAGGAGGGTTTACCACGAGCCATAGGGCACCCCGTGTTGCTCGATGTAGGCCTTGGCTTTTTCCGAGAGGAAGTAGTAGTGCCCATCGGATTTCCCGCCATATGGTCCGACTTTGCTAACCGCGGCGTGGAACCGACCGATTTCGATGGACTGCAGGCAGGGACCGCCGACCCAGGCCTTGGCGATACCGCCGGGGGCCAGTCCGATGGTGATGTCTTTTCGAAATTGTCCATCCAACCACTTGCCCTGAAAGTGGCAATAGCCGCGTTGAGGCTTAAGCATCTCCTCGCGCACCCACTCGGGAATATTGATGCGTACGTTGTAGGTCTGTGGTTCGACCAGCGATTGCCAACGCACGAAAATGATCTCCGGCAGATCAATGCCTGGCAGGTCCTTGCCTGCGCCCCCCGCTGGATGCTTGGGCCAGCCGTCGACCTTGCCTGTATAGGACGGGACCCCGCCACTGACGCGCTCGTAGGCCAGCCCCCGGCGGTCGATCACATCCACGCTTTCCACCCAGACTTCCATGTGTTCAGGTGCGAATACACCGACATAACAGGCGTTATAGGGGAGTTTCGGTTGGGCCTGGCTGCTGGTGCAGCCGCTGAGCAAAAGGAATGCGCAAGCGAGAACAAGAGTTTTCATTCGGGATAGCCCTGCTGTGGCTTGTTGTTGTAGACCAAGCGCACATTGGGCGCAGGCTTGCTGATAAGCAGTCCGCTGGTGGGCTTCCAGTGAGCGGATAAGTGAATATATCGCGATCGAAGTAGATGCTCTTCATGTACATCAAGCTCGTACCGGCCGCCCTCGGCATAAGCCATCAACTTGAAGTAGATATGTTGGAGTTCGGATGGGAGCGCCAATGCGGGATCCCTGTCCTGTATAGGCCGTAAGGGCACTCCGTGTTGCGAAGCGAGGTTTCGCATCACACGTAAATACACCAGCGAAAGCTCGCCGCGTATCTGACGATCAATAGTTACCAGCCCTAACACCCAATCCTCCGGCGGATGGTTGACACCGCGGGGGTGGAGTTTGCGGATGCGGCGAACCTCTTTTTTAAGCTGATCCTCCGGCAGTCCGAGAGCCTTCCATTTTTCATACTGGCGCTCGGTTTCGCGCCACGCGTGAGTACGCTCGGTTGGTATACCCGCGGGTACCGTGGAACTGACCGGACGACTGAGGATCAGCTTTTCCTGAACGACCGGAAGATAGCCGCCACCGATATCCGAGTGCGCGCCGGGGAGGGTTATCTCTTGATGATGTGGGGTCACGCTATTGAGCGCGAAGTTCCAGCGCATCTCATCTCGGGCCTTCAACTGAAGCACTTTGCGCGCGCAATCTGGCGGGAGGTACAGGTTGACACCTGGATTGTGATGGTCCGCAGGGCTGAAGTCCCAGCTCAGCGGGTCGGCCACGGCCGCCACCGTATCGAATAGACCGATGAAGTTAATCTGAACGTTGGTGACCCAGTCGAATTCCGCGCTAAACCCAGGTGCCTGCGCATTAAATAAACTCGCCAATATGCCGCTTTCCGATTTGAGTATTTCGTTGGCGAAGTGACGAGCCGCAGCAGCCCCGCGACTGAATCCAAAGATGTCGAATTCCAACCCTTCGATCTCCAGGTTGGGGTGATTACCCAGCAGGCGGTCCAGCGACTCTTGGATCTTCTGCGGACTTTGCATCACACGGGCCACCACACCGGTATCGCCAATGCCCGTAGCCAGCCCGTATGCCGAGTCCTCTTCTCCGCTGCTGGTGCCGATGCCTTCGAGATACGCCTTGATGCTGGCGCTACGCTCGTCCTTAGCCAGGCTCCGGGTCGCATCGTCCTGGTACAGGTCGAATAGCCGCGCCACGTTGCTCGGTGCGTTGCCATAGCTGTTATCGGGTGTCTGGGTGAAGAAGCCGTTGCCTTCGCTACCACCGAAGCCATGCGCCCGGCAGTAGTCAACGACTTCGCCAAGGGTGCGCTCGTCCAGCAGTGTCAAGTCGTCCTGGCGGCATTGCTCGGTAACGGCGGCGTTGGCCAGGTTGTTGCCGGTGCCGTCGAAGAACACGCCGATTCGCAGGGTGATGCCCTGACGCGCCTGTTGCTGCGGCTGCTCGACCAGCTCCTCTTCTTCGTCTTCCTCTTCAACGCCCAATGGCGCGAGATCGCCTGGCTCTTCCTGCCAGGCGCGGGCTATCGGTTCAGATGAGCGAAAGGCCTCGGCGGCAGCGGCGGCCGCAGTAACTGCCTTGGCAATTCCAACGGCTGCAGGCGCGAGGAAAGGCGCCGCGTTGTGGCTGCTGCCGATGACCACCGTCCCCGAACCGGCGGTGACGACATTGCCGTGATTACCCACACTGCCCACCACCGCCGCCGGCTTGCCGTCGATCAGCACGTTGGGGATCACGGCGCTGGCCATCGCACCGCCGCAGGCGGAAGCGTCGCCCATGCGCGCGGCCGGCAGACCGTCGAACAGCACGTCGGGCGAGCCGGCGGCGATGGGGTTGGTGCCGTGGCCAGTCTTCGGGCAGGCGGTGGGGTCGCCGAGGCGGGCTGCGGGTTTGCCGGACATCCGTTGTCTCCTTACTGGACCTTGACCTGTCCGCTGCCATCCAGGCTGGCGGAAAAGCTGACCTGGCGCTTGAGGCCATCCACTTCCAGCAGGCCTTCGATAGTGAAGGCGAGGGTCAGCGGGTCATGGGTGCGCGGCAGCGACAGCACGCGCACCTGGGTCAACCTGGGTTCGTACGCTTCGATGAAGCGCTCGATGGCGATACGCGCCTGCTGCAGCGAGTCGTGTAGCGACAGACGCATATCGTTGAGATCGGGCAACCCGTAGTCGGGCAGCGTCTGGACGCTGCCCGCTCGGGTGCTGAGCATCTTGGCCAGATGGGCAGCCACCGAGGCCATCGCCGCGACTTCGCGGCTCCAGCCGGAACGTCGCGCGGCGTCACCACCGAGGCGTTCGAAGAGGCTGCCGTATCCGTTCAAGTGCTTATTCCTTGTCCAGCTTGCCGACCAGCGACAGGGTGAAATCCGCGCCCATGTACTTGAAGTGCGGACGCACGCTGAGGCTGACGCGGTACCAACCCGGCTCGCCCTCGACGTCGCTGACGTTGACCTGGGCGGCGCGCAGCGGGCGACGGCTGCGGACTTCGGCGCTGGGGTTCTCTTGGTCCGCGACGAACTGGCGGATCCACTTGTTCAGTTCCAGCTCGAGGTCGGTGCGTTCCTTCCATGCACCGATCTGCTCACGCTGCAGCACCTTCAGGTAGTGCGCCAGGCGGTTGACGATGAACAGGTAGGGCAGCTGGGTACCGAGCTTGTAGTTCAGCTCGGCGGTCTTGCCTTCCTCGCTGTTGCCGAAGAACTTGGGCTTCTGCGCCGAATTGGCGGAGAAGAACGCCGCGTTGTCGCTGCCCTTGCGCATGGTCAGGGCGATAAAGCCTTCCTCGGCCAGCTCGTACTCGCGACGGTCGGAAACCAGCACCTCGGTCGGAATCTTGGTTTCGATCTCGCCCATGCTCTCGAAGTGGTGCAGCGGCAGGTCTTCCACTGCGCCACCACTCTGCGGGCCGATGATGTTCGGACACCAGCGGAACTTGGCGAAGCTGTCGGTCAGGCGGCTGGCGAAGGCGTAGGCGGTGTTCCCCCACAGGTAGTGCTCGTGGCTGCCGGCGACGTTTTCCTTGTAGACGAAGCTCTTCACCGGGTTGTCTTCCGGAT
>Ga0114898_1001834_pt1 | contig 11836 bp, 6 predicted proteins | sample Malvired_Geostar_FD_83496 | JGI IMG/M metagenome (GOLD analysis project Ga0114898, IMG submission 83496) | Marine viral communities from the Global Malaspina Expedition - Malaspina viral metaG DeepMed_Geostar | ecosystem: Environmental > Aquatic > Marine > Oceanic | place: Mediterranean Sea... | reverse complement strand
TCTATATTGGAACCTTTTGGAAGATTCTTTATAGCTTCATCAGGATTTTTTAAGGCCTCTCTTAGTCCCGTCTCTTCCCCCGCTGCCCCCCCAGCAGCTTCATAGGCTTCGGCAGACTCTTCGCCCTCTGCCCCTGGGCCTTTAAATCTAGATTCTTCCTTGCCCTTACCTTGAGACCAAGCTTCGCCCCGTTGTTTGACTTTTTGACTCCACAGTCCACCCTGTAAATTCTTCGAAGTCTGATCGCATAAGGATTTACCACTCCCCTCTTCCCCAGATTTTGTGGCGGCATCCGGGAATCCATCAGACGGGGGCATAACGCCTCTGGTTCGGCCCTGCCCCAAAGCCTTTACATGATCAGCCACCGCCTCGAAAGAAGATCCTATTTCTTTAGCCTTGCGATCAACTTCAGATATTGACGATCCATACTCTGTTATGGCCTTTTCAAAAGCCGAATCGTCCCCATCATCTTCGTACTTTTTAGCCGCATCGTTATACTTAACATCGGCATTAGCTTTATCGGTGGCTAACGACCCTCTTTTATCCCAGTACTCTTTAGGGGATCTTTTATAGATAGGACTTGAAGGGGGCTTCTGAGAATCTAATCCAGCTTTAAATCCCCGACTTAAAGCTCCTCCCGTAACTTTTAATCCAGTAGCCGCACTGGTCATCTTGGCTTTTATATCTTGGGTTTTGCTTCCCAGTCCGCCAGAAAAAATATCAGCGGCTTCCTTAACAGAGTCTTTTACTTTTTCTCGTGCACCCTCTTTAGCCCCTGAACCTCGGCCTGCGATAGAAGTCAGGAGATTTGCAGCGAAAGAGGTATTGCCCTCTTTAGAGGCATTGCCCCCCTGATCGGGATCAAACTCTTGTTTATTACGGATACCAGACGGAGCTATTTTGAAAAGGAGTTCATCCTCTTCTTCTATAATTCCATACTGTAAAAGTTCTAGCTGGAACAATTCCTGATAGCCCTCATATATACGACCTCCCTCAGTAACAAAAGGGAGTGCATATTTTTTAATGAGAGCTAATTGAATTCCTTCAATATCTTGAAGAAACTCTAAATCATAAGGTTTATCTTTTATCTCTAAGACCATTTATTCCTCGTCGGCCTCTTCGTCTTCCCATTCTTCAGTAGCCGACTCATCGAGAAGACCTCCCTCTAAAGGACCTGGAGGGGGTGGAGGGGGAGGACCAAGGGGAGGAGCGGCCCCGCCTGCTTCCATACCTGGCATACCACCCCCGCCAGCCATAGCTGCCATGGGATCTCCACCAGGAGGAGCAGCAGACTTCTTGTATGTAAACCGTATGTCCTTGCCCGTATCCTTCTGTGGCTCATATCCAAGTTGTTGCATTTGAGTAGCAATTTCTATGCGCTGCTTCTCTAGAGCAAGGTTGATATCTTCGGTCTCTTCTCTTGGAGGTGCCAACCCTATAACCCAGTCAGTGACCCCCAGTTGTTTTAACAAGCCGGGGATTATCTGATCATTGAAAATACTCTGATACGATTCTATGAGGGCATCATGCATAGAAGTTTGTGCAGATTCTTTCGCCAAACCTCCACCAGCACTTTGAGCGTCTCCCTGGAATAAAGGAGTTACTCCCCACAACATAGCTATACGTTCTCGTATTTCCTGACGAACTGGAAGATAGTCCAATTCCTGGAACGTATATGCCAATTTAACGAAGTCTGTCTTGCCCCGATTATTACGTGCCGAAGCCGCAACCCAGGGGAATGTGTTGGGATCGTTCAACATCTGAGTCTTGATTCTCTCTATTTCAACTTCAAGAGAATCTGGATCATCCGTGTAGGTGATTATCAATCCGGGTGGGATACGACGCTCATACCAGTATCTATATAGAGTCCTGTCCGCTCCAATTAGAGACAAGACTTTCTCAAATACCGTCAATACCGGAGAGTACCCATAAGTTTTGGAAGGGCTGAAGAACGAGGCATGAAGTATCTCGTCCTTGGTGTAATACCTATATCTGCCTCTCCAGTAATATCGATACATAGCCGCCAACAAGATGCCATTACACATGTAGCCTTCATCATTTATGGCTACGCACTGGCCGGGGCTGGTATGAGTCTGCTGCTCCCGGTGGATTGGGCAGATGAAATGAGATCTCTCTGGAAGTCCGTCTTTCCTATCTATATCGTACTCAGTCAGGGCAGGATGTAAGCGAGTAATTTCAAATATTCTCGAACTCTCTACCTCTCCCGTAGCCCTATCCAAAATATATTCCTTGTTAAGAAGCAAGAATCCATCGTCTGCTATCAAGACATCCTGTATAAATTCTATCAATACAGATTGAAGAGTCTGATGGAAGCTATTCGCATCGGATACAAGCTCGTCAAAGCTCTGCTGCTGTGCCATATCAGGCACTCTCATAGGAGCCGTGACTCTCTTACCGTCCTTATCCCTCTTATATTTTTTAAAAGTCTTAGTGGTATAGTTACCCGTTTTATCGTCTATAACAAGTTGCTCTTGTATCTCATACAGGAAGCACTTATCGCAATCCTCTTGGTCTTCGTCGGAGGACTCATCGCCACATTGAACACATTTACGTGCAAATTTCTGCTGCCAGTTACTGAATCCCCGCCGGAACACTTCTCTTTGAATGCTGAGCACGACAGAACGTATCTCAGTGACCTGAAAAGCTAGAACAAATAGATCCTGAAGAATAGATCTGCGATAAATAAACTGTTGACGTACCCAATCTTGGATTATTGCGTCTAACCCAAGAGGAGACATACGCCCAGAAGATGCCGCTCCTTGAGCAGCCTCTGCGGACTTAGTTAGAGCATCTAACGTGCCTAACACGCCCTGCATCTTGTTATAGTTCTCAACCCCTGCAGCAGTTCCAGAGCCATTTTTGCCATTAGGGCTAGAGAAAATATTTGCTAGATTATCTATTATTCCCATTAAAGACTATATCCCGATAATTGCTGTTTCAAAAATTCATCTGGTTCCCGAACAGTGACCCAATTTGATAGAGGACCCGAAGAATACTTCGTGCGCTTCTTCTTGACCCCACATATTATACACGCAAGGTATACAGCTTGAGTAGCATCAAAACACCTAGATCCTAACGCATCTTCGAACTCTATGCCCCCTATACGTTGACAACTATCGCAGACATCACTACTGCTACTTACCACACGAGAGGCTATTTCCTCTCTTTTAAATCCTCTAGAAGGATTATTCAAATTCTCCACGACAGGGTTTATATTAGCGTTTGTAGCGGGATCCGCATCCACCACAGTATTGGGGGAACTAAACAAAGAATTCAAGTTACCTATACTGCTCATACGTGTAAGTATGCCACTTTCCTTCAGCACCCCATGTATCGCACCCGCCACAGCATCCGCTCTATCCTTCTTCATTCCAGGCCTAGCGTCAACTCGTTCACCATATACTATGTCCAGCCCCAGGATCTCTTCTATGGCTTCGGGGTAGTAATATGCGTCCAACTTCTCCTGATAAATCAAATCCTTTAGAGTGTCGTAAGCCTCTTTTGTCCTAGTTACAGATTTATATTTAGCGGGAACCCCTCTATTTTGAAGAGTTTGAAGAGAATTTATAGATTGGTACTTATCATAGGTAACACTCGCAAGCTTAATCCCATTATCTCGTAGATTTAAAAGGAAGTTCTCTATACTTCTAAAATCTACATCTTTGTCCGGTTGAGGTTCCCATGTCTTAATTAAATCAAGAACTACCGACTCATCATTTCTATCTTTATGTGCTATAGCTAAGGCCGCATTAGAGTGGGTCAGTCCAAGATCCACATGAACATAATAATAGAAGCCTTCTTTCAGATCTGACTCATGTCTGATATCTTTCATACCTGCATGTAATAGATCCCCCTTCTCGTCTATATCCGCATCAAAACATCTAAGAACTGGTATGGGATCACGTATAAAAGCATCACGAGCGTAAGGGGGATCGCACTCAAATCTAGCTCTAGCTAGAATAGGATCCGTATCATAGAAATCTTTAAAATCTTCTTTCTTTTTGGAAGGGTTAAAGTCCCAAGTGGAGAAAGCGCTGCCATCTGGGTTGCAGGCAACGTAAGTACGATCTTCCAATTTACCGGCTTCAAATCGCCGTTGAATAAATGATCCTCTAAAACGGGGCCATGAGAGAGATACTACCCTCCCAATCCCCGGAAAACGTGACTGTATAAGCGATTTAGCGGTTTTATATATTCCTTCAGCGCCTTCACTTCTTAAACCAGTGCTCTTACGCAACTCTTGTTCAGATTTGAAAGCGTCGATCTCATCCAAAAGAATCAATATGGGAGTGTAACCCTGCCAGGACTCATTCTCAGAGTTACCGCTTATAAGGCGTATATTTTTGGGAAAATTAATTAATGTCTGAGTGGCACTGTAAGAAATACTATTCGCTCTATCAGCATCGAATAATGGAGAATTTTTAAGCACATTGATCAATGTTTGAAAATATATATTTCTAGCTAGGTCTGCATTGGGGGCAACATTTATGGCATCAATGAAGCTATTTCGCTCCATATTGAAATATTTTTGAGGACTTCGAAGACAATTTAAAAGATAGACAATTCTCAATCCAACAAAGATGGAACAGGTATCCTTGCCCGATCCCTGCCCCGCCATAAGGACACCCTCTGTGACTGGATCCTTTGAGAATATATTTGACAGAGTATCCACAAATTTAAGTTGTGGAGGGGATAATCTAATAGAAAGATTTAAGTAATTTTCCCCATATAAAAATTCCTCTATAGATACGGGATTTTGTTCCCAAACACTGAAAATATCCTCAGAGACATCTTCGTTAGAATTTTTAGACGATAACTCAGATATGTAATCAGCTAGGAATTGCCCGCTGGTTGTAAAGTTTACCGAGGGCGACGAGCTTTTCCCCGATCCGTTGGAGGGTGATGACATCTATTACCTCATCCCTAATTATCTTAGCCACATCTATTAGAAATTCATTGGTTAACTCAGAGCCTCTTAGCTCGACCTGTCCTTTTAATCCAACAACAAGCGAGTCTATTGCTTGTTTTTTGTCCCTAAACCTTAATCCATCGTCCAACACACCGTCTTCGCCAGCCATAGCTATTAATTGGTAGCCCTTCATCAACTGGCGCTTAGACTCTGTCAGAGTGGAAATCGTATCTTCAAAAATTTCTAGCTCTGCGTCTGTATTGGCCTGTCTCTTGAAATCGCCCCAATTATACCGATATTTCCAAGATTTCAAAGTATCTATTGGTATATCTAACTGCTCATTGATGTCATTTATTGAGGTTCCTTGTCCAAAGAGGTCTTTGGCTTGTTGGCGGACTTCCCTGGGCCATGGCGAGGAGACTCTTGTTTTCCCTGTGTTTTCTTTATCTCGTTTTCCCATTGAACTAAAACCTTCTGTGCATACTTAGCGTCTATTGTTGGCTCCTTGCCCACATATTTGCCTTCTAATGCCGGGATCCAACTCTGCAACATAAGAACGAATTCTCTAAAATCGTGGATGTCATTAAACCCTATTACCGGAGCGGGGCAGAGCAGAGAAACTCTGCCTCGAACAGGGTCTATCATTACACTGAAATCATCAAAATCTGATTCATTATTTAGTGGCATTAAAACTTCCTTGGACCACTGGTTATGTTACTCGGAACAGTTGAAACATCTGGAGAGTTGGACATAGGCCCATACCCGCCCTCTGCTATACGTCGCCAATCGAAATGACCACTATATCTTCTATCCGAAAAAGTCACACACATGGGAACTACGCTATCCCCATTGTGGCTACTAGATACTTTCTTATTCTCTATATAAATATCTTTTTTATCGCATCCGTCTGACGAAGTGTTATACAAGCAACCACTTTCTGTGCAAACTATACCTGACGATTCTTCATCTATTGAATTATAGCTGGCACATTTATGGACTTTTTGTTTTACACCCGAAAAGGAAATAGATATAGAAGATACAATATCCACTCCAGAACGGGAGCAGGCGCCCTTAAATTCTTCCTCAGAGGGCACTAAAGGCACATATCCAATCGGTCTATCACGCTGAACTGGCATGTCCAATACTTTCCAATTGGAGCATTCCGTGACGTTACAATAAATCAACCTGTATATACCTTTCTCTCCTTAGAACTTTTAACCATTTTATAGGCCCATGTCTCAAACCATTTATATTGTTCATCTTTAGTGGCGTACTCACTTAACTGTCGGAAAATATCTACAGCCACAGATTCAAGATGAGCGTCATCTACATTGCCACGGCCTCTCAAGAAACTTATTATCGAAAGTCTGGCAATAGAGGAGAAAACTAAGGGGGTAGGATATTCCATCACGTCAAAAGTTTCTTTGACGTGATCCAAAATAACTTCTTTTTCAGAAGCTTCAAGCGCAAATAAAATAGGCATAGCCCCTCCTATCTACTGGAACTATGCCTACACTATAACTAAGGAACTTGTATGTAGCAAGTTTTTTTACTACTTGTTAGATTCCTTTTCTTCAATTCTACGAGCTAGATGCTTCTGGGACTGCAATTCCGTCCACTCTTCATCATCCATCATAAGCTCTTTTATCCAATCAGAGACTGGTTCATCCTCATCGTCTAGTTCGTAAGGATCTTCAACATCAAACTGACTCGCCCGCATCTCATCAGTCTTAAACTTAGAATACCGACGAGTGGCGAGACGTTTCTTGTAGCCTTCTATATCTTCTTTATTCATAATTATCTCCAGTAGTATACCAGAATTAGGGACAAAAAGCAAATTCTACTTCTTTTTTCTAGGAGTGTGGGTGACTCCTTTCGCCGTAATCTTCCATCCTTTTTTCTTCAACTCTGTAAGTCTCTTGGCTATGGAATTGAATTTTCTGGTAGGAATAGAAGTTATATTATCCATGAGTTCATTGGTTTCCAATTCATTATATTGGTTCCACTCATCGAACAAATCTGGATTTATATAATTACCTAGGCATGTTCCTGGATCGTTACCTAAAATACCGGAGGGTTCTTCTGCTAAATCCAACTTGGCACCGTCTTGCCTACGCTGTATCCACATTCTAGCTATATTCTGTACCTCAGAGGAAGTGAGTGGAGTCTCTATACCCGCTTTTTTCTGTGTAGCTGTATCTGCTAATACTTGTTGAATAATAGCAGTTTCTACTGATTCCATAAAATCCCGTTGACTAAGAGTCGAAACATTTCTATCCCCTATAACTTTTGTTGAGGGAATACCAGCCTCGTTAATTAATCTATCCGTAACTACGTTCGCATGTAGAGTACGAAAATCCTTAGCAGTAATCTTCATATCGGGAAAAGCATCCACAGAAATTCCCCGAATATAAGGATTAACATCCCCTAGAGGAGTGGTGCCCGTGCCTCCCCATGCCTTAGAGGAAAATAGATAGTCTTCATCTCCTAACTTTTTATCTTTACTCATCTGAGTAAGTTTCTTGGCTAAAACAGGATCCGTAACAGGAGCATGATTAACTTTTGCGGATTTACCTATAAAAGAGAGCATTACAGAGCCATCTGATTGCGGCACTATATGACGTTTCTGTAGAGTCGATATACCAAAAGTTCTGACAGAGAATTGGGATACTACAGCATCCTTCCCCTCCCCCCGTATTACTGGACCCAAGATGTCACTCTTCACAATCGAGACATCCGGTTTTACTTTCCGAAGGGCCGCTAAACCTTTAGACACAGAAACCTTTCCCTTACCCGTCATCAATTTATCGCCATCAGGAACACTTATATTAGATTTAGAGCCAGCACCTCCAGGACGACGAGCCGTATGGAAAATCAAGGCAGCTACCATAGCGGATCTTTGTATGGTGTTTAGTCCCAAATCCCGAATAACTTTAAAATTTTCGTCAGCGGTATCTTCCAATGTAAATCTTTGTGGTCTAGACATATCCCCAGCAGCCCGCTGAGAAAGCTGCTCCATAACTCCAGATTTAATTAATTCGTCTATCTTGTCAAATTTTTTCCTGCCCCTATTAGCAGACCACGACCAGCTATATGTACTAGCTGGAGATCCATTAGGAGCAACGTGAGTGGACTGTATCTTACCGTTCGGATTAGTATTGATGTTAATATCAGTATTTCCGCCTACCTGAACCCAATGCCCATCCCCAGTAGTGACCCCACTGAGCCTTTTTTCAACCTTACCGGTCTCTTTGTCCTCTACTTCAGCATATACAGCTACATTAGGTTGAAGGGGAGTATCATTTAGATCGTTTGCCCCTAGTCCAGATACATAAGCCTGTCTAACCTGCGCTGCAAGTTGCTCTTTAGAAATCTCCTCCAAACCTTTAGCATATTCTTCTATGGGCACCATATCCGAACCCTTGGGTTCCTCGAAATCAAGCTCCGCTGAAGGCTGAACAGGCACTCTAGCGGCTCTGGGAACTCCAGCCCCCGTAACCATGCCCGGTCCCATGGGAGTCCCTTCAGCAGTAACCTCAAACCCAATAACATCATATTTGCCCCCATTCGGGCCAACATGTTTTCCCCCGTCATGGCGATACTTTTGAGCTTCAGTAAGATTCCAAGTCCAATCTTCAAATCGTGCCCACTCAGATTCTTCCTGTTTAGCCATATACTCTACGGCAGTGAGAAGGGTCAAAAGTTCAGGAAGATCATCTGATTTCTGAACTGTCTTTGGGCCTTCTAAAGCTTGAGCCAGTTTAGGATTGATATCCTTACCGCCTGGGCCAGCTTTAACTGACAAATAAAGTGTTCTGAGCCATTTACGGAACGGAGACTTCCAAGTCACTTGATTTGGAGAATCAGCGGACTTTTCAACATCCGGTGGAGGGAGAGGATTATACGGAGTACGCCCGGGTATATCCTCGTCTGCCATAAAATCTTCTAAAGTGCCAGTGTCTGGACGCTTCTCCTCCTCTGCCTCATAAGAAATGCCTTCCGTTCCGACATTTTTATGTCCTTTAATAAATTCATCAAAGAGTGCCTTAGCGAATTTATCTTCATTTTCAGCTTTCCAGTGACCATTTGCGACATCTGACTCATCCGCAGCCGCTTGCCGCTGTTCTGGGGGGAGATCCCTTCTATAGATGCGACCTACTCCACGAATCATGTCGCCAACCTCATCCACAGATAGGAACTGCTGGAAAGTATTGGCATCCTCTTGAAGCACAGTCAGCGCTGTGAGATCCTCATTACTCATTGATTCTAAAATTGCAGGAGTTTCTGAAATTTTAAATGTGTCGTAATCTGTAGTTTGACCGTTATAGCATCCAAGACCAGCCTTACCCTCCATATCACAATTGGCACATGTCCAATTATCTAAAGTGGGTTTGACCTCAAATTTATCTGCTGTCTTTTTTCTGCCATCATCGATGGGACACATATTCACACCGAGATGCTTTCTATTGTCACTAGGTTGGATAGCTCTGACCTGTTTTATGTCTTCAGCAGTAGCCCCATTATCTTTTTTCTTTAAATCCCTAACAGGAAGGACTACCTGAATACGATCTTTGTATTTCTCAGCAAACGCAAGATTCCTACCGAGTTCAGCTTGCCTCTCCTCTGGTGTTCGAATCTTCCCAGTTCTTCTGTCTTTTATCGGGCCTCTACCAGTGAATACAAATGCTATTGGAAGATCATTGCCTTCAGCTATTTCTGGATTATCCTGATCGACACTCAACAATCTTATATTTTCTTTAGCCACCATGTTTAAAAATGCTGGACGCTTAGAAAACACATGAATTCTAATGCCCGTGCCCTTTGGTGTTTCTGCCCTATTAACATGGTAAATTACTTTTGCCCAAGCCTCAGACCCTTCTCCTCTATCAAAGAACCTTAAAGCCCGATTATTATCAAAAAGAACTTTTCCTTTACCACTCACAAAATCTTTAACAACTTGTCCTGCAAATCTCTTGGGATCATTATTTACGGCCCATTCTAGAAGCTCTGACTTCATAATAATATTGGGCCACCGACCTCTAGCGTTATAAGCGTAACAAAAATCCTTACAATCTCCTGAAGGATTGCAATTTAAAGGACTTGCCGCTACGGCTCCAACAGGCTTAGCCGGATTGCCCATAGCTTGAGATTTTTGAATATAATCCCATATGGCTTCACCGCCATCCCTTTTAATGGCCTCACCTAGCGCATGCCTGGCAATAGAACTTTCACTTTCCCTTTCATCAACAGAAAAAAATGGATGATCCTCGCCTTTCAATAACGCCGCTATTCCCTGCCTACATTCAGCAGATCTCTTAACGGCTAACCCCCAAGGACTCTTTCTCCACTCCTCCCTGTCTTCTTCCTCAATTCCCATTTCCTCCAGCACATCATCTAAGGTTTTCCCTAACGCTTCAGCCTGCTCCTCCAAGCTATCGGCAGACCATACATCTAATCTATCTTCGATTGCTCCAAGACCTACGTTCTGCCCATCCACAAATCCTTCGTGATCTATCTCGTCTAGCCATGAACCAGCTATATCTTTAACTCTATCTTCTGAAGTCTTACCTATCAGTCCATATCCCTGAGCAAAAGCAGACACTTTTTGAATTTGATCTTCATTCAAATCAGGACGAATTGCACGTAGCTTCTCTATATGGGCTTCAACTTCAGTAGGAGCCTGGGCTTGAGCTTGAGACTGCTCTTCTCCTCCTTCTCCCACTCTCCACCAAGCCTTCCCACTAGCAGTCTGGAGAGCCAATGCGCCTTTAGGAGCGGGAGTTGAACTGGTATAGTCCCAAGCTGTACCCCGAAGAGCATACTCAGGGGTTCCTTCAGACGGGGCGGGAGTGCCTTGGTTCCCATTCTGTTTATACAAATACTCCGCAGCAGCTAGAAGAGTCAAAAGTTCAGGAAGATCATCAGATTTCTTTACTTCTTCCTTAGAATCATTAGTAATACGCTCTCTAATCCCTTGAAGTACTCTCCGCTCAAAATCTAAATCTTCAAGATCCCCAAGATTATAATTATTCTCATCATCCTTTAAAAATTTTGCTTTCGTAATATCAGTTTTAAGCCCTTTCTTTCTCTTCTTATCCCAATACAATTGACCAATTTCATAAGATGAATCACCATCAACTAAATTCTTTACAGCATAATAGTGAGTTACCTGATCGCTTATCAGTGTTCGTTTACCGAAGTGGCTTCCATCTTCTTCATCAAAAGGATTCCACACAGCAAAATCCCAGGGATGCTCAAACTCACCCAATTCATTCAGACGATCTAAATACCACTCCTCAGGATAGGATTTAGATTTTTTAGATGCAACGAATTCTTTATCCAAAGCATGTCTAAATTCTTTTCTCATTTTGTCTAAGCCCACGGACTTCTTACCTGGAGATCTCAAAAAATCAAATCCTTGGACAGCCCAGGCATATCTCCCCACATCTCCATTAGCATACAAACGAATAGACTTGACTCCAGCTTTTTTATATTCCCTATCTAGCCACTCATTCATAGACGAAGCTATGCCTTTCCCTTGATGCTCATCATCTATAAAGAAATTATTATGATCAACATAAAGTTCCTCACCTATGTCCTCATCAAGCGTACCAGTACGAAAAGTACGATTCATCCATCCTACTTCCTTACCTGTCTCCTTATCACTAATTGCCATATATACACTAAGCTTACTCCCCTCCTTGAAACCAATCTCCATTGAAGTGTCATAGATAGTTACAATATAAGGCATGGTCTCTGGAAGAGAATAGAAATTTTGGACATCTTCAAGAGTTAACCGCTGTTCCGTATTCTCCTTAAAATATTCAAAATGTTTTTTTATCTGCGCCTCATTGTCGGGAGTTAACTTTTCTTCTCCTGTAATTTTATCAATATAAGCTCTCTGCT
>Ga0114898_1001833_pt1 | contig 11837 bp, 10 predicted proteins | sample Malvired_Geostar_FD_83496 | JGI IMG/M metagenome (GOLD analysis project Ga0114898, IMG submission 83496) | Marine viral communities from the Global Malaspina Expedition - Malaspina viral metaG DeepMed_Geostar | ecosystem: Environmental > Aquatic > Marine > Oceanic | place: Mediterranean Sea... | reverse complement strand
GCCTGTCTTCCTCGACTCGTGCATTCTCGGTGTCTTCATATTCCTGCACCCGTGCCTTAGATAGAATCAATTCTGCCTGTATGGCCTCAATTTCCTCTCTGTGAGCCTCATTTTGGCTCTCAGTGTCGGTAATATTGTCTTCGCTCATAGGAGTCCCTTCCGGTTCGTTAGCCACAGCAGGAATCGAATGACCTATAAATGTAGCGTCTTGTTTAACCGTTTTCGGTTGCTCTTCTGCTAAGAGGACTTTGCGGACTGTTTCTATGTTCGCCCGCGAGTAGGCCGGTTTATGCACAATAGCCATGTGGTCGAATGAGAAATCCTCTCCAAAGGTTATCCCATCGTCGGAGGTTTCAACGGGAATGCCCGAGCCTCCGATGGAAACGCCGTAGTCCTCACGGGACCATAGACCCGATTCAAGGGACTCAAACAATTCATCTCTGACTATTTTCGCCACATACCGTACTTCCCAGCCTCCACCGAGAACATCATAGAGGTTTGCTTGTGTGATGTAACCAACGGGTGCCTGTTCTACACCACCATCCATATTTCTGCTAAATCCAACCCCTTGTTCCGTGGCGTCGGGATGATTGAGGGTTATGTCTGACCCAATCATCTGCTGTATAACTGCTAATGCGCCCTCGCGTGTGAGGGACCAATTGTTTTTATTCATCCCCTCATGGAATGCTACCCCTGTAATTTCAATGTGGTAGTTTTTCTCACCGGCGACAACCTTGAAGTCTGCAATATCCATCTCGATAGTAACAGCGACGGGTACACAAGTGGTTCCAGCATCGTTAGTTTTGAACCCATCATTACAGTTTGGGGGGTAGCCAGCATCGGTGTCTGCTTCTGCTTCCTTTTTGGGAGGCTCGCCAGCGAGTCTGCCGGTTGACCCAAAATCTCCTTCCCCACTACAACATGAGCCCCCGCATTCGCACGACATTGTTAACCCCGAGGATTCAAGCGACTTATCAACCTCTGCTTTTGGGGGGTTTGTGAAATACTTATTGCATACTGCATATCGTTGCTTCTCATCGGGAAACTCACTATTCATCTCTCCGTCGCCCATACAGCGAGAAACGAAGGCATCCTTACTCTCTCCCTCTCTCGGACTCGGCATTGGCTACGCTCCTATAATCTACCCAAAACTTGAGTGTTGCATAAATCATTACTCCGACAAGCAGTAATGGGATGAGGACTTCGGGTGTGGCTAACAGGGCGATATAATCGGTTCCTGTTAAGTCGAAACATATTGGTTCCTTGAATTCTCCGCCGTTTTGACTCTCGGTGTAACAAATCAACAAATCGTTACCATTTAACAGCCACTCAAACCCATTTTCTAACGAATATCCCATGCCGTATTATAGAGGGCAGTAGTGATTGGTCAAGGTTTTCCACGACTGTTTTTATTAAATCAACCCCAATGGGACGCCCAACCGTTGTTACCGAACATACATTGGCATTGAACACACCACAAATTCGGTGGGCCTTTTTTGAAGTCGCAACAGGGCTTCATATCAGTTACCCACGCTTTTTCCCGGCTGACTATTCTCGCGGGGCAATTCGTTATCGGGGTACCCTTCTCCACCTTCGGGTATCTCTTCATTATCGCTAACTCGGTCTTCTCCGCCCTCTTTGGCAGGTGGAAGGTTCAATTCTTCCAATGCTTGATTGAGAGTCATAATACCGCTCGTATATCCGAGTGATACCCGTTGCATGAGATTGAGCGGGCTTTCTGTATCCATCGTATCGAAAATCAGTGTTGGAAGGTCTTGTTTGCGGTGTGGAATACCTAAAAGGTCTAAATGTAGCGAAAAGAGATTCGTGCAGGCATCATGCAGTATTCGGTGCATTCTACTGATGGCTTGAACGGCCCATAGGTTCGCATTAAAGGTAGCGGCGAAAGTCGAGCCCCGCTCCTGCCCGGAGGCAACCCTCGGTACTTGAAGGACGGCGGCTATGTCGGAATTGACCGCATCAAGGAATCCCATACTATCCGGCATCGTATTCTCTAAGTCAACATGATGAAGGGACACATAATGCGGAAGGACGGGAATTTGGTCGCCTCTCAATCCTTCAAACAGCGTAATGACCTCATCAATGATATAGACGAGCCTTTCGTGTTGTTCTGCCGGGTCTTGGATATGTTCGATGGCTGATTGGTCAATTGTGATGTACTGCTTAGTCATAGCGTCTTCAAGCGACAATCTGTTATTCATCGTGTTGTATTTCATCCTAATTGCTTGTTTGAGCGAGGTGAAGCGAGAAGCGCCCCAAATTCCGTAGGAAGTGCGACCCTTGTTATCCACGAACCAATTAGACCGGTAATCAATCTTGATATGCAACATCTCGTCGGCTGGAAACTCTTGAACCTCAGTTGTGCCTTCTCGGAGAACATAGTTGGTGGGTTTCACGATTGGATTATTTTCACCTGCTCCAAACATCGAATCTAAGACTCCGCGCCTATCAATTATTGTGACCTGCTTTACGGGGAGCGAAATTAGGGAGGTTACTCCCTCCCCTTCCTTTCCGACGATTTTGTTAATGTCGTTACCGTACACCATCAAGCCACGCATGGCATTGATTAGAAAATCGTCAAAGTCGAGGTTCGATTCAACCAATTCTCGTATTTCATCCCGTATGCGAGCATTTTTCCCGCGAGAGTAGTTAATGGAGTAATTATTTGCCGTTAGGGACACTGCTCGGACTGCACCGTTCAATTCGGGGTCCAATTTCAGCATACTGTCGTACAAGTCGAATTCGTTATCGAATTTGCTGTCGCTTCTAAGCCTCTCAGTATCCCTCACAATATCGGGTATTCCAGCCACAGCGCGAAATGGCCTATTCGTGGGTTCACGCTCTATTACCTGCTCTTTCTTCGCCTTTTTTACGCTTCGCCACGGAAATATGTTGAAACGACGCCTCTCGGCCATGATACTCCTAATTTTCCGATGATTCATAAACATTCGCCCGTTTTTGTTAATTTATTCCATATTTTCGGTGTTTCAGAAAATAATTTAATCGAGGCACTGAAAGCCTGTTCTCAATATTTTCAATTCCTTCAAAGGTATGGAGATTTAGGAAACCTTATCCAAACATACCTTTGAAGGAATTCAAGAATTGAAAAAACCGAGATACTGCGAGCCGATAATTCCTTCGGTGGTCATCTAAATGAACGAAAAGAACGAACGGTTAAGTATCATAGGACTCCCCCTCGGGATAATGGCGCAAAGGTTCGTTGGGGGCAACGACATTATAGAGCAGTATGCCTCAAAGGGATTCATTTCCGCTATGGACTTTGCCCGATACCTTCACTCGATAGAGCCTTCTCGCTCTGTGCAGGCTTGGAGAATGGCCGTTATCCGATGGGCGAAACTCGATGAAAGCAATACCTATCGAAAAGGAGTGGGTGAGTATGTTGAGCCCAAAGAAAATTTGAGAGTTACTCACGCTCGGATTTACTACGACAAGGGAGCAGACATTTATCTGACTTGGATTGAGTCTATGAACGACCTTCTTCAAGTCGAAGGTGAAAAACACCGTGATATGCGTCGAGCATATTCCTCCGTATCGGGTGGAATGACTTCTGACGAAATGGCTCTCAAGTTTGATATGCCTTCATCTTGGATTATTGAGTATATACGGGCGCATGGGTGGCGTCACGCTATGGACCCCTTCACCGATGAAGAGGTTCTGAATACTGATGTTGAAGACCTCACAGAATTATTCCTATTTGAGAGGCGCCGCAAAATCGCCGTCGAAGCCCAAAAGCGAGATTGGTTGGCTACACAAAGGGAGGCGAAGAAGTATCGTGAAATCGACGCAACCTTCCTCGCTGATTTCAAGAAGATTATTGCAGAAAAGGACCTAACTCACGGAGTCCCTCATATAGAGATGGAGGACGGCAAACCCTATGCAGTGGTAATTTCCCCTACGGACCTTCATTATGGAAAATATGGGTGGGGCATCGAAACAGGCGAGAGTTATGACTTGGATGAGGCTACAAAGCGACTAAGTGAGAAAACCTCTGCTCTGATTTCCCGTCTGCCTTCTCGACCCGAATTGATAGTGGTTGCGACGGGCTCTGATTGGTTCCATGTTGATAACGAGCAAGGTACTACGACGAAAGGTACTTCACAAGACTTGGCGGGTTCGCCCGCTGAAATATTGATGGGTGGTTGTGAATTGGCGAGGAAGCATATTGAAATGTTACGAGGTATTGCTCCTATCCAAGTGGTGTTTATGAATGGCAATCACGATAGGCATACCGCACTCGCATTAGCACTCTATCTTCATGCGGTCTATGAAAACTGTGATGATGTGGAGGTTATAGTTTCCCCACGCAACAGGCAGTATCTCAGATGGCAAAACAACCTTCTCGGATTTACGCATGGCGATTTCGTGAAGGGTGTTGATTTGCCGCTGGTTATGGCTAATGAAAAGCGTGATGATTGGGGCTCTTCTACAAATCATGTATGGTTCACCGGTCATAAACACCACACGCACATGATAGAGAAGGGTGGTTGTTTCGTTATTCAATTACCTTCCCTATCGGGAACCGACCGATATCATCATAAACACGGCTACTTGAACCGTCCCGGTATCTTCGCCTTCCTATTGGATGCGGAAGAGGGCATAATTGGGAGTTTGTATGCTCCTGTGATTAAGGAGGGCTGAAATGTCCCTCGACATAAATATTGCTATGGAGCGTTCGCGTACTGATGTTTCCTATTTTTACCGATGGCTCGGCTACACATGGGGCGACCACATAGGCGAATGGATGGACCTTTACAGCAATAGGGGAGATGTACAGGTTCATAGGGTATGTGTGATTGCACCACGCGACCACAGCAAATCCACTACTCTACGAATCAAATTACTACACCATGCGCTTTTCGACAAGTGGCGTGATAAACCCTTCACTTGTTGGTTGTTCTCAGCAAGCAAGGATTTGGCCTCGCGCCGTCTTGAGGAAATTAGGGACGACATGAAGCGTCACCCTCAATTATCCCGATATCTCGACCCAAAGCGAGGCAACAAATTGGAATTGCGATTTACTAACGGCGCTTGGATTCGGGCGACCTCGGTTGGGGCCGCAATTCGTGGTGAACACCCAGCCTGTATCGCATTCGATGATGTTCTCGATGATTTGGGGGATATGAACATGAAAACTATCTCTGAATGGTTTCGCAAGAAAATAACTCCTATGTTGAGTCCGGGTACCTCCATTTATGTGATTGGGACCCCTTTGAGTATGATTGACCTTTATCACACGGAGATGTTGGAAAATTCGACTTGGCAATCCGGTACTTGGTCTGCAATTGTGAATTGGGATGAATATAAAAGCGACCCAACAATTTTGCCCCAAGAATTATGGCCGGAATTTAGACCTCTTGATTTCCTCTTAGAACAGAAAGAGGCTATGGGCGAATTGTCTTTCGTGCAGGAGTATCTATGCAGGGTCATTGATGATGACGCCGCCGTTTATCCCCGTAATCTAACTCGGAAGAATTTGGATATGGACTCCATATTGGAAAAGGAAAAGATTCACGAATCGAAATATTCCATTGGATTTGACCCCGCTCATGGTGTGGGTCAAGATTTTTCCGTTATGGTTGTCCTCCGTCAAGACTCAGATGGCTTCATCCACTTCGTCAATATGTGGAGGCGTAATGATTTCCCACCGGATAAGCAGGCCGACATGATTTTGGAGTGGAATACGCGCTACGGTACTCCTGCCTTCGCTGTTGAGTCTGTCGGCTTCCAGCAAATGTATGAAACCCTCCTTCAACAGAAGGGAGGTGTGATAGATTACCGAGAGTCGAAAGTTAGTAACCGCACTCTCAAGCAAGGTCTTCTCAATCGACTTCGTGTGTGGTTTGAGCGTGATTTGGTAATGATGCCATACGGCGACCACGAAACGCGCTCTATGGTCAATACTCTACTTGAAGAGTTAGAAACCCACGCTTGGAAGGAGGGCCTTATCGTGGACTTAGGCAAACACAACGACTGTGTAATGGCGCTGGCTCACGCCATTGACCAATTCACACTCAAACACCCCGATTATCCCGTTGTGATGAAGACCGCAAATAAAGGTGAATGGACGGGAGGTTCAACGAAGATTACACGCAATCCTAAAGGGCTTGCTGGGAAGGCTATTTCTCGGAGGTTGTTAGATTGAGAATCCCGCACCACATGAAGAGATTCAATAAACAGGACCCCTCTATTCGGAGGCATGGTCCCAAGAAACGCCGTGAGGTTATCTCCGACTTGATGATTGCGTTATTGGAGAGCGATTTCTTCAATGAGTGGAGAACGGCCTTTGAGATTGGTACAGAAGTTAGTAAGGGACTCTCAAACTATTGGACGCAGGTTGATGCCCTTTCTGCCGGTGCTATAATTCGCCGTTATCAAAAGGAGTATGGGCTTGAAGTCAAGGTCAAAGACCACATAAATTATTGGAGGGCGCGGAGTCGTCGGGGGTAACGACCGAGGCAAGCCTCCGCTCAATGAAGAACGCCGCGAAAAGGAGAAGGTGCTTAGTGGTGTTTGAATGTGTGGAATATAAAACCCTCTTGAAAAATTTGGTGTAAAATTCCGTGAGATGGTGGCCGTAGCACGGTAGAGGGGTCCGGTTGTGATTGGCGGCCGCAGAGGGGACCTACGCAGAGGGTACCAAATCCCGAAATGCCAAATTTGACCATTTGCGCGCAATCTGAGCCACCCTTTTGAAATGTGGGCACTTGGTACCTTTAATCTCGCCAACGGCCTTGAAGGGGGTACTGAGTACCCTCTACGGGCATTTCTGAGGGGTGAAGGTGGCCCCGATTGAGAATTTTGGATTCGATTTTCGCCCCCGGGGAGCGAAACCGTGCCACTGCGAGCCTGTCGGCCCTCAGAGCGGCAGATGTGGACCGGTCCCGATTGGGACCGGCCCGGTGTGGACGGCCGAGGTTCTCGCCTCGGCCGCCCGTGTCGCCTACTCGGTGCCTGCGTGAAGGCGGCGGTCGGTGTTGATTGCGACGAGGTGCCAGCAGTCCGGGCAGAGCCGGCGAACCTCATCGGCGTTGGCTCTCAAATCAGCACTGCTCACGACGCCCAGCGTGAACCCGTGGTGGGACTCGGACCCACAGCAGGCACAGCAGAGCGAGAGCCGGGAGAACATGAACGCCCTCCTACCCTCGGCGCTGTGCCTGTACACGATACCGGCCGCCTTGACCGATATCCACCCGGGGTTTGAGAACCCGGGGGCGCCACTCAGAGCGAGGGCCCGGCGATTGATGCGGGACACCCTCGCTTTGAGTGCCTTCGCTGCTCGGGCGGCGGCACGGCGGGCGGCGTCAATTCCGAACCCCCTCGTTTCACCACGGGTCCCGGCGTGGTGGCAGGCTGGGTCATGCTGGCGGGTCGGGCACCCACACGGTCGGCGCTTGACCGGGCGGCCCGGGCCAGCCGGGACGGTTCGCCCGAACCGGTCCCGGCGGGTACCGCGGCCCATGAGAGCCACGAGGGCGGCCGCCGCTGAGAAGGCCACCCACACCAGCAAGCCGCCGGGGGTGAAGCAGGCGAAGGAGCCCCCAGCGGCGCGGCGGGCATCATCGAAGGACTCCTTCACGCTCTGCGCTGTCGATATCCCAGCATGAGCCGCGGCATCGACCACGGCACCGGCGGCCGGGTTCAGTCGGGCCGGGTCGTAATCGGGATAGCGGCGGCGGTCGGCCGGGTCATGGTTGCAGAAGAACGCCCACACCAACAAGTCACCGAAGGACACCGAGGGATAGACCACCCGGACAAACGAACCCGACAACCAAACGGTGCGGCCTCCAATCTTGGCGGCGTAGCGCCCGCCGACCTTCTGAGTGTGGACCGGGCGAAGTGCCGGGCCTATCCACTCGCCGACTTCGATTTCTTCATAATCGAAGCCGTCACTGCCAGCGGTCCCGTAGCCAGCAGGGACACGGGCCCAAATCCGTCCTCCCTGCCTGCGGCACTGCTTCGCCATGATGGGATGGCGTAGGGCATCGACGGACTCATGCCGGGGGTATCGGTGAACCCGGGTCGGTACTCGGCCCGATGGCATCACGATAATGGCGTGTACGAATTTACCGTTCAGGGTAGACGCTCGGCGCAGTACCGGCGTAGTCGCCAGCCGTCCGCAGGTTGGACAGTAGCCCGGAGCGATTTGGCCGGACTCCGTGCTTCGACCCTCCCCCGGGAGACACGAAGGAATCCCGGTCCGGGTTACGCAGGCCGGGCTTTTCGCATCGCCAGCGTAGAAGCGAGCATTACGGTTGCAGGTGAACCGGTCGCTGTTCTCCATGACGCCCCTCTTGACGCCGTGGCTCGTTGGGCCCTCGCTGTCGAGGCTTGCATCATACGCCGTCTCAACCCACTGCCTGCGGTCGCTGGCATCGGGGCTCACGCCGTCTTGAATCAGCATGGCCTCATCGTACACCAAGCGTCGCCCGCCGTCGTCGTTGGTGATTATCGCCCGGTCGCCGGGGCTCGGTCCGAGAACCCCGTAGTGTGCAAACTCGGAAACTAACTCGTCGGGCAAATCGGGCCCGGCGAGTTTCAAGGTCACTTGATGACCGACGGCGGTTTCTCTGATGCTCTCAGCAATCTCGGACTTCCGGCCTGTTAGCACTGTGGACGACTTGAAGCCCATCCGGCGAAGTGTCCGGACGAGGGTTTTCAGTTGGGGGACGGTGAAGGTTCCAATCACAGCGTCAACCATGCCGTATAGGCTCAGCAGCAGTAGACCGAGGTTACTGATGTTCTCCCCGAGGTTCACAGGCTGCGAGCCCCGGGGGCTTTCGTTGGCTAATCGAGCATCGAGTACAGGCGATGCCCCCGATGCATTCCGGGCATCGGTTCCGGTTGGGGAGTCATTTCTTACTACCACGCGTCACGAGTGCAACGGTTTTGCTTATCAACCCGTCGATTTAGCAAACCGGGCCACTGCAAGCCTGTTGTAACCCGGAAGCGATGCACTGAGCGCCTGTATTTCGCTGAACAGGCTCGCAGTGGCCCGATTGTAACCCCGGACAGGCTCGCAGTGCAACGATTCCGAATTCCGGTAAATTCCGAGTTTCTCCCAGCGTTTTGACTAAATTTGGCCCTTTTTCGCAATCGGGAGGGGAGCGGACGAGCAGTCAAGCCTTTTTGACCCATTTTCGGCCCGATTTCGCCCGATTTCGCCCGATTTCGACCTTCGTTTTTGGGCTGGAATCGCACTTTTCTCACGGACAGGCTCGCAGTACAGCGTTTTCCACAATCCGGCGTATTTCGGGGGTCAATTACCGGAATTCGTTTTAGGTGAGTTTGGCTACACCTGCTTTCATTTCTACACTGCTCAACTTCCATTTCTGCACCTACTTTCATTTTTGCACCACGCGATTTTTTCAGCAATTCGCCGGGCTCTACCTCAGAGTGAAAAAGACCCCCCCAAAAGAGGGTCCCCCTCTCAAAAAGAGGAAAGAGAGAATCACGACTCGTTCAGTCGGATATCTCCCGAGATAATCGCATATCCCAGCGCGTTGCATTCTTCACAGCGAAGGAGCAACTCTCCTACCACCGCGGGGGTGTGGGTTCCCAATTCCCAACCCATGACGGCTGGCATTCTCAGTGAGCGGTCGGGGGTCTGCCGGATGTAGGGCTCCCCGAACCACTTGATACGCCCCACGAGGTCCTCACGGGCCTTCGGGCCGAACCTTACGATTCGCCATGTGTGGGGGTATGTGTAGGTTTCATACTCACTTTCGGCCAATGGGGCGCCCATGATGGACTCCGTGCATACCCATGTTTTCTCGGGGCACACTTGGCCTGTTTCGGTCGTCGTTTCTGCTTCATTTTTTTCGTTCATTTTCTCGTCTCCGTCCCCTCCGACCACGCCGGAGGTTACCGGGGACCGGGGGGCGTGCCTATTTCAACCCGTGGAATTCACGCATCGTTTTGGGTTACAATATCCCGGTTACAGTATTCGCCGACCACTATACAACCGGAGGTTGTACAACCCGAGGTTACAATATCTGAGTTACAGTTACAATACCGAGGTTACAGTATAACACAGTCTTTTTCGCTCTGAAAAAGAAGGGGGTCCCTCGGCCTCGGGCAAATCCGCCGGGGTTACAATACGCCGGTTACTTACCCTATCCACTCTCCACAGTGACGACAAGGGATTGAAAGGTCGGCTCCGTGACCAACAATCCACTTGAGGGGTTTGCCTTTGACTACACACCCGCATTCTAACTCTCTTCCTTGAGTCTTCATGCCTATGCCACCCCCCACTGTACGGAGGGGCACCCGTCGTAATCGAGGGGGCCTTCTCCGAGGTCGTTAGTCGTCGTGCAGTTAGTAATCATCTATGCCACCGCCTCCATAGTCCCGCCACAGGAGGGGCAGGTATCTGCCTCGCATATCATTCCCAGCCCACGCCATCCGCAGTGGGGGCAGTCCTTCTTGTCTATCACCTTGTCTTGCTCGTTGCTCATGGACTGTCCTTGTCTGCACAGTATATGAAGGGAATCATGTTGTGATTTATTAGTATTGTAACCGGTGGAGCGGGGAGGGGCCGGAGGTTACAATATGAGGTTACAATACGGGGAGGGGCAGGTGTTACAATATTGTACGATTGGGCTGTTTTTCGGCCGGGTTACAATATTAATAAGTCACGAGTTCGGAACCTTTAATACCTCACACGCTGATGTTCAACCCCCTCCGAAATCTCGACCGTTTCCCGGGTTACAATATTAATCGCTGTACTGCGAGCCTGTTGTAACTTGGCCCGCACCGAGAGTCAAAATGGTCGCTCAAGTGGGGGGGTCGGGCACACGGTCGGCGAGAAGTTACAATATAAAAAAACAGGCTCGCAGTACAACGGTTTCAAGGTCTACAATATTGTAACCTGCCGGAGTCCCGATATTGTAACCCCGATTTGGCGTGATTTATTAATATTGTAACTCCGGCCGGGGGCCGCCGACCCCGCGGTTACAAAATCGGGGTTACAATATTTGCATGGTTTTTTTCGGGGGCTGTTAAAGAGGTTACAATATTCGCCTGTTACCAAATTTGAAAAATCTGCGTCTGAAATCCCGAGTTACAATATTCACGAGCGAAAACCTTGAAAAATCGGGTGCTGAAATCCCGAGTTACAATATTTATTTCCCACGGTCGAAAATCTTGATTCCTACGGGCGAAAACCCCGGTTACAACATCTGAGTTACAAAAACCCGAACCGGTTCGGATATCACACACTGAAAAACAGCAGACCTCCCGAGAGGGGGGCTGGGGTTACAATACCCGGGTTACGCAACATGGTCTTGGAGGCCCGAGTTACAATTAAAAAGGAACCCCCTCTCGCGTGAGCGCGTCACGCGGCCGGATTACATTATATTAGGTGCCGAAATCTCTCATGCCCGCGTGGGGGCACCGGTTACAAAAACAACCGCAGGATTTATAGCGCCGAGGTTACAATATTAATAAATCACGAGATAACAACCTTTAAGTAGTATGAAAACAATGATTAACTGAGGGCGAAAAAGAGACGGCAAACACCCGCCTCCGAAACACCCTCCTGCCAGCGACCTTAGCGTCCGAGGCAGTAACGAATCCGACTAACGAATTCCATCTGATTTCCGGTGCGAGGCAAAGGACCCGGGGACCCGCGAGGGCCCGGCAGGACTGCGTACACTCAAAGGAGTGCGGTCGGGGGCCTCCCGACTGCAATCGGGAGAGGACCCCCGGCCGTACCCCGAGGGGAGAAAAATGAGGGCTGGAATTCCCGAGGGTGCCAATCCGAAGCCGTGTACGGTGACGCGAAAGGGAGGGTCTTG
>Ga0114898_1001831_pt1 | contig 11841 bp, 10 predicted proteins | sample Malvired_Geostar_FD_83496 | JGI IMG/M metagenome (GOLD analysis project Ga0114898, IMG submission 83496) | Marine viral communities from the Global Malaspina Expedition - Malaspina viral metaG DeepMed_Geostar | ecosystem: Environmental > Aquatic > Marine > Oceanic | place: Mediterranean Sea... | reverse complement strand
CATGACGCCCCTGCAGGAGCAACTGGTTGCGCTCGGAGCGGTATTCGAAGCGGCCGCACTGGTCGACCGGATCGCGCGGACCGGCCAGGTGCCGAACGCGGCGCTGGGCAGCCTGCTCGGCAGCCTGCTGGTTCGCGAAGACAAGCCTGCCCTGGACATCTACGGGGGCGACGACCTCAACCTGCGCGACGGTTACCGCGCCCTGGTCGGCGCACTGGAGCGCGATACCAGCAGCCTGCAGCGCGAGCCACTGCGTTATGCGCTGGCGATGATCGGCCTCGAGCGCCAATTGGACAAACGGGGCGACCTGTTGCAGGTGATTGCAAGCCGGCTGGACCAGATACAACAACAAGCCGACCACTTCGGGCTGACACACGAAAACGTGATCGCGTCCTTTGGCGGCTTGTATCAGGACACCCTCAGCACGTTCCGCCAGCGCATCCAGGTGCAGGGGGACATGCGTCACCTTCAGCAAAGCGACAATGCTGCCAAGATTCGCGCATTGCTGCTGGCCGGGATACGTTCCGCCCGGCTCTGGCGACAGCTCGGCGGGCACCGTTGGCAGATGGTATTCAGCCGCCGCAAATTGCTTGACGCTCTGTATCCCCTGCTCCGGTCGGAATAAGCCGCCACGCCCCGGCGCGACAACGGTTCTAGCCGGGGCGGCGGCATTGGCCCGCATTCATGTATAATCTGCGCCCTCTTTTCGTTGCTCGACTGTCCGAGAATGCCCTCTATGCAGCTTTCATCGCTCACCGCGGTTTCCCCTGTCGATGGCCGCTACGCCGGCAAAACCAGCGCTCTGCGCCCCATATTCAGCGAATTCGGCCTGATTCGCTGCCGCGTTCAGGTTGAAGTTCGCTGGTTGCAGCGTCTGGCCGCCCATGCCGGGATACCGGAAGTCGCACCCTTCTCCGACGAGGCCAACGCACTCCTCGACCAGCTGGCGGAAAATTTCCAGCTCGAGCATGCCGAGCGCGTCAAGGAATTCGAGCGGACCACCAACCACGACGTGAAAGCGGTGGAATACCTGCTCAAGGAGCAGGCCAAGCAGTTGCCAGAACTCGCCAAGGTCAATGAGTTCATTCACTTCGCCTGCACCAGCGAAGACATCAACAACCTCTCCCATGCGCTGATGCTGCGCGAGGGCCGCGACGATGTGTTGCTGCCGCTGATGCGCCAACTGGCGGAGGCCATTCGTACACTGGCGATCGCCCACGCCGATGTTCCGATGCTGTCGCGCACACACGGCCAACCCGCCTCGCCGACCACCCTCGGCAAGGAACTGGCCAACGTGGTCTACCGCCTCGAGCGGCAGATCGCACAGGTCGCCGCCGTGCCGCTGCTGGGCAAGATCAACGGCGCGGTGGGTAACTACAACGCCCACCTATCTGCCTACCCAGACGTCGACTGGGAAGCCAACGCACGCGAATTCATCGAGGCCGATCTGGGGCTTTCCTGGAACCCCTATACCACGCAGATCGAACCGCACGACTACATTGCCGAGCTGTTCGATGCCGTCGCACGGTTCAACACGATATTGATCGACTTCGACCGCGACATCTGGGGCTACATCTCGCTGGGCTATTTCAAGCAGCGCACCGTCGCCGGCGAGATCGGTTCGTCGACCATGCCGCACAAGGTCAACCCGATCGATTTCGAAAACTCCGAAGGTAACCTGGGCATCGCCAACGCCCTGCTGCAACACTTGGCGAGCAAGCTGCCCATTTCGCGCTGGCAGCGGGACCTGACCGATTCCACCGTACTGCGCAACCTGGGTGTCGGCTTTGCTCATAGCGTCATCGCCTATGAGGCGAGCCTCAAGGGAATCGGCAAGCTGGAGCTCAACGCAGCGCGTATCGCCGAGGACCTAGATGCATGCTGGGAAGTGCTGGCCGAGCCGATCCAGACCGTCATGCGCCGGTACGCCATCGAGAACCCCTACGAGAAGCTCAAGGAATTGACCCGAGGCAAAGGCATCAGCCCGGAGGCTCTGCAGGCGTTCATCGATGACCTGGACATGCCGGCCGAAGCCAAGGCCGAGCTGCGCAAGCTCACCCCAGCCAACTACATCGGCAACGCCGCGGCCCAGGCCAAGCGGATCTGAACGACCCTTTTCTTTGCACGCCCGGCTGTGCCGGGCGTTTTTATTTGCAGCTCTGTAGCAGAGCAAGGTAACTGGCATGACTTCCGACATCCCTTTGCAAATTCTCGGCGGCATCAGCGCGCGAGAGTTCCTGCGTGACTACTGGCAGAAGAAGCCTCTCCTGATTCGCCAGGCCATCCCGGCCTTCGAAAGCCCGATTTCCCCGGACGAACTCGCCGGCCTGTCATTGGAAGAAGAAGTAGAGTCTCGCCTGGTCATCGAGCACGGCGAGCATCCCTGGGAGCTGCGCCGCGGCCCGTTCGGCGAGGAAACCTACCAGAACCTGCCGGAGCGCGACTGGACGCTGCTGGTACAGGCAGTCGACCAATTGGTCCCGGAAGTCGCCGAGCTCATCGAGCACTTCCGCTTCCTGCCCAATTGGCGAATCGACGATGTGATGGTCAGCTTCGCGGCGCCTGGCGGCGGTGTGGGGCCGCATTTCGATAACTACGATGTGTTTCTGCTACAGGCCCACGGCCAACGCCGCTGGCGGCTGGGGCAGATGTGCGACAGTGACAGCCCGCTGCTGGCGCATGCCGATTTGCGGATTCTCGCGGACTTCCAGGGTACCGACGAGTGGGTGCTCGAGCCCGGCGACATGCTTTATCTGCCGCCACGGCTGGCGCATTTCGGCACTGCCGAAGACGCGTGCATGACCTATTCGCTGGGTTTCCGCGCGCCCAGCGCAGCAGAGGTGCTGACCCATTTCACCGATTTTCTCGCACAATTCCTGCCCGACGAAGAGCGCTACAGCGATGCCGATCTGGTCCCTGCCCAGGATCCGCATCAGATCCAGAGCGATGCACTGGATCGTCTGCGCGCGATGCTCACCGAGCACATGAGCGATGAGCGCCTCTTGCTCACCTGGTTCGGTCAGTTCATGACAGAACCGCGCTATCCAGAGCGCGTGCAAGGGCCTGAGATTGAAGAGCAGGCGCTGTTCGCAGCGCTCGATGAGGGTGCCATACTGGTACGAAACCTGAGCGCGCGCCTGGCCTGGAGCGAGGTCGACATCGGCCTGCTGCTGTTCGCCAGCGGCCAGAGCCGGCTGCTTCCAGGTCACATGAAGGAGCTGCTGAAGCTGATCTGTTCGGCTGACGCGCTGCATGCGAACAACCTTGCGACGTGGCTGAACGACGAGGATGGGCGTAATCTGATATTGCAGTTGGTCAAACAGGGAAGTCTGGAGTTTGCTGATGAGTGACATAGAGGTACGCATCGCCGACTGGCAACAGGATAATGCCGATCTGAGGCGGATTCGTGAAACCGTGTTCATTGCAGAGCAGTCGGTTCCACCGGAACTCGAATGGGACGCAGACGACGCCGAAGCCGTTCATTTTCTTGCGCTGGAAAGCGGCTATCCCATCGGCACCGCTCGATTGCTCAACGATGGGCACATCGGGCGCGTTTCAGTCCTTCGTGACTGGCGTGGAATGAACGTGGGAGGCGCGTTGATGAAAGCCGTGATCGAAGAAGCCGAACGCCGTGGCCTGACCGAGCAACGGCTTACCGCCCAGGTGCATGCCACGGCTTTCTATGAACGACTTGGCTTCGAGGTCATCAGCGAAGAGTTCCTCGAAGCGGGCTTACCGCACGTCGACATGCTTCGCAAGAGCAGCTGACTTCCGATGCGCACCGACGACCCGGATCGTCCGAACGCCACCAGTGAGCTGGCGGCCATCGACTTCCACTCTCCGGGTCGCTTTTCGATCGATAACCCTCCGGCGCCGCCCGCCCCGTCGGCGCACGCTCTGCCGGCGCCTTTCGTTCTTGGCCAAACGAGCGATATCCAGCCATTCGATTCCCCCGACGAGGCCCGGCGACACGTGCTCGCCATGATTGGGCAAGCACGACGCAGCTTGAGTCTCTACAGCCCCGATCTCGACCCACTGCTGTATAACCACAGCAGCGTTCAGCAGGCGTGCGTAGGCTTCCTGCGCATGCATCCGCGCAATCGTCTGCGCGTCCTGCTCAAGGATTCTTCCCAAGCCGTCAGGCACGGCCACCGCCTGGTTGGGCTGTCGCGTCGCTTGAGCAGCAACATGCAGATACGCAAACTCAACCCTGACTCTGCGGTGCCATCGTCCACTTTCCTGGTAGCCGATGGCTGTGGCGTGCTGGTTTGCCCCGATCCTGACGCGTATGCTGGCTATTCGCTTTACCGTGATCCCGGCCGCGCTCGCCAGCTGCAGCGGCAGTTCGATGGCGCCTGGGACCACAGTGTGTCAGACCCTGACCTGCGGAGCTTTCTGCTATGACCCGCCGTTTTCTCGCCGCCTTCTTGTTGATGGTCAGCGTATCGCTTCAGGCAGCGACCGAGGTGATTCCGCTGAATTTTCGACTGGCCGAAGACGTTCTGCCAATCGCGCAATCGGTCGTTGGCGACCAGGGCAAGGTGAACGCCTATGGCAACCAATTGATCGTCAACGCACCCGCCTCGGTTATCCGCGAGCTGCGCGACGTATTGTCCCAACTGGACAGCGAACCGCGCAGATTGCTGATCAGCATCGACACGCAGAACGCCGCGACCGGCAGTGACAGCGGTTACAGCGTCGATGGCTCGATACGAGCGGGAGACGTCGAGGCCCACACCGGGCGCGGCGAAAGGAACGACCGGGATCAGGTCCGCATTATTCGTCGCAGCACCAGCAGCCAGGGTGGCGGCATTCAACAGGTCCAGGCTACCGAGGGATACCCTGCGCTCATACAGGTCGGCCAGAGCGTGCCGATTACCACGCGTGGCACCGATGGGTACGGCCAGATCTACCAGCAGACCCAGTACCGCGACGTGACTCGCGGGTTCTACGCCACCGCGACGATCCATGGCGACCGTGTACAGGTCACCGTCAGCAGCCAGCAGGACCGCGTCAATCCGTCCGCCACGGGCGCTATCGATATCCAGCAAACCGACACCCGTGTCAGTGGACGGCTCGGAGAGTGGATTTCGCTTGGCGGCATCGACGAAAGCGCCAGCTCCAGCCAGCACGGGACGCTGCGTCGATATTCCACTCAAGGCCGCCAGGACCTGTCGCTACGACTGAAAGTAGACACCCTGGACTAGAAAAGTTCGGTGGCCCGCCGCTTCGCCTCGAAATATGTAGTGCCTTAAAAAAAGCACTACAAAACATTTGACGAACGTTTTCTGCCAGCGCATTATGGCCCCGCTCCCGCTAACCAGGGGCCCTGGAAAGGGCCTCCGGATCGCACTCAGCCAACCAGCAGAGGCGTTCCGTGACTGTACTGCCCACAAGGCGGACTGACGAGGTTGCGACTGGAACGAGTCGTCCTGAGGGACGGGGAAGCGATTCACGCATCAGCTCGAGACGTCAGTATCGCTGCTCACGCAACGGCCTTGCCGCTGTGTGTTGGAATGCCACGATCATTCCGCCGCGAGCCGACAGCTCTTGCGGTCGTAACTGCACACCCCTCCTCTCTTGGTCCAATCCTCGTCCCGGTCGGTATTTCGACGCTCTGCCGCGTGTAGCCCGCATGATCAGCGTAAGCACGTAGGTTTCGGTGGGAAAGTCGGTGCTCAACCAAACACGAATTTTTTGAAGGATTGACCATGTCCGCTTATCAAAACGACATCAAGGCCGTTGCCGCTCTGAAAGAAGTAGCTGGAAGCAGCTGGAGCGCTATCAACCCTGAATCCGTAGCCCGTATGCGCGCTCAGAACCGCTTCAAGACCGGTCTGGAAATCGCGCAATACACCGCCGACATCATGCGCAAGGATATGGCCGAATACGACGCCGATTCGTCCGTCTACACGCAGTCGCTGGGTTGCTGGCACGGGTTCATCGGTCAGCAGAAGCTGATCTCCATCAAAAAGCACCTGAAGACGACCAACAAGCGCTACCTCTACCTGTCGGGCTGGATGGTTGCCGCCCTGCGCTCGGAGTTCGGACCGCTGCCCGATCAGTCGATGCACGAGAAAACCGCCGTTTCCGACCTGATCGAAGAGCTTTACACCTTCCTGCGTCAGGCCGATTCGCGTGAGCTGGACCTGCTGTTCACTGCACTGGATGCCGCCCGCGAAGCAGGCGACAGCGCCAAGGCTGCCGACATCCAGAACCAGATCGACAACTACGAAACCCACATTGTCCCGATCATCGCCGACATCGACGCCGGCTTTGGCAACCCGGAAGCGACCTACCTGCTGGCCAAGCGCATGATCGAAGCGGGTGCTTGCTGCATCCAGATCGAAAACCAGGTATCCGACGAGAAGCAGTGCGGTCACCAGGACGGTAAAGTCACCGTTCCTCATGCCGACTTCCTGGCGAAGATCGCCGCCGTCCGTTACGCCTTCCTTGAGCTGGGTATCGATAACGGCGTCATCGTGGCGCGTACCGATTCCCTGGGTGCCGGCCTGACCAAGCAGATCGCCGTGACCAAAGAGCCGGGCGATCTGGGCGACCTGTACAACTCTTTCCTTGATTGCGAAGAAATCACCGAAGCCGAACTGGGCAACGGCGACGTCGTGATCAAGCGTGAAGGCAAACTGCTGCGTCCGAAGCGCCTGCCAAGCAACCTCTTCCAGTTCCGCAAGGGCACTGGTGAAGATCGCTGCGTACTGGACTGCATCACCTCGCTGCAGAACGGCGCCGACCTGCTGTGGATCGAAACCGAGAAGCCTCACGTCGGCCAGATCAAGGCCATGGTCGACCGCATCCGCGAAGTCATTCCGACTGCCAAGCTGGTGTATAACAACAGCCCGTCGTTCAACTGGACGCTGAACTTCCGTCAGCAGGTCTTCGATGCCATGGCTGCCGAAGGCAAGGACGTTTCCGCCTACGACCGCGCCAAGCTGATGAGCGTTGACTATGACGAGACCGAACTGGCCGTCCGCGCAGACGAAATGATCCGCACCTTCCAGCGCGATGGCTCCGCTCAGGCGGGTATCTTCCACCACCTGATCACCCTGCCGACCTACCACACCGCAGCACTGTCGACGGACAACCTGGCTAAAGGCTACTTCGCCGAGGAAGGCATGCTGGCGTACGTCAAGGGTGTTCAGCGTCAGGAACTGCGCCAGGGCATCGCCTGCGTCAAGCACCAGAACATGGCTGGCTCCGATATTGGGGACAACCATAAGGAATACTTCGCTGGCGAAGCGGCACTGAAGGCTAGCGGCAAAGACAACACCATGAACCAGTTCCACTAAGCGTGGTTTCGGTTCGGGCTTCGGCCCGAACCGAGGTTAAGCGATACCCCGGCATCCGCCGAATGCTGCTCCCCAGTGGAGCAGCATTTTTTTATGTCTCGCCTTTCCAATCTTGACGCAAGAGCGCGACGATCCTCTGCAGCCCTAACCTGTCGGCACCCACGGTCGCCATCGGCATGTTGCTCGCACCGCACCATGTGGACGAGACCGATCAGCGCCTGCTTGCCTCCCCTGGGCATGGAGGGAAGACGACCGGAATGCCCGGCCGCTCGGCGCGCCGATACCCGAGCCAACCCAATCTCGCTCGCGTAACCCCCACCCTGCGACACGACGTTTCGATAGGCCCCCAGGCGGCTTCGCTTTGGCATTGCAAGAGGCGGTCCACGTGGGCGAATGCCCTTGGTCAGTACGTGCTCCCGTGCGGGCTTACGCCAGCGTGGGACCATCGGCAGTCCTGGCAAACAACGCTCGCATCCGCGCTATCCAGCCCCGGCCGGACGCTTGCCGGCCAATCTCGCCTTGCCCCGACCGCCAGCCCGGCCAAGCCGGCTACGTGACCGAGGGCACTGTATCGCTTCGGTCGCCTCATCGCTGGGGCCGAACAGCCCTACGAGCCGGAACCGGTGTGTTGGGCCAAAAAAAATCCGATGCCAGAAACCTGGCATCGGATTTTTGGAAGTCTGCAAGGCTCACCTTCGATGAGCCTTGCCGCACTTGGTACGAATCAACGAACCTGTGCTTCGACCTCAGCTTCTACACGACGGTTGATCTGACGACCTTCCTCGGTGCTGTTGTCAGCAACCGGGCGGGTTTCGCCGTAGCCAACCGAGTCGACGCGCTGGCTTTCAACACCGTACTGGTTGACCAGTACTTCACGAACAGCCTGAGCACGACGCTCGGACAGACGCTGGTTGTACTGATCGGTACCTACCGAGTCAGTGTGACCTTCAACGGTGGTGCTGGTCTGTGGGTACTGCTGCATGAAGTCAGCCAGGTTCTTGATGTCGCTGTAGCTTTCTTCACGAACGCGAGCTTTGTCGAAGTCGAACTTGACGTCCAGCTCGACACGTACCAGCTCTGGTTCCGGCTCTGGCTCGGTATCGACGATCGGAGCCGGTGCCGGCTCTGGAGTCGGCTCAACCTGGGCGACCTGCTGGCGCGCACCGCCACCGAAGTTCAGACCGACGCCTACACCGGCCATCCATTCGCTGTCGCCAGCGTCGATGTTGTGCATGCCGTCGACGCTGGCCTTGGCGAAGAAGTTTTCGGTGAAGTAGTACTTCAGACCCGCACCGATGTTTGCAAACGTGCTGCGGTCACGGCCGCTACGCGCAGCCTGGCCAATGCTCTGGTGAGCCATACCGGCGGAAACGTAAGGACGCAGGCCGACGCCTGGCTGACCGAAATGGTAGGCCGCATCGAGGGAAGTCAGGCTGCCCTTGATGTTCTTGTGGCCGCCGCCCGCTACAGGCTCGTCGGAGGTGACGTCGTGATATTCACCGTAGGACAGACCCAGGGAGACATCATCGGTCAGGAAGTAGCTGGCGCCAGCGCCATAGAGCTCGCCTTCGTCTTCGAAGCCGCGAGCACTGTCGGAGAAGTAGTGCTTGCCGAATGCTTCCACCTCTACAGCGCCCTGGCCCTGGGCGAGCGCGCTAAGTGAAGTAGCAGCAACCATAGAGCCAATTACAACGCCCAAGGTGTTTTTAAGTTTCATCCGTAAATCCCCATCTGTGGTGAGTATCAGAACAATCTAAGGAAACCGGCTGTCTCTAAGCCAAAGCTGTTCGCTATCACTAAGACAGCTTGTTGCCATTAAGTTTCAACGATTCCCGAAAATTTCTCACGTAGTTTATCCAATGCGCGCTTGTATCGCATCTTCGTTGCGCTTAGACCCATGTGCATGATATCGGCGATCTCCTGGAATTCCAGCTCCGCGACAAAGCGCAGCACCAGAATTTCCCGATCGATCTGGTTCACATGGACCAACCACTTGTCTAGGCCCGCCTTTTCCTCCACGTTCGGTGCTTTTTCTTCTGATGCTTCCTCGACCGGATCGAGACTCAGCGCATCAAGTAACCTGCGCTTGCGCCGCTCTTTCCGATACTGAGTAATACATTCGTTGTAGGTGATGCTGTATAGCCATGTCTTGAACTTCGACTTGCCTTCGAAGTTCTTCAAACCATACAAAACCTTGAGCATCACTTCTTGACACACGTCATCTGCGTCTCGGTCGTTTCCCAAATAGCGCGCGCACACATTAAACAGCGTCCGCTGATAGCGCCGCATCAGCTCTTCATAGGCGCGCGTTATATGAAACAGTTCCGCATGGGCACGCTGCACCAGCTCCTCATCGGAAAGCTGGCGGGGGTCGTAGCTCATGGTAGGCGGATGGGCTTTAGTCAAAACGCTTCGAACCGGCAAAAGTCGTGGCCGCTATGCAGGGCAACCCGCAAAAGAGGCGGCGCACTTTAACAGATTCCGGGCCTAACGGCTGCCCACGCGCTGTTCGAGCAGTACTCGGTTCGCAATCGAGACCAGCTCGCCGTCTTCGGTGAGCAGCAGGGTCTTGGCTGTGCCGATCTCTTCGATGGTGCCCTCGAGCTGCAGCCCGTCGAGGCGTACCTGCTGGCCGACCTCGTAAAGCTCACGCACATAGATGCCGGCGAGAATCTGACTGACCAGTTCGCGGCTACCGAGCCCCAGGGCCAGCGCAACCGCCAACCCGACGGAGATCAGTGCAATGGCGATCACGTAGTTGAGCAGCTCGGTCTTGACCTCGAGCTGGCCGATAGCGACCGAGATGATAATGATGATCACCAGGCCCTGGGCAATCCGCCCCAGGCCGCTGGCGTAGTCGAGCCCGACACCTTCAGCGGCGCCGCGAACCAGGCCATTGACCAACTGGGCCAGCAGGACCCCTACGAGCAGGATCAGCGCCGCCCCGAACACCTTGGGCACATACAGCGCCAGCATGTCGAGCGTCGCCGATACGCGGGCCAGACCGAGCGATTCGGCGGCCGAGACCAGAAACACCAACAACACGAACCAATAGACGATCTTGCCGATCAAGGCCGATACCGGTAAGCGAATGCCTCCACGCCCGAGCAACTTGGTCACACCGGTTCCGGCGACCAGCCGGTCCAGGCCAATCTTGGCCAGGAGCTTGGAGAGCAGCGTATCGAGCAGTTTGGCAACGACGAAGCCAACGACCACGACCAGCAACGCACCGAACAGCCGCGGTATGAACGCCGCGATAGGCGCCCAGAGTGCGCTCATCGCACCCAGCAGACTCTGGCTCCAGGGATCCAATTCCATGATCAATCAGCCTTATCGAAAGAAGAGTGGGAGGAGGAACGACGACGCGTGACCGCCGACGCGTGCGGCGCCCCGCTGCTGAAGGCGATCAGCACGGTCTGGAGCCAATGCCCCATCAGGCCGAACAGATCGCCGGCACCAACCTGACGGTTGGCCGTCTTCAGTACGCGGTCCAGGCAGGCATCGTCGTCACGCGCCGGTTGCGCGTTGAGCATGTCCCGCAAGGATTCTTCGAAAGGATCGCGCATGGTTACCTCGCTAACAGTCTGCTCTAGACGGCCCGACCGTGTGACGAGTCACATTCACACCCACTTCAGGCGCCGGAATATCCACCACTGAAAGCCGGCCACCCCCGCGATGACGGCGCAGGCCAACGCGAACCCGTATGGGTTCTCCGATCCCGGGATACCGCCCACATTGATGCCGAGCAAACCGGTCAGGAAACTCATCGGAAGGAAAAAACCGGTGATGATGCCGAGTAGATACATGGTTCTGTTCATCCGCTCGCGCATTCGCCTTTCTTCTGCCTCGAGCACCAGATTGACTCGCTCACGCACCAGGTCAAGCTCCTCGAGGTAGCGAATCAGACGGTTGCTCAGCTCGTTCCAGTAGTCCGTATCGTCATCGACGAACCAGGGCAAGCGATTGCGCGTGAGCTGCGCGTAAATTTCGCGTTGTGGCAGCAGAAAGCGTCGCAGGCTCGCCGCTTGCCGGCGCAGCGAGAGCATCCTGTCCTGAGGCGGTGTGTAGCGTTCATCCGTCTCGATCCGCTCTTCTTCTTCGTCCAGCTTCTCGGTCAGCACCGCCACCAGGTCATCGACCCGGTCGGTCAGCGCATCGGCCAGACCGAGCAGGATTTCGGATGAGGTCTTCGGTCCGATACCGGCTCGCAGTTGCTCGAGCACCACTTCGGTGGATCGCAGCGGACGCAGGCGCAGCGAGATGACCCGTCGCGCATCGGCAAACACCCGCAGCGAAACCATGTCCTCCGGCTCGGCGTCGGGGTTAAGGTTGACGCCACGCAGGAACAGCAGCAACTCGTCCCCAGGCAAGGCCAGCAGGCGCGGCCGGGTGTTTTCTTCCAGCAGCACGTCGCAGATGAATTCGCTCAACCCACTTCGCTTGCGTAGCCAGGTCTGTGCCGGCCTTTGGCTGCGATCCCAGTGAAGCCAAAGGCTTTCTGCCTCGGCCAGTTCCAGCGAGGGAACGTCCGCGT
>Ga0114898_1001828_pt1 | contig 11860 bp, 21 predicted proteins | sample Malvired_Geostar_FD_83496 | JGI IMG/M metagenome (GOLD analysis project Ga0114898, IMG submission 83496) | Marine viral communities from the Global Malaspina Expedition - Malaspina viral metaG DeepMed_Geostar | ecosystem: Environmental > Aquatic > Marine > Oceanic | place: Mediterranean Sea... | reverse complement strand
GGCTAAATCGCCAGCGGCGTCCCATAGCGTATCTTCCGATAGGTTTTGACCGACTGCACCACTGAAATTAGCCATCTATCTTAATCCCATCCTGTCTCGAATACTTTTAGGGAGTACCTCGCCAGATGTTCCCTGGATGACTTTGCAATCTGAGTAAGGCACTGGTTCGACCCCACCATGGTTGATACGAACCCTACTTCTCTCTACTATATCTACCACCACCGCCACTGACCCTCCCCCGTGACCAACGACCCAGGCTAGAATCGGCAAATCTTCCGCTCCGTAGTGCATCGTAGCTTCGGTGAAAGGAGTCTTTACCGGCTCCTCATCTTCATCGAAGTAGTCGTTTGGGTAAATGATGGATGCGTACTCCGTCGCGGTACTCCACATTGCCGCCAGCCTGGCCAACTGCATACCGCAAGCGGCGCCGTTAGCCAGCACTTCTTGTCCAGCATGTTCGGGGTGGTATAACCTGCCCTTGGGCATAGTCATAGCAGCCCCCAGCCTTCAAGACTTCCAATTAAGTCTTCGCTCAGCATTTCCTCCGCCTGGCCTACGGCTACCCCGCAATCTACGGCCCCTGGGTTCGCCTCATCCTCCCTTTCCTCATACAGTATTATTACGCGGCCTAGAATCTTGTTAGGGCTGACTGCCAGGATGGTTTGACCCACACGGCCTAGCTGTCTGGCGTAATCTGTATCTGGTACAGTCAAGTCCATAGGGCCAATCTCAAAAGGGAACAATGAACCCGTGAAGCGCATCCCCCGTCCCTCCCAGCCGTAGGAGCCAGCTCGTTCCAGCCTGTAGCCACATTGGATTCCGTTGACCAAGGTAGCCTGCGCGGCGTCAAAGGGCTTTTGTAGTAGAACTGCTTCTGGTTGCATCACTGCTCTGCTATAAGCTCGAAGTTAGTTTCAGCGCTGTCCGCGTCGAACCAGATTTTATTCCAGTTGGATACTTCCAGCACCACGGTGTCGTTGTTCTGCATCTCCACCCGCGACCCGGTAGAGCTAACATCCCGCTCGTTAAGGGCAACGTATCCGTTGGGAGCGCCAGCATGGCGGCGCTGCCGTATGACCGACACAACCCCTTCGGGAATCTCCACATCCGGCCCCTCTACCGCTGTCCCGGCAGTTACAACCTGAACCCGCCGGATTATCGCCTCGGGCCTGCCGCCTCGCCGTTGTCTTTCGGTGGGAAGGGCGTTCATGGTGTTGTTCCCACCGTTCACTGGCTTGGCTTGAAGCAGTTCTTTTATCTCCGCCAGGGACTGTGACACGTTCTCGGCGAAGTCCATGAAGAAGGCGGCCAAGTCGTTATACTGACCGGGGTTTTTATCCATCTCTTCTATCCACCTGCCGTTACCGTTCTGCATGTTTCCTCGCTCTCCAAGTTAGCCGTGACCGCGCGCGTTCTAGGTAGTCGGTCGCCAGGGCATTGGGTTGCAGGCCTCCGGGCGGGATGTCGGATATATCGCCGTACCCGTTCGAGTAAAACTGCGCCATCGTCTGTTCCTGTCCCCGTATATGAGCTGTCAATGTATAAAGTAGGTCGGCGATAGCCTCTTCATCCCCAGACACTATCGTACTGTTCAAGGTCGGCTCTCCCATGTTGGCCATCTCCCTATTTAGTATCTCGATGGCCGGGTCGTTACTGATTAGGGACAACATAACATCTGGGTGGGCAGGCGGGGAGCAAGTACGACGCAACCCCAAGAACAATACTATCATCTCGGCCACTACTCCCTTGGGGGGGTTGTCATGCTCAACCCAGCACCGTATCTCCCCAATGATTTCGTGGAGCCTATCTATGGCCAGATGACATTCAGGTGTAGCCGGATAAGGCATAGTTACTTACCTTTGCAAGAATCGCGCCCCGGTGGCCTCCGACACGGGAAACCAATTCCCTTCTCATTTGTCGTCGGGGTCACCAGGAGGTCTTCCGGTTATCTCGGTTATGCGGCATACCTCTATCACTGCCGGGGCTACTTCGCAGTTGTCCAAGATAACGTACTGTCTCATCATTTCTGTAATAGGACCTTCAGGGCCGAGGTAGCTTACCTCGTGTTCCGGCTCATCTACATCGCAGTCCTCTGGGATGTTATCCATGTGGATTCGGACAATGACCTCCGTGATATGCTGCCGCTCTTCCGATACCCGCCTTGCGATTTCAATATATTTTTCTTCATCTTCGTTGGTGTACTCGTCCACACCTTTATCAATCCCGGCGGCCCGCATTTCACGTTGGATGAGTCTCGCAGTGTAAGAGTGTATACGACGGCCTGCAAAGCCCTGAGCCAGCGTGGCGTTCCTCCCGAACCATAGCCGTTTTATCGGCTCCGTGTCGGTACTCATATCCATGGACTCTCTTGTGTGCATACCTTCAGCTTGTATAGCGAGGAAGGTTTCCGAGTCAGTACCATGGTATATGTACGGCCCCGCCTGAAAGTCCGCCTTGCGGCGTGGTGGGGGCGGCGTTCCACCATAAAGCCTCCAATACTGGGTCATTACATCGCTCCGCCGCCAGGCCAGCTCTGGACCCAGATGTCTACCAGGCCGCGCTCGCCAGCGGGTAGCTTTTCCAGGGCATAACGGAAGCCGAAGAACTCAATGTACCCTTGGGGCGTCGAGGCGCCGGAAAGGCCGGACTCGGGGTAAAGGTCGAACCGGGGAGTGTCCTGCTGGAATACGAAGAACTCAGAGGACTTGAACATCCACTTCTGGACGGTTTCGGGGTCGTTTTCGTCCCAATAACGCAACCGCCAGTTGGCGCCGGTAGAAGTGCTGCTGCTCTGGACAGTCCACTGCTGCGTTGACGCCGGATGCTTGAGTTCCACTTCAACCGAGGGGTCGATAATCCTGAAGCGGTACTGGGCCATTTCCCCGTCGTTCATGTCAAGGTGGGTACAATCGTTCGCCAGGGACGCGGTGCCAGCGGTGAGGGAGCCAAAATCATGGCGGTGAGAGGGGAGGTAGCCCCAGTTTACGACGCGGATGTCGTGGTATTCACTGACGCTAGTGTAGAGCCGTGCCGATTGTCCTATGAGTAGGGCGGGTTCAAATTCCGTCTTTCCGAAGTATTGGTCTGGCATTATAGCCTCCTTTGTGTTGTGTTACGGAGGTTAGGTATATTTCCTTTCTATCTCAAATAAAACACCCCGCCACGGGGAGGTGTTTCCGTGACGGGGTGCAATGGCGGAGGTGGAAAGCACGGTGGCCTGTCCCATCACGGCACCGGCCTATTTATCCCTAAGTTGACGAAGGATTGATAGCTGGCCCTCCTCCACGGGTGCGGCGCGCCGGAGATTCCGGCGCGTCTTCTGCGCTAGGAGCTTCCAAGCTGTTGTATGTTGTCTCTTTACCAGCGGCATCTTCTACGATTAGGACCGGCGTATAGCCAGGGTTGGCATCCAGAAGTTCCTGTAAGCCAACCTTAGCTTTAGCCTCGTCCTCTGCCACGCACGCCCAAGTAATGGTCTTGTCATCCTTGCTTATGCTAGGCATCCGCTACTCCTATGTAGCCACGGTGACAGCTTGGTCAGCACCGTCGTAGGTGTGCAAGAAGGTCATCCACTTCGTCCCGTCAGAGACGATGAAGATTGCCCCGCCCACTTTCTCGCTCGACGTTGAGAACCCTACGGAGTCAGCGGCTACGTCATTGAAGGTAACCATCGTATCGGCGGAGCCAGCCGTAACAGTCATATCCTGGTTTTCTGCGTTGACGAACCAGTAATGTAGGCCATCTCCAACTGCCGGAGTGGTGAAGATTACCGCACCGCCTGCACCCTCAGTGGTAAAGATAGTGCCGGACTCGGCAGCGGTTACGGTATAATCGCTGGTTTTGGCCGTCACGGTCTTCAACTGACCGAGGACGTTTTGCGGCTTTGTAATCTGATTGCGTGTGTAGGTAATTGCCATGATGCCCTCCTACGCCAGGTAGCCAGCGGCTTGCACGCTGAGGTCTGCGACCGTCCCGTTAGTTACGCCTGCTACGCAATTTGTAATGAAGGGCATCGCGCCATCGGGGTAGGTAACCTCAACGGTGTCGCCGGGGCCGATATGGATAGGGGCGCCACGCTGATTGGCGGCAGTAATGGAAGCCTCGTCTTGGTCAGCTAATTCTACCACTGCTGTTTCCGTGGCATGTTCGTTGGCTACCGACAGATACGTTAGGTAGAATATCCGGCCATCCCCATCAGGGTCCAGACCGCTGATAACTTCCCGCATATCAGTGCCGGGAGCGGCCAGGGCTTCATCCGTGTGTCCCGCAACTGGAATCCTTGCCATGATTTCTCCTTATGCCTGGATGTTCAGGCCAGAGGTCTCAGCTACTAGCCCAACGATGGCGATTTCAACGCCACGGATGACCTGTGGGCTAAAAGCACGGACGTAGTATTCAATCTTGACGTTGATGTTCCGGGTAATAATTACCGGCGTCATCGCATACATGGTCCGGCAGATAACACTGCCGCTAACATTGGGGTTCGAGCCGATGATAGGGAACAAATCCCAAATAGCACGAACGCCCTGACCGCTGGTGATGCGTAGTTGCGTTACCGCCTGGGGGTCGCTGGTATCAATCAGGCCATAGAGGCACACGGTAGTGTCATCGGGGATGGTCTGACCAGCAATCTGAGAGTTCTGGTAAGCACTCCCACTAGCCGTAACGGTCTCCGCCCAGACTTCGTTGCTTTCATTTAAGTCCGACGGCAACAGTTGACGGACGATGTAATTTCCTTCGCCGCCCATCGCGCTGATGTGGGCGGCGTATATAGCTTCCCGCGCATTGTTGTAAATGTCGTCGATGTGAGCGATGCCAAGCTGGTTGGCAGGGCGCACCACGCTTTCAGTTAGCAGTGGCATGGTTAGCCCTCCTTACGCCTCTATCGTTTTGCCCTGGATTTCGGCAACGAATCCGTGGAAGTGCATCTGGTAGGCGGTCGTGGCCGTTGTCGTGTACTCTTCAATCTTTAACGTCTGTAGGGACGTTATGATTATCGGAGTGACGAAGAAGCCCTTCTTTCCTACCACTGGCTCACCTGCACCCGTCCCGCCTTGTTCAAAAGTCAGGATTTCGTGTAGGTCAAGCTGGGCACGAAGGCTGGCACCAACGGTAAAACGCAACGCCGTAACAAGCGGCGCAGCCGTAGAAGTTGGTGTCGGGAAGGTGACCCCATAGAGGCACAAGACCGTGTCATCGGCAATGGCGTTACCGTTGCCAGCCGTAGTGGTGGCGTAGGCATTGTCCGTACCGGAAGTCTCTGTCCACTCGTTGTTGCTGTTCCCAGGCATGTCTGAGGGGACAAGGTCTCGGATAGTGAAGTTTCGTCCGTTGAAATGGTCTTCGCCTACCGCCTCAACCTGATTGAGTGCCACATCGTACAGGCGGTCTGCCTCTTGTGGGTCGTGTATAACCCTTAACGAACTAATAGTCGTTAGCGGCATTGCTAGTCCTCCTGTATTTTAGGTGACGCTGAAGAATTGACGCTTGCGAGGCAAGATGCTCGTTTCTACGGCAGCGCCAGGAGTGAAAGCGGGGCGTCCGCGCAGGGCGGGGATGCGACTACGAGCCGGAGCGTACCGTCCCCCTTCAAGCCGCAGTAGGTTCCTAGCCACAAAGTCGGATGCCCGTCTGGTTAGAAGAGCAATACCGGCGCCCAAGGTCTCTGCCTGGCCTGTCCTGGGGAAGCCCAGGTCCATGGTGTAGTTAGCCACAGCATAGCCACCGATAAGAACGTCAGTCCAAAGAGCAGCTTGCTTCATCATCTCAGGGCCGGTGCCACGCTGTATAGCGTTACTCTGGACTATTTGACCAACAGACGAAGCGACCCCGACTCCGATGGGTCCCATTAAGTCTCCCCAGCGAATCTCAGCCATATTTCTCTCCTTTTAAGTCGGAGCCAACCCTGCTTTTTTGGGCAAACAAAAAGAACGGAGCCTGCCCAAGGCAGGGTTGGCTCCGTTCTTGCCTCATATGATAATCGGGGGGTTGTTACGGTGTCAAGTTCTTGGGGCCAATCAGCTCCGTCTTAGCTTCCTCCCAAGATTTGAACAGCCATCCAATGATGTCTGGTTCTTCACAAATCTGCTTAAAGAGTAGGGGGTTGGAATCTTTTATCCAGCTAAGAAGCTCGTTAGCGGACACACTATGAAGGTTCTTAAATTTCTCCAGGGCGCCCTTGACTGTGTTTGCCCAGTACGGCGACACCTCGAAGAATCTAGTTAACCCGTAGCCGTTTGTATAGGCCTCTCGGAACCCTTCGATAGTCCACTCTTTGGCAAACCTCTTGAGAAGTCCGCTGGCGACTTGCTTCGCCATGAATCCACTAACACCCGACATGACCATTTCCCCACCAGGCATTTTCACCATCAAACCTCCAGCAATCGTTCGGGGATTACCCAGAGCTTGCATAACCCTTCTGGGTCGATTTTTCCTGTAACTATATAACAACCGTTGGGGGCACGGAAGAAGACACAATTCTCACAGACCATCCCCTCGTCGATAAAAGGGTTGTCTTCTGCGCCGAAGTAGTGGGCACCTTCATTCATTGGCCCTTTGTTCCACTTCCCTTCGTTTTCTGCCACATCTAATAGGCAGTTATATTGTGCTATCTGCCTTTCGCTGTAGTCCCGTGCTGTAGTCATGCTTACTCCTAGTCTACCGATACGAAGTTACGCCGCGGCGGGCGCTCATGTCCATTCCTCATACTCGCCGGGACATCGTCTATTTCCCTCATGCCCTTTCGTTTGGCCGGTGCTACTGGCACTGAAGGGGGCGCCGGGGCAGGCTCATCGTCGCCGTCTTCGGCCCCTCCAAGCTCGTGCTTAGCTCCGCATACCATACACCCGGCCTCGACCATTTTGCCAGCTTGCCCGTCGTCATACATCTGTTGGGTGATGTAAACAGCCTCCTGACCACAAGTAGGGCACATGAGCTTGCCGACTAAGGGGTTCTCACTGTCCTCTTCTCCATCATCTTCACGTCCATATGCGCTTGGATTCATCGGCGCAACATCGTCAATCAAATTCTGCACCGGAGTAGGAGATGGCGAGGGGGCGCCGTTATTTATAAGACTGTCAGCGACGCTTTTACCGATACCCTCTAGCATGTTGCCAATGACTTTAATGCCTTCTTGCATCGAATTGGCCTTTTTCGTATCAGTCTCACTCTGCTTGTTGATGCGATACATCTCAATCTGCTGTTCGATTTCGAGTTTCTTGAGTTCCAACTCTAAATTCCTCTCGGGACTCATAGAGGCAGCCGTCGGCGGCGGCGGAGGCGGAGAGAAAGCAGTGCTTAGGTCCTTGATAGCCCGGAGTGTTTCCACGGCACTACCGACCTGGTCTGCCACCGTTGGTGGTGATTGACTCATCTCCAAATCGTTAAGCGTTTTGTTCATAATAAATTGCTTGTAAGCACTCGCCACCGGGTCGTCGGGGGCATCTGCTTGGCTTCTCTCGATATTACGCTTCACCATATCAACGGCCAGGTCTCGAAGTGGGTCGTTCTGGTTCGCCCCCGGCCCAAACGTAGTTCTAAGGTTCTCGATTTGATTTTCTAAGCGTCCAAGCTCAGCTTTCGCTTCAGCCTTCTGAGCATCGCTGCGTGCATTGTTTAGGTCTACGATGAGCCGGTCTCGGTCTTTTGACATTTCCGGCATATTTAGGCCGAACGCCTTGGCTACTTCCGTAACTTCAGTCAAGGTGCTACCCGAGTTCGACCCGCCTTCAAGGAGTTGTCCGGCCTGTGTCGCGGTCTTCATACGTGCAAAGTTAGACATGGATTCCCAGAAGTTATCAACGGAAGAATCCGTCGAGGCCGAAGGGTTGTTGCTCTGAAGCCCTATTTGCCACGGGATAGTATTCTTCTTGGTATTCTTCGGCATCGTCATCCTCCTCATATTCGCTCATATCTTCAAATTCGCCGGTAGGCTCCATGTCTAGCGCCCTATTGATAAATACACCAGGGATTGACGGGAGCAAGATTTCTTCCCCATGGTCAATCGCCCAGGTGGCTACAACCTGTTCTAACCATTCCCCTTTCGAGGCTTCGTAGCTAGGAAACTGATTCCTCACCCAGTGGTACAGTACAAACAACTCCCCAGGAAGAGTAATCTGCTCGCTACTTAGCCGAACCTTAACGCTTCCATCGGGACTATCTTGAGCCGCTTCTTTCTTACTTTTGGAAGGGGCTTCATTAACAGAGGCTTCGCTTTCCCGCTTCTTTGCTCTACCCGCAGACATTGCTGCGCGCAATTCATCTGAATGTTCCTCTCTTTTATGGGCGTTAAGAATAGCGAACTTCTCTTGATTCGACAGGTCGCCTTCCGGTAACCACTCGCAATACTTACATTGATAGCCGCTCACAATGATATGATAGCCTCCAAGTAGGACGTTAAGTAAACCCCTGCCATTGCTCCTCGACTTCCTATAGTAACCGGAAGAGCCGTAATGAGTAAAGTCATAAGAAGTAGAGAAAGTAGAGAAAAGCCGAGGGAAAGCCGTGGGGAAGTAGAGGATGAAGTAGAGAGCAGCCCGAGAGCCAAGTAGAGAACAAGTAGACAACAAGTAGAGAATGAAGTAAGAGGATACAGATGTTTGACGTAGCCAGATACATCGGTGAGCGACTTCCTGCCGTTATCCGGGGTGTAACCGGCGTGGTTGCCGCGAAGATAGCTACCCCCCAGGAACGGGAAGACCCAGTACCACATTTTATGGAGAAGCGGCTACACTTGCTTGAAGAGTATCAGGCGGCTCTCAATACGAAATTGGAAGAACCAACGCCCCAGGCGGTAGCCTTAGCGGAAATCACGGGTGCGGCAGAGTGCCCTTTCTGCAAACTAGAAGAAGCAGCAGGCGTAATCAGGAACCATCTGCTGTTCATTGCTCAAGAATGTAAGGATGACAACCTAGCTCCGGCTACCGGAGGTATGGTTCCCAGGGTTAAATCATTAACCGCAGATTTTATTGCTCGTGCCGAGGTCATGCAAACCAGCTCCCCGGTGCAGATAATCATACAACTGGCAAAATATAAGGCCGAAGAGCTGTTACCAAAGCTAGAATGGATTAGCAGTTGCCAAGAAGCGCAAGAAGCGGCCACGATGGCTGACGAGATGTGGCACCGGACGGCCAAAGCCACACAAATGTACTTTGCCCAGGAAGAGGGCGGCCCTTATGCTTGAGGGCGCCATGAGGACGCTGGAAGCGTCTAAATGCCTCGGGCTTTCTTGATTTTGTCATAGGCGACATTGATGCGCTTAAAGGCCTCTTCATCGCCGCCCTTATCTGGGTGGCTTGTCCTTGCCCAGGTCCGGTACACCGCATTAAGCACTTCTTGGGGGACAGCCGGGGTAACCCCTAACACGGTATACGGGTCGTCCTCATCTACGGGGTCGAGGGGCGGCTTCGGTGGCGGCGGTGAGAAACTGGGTTCTTCTCCAGGCCCAAGTGGCTTAAAACTTGCCCACAGGTCTTCGATAGTCGAGCGAGCAAACTTAGCCGCTACTTCTTCTAAATCGTTATTCAACCCCGTCCGCTCAAGGAAATCCCGTAGTATCACTCCGAAAGGTGGCGCTGTTTTTCGTCGCCGATTCCGAGGTGGCTTAACGATTTCGCCCGATGAGTAGTCTTGCTTTTTACTGCTAGACATGATAACTTGTATACACCCCCCCTGTGGAGCATTTAACATGCAAGCCAATGATACTACAACTGCCACCGCCGACAACTTTCTCTCTACCATAAGGGCGAGTGAGAATACAAAACGATGCTACGGGAATACACTGCGTCTATTTGCGCGTGAGTATGGCCACACCCCTGATTCGTCTGAAGAGGCTCAGGCTTTTATCGCCGCTAGGGAGGCAAAAGGCTTAAAGCCTGCCACGGTTGGATTAGACATAGCCGCTATGCAACGCTTCTTAAAATGGCGAGGTCTTCCTATCCACCGCCTGGAACGGCTACCAGTCCTATTGCAAGCTCCACGCTATCTGGACAAGGCACAGATAAAAGCACTCTTGGACGGTTGCGAAACGCCTCTATCCCGCTGCGTCGTAGCCCTGCTCTATGATTCCGGGGCCAGGATTGGTGAAATACTCGCCATACGCATGAACGACATTGACTGGCGCGGGTTTTTAACGATTACCCGTAAGGGTGGGCGGAAAGATGCTGCCAATGTATCTTCCTGGGGGATGAAATATCTCCGCGAGTGGGTGAATCAAGCTACGGGGTCTTCGCCGCTACTATTCGGACGGCACAAGTACAATGGTATCTATCGGCTCCTGAAGCGTGCCGCCGCTCGTGCCGGTATCGAGGAGTTCCATCCTCATATGCTCAGACATAGCCGTGCGGTTCACTTACGGCAAGAGGGGCTTTCCTGGGAAGAGATTGGTTACCATTTAGGCCATGTTAACGCCAGCACAACGATTAACGTCTACGCTCGGACCAGTGCATTTGACCGCCAACGGACTATCCCGACTGTTAACTTGGATACTGAGGTCGCCGCGCTGAATGGCTAGTTGCAATCACTGCTGGCAGCAAGACTACGATGAACAAGTTTGCCTTATGTGTGGGCAGCGCCTATATCCTGACCCTGATTGTCCCAAGGCAGCCTTACGTCCGGCTCGGATAGCAAGCGAAGCATTTCAAGAAGAGCGAAAACACCCCAAGAGGAAGAGCGGCCCGAAACCTACCTGGGAGGCGACATGCCACGCACGCAAGTAAGACCTGGCCAAGAGATTAAGGCGGTCTTGTCCGGCCAGAAACCCTGGCGCGACACGAGTGAAAGGCGGGACAGCGCCAGCGTACAAGAGCTGTATAGCCACTATAAGTACCAAATCTGGATTGCCCGGCAAATGAGCAAGGGTATCGGGGGCCATGCTATCCGGCAAAAGGGAATGTGCCGGGACAGCTTTGGCAAGCTGATTTATATGGCGAAGCGCCTAGATTTAATTCGGGAGGTAGCAAGGGGTGACTCCATATGGGGCACTGAGCGCGGCCCGTTACTAATGATAAATGGGCACCTCGACCCCCGCTCGGCAGTGCCAATCGACGAAAGGGAGGTGGTTGAGTCAGTCCCTATCTACTATGCGCTAACCAGTGCGGGGCAAACAAACACGGCGGCGTGGGATAACCTACGTCGGGCTTACGGGAGATTGGTCCAATAAGAATATTTACAACAGGAGGTACACCAATGGCAACACCAACAACCACAATCCCGAGACACCCCCGGTTGCTCATCGCAGTAGACCCAGGTACTAATGACATGGGGGTCGCTGTATTCAGGGGTATTGAACTGTTCGACACTTTCAGTATCCATACCCCAGTAAAGAGTAAGGATGGAGACCTTCGGGCCTATGCCATGATTAAGCAGATGGAGGAACGTCTCGAAAACTTCCTTATTTGCCCCCAGTGCGAGAGAAGCCATTCCATATTGACCTACGAAGACCCCCAGTTTTTTAAGCCCAAGGGCGTCCCAAGGCCGATTAGCCCTGTATTGCGAATGGCGGGGATGCTCACTTTCTGGGCTATGTCGCGGGGTCTTCAGCTTTATAAGTACCCTGTCTCGACAATAAAAGCTTCCATCGCTGGGCGTGCCAATGCTACAAAAGAGGAGGTCGAGCATGTGGTAAACCGCAAACTGGTCATACCTGACAAAAATCTCACTAGCCATGTTTACGATGCCATATCCGTTGGCATCCACCATCTTGAACACGAAATGCCCGGATGCTACGATGCTCCTGCACATGCCGCTTACGCGGAAGCCCGGCTAGGCTGAAGTCCTTCTACCTTCTTCCGCCTAGTCGGTGCCCTCTGCCCGCCCCCTGGCTCCCTTACCAGGGGGCGGGCTTGTCTCCCCCTTCTTTCAT
>Ga0114898_1001827_pt1 | contig 11860 bp, 7 predicted proteins | sample Malvired_Geostar_FD_83496 | JGI IMG/M metagenome (GOLD analysis project Ga0114898, IMG submission 83496) | Marine viral communities from the Global Malaspina Expedition - Malaspina viral metaG DeepMed_Geostar | ecosystem: Environmental > Aquatic > Marine > Oceanic | place: Mediterranean Sea... | reverse complement strand
CGCGGCTCGGGCCTCCAGTGCTGGAAAGCGTACTTTCCGTCGCGCTCTGGATCTTGTTGTCGAGAATATGTTCGCTTCTTCTCGTAAGCGAATGGAGATCGACTATTTCTATGGTCAGCGCCCCCTTCTTGAGTCGTCAGACTGCTCCATTGTTGATGGTAAGAGTGTAATCACTTGTACTGAGCGTAGCTGGGCACCTGGTATCTGGGCTGGTATGGAAGGAGCTAAGCTTAGCTCCTTTTATAATGAAACTTCGGGCGTCCATGCCTCTACTGGCGCGGAAGCTACGAATGTCCAGACTGTCCCAGAGATCGCTGATGTCGTTGTTACCGATACCTTGGATGGTGTCAATGTTCAGGACAAGAAGCTCACCTTGGCGGGTACTGGCTTCGATGGCTCGATTGTAGACAACGGCGACGGCAATCGTTCAGGCTGGGTCTGCTTTAAAGGCGCTATGGAAGATGCGACTACCAATAAGCCCACGCTTACCGGAAATGTCTTCGCAGGCATGGAGTCGATCATGGACCCTGAAATTCAGGCTAGGACCGAGACCTTTAACCTAGACTTTACTCAGAACTCCTTATGGCAGCCGAATGTCGTTGATGTTAGTGCCCAGTTGGACTTCTCCCATGTGGCGAATCAGCTTGCTACTGCCAGTGCTAAGGGCTTGGATGAGAACCTTATTCTCTATCTGAACCCTCATGTATGGACCGACTTGGTTCTACAGGAGATGACCTCTGGTGGCGACAACAGGATTCGCTGGACCGATGGAAAGGCTGCCAAGGGCGGCTACGATGTCGGTGGTACCTCTGTACGCTATCACACGGCTAATGGTGTCGTGGAGATCAAGCCCTCTAACTATGTGAAGACCGGCTTTGGGTTCATGTTTGCTCCCAAGCTGTGGAAGAGGATCGGTGCTACCGACCTTACCTTCCGTCTGCCTGATCGTGGTGATGAGTTCTTCCTCCACCTTCCCCAGCACGCTGGATATGAACTCAGGAACTATGTTAGCCACGCCCTCTTCACGAAGGCTCCGGCTAAGTCTATTCTCCTGAAGAATATCAAGCTTGCGTAATTGATCCAAGAGGGTATGTGCGGGTACCCTCCTTCTTCCGGGGCCAGGGCTTGGTTGCTCTGCCCTGCGCCCCGGTTTTATTTTTCGGAGGAAACATGAAGAAATTAATCCCCCTGCCGTTCTTAATGCTCTTGTGCGGGTGCTCAGCCCTCTCAGAGATCATTGACAACGGGCAGGCTATATTTGCTGGTGCCTCAGAGTCGTTTGTAGCGGCTGCTGTGCCCCAGAAAATCGCGGCTGTAGTGGCCGCCCCGAGCGTTGTAAGCGTTGCCGAGCTTGTCTTGGCTGGCGTTGCAGTCCTGACAGGCGGCGCAGCCGGTTATGTCGGGGTCAAGAAAGGCAAAAAGATAGCTAACGGAGGATAGTGTGGCCCATACGACTAAGACTCTGTTTGACCTCACATTCACTGTCCCAGAGGATGGCGACACCAACTGGGGGAACGATGTGAGGAATCTGTTAATTAAGATCATAGACGCCCTTCAGAACATGGCCTCTATGCAGGAGTCTGGACTCCCATTCTTGGTCCTGAAGGGCACTGACACCTCTATTACGGACCCCGCAGGAGCCGCCCCTTATACTATGTCGGTTGTAAGCAACAGGCATGATGTTGAGGGCGACTCGGCGGCCAGGACGATTGATATATTGTCCACAACGAACATAAAAGACGGTCAGACCCTTCTCTTGGTCGGCCAGGACAACACCAAAACAGTGAAGCTTGAGGCTGACAATGACTCTACGAGCAAGTATGTCATTAATGGAGACATGCTTTTGGGGGAGAATGACGCTATATTCCTCTCCTTTGACAGCGCTTCTGGTCAGTGGTTTGAGCTTTCCAGGAGCACATAATGGCTGGTAGAGACATTATTGTAACTGATCAAGGGTCAGTGATCTTCCAAGAGGAAGATGCGAATGGCGTGGGCCAGGCTAAGCTCCAGGCTCCCGCCAATATCACTACGGACTATACCATTAAGCTTCCTGCCGCCGCCACTACTTCGGGCGCGAGGTATGTAACGGCTACTCTCGCTGACAATGTGGCCGAACTTTCCTTCACAAGCGCCACCGAAGTTGGCATGGCCGGGCTTAGTGTCCTTGGTGTGCCGAGCACTATAGAGGGTGAGGATACTGCCGCCGACACCGAAGACTCGACAGCCTCCATCGCGGCCACTATAAATGCCGCTGAGACTTCTGGCGCAGGCGGGAGGAATGAAAGGGTCATCTTCCCGGCTGGTGGGTACAAGATTAAGAAGCTTGGCGTGGTAGGCACGCATTCTTGCTTCCAGGCAGAGCAGGGTGTTCCTGCAACGCAGAACTCGTACTGGCTTGAGGGCGCTGGCGCAGCACATACTACGCTCTTTAATGTGCATGATAGTAACGATCCGATGATTGTGCACAGCGCCGACAATGGTGCCGGTGTTCAGTCTAAGATATTCGTCCTTAAGGATATGACCATAGACGGAAATAATCGTCCAAACACCTCAGCGTTGGTTCATCTAAGGGCAGACTATATATTTATAGACAATGTTGAGTTCAGGAATATGGGTCCGGCCATTAGGTTCACGGGCCAACCCAAGCTCGTAGCTGTTACTAATTGTCGATTTGTCGATATGAAGGCTGATACGGGGGTTGCTATAGAGCAGACCCTGATAAGGATGGATGAAGATGCCACAGACTGCACATTTATCTTCACCGACAATTATGTTGTTGGTGCCACCCCCTCTGCGGTCGGCCTGGGCCAGGGTGGAGTAGAGGTGTTATCGGGGAGCACGGGCAAGAATGTACATTCCCTGATCCGTGGTAATCATTTCAAGGAGCTTGGGAACAACACCTGCGCTGCCCTGAATATGACACTAGCCTCAGATTCAATCATTGCTGACAATATCTTTGAGAGCATGATGGGCACCGCTATAAGAGTCAAAGACTCTTCAAATGTGAGAATAACCGGGAATACAATCCTCTCTACTTCAGCAAAGCGGAAGGATGCTGATGTTATCCAGGGGATAGACATTGAGGCGGCTACCGCGAGCAGAAGTAACATTGAGATTACGGACAATATAATCGTCGCTACGACAGATAAAGAGTTCGATACGGGCATAAAGATTGAGGGAGACATAGACGACCAGGTAACCTTTATTCAGGATGTAGTAGTCTCCAATAATGTCATAGACGGGTCAAAGGTGTCTATGAAGGTGTCCAATGTAAGTGGCAATGTCTCCCTGGAGGGCAATACTTGCAAGAATTCAGGCAATATAACGCCCAGTTTCGCGGCTATGCACATAGGTAACCTCAATGGGGACGCCCAGGTGAAGGTTATTGGCAATGTCTTCACTGGTGGAGCCAAATCTGGTCGAGCTATCTACATGGATAGGAATTCAGCGACCACAGACAGCCCTGGAACCGTAGATTTTGTCCTTAAGGACAACTTTGTGAACAGTATGGGCCAGGCAGCCTTCGCCCCTGTCTGGAGCCAGGCTATAGTTACAGATATGGCCCTGATTTATATAAATGGGCACAATGATGACGATGTTTTGCACACTTTCCATGCTTCCGGCAACAAATACGAGCTAACTGACACAAATGCCAACACTTATGGGCTGATGGTGGCCAATGTTAAGGGTAAGTGCACCTTCGACAGTATTCGTGAGTTCGGGGCCGTCGGAGACGATACCGCTAACGATACAGTGGCTATAAACAGGGCCGCGCTTGCTGCGGGCGAGGGGGGAGTGATATATGTGCCGCCAGGGACCTTCAAGGTCGATGATTCGGGCACCAGGCTGACCTCCTCTACCGCCTTAAGCTCAGGGACCAGCGGCCATGCTATTGAGATATTGTTTGCAGATCAGCTATGGCATGGTGAGGGGACTATACATAAAGCCACGACTGACAAGCATGGCATTAACTGTGGAGCCTACAGGACTTATGTTAAGGGCATTTCTTTCCAAAGTTCCGCCGCCAGCACCGCAGGGTCGGCCATTATAACCAGTGCGGGCGGAGAGGATGAGGTTACGGGTTGTCATTTCCAGCTTTTCGGCGGCCCGACAGTGGATATAAAGGGTCCCAGGGTGCTTGTTAAGGACTGTGTATTTGAGGGTACCGTTGCCGATGCCATAGTCGGCGTGGCTGCCTCTACGGACGCCATGATTTACAACAATCGAATATGGGCTTTGAGCGTAGCTGGTGTCGATAATGGCGTTAAGGGCGTCTTTGTCAGGGGGATCATCACCGGGAACAGCTTCGTAAATGTGGGCGTGAACGCCATTGACCTTGCTGCTGGATCAAATCAGACCAGGGTGAGCAATAATACTATAGATTCATGGGGCAACATGGCGGTCCTTGTTACTGGCTCATCGAATGTTTCTATAGTCGATAATACTATCCATATGGCTACAGGTGAGAGCTTTCCTGCCATTAGATTAGCTGCGGCTCTCGATGGAGTGATAAGCGGTAATACAATCGCCTCTGATGGGGACAAGATTCAATTCCGGGGTGTCTGTGAGCGTGTTTCTGTTTCTGGCAATGTCTTGAATATGCTGTTGGATGGGGATGCCAATGACCATACGGCTATAGAGGTCGATCCAAGCTCAGCATGTATAGGCCTGAGCATAGTTGGCAACAATATCAGCCAGGTACCGACCACTGTTTCTTCCACCTCTATCGGCATTGACCTTGGCGGCGCTCAGTATAGTCAGGTTACCGGGAACCTCATCAGGAGTTTCAACAAAGCCATAATTGTGGCCGCCTCAAAAGAGGGCAACATGCTTACAAGCAACAGGCTGTATCAGAATACTCTTGATGTAACAGATGGTGGAGATGGCACCCTCACCCACTACACCACCTCAACCCCGCCGGACCTGCCCGCTACGCTCCAATGGGGAGACAGTACGCACACAAGCGGCTACAGTGGGGCCGGGGCAGTAGCGACACCTTTGCTTATATATAAGTCTGGTGTAACAGCGGATGAGACCGCCGAAGCTGCGGCGGGAGGGCACGGATTCAATACGATAAGTGTAACAGAGAGCTTCCATTATGTTCGTGCCAATACCGCAGACGCGCTGCTACATACGATAAAGATAAATAACCTGCACACCAGGAAGGAACTGGATGATGGCGATGACGACGATGCATTGGCCTGCTCTATATATGATGGTATGCAGATTACTATAATGAGTTGCGCTGAAATTACTAACCACGACTTTGAGATGAAGATTGATTCTGCTTATAATATAGGGACAAAGAATAGGTCATATGTAGGCGGCGGGGGCGGTATATTGGGTGCCAATATCATCTGTGGTCCCTACGAGACCACTAAGGGAAGCATTGATTTTCATACACCTGTGGGCAATAACTCGATTGGGCCTGCCGGAAATGTAACGCTGCGATTCGAGCACGATGGCGAGCAAGGGGTGTGGAGAGTTATAGCTATCGGTGCTGAGACGCCTTATATTTCATAATTAATTATGGCAAGAAAATACACAGCAGATGAGCTTATTCAGTTGGTCAGAGACGAGGCCCGTATCCCCGATACGGCTGCCACCGGCAATGCTGACGCTGATATCCTCAATAGGATCAACGAGACGCTGACCTCCTATCTATATGGCATGATCATGGAGGTCAAAGAAGAGTATTTCCTCAGAACCATTAGGGTGGTCCTGTCCGACACGGAGGAGAGGTATAAGATCCCCAACAGGGCCATGTATCAAAAGCTGAGGGATGTTAAATGGGCAGAGACAGAGACGAGTGGTTTCTCTTCTCTTGCCCACCTGAATGTAGGCGAGTTGGACGCCGAGTATAGCTCAACGAGACCGCAGACCACGCCAACGGCCTTCTATGTAGAGGGGAACCATATCCATCTGTGGCCGGATCTTTCTGGAGCCAAGGGCCACCTGGATATGTCCTTCTACTTCGCTCCTGGCGACTTAGTCTTGCAAGCAAATGTAGCCAAGGTAACCGATGTCAGCGGCGGCTTGGTAACTATAGACACTGTTCCGACCGGCTGGGTTGCCGGTGAGACTGATTATGACATTCATTCCCCTGACTCGGGGGCAGAGATCAGATGCTGGGAGAAGTCGGCCACATTGAACACAGGGACGAAGGTTTTCACCTTCACCTCTACTGATGTAGATGGCAGCAATGTAGGCGATGATCCTGTAGAGGAAGGTGATTATGTGTGCCTGACCAACGAGGCGGCCCTTCCTGGGGTGCCCAGAGAGCTTCACGCGACAGTGGGTAAGCTGGTAGCAGCCAATATACTTGAGGACGAGGGTGATATAGAGGGCTTCCAGGCCAAGACAGCCCTCTCTGACAGAGAATTATACGGATATAGGCGGTCAATGGGAGCCCTGGGGAGAATGGAGAACAGGGTGGAAGCAAAGCCACGATTCATACGCGGCGGCAACTTCCTTGACGCACACGGGAGATGGTAAATGCCGATACAGATAAGTCCCAAAAGACAAGTAAAAGGCATATACTCTAATTATAATAACTCTTCAGGCATTCCCGAGGGTGGTCTGTTAGAGGCAGACAATTGCGTATCAGACAGGCCTGGGATTCTCAGTAAGCGCAGGGGATTCAATCGCTACGGAGACGAGCTTGTTCATTTGCCAGGCTCCGTTATGGATTTCGATGGGTCGTTGGTTGTCCATGGTGGCACAAATATTAGCTGTGATACTCAAGGGGATGGGTCCTTTACCTCTTGGGGCGACAATTACGAGCCTCCAGATAATGTCCATATGATCCGTGGGGCGTCTCAAAAGAAGGGCTTCTTCTTTACCTCCGCCAACGGGATATATAAAACTGATCTTCTTACAAGCACCCCTTCCCTAGCCGGTATACCCGAAGGGCTTGATATAGAGACCACCTTGGTGGGTACGGGTGCTGGGTGGTTCGAGAGCAATAATCAGGTTGGGTATAGGATTATATGGTCGAGGGAGGACTCTCATAAGGTCTCTGTTGTTGGCGAACCAAGCTTCCAGAAGGTGGCAACTAATGAGAGATATTATGTGAATCTGTCATATTCAGACGGAAATATAATCGTTTATCATGGTGGCCATGGTTGGAATACTGGTGATTTGATCACCATATCTGGGTCAGATGCAGAAGATTATAATGGCCCTGGCAAGGAGATCTCAGTAATAGACGAGGACAATTACAGCTTCGCGTTCCCTGTTGACAATGGCGGCGGGGCCGCCTTCGCGGGTAAAGACTTGGACATTGACATTAATTTTACTGTTCCCCCGGAGATCATTGCTGGCGACAAGTATGAAATATATAGAACCGCAAACTCTGGCGGCGGCACGGTTCATCCCGGCACAGAGCATAAGAGTGTTGTAAAGAAAGAGATTACAGACGCCGAGATAACGAGCAAGGTTGTCGAATATTCCGACAGAATTTTGCCGATATCACTTGGCGCTTTTCTTTATACAAACTCAAGTCAAGAGACCATTGCTCAGAGGAACTCGCGACCGCCCCTGGCCAAAGATATAACTCTCTTTCGCGGCCATATGTTTTATTCTGATCTGGCTTACAGGTATGAGAGAAACATACATCTTGATGACCTTGATAACATATCCCTGGGAGACTCTATCTCGATAAGGACCGGCAATCAGACCCTTACTTATAAGTTTTCTGCCCTGGAGACGATTGAAGATAAAGAATTTAAGATTTCTACGCTTGAGGGTTCAGAGCAGAAGAATATCAGGACAACAGCAGAGAGTCTTGTCAGGGTTATAAATAGAGACCCAGACAATAACCTTGTATACGCACATTATTCTTCGGAAGAGGATGAATCTGCGGGTAAGGTTTTAATTCGTAATCGCATAGCTTCTGGTGATAGGTTCTCTATCACGGCCAGTAGCTCCACGGTGGGTGAAAGCTTTAAAGAGGAGATCCCGACCAGCGGTACGGATTTTGGTCCAGAAGATAATACTCTTCCCAATGGTCTTGCTTATTCCAAGCTCTTAGAGCCCGATGCTGTGCCGGGGGAGAACATTATCTATGTGGGGAGCAAGAACGAGCCTATCCAGCGGATCATTCCCCTCAGGACCTCCCTAATCATACTGAAACGAGATGGAGCATACAAGCTTTCTGGCAATACTCCAGCCACATTCGTCCTCTTGCCGCTTGACCCAGCGGTGAGGTTTAAGTTCCCCAATGCCGCTGTTCTTATCAATGATGCTATTTACTGTCTGTCTACCCAGGGGATCTTGAGGATTGGAGAGAATGGCACCACTGTTATAAGCTACCCCATAGAGGACAAGATCAAAAACATACCCTCTTATGCTGGCTGCGAGAGAATAGCCTTCGCCGTTGCCAGCGAAGAGAATAGACGGCTGATAATTTTCACCCAGAAGCATTCAGGCGACAGCCACGCCACTATTGGGTGGGTATATAATTATCTTAATAGAGAATGGACCACCTGGACTAAATCAGTCAGGTGTGGCGGGTCTCTAAGGGGTGCCCGCGACCTTTATTTAGGACATGCGCGGGATAAGTATATCCTTAAGGAGCGCAATGGAGTCTCTGAGCGCAACAGCGGAGACTACTGCGACGAAGATATTCCTGTAACGGTTGGTTCAGTCGTCCCCGCTACCGCAAATCGGGCAATCCATGAGACCCCGACTGGAACTACCTCTGTAACCTTTACTTATGATTATAGAGAGACAATGAGGGCGGGGTTCTTGTTTACCCAGGGTGGGGCTTCGACTAAGATTAAGAGCATAACTTCTATCGTCGGCACCACAGTCGTTGCCGTACTTGAGAATGTTACCGAGGGCGGCGTAGCAGCGGGCGCGGCCACTGTAAGCCTTCCTATAGATTCTTTAGTCAAATGGGCACCAACCAATATGGGTTCTTCAGAACACCCAAAACAGTTCACCTACGCTATGATTACTATGGAGTCCGGTACCACGCTCACTAATGAACTCGGCTTCTACTCCGACGCGGTGCCGAAGGCTGAATGGGTCGGTGCCATAACCCTTAATACCCCATTAGGTTGGGGCAAGGGAGCCTGGGGCACATCTCCATGGGGTAATGAGGAGAGCGTAGCTGTGGTTCCGCTGACTTCTCCTGTTCCACGCCAGCACCAGCGCTGTAGAGAGCTAACCCTTATGTTCAGGCACAGAGTTGCCAATGAAGAGTTCGATATAGAGTCAATGGCCTTCAGGGTAAGGGTATACAAGGGTAAACTTGTGAGGATTCCCGAATGAAAATACCCAACTTCGTCCCCCCAAATGAGATTGACCACCCTGACTTGCCGGAAGAGGCATACGGGGCTATGCAGGTCCTTTCAGAACAGATTGAGAAGCTCACCACGGCCCTACAGAAGAATATGTCGCCAGAGGACAACGAGAACTCCGAAACGGTTGTATCGTCCTTCCTGAACGCCACAGAGCATGACATATTCTTGCAATCAATTAAGGGTAAGCCAACTGAAGTCAGGGTGCTGGCCCATGATCTGTTTGAGAGGGTTGATGTGGCATGGAGGATCAAGGACCGTACCGTAATAACCGTTAAGCTGTCCTGGCCGAGCGAACCCAGAGGCCCTGTGAACGCCACCCTCCTGGTAAGAGGAGCCTCAGATGCCGATTACTAGTCTAAAGCATAAGAAAGACTCGCTTGATAAGCCGATTGCCACTGGTACTTACCTTGGAGTGGGCGAGGATACTAGCCCAGTTGGCCTTAGTGGAATTAGTGATCTGTCCGAGAAAACGGCACAGGCCAAAGAGACGAAGCTTACCGCAGCGTTATCTGGAGGGGGACAGGAGGGGCCTCCGGCTGGTCCTGCGCCCTCCAAAGGGCAATCAGGCGCTCCTCAGGGCAAGCCTGTATCCGTAAACAGGGCACCCACCACTCGCATGGGGGTCGGCCCTGGTGGCCCAGCGCTGGGGTATAATCAGGCCTACGCCCTGCTTAACGCTCCGCAAAATATAGGGGACATACAGCAAGCCGGACGAACCTTTTCAAATATGGGCACGCAGCAGCAAGCTGCATTTGATGAGGCTTCTGGAGCGCCGCAGGCCTTTGGAGAAAGAGAGAGAAGGGCTATAGATGTTGGCTCAACTCCTGGCGCTTCCCAAACAGGGATGGATGAGGCAAGGGATGTTCTGTTTAGACAGTATGGCGGGCCACTGGCCATGGCGCAGGGCAGGGAGAGAGAGCGCGGTCAGACTGAAGCTACGAAGACAGGGGCCCTTGGCGAGCTTGTTGAGACCGGGGCCAGGGCCTTTGGTAGATCGGAAGATCGAGCCGCCGTCGCCCAGCTTTCTGGAGAGACAACTGGAATGTCGGCACAGACAGCCCAGGAAGAGGCTCAGTCTGGGGAGAAGGCGCAGGCGCAGAGATTTGCGGCTACTCAGGGTGGGGCAAACGCTCAATATGCTCAGCAGCTTCGAGATTCGTTTGATTATGGGATGGAGCAGGTAGAGGGGGCCAGGGGTATACGAGAGGCCGCAGGGGAATATCTTGGGGGCAAAGAAGAGGGACTATGGCAGGGTATAAGACAGAGAGCAGGTGAGCAGAGGAAAACGATGAGTGCCAGCCAGGCGGCACTTGCAAGATTCAATCAAACTGGAGACATGAGTGATCTTAAGGGGAGGCTGCATTCTTCTATACTCGAAGGAAGGGTTACTCCGCAACAAGCCATGCAGGCATGGGACGGTACATGGGATCGTTGGACCGAGAAGGCAAGAAAAGAGTCTGGTGGCTGGATGGCCAATCTTGTCAAGAGGATAGCTCCAATGGTATCCGTTTTACATTACACTGGCCAGGGCATGTTGGTATTTACGAGAGAGGACATGGAGATGCTCACGGGATTGCCTGAATTCGACAAGATTAGAGGTAGAATTCGGAACATGTGGGATCACAGGTCCAGCCCCCGCGCCCCAGGTGCCTGGCTATCTCATATTATGTATTATGCCCGGAGAACTGGCCAACGAGGCGACCAAGCTCGGCAGTTCTTGGATTTAGTTAGGTATGTATATGGCAGACAGCAGGAACTTGAGCCGGACTTCTCCCAGGCTATGCCGGGTAGGCTGGGTGGTGGTAGCCCTGGCCAGTGGCCCGCAGGGGAGTCGAGGATAAAAAAGGCCGGGTCTGGTATTACGCCGGGAATTCAATCGCCGGATGAGATTGTCGCTGGAGGTACAGGGTCTTCTCGCAAACAGTATTTCAGAGACCAGCTTCGTCATATACAGGGCAACGAGGCTGGCCGCTTCTCGCACATTAGGAATCTATATGGTAGAGAAGGAGAAAGGCAGCCTGATCATAGCCAGTTCTTGACGAGGCCAGAGGGCGTAATTGATGACTATACTGCTATGAATGAGCAGGAGCAGAATCAGCTTAACCAGATGTACTTCCTTAGGGGTGGAGAACAGGACTTTTATCAGAGAAAAGAAGGACCTGACTACAATATCGGTGGCATTGGGGCGCTGGAGGATGCTTATACTAGTTGGGATGAGGCGGGGAGGGCGAGGGTTGAAGAAGATGAACGCGCCTATAGAGAACAGAGGAGGCTGAGACGAAGCTGGTTCAGACGCCTACTTGGCGACGCCACTTATGATAGATACGATATTGCCAATCTCGGGCAGGGTACTCGTTCTAGAGACTATAAGAAGGGGCCGCAAATCATCGAAGGCCAGGAAGATGAGGTCCCAGGTGGGGCCGATGACTTCGCGGCTTGGGGCCTCAACACTCCGGTACCTCTTGAGGAACAGGAAACTGAAGGGGAGGAGCTGGTAAGCTAATGGGCCGTTACGAAGACTGGGCAAGGGAACAATTAAGGCAGCAGCAGAT
>Ga0114898_1001826_pt1 | contig 11861 bp, 9 predicted proteins | sample Malvired_Geostar_FD_83496 | JGI IMG/M metagenome (GOLD analysis project Ga0114898, IMG submission 83496) | Marine viral communities from the Global Malaspina Expedition - Malaspina viral metaG DeepMed_Geostar | ecosystem: Environmental > Aquatic > Marine > Oceanic | place: Mediterranean Sea... | reverse complement strand
GCGCTGGCCTGCGCAACCACTGCGCAAACGGCGCCGGTTGCCGGGTTGAGGTTGTCCGCGACCTCCCCGGTGCTGCCGAGCCGCCACTCGCCGTTGATGAAGAGTGGCTGGGTTGGGCGCGCCTGGATGATTTCCGCAACTGTGCTCATGGGCTGGCTCTCGTGATCGGTTGATAGAGAAGGTGCCGGTTTCGAGCATGATCCATACCAACGGCCCGCAAGCCCCGAGCACAGCGTTTACCGGGCCTGGGTACGCCCAACAATGAGGCATGCCCCATACTTTTGTGCGTTATTCGGGCGTGGCTGAATTCTTCCGGCCGTTGGCGCCAGCGGTCCGCCGCGCCGTACCCGTCGCCTTGCCGGCGGTCGTACGCGGACTGGCAGCGACGCGAAACGCGTGGCATGCCCCTTGCTGAAGGCCTGCATCGATTGGCCCCGTCGACGGCATGCAGGCGGGACCGGCAACGCTCAGCCAGAAGGAGAGGGATGATGGTCTCACTAGACGCGCAAGGGCTGTCGGGCCGGACCTACGATTTCATCGTCTGCGGCGCGGGCGCCTCGGGTGGCGTGGTGGCCCGTCGCCTGGCCGAGAACCCCGACGTGCGCGTGTTGCTGGTCGAGGCGGGCGGCGACGAGCGCACCGAGACCGTCACCGATTCGCGTCTGTGGATGCGTAATATCGGCAGTGAGCGTGACTGGCAGTTTCGTGCCGAACCCTGCGAGGCCCTGAACGGCAGAACGCCGCCGCTGCCAATGGGCAAGGTGCTCGGTGGAGGCAGCAGTGTGAACGGCCTGATCTGGGCACGCGGCCACAAAAACGATTTCGACAACTGGGCCCGGGCCGCTGACGATCCGGGCTGGAGCTACGAGTCGGTGCTTCGCACCTACCAGCGCATCGAGCGCTGGGACGGCCCCGCCGATCCGGTACGCAGGGGCGTTGACGGTCCGTTCTACGTCACCCTGCCAAAGGACCCGAACCCGGTGGCGCTGGCGCTGGTCGAGGCGACCCGGGCATTGGGTATCAGCGCCGTGGAGGACCTGAACGGCGCCGCCATGGAAGGGCCCGGCGCCTGCGGTATTCCCAACGTACCGGTAATCGGGGCCTGCGAGCGTGTGTCGGTGGCCAGCGCCTATCTGCGGCCGGTCATGGGCCAGGCCAACCTGGATGTGCTGCTCGATGCCTGTGTGGAGCGGGTGCTGCTGAAGGGACGGCGCGCGGTTGGTGTCGGCCTGCGCCAGCGGGGTCGATGGCTGGACGTGCATGCCGATCGGGAAGTCGTCTTGTCGATGGGCGCCATCAACACGCCCAAGGTGCTGATGCTGTCGGGCATTGGTGACCGTGCTCAACTGAGCCGGCATGGGATTGAGGTGGTGCAGCACTTGCCCGGCGTGGGGCAGAATTTTCAGGACCACATCCTGGTGGCCGGCTGCTGCTGGGAATACCGTGAGCCGCAGCTGCCGCGCAACAATTCGGCGGAGTTCACCTTTTTCGCCAAGAGCGACCCGTCATTGCCGACACCGGATCTGCAGCCGGTCCTGGAGGAATGCGCCTTTGGCAGCGAGATCACTCGCCAGCAGTACGACCTGCCGGTGGACCCGAGTCTGGCCTGGACGCTCGCGCCCGGTCTGGTGCGCCCGTACAGCCGTGGGCAGGTGCTTATCGGCGGCAATCGTTTTGATGATCCGCTGCGTGTCGAGGCCAACTTTCTCAGCGACGAGCGAGACGTCAAGGCACTGCTGAGGGCCATTGAGCTGTGCCGGGAAATCGGCAATTCGGCCGCCCTCAGGCCCTTCGTCAAACGCGAATTGATGCCCGGGCCTTTGGCTGGCGCGGCCCAGATAGAGTTCTTGCGCAACGCTGCCGGCACCTACTTTCATCAAACCTGCACGGCCAGGATGGGGACCGACGCGCTGTCGGTGGTCGATGGCCGCCTGCGGGTGTACGGCATCGATGGCCTGCGCATCGCCGACGGCTCGATCATGCCGGAAATCACTACCGGTAACACCGTTGCGCCTTGCGTGATGATCGGGGAGCGGGCGAGCGAAATCATCAGGGCCGACAACCGCCTGGATTGACCGGGCAGAGTGGGCACCGCTTCGGTGCGGTAGGAGGTATACCGCATATCTTGGGTGCGGTCTTGTCGCATGGCGCGGCGGGCCACGCTGAGGATTATAAAAAAAACACCATAAAAAACAGCTAGATACCTATTTTCAGCGGCATGGTATCCATCTTGCTACAGCAGGTTCTCACTGGTGGCAGCAGCGACCGAGACGGAGCGGATCGAGGACTCGATGATAGAAGTCAGACTTGAGAACGTCACCAAATCCTACGACGGGAAAAGCCATGCCATACCCGGGCTCGACCTGACCTGCCGGCGTGGCGAGATGCTCGCCTTGCTCGGGCCCTCGGGCTGCGGCAAGTCGACCACGCTGAAGATGATCGCTGGCATCGAGTCGATCTCCGGCGGCGCCATCTTCTTTGAAGACAGGGAAGTCTCCGAACTGGATACCGCGAGCCGCAACGTGGCCATGGTCTTCGAGGACTATGCGCTCTATCCGCACTTGACCGTGTTCGAGAACATCGCTTTTCCGCTGTCGATCCGCGGCGTCGAGCGTCAGCAGATCAACGAGCGCGTCGAATACGTGCTCAAGCTGCTCGGGCTCGGCGATATCAGCGGGGAGTCCGTCCAGAGCCTGAGCGGCGGCGCGCAGCAGCGCGTTTCGATTGGGCGCGCGCTGGTCCGTGAGCCGGCGCTGATCATGTTCGACGAGCCGCTGAGCCACTTGGATGCCGATCAGAAGGTGCAACTGCGCACCGAGATCAAACGGCTGCAGCAGACCGCAAAGCTTACCTCGGTACTGGTTACCCACGACCAGAACGAAGCCATCTCCATGGCCGATCGCATCGCGGTAATGGACAAGGGCGTGCTGCAACAGGTCGATACGCCCACCGACATCTACAACCGGCCGGCGAACATCTTCGTTGCCAGCTTCATTGGAGAGCCGCCGATGAATCTGCTTGCCGCCCAGTGCGTGGAGGTGGCGGGAGAGCTTCGTGTCCGCTTCTGTGACCATACCGAATTCAGCCCTTCGGCATCTGTCCGCGGGCAGCTCGCGACGCGGCCAGAAGGTGCTGCGCTGGTCATCGGCATTCGTCCGGAAAAGTTATCGCTGCAGCCTTCACTCGAGGCGCTGGGGGTCGACGGCACGGTCTGGGCCTACGAGCCCAACGGCGACACAGACGTGCTGACGTTCGATACGCCGATCGGCCGACTCATCGCTGAGGCGCCCGCCCCGCTGCACCTGCGCGAAGGCGCCGAACAGCGCCTGGGACTGCATCCGGGGGATTTTCTCTACTTCTGTGGCGAGACCGGCCGCAACCTCGCGCGGGAGGCCGTATGAACGCTGTCTCGACGAAGCAGGGGGCCGGGCAAGGCGATCAGGCGCTGGTACTGTTCGGGCTGAGCAAGCGTTTCGGTGAGTTGCACGCACTGAACGACATCTGCCTCCACGCGGCGCCGGGCGAAATCATTGCCGTCTGCGGGCCGTCGGGCGCGGGCAAGTCGACCCTGGGCCGGCTGATCAGCGGGCTGGAGGTCGGCGATGCCGGCAGCATCCGGCTCGGTGACAGGGAACTCACCGCGCTGCCTCCGCAAAAACGACGTATTGCGCATATGTTTGAATCCCTCGCGCTCTACCCGACCCTGGACGTGTTCAGCAATGTCGCTTCGCCGCTGAGGGCACCCTCGCACAAGGGGTTGTTCGATGCCGCCGAAATCCGTCGGCGGGTCGATGAGGTGCTGGAATTGACCGAGATTGCTCACTTGGCTTCGAGGCGACCGGCAGAGCTTTCGGGCGGCCAGAAACAACGTGTCGCGCTTTGCAGGACGTTGATTCAGGCGCCGGAGCTGTTCATCCTCGACGAGCCCATCGGCCATCTGGACGCCAAACTACGTCATCGTCTGCGTGGCGAGATCCGGCGTCGGCAGCGCGCGCTCGACAAGCCGACCCTCTGGCTGACGCCCGATACCCTGGAAGGCATGGCGGTGGCCGATCGGGTGGTGATGCTGGTCGGCGGTCAGGTCCGCCAGGTCGGCACTCCGCACCAAGTCTATTCAGCACCCAGCAGCGCCAGTGTCGCGCGCCTGGTCGGCGATCCGGCGATGAACCTGCTGGATATCTGGCTGAAGCAGGAAGACGGCGAATTGCAGGCCCTCTGCAACGGCGAGCGCATGACGCTGCCCGCCACCCTGATGCGGCGTCTGGCCGCCCAGGGCAAGCCCTACTGCACCCTCGGTTTTCCACCGTTGCACACCGCAATCACCAGCACCGCCTCGGCCGGCGCGATCCGTGCCGAGGTGTACGCGGTCGAGCCCTTTGGCAAGTACAGCCTGGTCACCGTGGACATTCATGGCGCGCGGATCAAGTCCAAGATGCCGCCCGATTTCCACGCGTCGGTCGGCGACATCGTGCAGATCACCCTCGCGGCGGAACATGCCTTGCTGTTCGACCACGACAGCGGCCTGCTCATCGGCGACCCGGCCGCAGACACCGCACCCAGTTCGACAAACGTTCCCCATCGTCACTACGAGGCGCAATAGCTATGGAAAAACGTCAGTCAACGGCCAGGGACTCATCGCGCGCTGCCCGGCTTTTCGCGGCATCGGCGCTGGTGCTCGCGCTCAACCCGCTGCAGGCCTTCGCCTGGAGTTACAAAGAGGCGGCGCAGCCATACGCCGGCACCAGCATCCGGGTACTCGACGAGGTCACGCCGCTGCAGGAGACCATGCGCAAGCTGGTCCCCGAATTCACCCGGGAAACCGGCATCGAGGTCGAGTACGAGCTGCTCAGCCACGGCGACGTGATCAACCGTGGGCAAGCCGATCTGTTTTCCGGGCGCGGCCATTACGACGCGATCATGCTGCACGGCCTGCAACTCGGGCCCTTGCTCGACGCAGAGGTGCTGAAGCCGATCGACTCGCTGCTCAAGGATGAGAAGCTGACCAATCCCGATCTCGCGCTGGACGACCTGATCGAGCCGGCGAACGAAACGCTGGTCAATTACGCTGGCGAGCGCTACGGCTTTCTGACCTGGAACTACAACCAGATCTATTGGGCCCGCGCCGATCTGCTCAACCATCCCGAAGAGAAGGAAGCCTTCAAGCGTAAATACGGTTACGAGCTCGCGCCGGCCGGCACCATGCAGCAGATGCGCGACATCGCCGAGTTCTTCACCCGCAAGGCCGGGCAGACGCTGGCCGGCGAGCCGCTGAAAAATGACTTCTACGGCATCGTGCTTGAGGGCATTCCCGGCGGCACCACCTTCACCACGGTCTGGGAGGTGTTCCTGAACAACTTCGGTGGCGGCGTGTTCGACGCGCAAGGCAAGCCGAGCCTGGACAATCCGAAGAACGTCGAAGCGCTGCGATTCTGGGCGGACCTCTGGAAGTTCGCCCCACCGGGCCAGGCCGAGTACTCGCTGATCGACGTGCCCACTGTCATGGGGAACGGCATCGCCGCCCAATCGATCGCCTTCAGTGACTTCGTGCTCGGGGTCGACCGTGAGGGTGGCGGCATCTATGCAGGCCAGTTCGTCTACCGTGGCATTCCGATCAACGAAGGCAGCGAGGCGTCGCACACCGCGGGCGGTGAGCCGTCGCTGATGGCAATGAGCGGCCTGTCGAAGAACCCCGAGGCGACCTACCTGTTCATGCAGTGGATGATCGACCGGAACACCCAAGACCGGCTGCTGGAAATGGGCGGCGGCGGTGTGCCGATCCGCCAGTCGTCCTTCGAGCTGCCGGTCATGCAGGAGGCCGCGCGCAAGTCGCTGTATGACGCGATGGCGGCATCGCTCAAGGTGGTGACAGCCAAGCCCAAGGCGCCGAAGTTCTTTGAGATCGACCAGACCATGGCGCCCCTCGTGCAGCAGGTGGGTATCGGCCAGCTCTCGGCCGAGGACGCGCTGAAGCAGGGGCAGAAGAAGCTGCTTTCCATCTGTGACGAGTGTCTGCTGACGGAATGACGGGAGCCCCATGAAACGATTGGAAAGCCGATGGTATCCGTACGCGCTGCTGGCGCCGGCCTTTTTGGTGCTGGTGCTGGTGAGCCTGGTGCCCTTCCTGTTCGCGGCCTACCTAAGCATGCACGAGGTCGCCTACGGGCGGGTTCGCGACTTTGCCGGGCTGGAAAATTACGCCGCGCTGATGGGCAACGACCGGTTCTGGAACAGCCTCGGCGTGGCGGCGAAGTTCATGCTGATCGCCTTCCCACTGGAGTTTGTGCTCGGCCTGGCCGGGGCGCTCCTGCTGAATAAGAAGGTCTGGGGACGCAGCGTGATCCTGCCGCTGCTGTTCATTCCGACCATGATGGCGCCCATCGTCGTGGGGCTGGTCTGGAAGGTGATGTTCGCCGGCTCCTGGGGCCTGCTGTCCTACAACATCATGGAGCGCTTCGGCTGGCTGTCGGATACCTCGGTTTTCTCGTCGCCCGACTACGCGCTGCTGGCCCTGGCGCTGGTCGATGTCTGGCAGTGGACGCCGTTCATGATGCTGGCCTTCTTCGCCGGTCTGCAGGCCTTGCCGGTGAGCCCGTACCGGGCCGCGGCGGTGGACGGTGCGACGCCGCTGCAGATATTCATGCGCCTGACGCTGCCGCTGATGGCACCGCTGATGGCGGTTATCGGCATGTTGCGTTTCATCGATGCGTTCAAGGTGTTCGACACCATCTACACGCTGACCGCCGGCGGCCCAGGCACGGCCACCGAGGCGCCCAGCCTGCTGGCGTACCGCATGAGCTTCGAGCAATGGCGGATCGGCGAGTCTGCCGCGTTCGCAGTGATCGTCTGGATCGGCTTCTTCGTGCTCTGCTCGCTGTTCTATCACCTGGCCAAGAAGAAGCTTCACGCCTTCTAGGAGAACACCCATGAACCAGCGTCTCACCCTTCCGGCGCCGGCCGGGACCCAAGCGGCGTCGTTACCTAGGAAGGCCGGTAGCCGGGCGTCTTGGTTCTGGACTTCGTTGCTGATCCTGATTACCGCTATCGTGCTGTTTCCGGTGATCTGGGTCGGCAGCTTCATGTTCCGGCCGGATGCGGCGATGTTCGCCCGGCCGACGCAATGGCTGTTTGAGCCGACCATGGCGCACTTCCAGTACGTGATCGACAACGGTTTCATTGGCTACTTGGGTACTTCGGTGCTGCTGGCCTCGATCAGCACCCTGCTGGTGGTGCTGCTGGGCACGCCCGCGGCTTATGCCTTCGCCCGGTTCAAGCTGCGGTTCAAGGATGATCTATTCCTGTTCGTGCTGGCTACTCGCATGGCGCCGCCGATTTGCATGGTCATCCCGTTCTACATGATCTTTTCCAAGGTTGGGCTGATGGACACTTATGTCGGGCTGACGCTGGCCTACCTGACGTTCAACCTGTCGTTCTACATCTGGGTCATGAGCAGTTTCTGCAAGGACCTGCCGGTGGCGCTCGAGGAGGTCGCAATGCTCGAGGGTTACAACCGTTTCGCCATCTTCCTGCGGGTGGTGCTGCCGCTGCTGCGCTCGGGCATTGTCGCCACGGGCATGCTCTGTTTCATCTTCGCCTGGAATGAGTTCATGTTCGCCTTCATGCTCGGCGGCCAGGAGGTCAAGACGCTGCCGGTTGCCGTGCCGGAGCTGATCACCACTCAGGGCGTGCGCTGGGGCGCCATGGCCATCGTCGGTACGCTGTCGCTGATTCCGGTGATGCTCGCCGTGTTCTTCTTGCAGAAGCACATTGTCCGCGGTCTCACCATGGGTGCCGTGAAGGGCTAGGCGATCGCTGCAGCACGTCCATGAACCCTCACCGGAGGTCAAACCATGACTCATCACGTCATTGCGCCCACCCATGAATCGATGGTCTGGGGCCTGCTCAGCGCGGAGTTTGCGCCGGTGCTGAGCGTCGCTTCGGGCGATACCGTTTCGCTGTCCTCGTTTCCCGCCGGCGGAAAGGAATGCTTGCCCGCAGAGTCTTCTCGCATCCTTCCGGAATACCTCGAAGCGCTGGATAGGCTGCACAAGGGCCCAGGCCCTCATTTCGTCACCGGTCCGGTATACGTGCAGGGGGCGATGCCCGGGGACACGCTGCAGGTCGACATCCTCGATGCCCGGCCGACCATGGACTGGGGCTATGTATCGATCCTGCCATTGCTGGGCACGCTGCCTGACGAGTTCACCGACTATCAGACGATCCACCCGCACATCGATGCCGCCCGCGGCGTCGCGACCCTGCCGTGGGGAACCGAAATCGATCTGGATCCTTTCTTCGGTATCGTCGCGGTTGCCCCGCCGCCGGCCTGGGGGCGCTGCACCTCGTCAGTCCCGCGTGCCTTCGGTGGGAACATGGACAACAAGGAGCTCAAGCCGGGCACGACGCTTTACCTGCCGGTGTTCAACGAAGGTGCTCTGTTCTATGCCGGAGATGGGCACGGGGTGCAGGGTGATGGCGAGGTGTGCATCACCGCCCTGGAAATGGGCATTACCGGAACCTTCCGACTGACCGTACGCAAGGATCTGAAGATCGAGCATCCCTTCGCCGAGTCGCCTACCCAGCTGATTTCAATCGGTCTCGACGAGGACCTGGACGATGCCGCCAGGCAAGCAGTGCGCGAGATGGTCCGACACCTTTGCGCCCGCACCGGGCTATCGCGCAACGAGGCCTACATGCTGTGCTCGCTGGCCGGAAACCTTCGGGTTACCCAACTGGTGGACGGCAACAAGGGTGTGCACATGATGATGCCGAAGCGGTATCTCTGAGGCGCTGCGCTCAGACACCGAGCAAGGTTCCGGTGCTGCGGCGCCGCAGCCTCTGTCCTCATCGACGCATGCCGTCGCGCCTGTCAGGCCAGCCGGAACGGCACGGTGCCGCAATCGTTGTTGGCTTCCACCAGCTTGATCAACTGCAGCAGGAACAGGTCGCGTTGATCAGCGGGGATGTCTTCGATGGTGCGCTCATGCGCGCGGGAGACCGCGGCATCCATTTTCTTGATCAGGTATTTACCCTTGCGCGTCAGCTTCACCAGCTTGACGCGGCGGTCGTCGGTGCTCTGGCGCCGCTGTAGCAGCTCGCGGCCCTCCAGTCGTGGGATGACTTCAGCGACGCTGGTGCGCTCAAGCCCGATCTCCAGGGCGAGGGTAATCTGGTCCATCTCACCGTGAGTGTTGAGTGCGGTCATCAGACTGTACTGCACCGGGGTGATATTGAATTCACGCGTTTCCTGCAGGAATAGCGCGCAGTGGATCTGATGCAACCGGCGGATCAGGAAGCCGGGCCGGGTGAGCAGGGCGGAGCGGCCGTAGGCCGCTTCCAGTTGGGCCTTTGTATCGATTGTCTCTGGACTATTCATAGCTCTCGCCGTCAGTTGGCCCGGCCGATGCAAGGTGGCTTCGGCGCGGCTGCAGTCGCCTGGATTGTAAGCGCATATCAAGGAGGCGTGCCGCTGATAAGTTGTTTGGCGAGCACCGAACGGGCGTGTTCGTGCGAGCTTTCCATGCAAGTGTCCGGCCAAACCAGCCGGTCGGGTGGCCTCCCAACGTGGACCGGGGAGTGACTCTGCAGGGCCCCGAGGGCGGACCGTCCATCGTCGGAACCGCAAACCCAGCGGACCCTCCTTCGGCTAACTCAGTGGCATACCCCTTGTCTTGCCGCATGCTGGTGCGCGGGCATTGAGGCGCTGCCCGCCAGCGTGCAGCGTTCATACCAGTGATCGCCGGCAGGTGTGCTGATCTAGATCAATACGCGGTGCACCACGCTTTTCTCTAGAAAAAATATCCTTTGCTTTCAATGCGCTGTCGGTGTCGGTGCTGATGATCGTGAAGCGTGGCATAGGAGTTGCTCTGCTCGAAGATATTCGGAACGTGCCTTAGGCCCGTTCCGAGATCCGGCCGCACGCAGGGGTTCGCCACGCGTGCTTCGCCGGCCCCGGCGGGAGCCGGGCGCAGCGAGCGTGCGGAAGTCGCCCCGACTGTCCGTTGGACTACGCATTCACCACGTATCACCACGATAAAAAATGCCGGAGAGCCTCATGTTCAATCGTAAAAAGCTATTGGCCGTACTGGTGTCGGGCGCGTTGTTCGCTTCCCAAGGCTACGCCGAGGAAACCATCAAGATTGGGGTGTCGCAGCCGCTGACCGGCCCGGTCGCCGCGGCCGGTACTTATGTCACTAACGGGGCGCGGCTGGCCGCGGACTATCTCAACGCCAACGGCGGCGTGCTCGGCAAGCAAATCGAACTCGTGATCGAAGACAACAAGTCCAACCCGCGAGAAGCGGTCAACTCTGCCGAGAAGCTGATCCTCAGCGACAAAGTGCCGGTCATGATGGGGGCCTGGGGTTCGACCTTCACGCTCGCCACCATGCCGAAGCTGGAGGAATACGGCGTGCCGATGGTGGTCGAGACGGCATCGTCGTCCAAGGTTACCAACTCCGGCAATCCCTGGGTGTTTCGCATCAGCCCAACCTCGAAGATGGAAGCGCAGGCGTTTGCCGAGCAGCTGTCAGCGTTCCAACCGGCTATCACTAAGGTTGATTTCCTCTCGGTCAACAACGACTGGGGCTTGGGCGCCGCCACCGAATTCAAGGCGGTGTTCGAAGAGAAGGGCATCGAAGTGGGTCGAGCCGAAACCATGGCACCCGATGCGACTGACCTGTCTGCGCAGCTGGCGGCGATCAAGAACTCCGGCAGCGACACGGTGATCGTCACCTCTGGCGTCGAGCAGCTGACCCTGGCGATCCGTCAGGCCGCCGAGCAGGGTATCAAGCAGCGGATTATTACCACTGGCGGGTCCTTTCCCGAGCCGCTGGTGAAGAATCCAGGCCCCCAGGGCTACGTGAGCACCCACCTGCTGTTCTTCTCACCCTGGACCGCCGAAGAGCAAGCGGCCAATCCCGAGTTGGCCAAGGCCTACATGGATGCCTGGAACGAAAAAGGTTACCCGTTCCCAGGCCTGACCGAAGGTTTCCGCGGCTTCGACGGCATTCTGACCATCGCCGAAGCGATCCGACTCGCCGGCAAGGCTGAACCGGAAGCGATTCGAGACGCGCTATGGAAGGTCCAGGCCAAAGGTGTCAACGGTGATATCGCCTTTGACAAGGACGGACCGGAAGGCAAGGAAAGCGGGCAGAACAAGCCGAACATCTACATCGTTCAGCTGAAAGACGGCGAAGTCTCGGCATTGTGAAACCCGACCCGGACGGGCACCGGCAGGTCGTGCCCGTCGTTCGGATGTTCGGATGTTCAGGAGAAAATTTTGGATCAGTTCCTTCAGCACATCGTGAATGCCCTGGTGCTTGGCTCAACCTATGCGCTGCTCGGCATCGGACTCACCCTGATTTTCGGCATCATGCGGGTGGTGAACTTCGCCCACGGCGAGCTCTACGCCTTCGGCGCGTACGTGGCCTACGCGCTGGTGTCTCTGCTCGGTCTCAACTACTTCGGCTCGGTCCTGTTGGCCGGGGCGCTAGGGCTGCTGCTCGGCGTCGCCATCGAATTCTTGCTTCTTCGCCGCTGCAGGCTTGAAAACGTCGATGAGGTCATGCTGATCATGATCGGCCTGATGATCATCATGCAGAATGCGGAGCTGCTGCTCTGGGGGGGCGTCGCCAAGGTCGTGCCCACGCCGTTCGCGCAGGAATCGATCACCGTCGGCGGCATCTATCTGTCGCCCACCCGGCTGTTCGTGTTCTGCGCCGCCGTGGTGCTGCTGATCGCCTTTTACCTGATCATCGAGCGCTCGCGGCTCGGCCTGGCGATGCGTGCGACCTTCCAGGACCGCGACGCGGCGAAGATTGTCGGGGTCAACGTCGGCAGCATCTACACGCTCACCTTCGCTCTCG
>Ga0114898_1001825_pt1 | contig 11861 bp, 22 predicted proteins | sample Malvired_Geostar_FD_83496 | JGI IMG/M metagenome (GOLD analysis project Ga0114898, IMG submission 83496) | Marine viral communities from the Global Malaspina Expedition - Malaspina viral metaG DeepMed_Geostar | ecosystem: Environmental > Aquatic > Marine > Oceanic | place: Mediterranean Sea... | reverse complement strand
TATATGGTTTCTGTCTTAAAAAAAGATGGAATTTGTATTTCCGATGGTAACAAAAAATTAGGAACAATCCACAGTTTCTCTCTTCCTTCTATAAATACTTGCCCAGGAAAAAGCAAACTATGTTCTAATCTTTGCTATGCCGTAAAATATGAAAAAGTGTATGTTTCTACAAACAAGGCTTACACTCGTAATTTTAATTTACTTCAAAATAATATGTCTTTTGTAGAAAGAAAACTTAATGAGTTTTTTAAAGTTTACAGCGAAAAACATAATCAGTTTAGAATTCATGTTGCTGGAGACTTTTATTCTTACAAATATACTAAAATGTGGCGTAGGATTATTAAAAAGAACCGAAACATTAATTTTACTGCTTATACTCGTAGTTGGAGAATACCCGAAATACTAAAAGTTTTAAAAGAAATTAATGATTTTAAGAATACTAAACTCTTCCTTTCTGTGGATAAAGAAACAGGTATCCCTATTTTTGGTAATTGGAATTTGGCTTATTTGTCTGAAAATGATGATGATAAACCTATCTTTCCTGTTACGATAGTTTTTAGGAATAAAACTAATACTGTCCAAACAAAAATCAACAATTCAACGGTTTGTCCCTATGAAATGGGATTTAAACACTCTAAAAAAATTAACTGCCTTAAATGTATGCTTTGCTATATTAAATAATACTATGGATTTTAACACCTCAGCAAACTCTAATAATAAAATTATTGTTAGAAACTCTTATTCTGCGGAAGCAGAGTATAAAACAAACCCTAATCTTTATACGCTAAGGGAAACTTTAAAAGGAGAAAACCTTACCTTGCCTATGAGATTTAATGCTATCCAAGAAGTTGTATACCGTGCGGAAAAAGAAGGTATCGCACTTAAAGTTTTCTACTTGGGAAAGAGAAAGGAGATTGAAAATAATGCCTAGAGAAGAAGAAGAATATACTAATTCTATGGATGGTTTTATTAATGTAGTGGGAAAACAAATCTTTGGAATAGGAAGAAAACAAGCACACAAATTAAATATCTGTGTAACTTGTAAGGATAGTGTATTAGTGTTAAGAGATGAACTCTCTTATAAAGAATATAAAATTTCAGGCATGTGCCAAATGTGCCAAGATAAAGTCTTTAAAGAAGAAGAATGAATATTAATAAAAATAATTTAAAAGATTTAGACCTTAATTTCCTTTTCCAATCCGCTTATTTAGAAGGAATTAAATATGTAATTAATAGGACAATTAGGGAACTATTCAAAGCAAATAAAAAATTAAAAGAAGAAAGCGGAAAATCAAGTAATAAAGAATCCCAGTATAAGATTAATAGAGAGATAAGAGACTTATTCGCTATAAGAAAAGTCTTAATAAATGTTCAGGCTACTAATAAATTAAATAAAGCCATAGTCTCAATTACTTTCGATGCCCTTAAAAACAACCTCAAAGGTAAAGAATTATGAAGTATGAATTAAGGTAGGTTTGAAAGAATAACCTATGCTCTTTTAATTAAATAAAACCTAGAGATTTATAGAGAAGTTAACTTTTTATAAGAACCCCTTTATTTTCACATAGATTTATTTCTCCTCCCTGGATTAGTTTCTAGGGAGGTTTTTTTTTAAGTTAGTTGAGTTTTCAAGTTAGTTAAGTTTTCAAGTTAGTTGAGTTTTCAAGTTAGTTGAGTTTTCAAGTTAGTTGAGTTTTCAAGTTAGTTGAGTTTTCAAGTGTTTTGACTGGGTTAAGACCTAGATTAATTTTTCCCTATGAGGAAATATATTCCAATTAAATTAAAAACAATCAAATAATACTATATTAAACTCAAATTAATACAAATAATACCCTAATTAAATCAATAATAAACAAACAAACCACAACATATGGTATGGGTATAAAAAAATTCCCCGGGTTTTATAAATCACTACCACTATATGTTGTGGTTGATATAATAAAACAAATAAAAAAGTTTTCAACAAATAAAAAATTTTCAAGAGATGATGTAGATTGGTGAGTAGTGCCTCGGAATCTCAAACAGCCTTGTAGAATCTGACTTTTCAAAAGATTTTTCTTGCTTGTTAGGTCGATTTCTGGTTTAATATAGGTGGAATGGAGAACGATATTAATAATGGTTTAAATTTTATTCTCCCTTGTTTGGTTTTTTAGGTTAGGGTTATTTTGATTCTAGTTAATTTTCCTGGGACATGAAATAAAACTGTCCCACTTTTTTTTTCAACAAGGAGTTTTTATCATGAATTAGAATTTTCTCATAAACATAATATCCCAATATGAGGGTTTTTTGGGTGTTGTAGAAAAATTTTATTTTTGTTTTTTTCTACAATTGTGAGAAAATTCTAGACTCCTGAAGATTGGCGAGTAGTGCCTAAGCCCTAGGAAATTGCTAATTACAAAAAAACAAAAAACCCCCGCACAGTTTTTGATTGTGCGGGGATCGATTTCGTGTTGGTCAGAAGTCTCTTACACCATCGGTGGTGTAATATTCCAAGACTTCAGAAGGGTAGTCTTTCACGACCCCGTAATTCTCCTTAATGTACTCGACAAGAGCCGCAAATTGAGGAGAATCCTCTGGAGCATGTCTTGAGGAAAGTTCCCTTTTCAAGGATTCAATTCTCCTCTTCTGTTTCTCAAATTGATCTTGCGCAACTTTCTGTTCACGCAAAATTACACTTTGAGGTCGCTGCTTTGGAATTTCATTCTTCAGTTCCGCTACAGTAGGGTCGGCAAGGATGTTTGCTAGTCTTGCGGCATTTTCCGCGTCAACTTGCGCCTTTCTTGCCCGAATTATGGCAGGTGCCCATTCAGTCATTCTAGACTCCATTTTGTTCAGTTTTTCAAAGAGTAAGAGGATTTATTTAGATCCTCTTATGAAAAGGTATTATACTCAAATAAATAGACTACGCAAACCTATTTTAACTCAGGCTAAGATAGCGTAATAACAGCCCAAAATAGGATATCGCAAATGAAATTTTAGGAAAGTGCTTTAGGTTTATATCCCACCGAAAATATCGCATTCTAGAGCCTCTTATTAGGAATTCGTTGCACCGTATAGACGTAGTCTCTTATTTAGTAATCCCCAGAATTAAATAAACGGGTCCCATAAAACTTGGTACCATAAATTAAATTTAAATAAAAAAAATAAGGGACTCCTAATTAGAAAGAAATATATAAGTATGTGCAAATACTTAAATTTCTTATAAACGAATTAAAATGGGAAACTGTGACGAAAGTTAGTGACGCAAGGAGAGACAGGCTAGGAAGTGCTATAGCAGCAAGAGATATATTGTTAAAAGGAAAGGATAGGCCTTACCATAAAAAAAATCCTTTAGAGAAGAGTAGACAAAGAGATGTATTTAAATTAGCTAATTTAAGTAATAGAAACTCAGACATTAGACAAAAGTGGGAAAAGTCTAATCCTGGTCAAAAATCTTTTAAGACTGCGAAAACAGATTTACTCCGAAAGTCTATAAAAAAGAGAGATGACTTATCTTAAACATAACCATGTTAAATGAAAAATCAATTAACTATAAAAAAATAATTAAAACTCTAGGAGAATCTACGTTATCAGGAGCATCTAAAGCATTTTTAAGTATTTTAAGAAGAGGAAAGAAAACCCAAGAGGATCTTGGGAAAGTCCAAGGTAAGTTTTTAAAACCTTATTCAGGGCACCTAGATGCTATAATGAATATGCCTGATTATGAGAAAGAGGCTATGAGAAGAAATACATTAAAGACTATGCATACTACTCAAAAGTCTCGAAGATCCCTAGCTAAAGTGAGTAAAGCAATTCCGGTTAAAGGAGAGACGAATTCCCTTGAGAACGAAAAGAGAAGAAATTCCGCGATTATTAATGCTGGAAGTAAACTTGTTAAAGCATTCACAAAAAGTGAACAAAAGGCTAAAAATGAAAATTAATCTATTTTTTGAAGGGAGAACTACCGGTGAAGATCCTGAGGCTACAGGACATCGAGTTACTACGGCTATTACAAAAGGGAGGCGTAAAGGAGGTATAAGCCATAGAAAGTCTCAAGAAGAAGCAAGAGACCAAACTACTAGAATTGCTACCCTACTTGCTAACAAACACGGAGCGGATGAAGAAAAAAGTCCTGAAAAAGATTATATGAGCGGTAAACTAACTAAGGATAATAAACATATTTTTGCTTCTACGGATCCTAATAAAAAAATAAAGGTGTTAGAAAAAATACTTAAAGGACTTTCTGCTAAAAGAAAATTTTATAAAGCAGGTAATGCTTTATTTGCAGTAAAAAAGAGAGTTAAACAAAGACAATATCTTGGTTATGAACCTCCCGAAGACAAAGGTAAAGAAGCTTCTGAAAGTGTTAAGATTACTAATAAGCAAAAAAGATTATTAGAAGCTTTTTCAACTGCATCTAAAGAATTCTTACATTCTTTTAGACGTGGAAGAAAATTACACAAGGGTTTAAAACAAAATTTGGATACTGAACGAGAAAGAGGAGCCTCTGGATATATATTAGCAGCTTTGACAAGGGATCGAGCTACTGATGCAAGGAAAAAACAAAAAACTAGATTAAAAACTTTAGCATCTAGAATACCTCAAGACCCGGAAAAAGCAGAAGGAAAAGCTAAAGGACAAAGAGCACATAGGTTAGCAAGTAAAGCTGATAAAAGATTAAAACAAATCTTTAAACGCCCAGGAGATATGGACCCTTATTTTGTTAAAAATTAATTTATTAAGTGAAATAAACTATTTAAAATCCTTAGAGAAAAATATGGATAATTTTACTTTTAAGGAGCTTAAAGGTTTAGTAGATTCCCATACTAGTTCTAGATGGCACGGAAGACGAAATTCTAAAGGTGAAATAAAATCTGACGCAGAACCTCCTGTTCTTCACTTGTTTAGACTTGGTGCTTCTATACTCCAAAAAAAGAAAGACTCTCAAAACGAAGGTCATACAACGGGAGAAAATAAAGTCATTAGTCAATTAAAACAATATATGAAGGGCTTAAAAGAAGCTACTCTGTTAAAAGCTTTTAATAAAGGTAAATAAAAAAGTCTTCTAAACCGATAGTATAGTTTGGTATATATTATTGGATAGCAAGGACTTACAACATGACTTTTAGTTTTTATGGATTCCTAATTGCTGTCTGTGTAGGAGCATTAGCTAGACTAGTTTACGATTCTTATAAAAGCAGACAGTAATCACTAGAAATAAAAAATTAGGCGCGAAACCCTAAAAGTGGATTTATTCCACCCTTTCCCAGCTAGAAAACAAACCTTGTTAGGCGGTATTGCTTTAGTAGATATTATTAGAGGGAATAGTGAAATGAAAACTCTATTATTATCGTTACTGTGCATCTTTGGCTTGAGTAAAGACTTAGAAGCACAAGATTATACAAAATCAAATAAAGACCACATATACGTTGAGTTTATATCTGATTGCAATTGGCTTGTGTATGGTTTAAGGGGAAAAATAAAGCTTAAAGCGGCTACTGGAGGACGAGTAGGTTTTAGAGCTTGGGAACCTAACAGAAATCTTGGAAAATTAATATTCCAAGGTTTTGTCATTTATAGAAATATTTCATGGGGTTGGAGAGATTATTTATGTTTCTCCAATAGTTCTTTTAAAGGAGAATGGGGAGGCATGTATGTTAATTCCCCTAGTTTTTGGACTTACGCTATACATTTTAATCAATTATATGGGGAGGGATCTTCTAATATTGGAGCTAAGATGAGAGTTTGGGGTCCTTGTGTGCTTGTCAGGCTTTATCATGGCGAAGCGATGATAACGCATGGCGACAAAACCTTCTATGTAAAGGTAGATGAAAATAATTACACTCAATACCCTCCATGGAGCATCACTCTAAACTAAGAAATAGACGCTATCGTATAGCTGAAAAAGAAAGAAAAAGAAAAGAGTTTCTTCAAGCAATATTAATAAGTTTAGGTTTACTATTTGCCGGAGGTGCGATAATATTTGGTATTATTAATATTTTCCTTGCCTTTTTTGTTGTTCGTTAGGTTTTTATAAAATAAATACAATTAGATAATGAAAATTCGTCTTCTAACGGAAATAGACCCTCGTCATCACTTTACTCCAGATGTGGCCGGTAAAATGTCTAAAGAGAAGAGACGTGATTTAGCTAGACAAAGTCCTTGGGAGTACGAAAGTGACCCAGTAGATGTTTTTTCGGGAGAAAGGGCAAAACTTGTTAGACACGGAGATCAAGCCATGAGAATAAAAAGTACATTCCAGGTCCCTGTTGGACGAAAATCAGGTCCCATCACACGCGTAGGGAAGACCTCTAAGGCTGCTTTACTAATGGACCCCGTCCACGGTAAGATTTCTAACAAACTCTTCCAGATGAGGGCTCAGGGCGCGACTAAGACGACATTAGATGACTTCTCCCCTCGTATGAGAGCAAAACTCATGACCAAAGCTCGGTTAGCTAAAAGAAAGCACAAAAATGTGGTTGAAACTACTTTCGTTATGAAGAAAAAAGGACAAGGAGGAGAAGAACCTACTTATCTTGCTCCCGGCGAAGAGAAACGACCTAAAAGAGGAAAAAAAGGAAGAAGAGGAAAAATGAAAGTAAAACCTAGTAAAGGAAAATCAATTAGCAAAAAAGATGTAAAGGATTTTAAAAAAAGAACTAAATATATGAGACTTTTCATTACCGATAGCAATAAACATGCTCCCGTTTTGTCAGGAGCTTCTAGGGCTTTTTTAAAAGTTTCTAAAAGAGCGGGGAAACAAGGTAAGGAAGCCAAACGTCAATGGAAACTTTATCGTTCAGTTAAAAACGCGAATATTCCTTTTTCTAAATTTTGGGATCCTAAAGATAAACAAAAAATTTCTAACCTGTTAGCTTCAAAAGCAGAAAATTTAGAACAAAAACGAGATGATGCTGTCCAAAGGGCAGAGCGACTAATGTCTGCTATTCCTACCACGTCTTCTCGTAAAAAAGAAAGGGAAAAACGTAATAAAGGTCACCAAACTGCTTGGACCTTAGGAGCTTTAGGAAATAGAGCATATCCCTCTGGAAAATAAATGAATTTAATCAAACGAGTAATTAATTTTATTGTAAGCAAACTTGATTGGCTTACAGGGGCTTTAGACTCTCTCTTTGGAGATGTGTTAAGGCTAGGTACAAGTGTTGCAAACACAGGTATTAGAGTCCTTTATTGCGTACTTTTGTACCAACTTGCATTAGGGGATTTACTGGGTAAAGTATTAGAAGTTCTTAAATGAAAGTAAATTTTATTTCTGAGACGTACCGCAGGTTAACTCAGAGGGAAATTGGGCGGGAATCTAGAGAAGCTTTAGGTACTCACGATATTCCTACTGGAATGATTCACGGACTAGGTTATAACTGGCCTAGGTTTCGGAAAGCTATACGGAGGGCTGAAGGGCGAGGAGCAGAACCACTCTCTTGGAAAGAAACTAGAAAGTTACAAGCAGCTGGCTCTGGGATATATCATCCCAAATTTACTGCTGCAATTTCAAGAGCAGGAGCTACTGGAAAAAGTCTTGCTAGAAATATTATAAGAAAAAGAGCTTCTAAACGTCCTGAGGACCTTTCTCAAGATATAGAAGGTATGTCCTCTCAAATGAGAAAAGATCCTAAAAAGTTTGCTCCTTCCGCAATGTGGCAATATCCAAAAGATGTAGCAAGAAAAAAAGGGCATGCTCAAATTAGCGGAAGAACTAGAAATCTTATTAGGCATGTAGAAAGAAAAGAAAGTCATAACTTTCTAAAACTTCCTGTTCACAGACATGAAGATTCTGTTAAAAGGTTTGAGAAATGGTCCGGTTCTCCGGAATACAAGGAAACAATTCAAAAGCTACGAAAAGGAGGAAGGCACTTAAGGGGACAAGATCCTAGACTTCATCCTGCAGATGTGTCTGCAGAAAAAATGAAAGACTTTTGGGATAGAAAAGCAGGTCCTCGAGTAAGTAAGATTAAGAGAGATCAAGAACACTCTCTTCAAAAGAATAAATTTGGTTTCAAATCGTAACTAAATAAAAATAGAGGTTTTATACAATGTCAAAAATAACTAGAATTTTAAGCGAAGGTAAAAGAAAGAAAAAAGCTTCCGTTCGTGACTTAAAACGTTCTGGAAGAGCTTTGTCTAAAGGAGAAACCAGTGCCCTTTTAAGAGGGAGAAAAACTGGCAAGATGATGGGCGATATCAGCAAGAAGAGTTCTGGGGGTAAAGCAACAGTCTCTAGAGTTTTAAAGCAAAGAGCTGCGGAAGAAGAAGGAAAAGGTGGAGCTTCTAGACAGACTTTTTTTCATGGAGTAGCTCATGAACAAAGAAAGCAAAGACCTCCTAAAAAAGCAAAAGTTACTAAAACTGAAAAGATAAAGAAAAAAGCTAACAAAGGGTCGAGCCTCAGTTCTTCCGAATTTCAAGCCTATATGAAAAGTATAGCCTCTAAAAAATGATTATAAATCTTATATCAGAAGAAAACTTGCATAGTAAAATTGCTTTTAATAGACAATTTATGTCTCCTAGACAGAAAAGAAAGAGAGCTACTCAGGCTTTTGTTCGTAGTATGACCACTCAATCTCAAAAGAGAAAGATGGGTACTCAAAAGTTTAGTAGAGACACTACTAGTCAGGACTACAGAAGAAAATACGGTGATGAGTAATCTACTTACTTTTTATCTTACAGAGAAAAAACTTTCGAAGAAAAAACAAAGAAGATTAGAGAGAATAGCTTCTCAAGCTGAGGTTAATAAAGAATTAAAAAAACAAAAGGAACCTTCTAGTGAGTCTCCTGTTCACGCAAGTTCCAAACAAGGATCTATATCAAGAATGATAAGGAAACAGGCTAGGGAAAAGGAAGATGCCGAGTGGAAAAGTCTTTCTCCTAAGCAAAAACTTTCTAGATCTTTGGGGATAGATCAACCAGAAAAACAACCTTATTCTTCCGAAGCGGAAGCTGAAGTAGCAGACCCTTCTCTTAAATAATATTCTCAATAAGGTATTTTATCCTAAATAAGAGTATAGTAATGTTACAAAATCTCGTAACTAGTTTTCTTTTAATAGGGTTAGCTTCTTGCGGAGTATCTTCGCATATTTTAAAAGTTGAGCAAAAACAACTAAAAAAAGATCTTACTGCTGTTGTTGAAGTAAGATTCAAAAATTCGGTTGGATCTGGGTTTGTCTTTAATATAGAAAAAATTGACAATATATATTACCATGATATTTTGACTTGTTCTCATGTTTTAGAAGAGTTTTCCTATTATCACGAACCAACTAACTTTAACCCTCTAGAAAAAGAAGGCTCTTCTGCTGACATTATTTTTAATGTGAAAGAAGGGAAGGAAGCAATAGCTTTTACTGGAACGATTAAAAAAGTTGATGACGAAAATGATTTAGCTGTCATACGGGTAGGAGTTACCAAAAAGCTTTGTACTCCTTTTAGTATAAAACAGAACGATACTTATCTTAATTATCTTACTAAGGTTCAAATAATTTCGTATCCTTTAGGAGTAGGCCCTATAATTAGCAGGGGATTTATATCGGGAATTCAAACATTTGATTATGATATAGAATCTTATATTACTAATGCACAAACTGCTCCTGGAAGTAGCGGAGGTCCTGTTATAGATCTGAACTCAGGAAAAGTTATAGGAGTTCTTAGAGCAGTTTTGAAAATGAACTCTAGAGGTCAATTGTTAGGTTGGTGTTCTATTATAACTCCTGCTGAAGCAGTAAGAAATTTTGTTAACGAATATAGGATACAGGAAGCTCAGAGCGGAGGAGTAATTGTTGTTGTTGAGGATGCCTTCCCCTCTCTTAAGCTTCCAGCTACACCAAACCCCTATCCATATCCAAAATTAATTCCTGGATTGGGTAGGGGAGAAAAAAAGAAAAGACATGTTAACAAAGGTATCCTAGTTATTATGGAAGATTATTTTTATACAGAAAGTGAACCACAAGTGTATACAACTGATCCCTTTACTATACTAAAATTTAATTATGAAACTACAAAAATTACAAAAAGCTATAAAACATCGTTATAAAAATATTTTAAATGAAAGACTTCGCAGATTGAGCGAAGTCTTAACTATAAGTAACGGCAAAAAGACCTCTAAGAATGGCTGAAATACCCTATAATAAGGTATGGTTTCGCAGCTTAATTTAGATAAAGCTTATCTTAGAATGTGCCATGAGTGGGCAAAACTCTCTTATGCGGAAAGAAAGCAAGTAGGAGCCTTAATTGTAAAAGACAATCAGATTATATCTGACGGGTTTAACGGTTCTCCGGCTGGTTTTGAAAATGTATGCGAAGATCTATATGGTAAAACTCTTAAATGTGTCTTACATGCCGAAAGCAACGCTATAACCAAATTGGCAAAGGGAACTTCTTCTTCTAGAGGAGCTACTCTTTATATAACACTTTCTCCTTGCTACGAATGTTCAAAACTTATCATCCAAGCTGGAATAAAAAGAGTTGTTTACACCAACTCTTATAGAATAAAAGATGGTTTAACTTTATTAAAGAAGGCTGGTATAGTAGTAGATAACATGGAGAACATTAATCATGTTAACGGAAAAAAGAAAAGCAGCAATGCAACAGTCGTTTTTGCCAGGAATGAGCCAGAAGGACCCTGATCCTCACTCAGGAGAGCAAGAAATAACTTCTCACTTTAAAAAGTTTATGAGAGCTAAGTCAAACTCTGCTCTTGCTAGAGTTATGAGAAAAGAGAAAGCAGAAAAAGAAAAAGAAAAAGCAGGCAATTAAACCTGCTTTCTTCCTTCTAGTTCGAATTCTTATTAGGTGTTATCGCCACCGTTACTCCCTATCATGGCTTGGGCATTTTCAGGATATTCCTTGCCGTATGTAAAGAGAATAATATGGTGAGTATTCCCTGTTAAAGTTAAAGCAGTAGGTCTCCCTACTCTATAAACTATTTCCGAGACCCCTCCTGTAGGAAAATGCCAAGTATGCTCATCTTTTGCAGTAATGGCAGTTTCTGAGGTAGCAGCAGCGTGTGGAAACAAAATAACACCTGGAAACCCGGAAGCATCTTCAGAAGTAGTATCATTGATACCAGTAGAAGCATATTTATTTCTCAGGTCATTTCCGTTTGTTCTGTTGCTTCCAGAAGGCTCAAGAAGAAGCATGCATTTATTTGCGTCCACAGCTGCAGTAGTTTTACTAATGTATTGTACGTGAATCCAATTAGCGTCTATGGGATTTCCGCTGCTATCAGTAAGAGTGAGAACTCCAGAAGCTGCAGTACTGAATTTGAAGCTTCCCCATACTTGGGAAAAGGAACCGGTGGATGCATTTGCATGGATAGCAGATTTTGAGTATGTTTTGTAAATCGCGATAGGTGATTGAGCCATTATTATTAATCCTCTCTTATATTTAGATTTTGGATCTTCATTGTTATATATAAAACTAGAGGATTAAGATATGCCTAAAAAAGAAAATTCTGACCCTTCTGAAAGACCTGTTGGCTCTGGCAGCAGAACTCTCGGAGGAGTTACCCCTGAAAAATCAGCCACTAGAGTTGCAGCTTACATTCTGGACCCTAAGTTTGCGACTAGATTAAAAACTTTGTTTCATAGATTTGGTAAGAAGAGAAAAGACGACAAAGAGAAAGGTCTTTTTAAGACCCTTATTAAAAAATAAGTTAACTCTATAATAAAATAAACCCAGGCAACATTCGTCAGGAGTCGAACCTGAAACCTACAGATTAGAAGTCTGTTGCTCTATCCAATTGAGCTACTGGTGCTAGTGTCTACTTGTCTTGGTAGTCTTGAATAGCGTTCTTGATAGCGTCTTCTGCTAGAACCGAGCAATGGATCTTTACTGGAGGGAGAGCCAACTCCTGCGCGATATCGCAATTCCTT
>Ga0114898_1001824_pt1 | contig 11864 bp, 15 predicted proteins | sample Malvired_Geostar_FD_83496 | JGI IMG/M metagenome (GOLD analysis project Ga0114898, IMG submission 83496) | Marine viral communities from the Global Malaspina Expedition - Malaspina viral metaG DeepMed_Geostar | ecosystem: Environmental > Aquatic > Marine > Oceanic | place: Mediterranean Sea... | reverse complement strand
TGGTTAAAGAGGCTCTTGGTATTGCACACGAGAAATTGGTTCAGTATAAAGAGATGGGTGAGTTTTTAGGTAGCAAGCGCTACAGCAACGACTCAGTTGTAACCTTCATGAAGGACGTGTTTCCTGGATATGGAAAGACTAACAAGGACACTAAGATTTCTGGAGTCAAGGAAGCCTCGCTTCTTTCAGACGATCAGATTAAGGCCCTTGGTTTGTCTCGAAATGCTCAAGGAGCGCTCGAGATTCTTGAAACCCAACCTGGTGCAACCTTTGCTCCTGGTTCCTGGTGGAATGCATTTAATGCAGTCACCTACATGACTGATCACGTCATGGGTAAGACTCAAGAGTCTAGGCTAACTTCAGCGTGGTATGGCTTGAACAAGAGCACTAAAATTAAAGCTCTTGAAAAAGCTGTGGAGTATGCTGAGGCAGCTTAATCTTAAGCCTTCAATTTGGATGCCACCTCTTCGGAGGTGGTTTTCCTATATACAGCCGGCCGTTACGTTGATAATGTCTATCGTTATAGTTATATTTTTTTTAATAACATTTTCAATAACGAACTACATCATAAAGCTATTCAAGATAAATAATAATGTAATATAGCTCAAGGATCACTCTAATGAAAAATGAATCAAAAATGTGGGAACATTATTGTAAAATAGATAAAACTACCTGGAGTGTTGAGAAAGGCGCGCCGTGTAATTGGTGTGGACTAACTGAAGAAGCATATAATTCATTAGAGGGCAATACAAAAGAATTTTTGACCGAAGAATGTATGACGGAGGGCTGAATGGCCATGCAACTAGTAGAACTAACAGATGAAGCTAAAAGCTTTTTGAAAACAAGACAACCAGATGGTGGTTATGTATCATTAGGAATTGATGGTGGAGGGTGCGCTGGATTTACATATTCGTGGGACACAACAAAAGAAATTAAAGATGGAACTTTAATTGATAACGTGTTAGTTGTTGACCGTTTGACAGAAATATATATAATAGGAAGTACTATTGACTATGTACAAGAAACGGCTGGTTCGTATTTGAAAATTATAAATCCTAAGGCAACAAGTAGCTGTGGGTGTGGAGAGAGCTTTGGTGTATGATAAAAATTGATTGGAAGGGAAAGATAGGCTATGGCGATATAGTCTCTCCTATTTGTTATGCTTATAGTATGGCTCAGAAAAATTGTCAGAATGTTGAGCTTGTATTTCATTGGCCTAATAAGAAAGGTGTCTTATATAAAGACGAGGACGCTGAGTCTATCGATGAAAGAGCAAGGTACCTCTCTATGTTAGCAGCACCAATAAATTATCATCGTGTGAAGATCAATCATAAATTCAAATCTAAAATAGATTACAATCACTCAAACTACGACGACGGTAGTGAGTTTCATAATTTCTGGTATGCTAAAACCAGGAATATGGAAATCAACAATAGCTATGTTGCAATGAATACAACAGTAAACCACAAGCAACAGTTAAAAGAGTATGGTGGCAAAAGTAAAACGTGGAAAGATCCCGTCGGTCTTCCTAGATGGAAGGAGCTCGAAAGTAATATTATTGGTGAGTGGGGAATGGAAGTTAAACACGTAGGGTATGATCAGTCGATTAAAGAAGTAGTAGATATATACAAGAAGTGTACTTTAGCAATTGGATATCATGGATCAACAATGTGGGTTGCAAGATATATGAGATGTCCTATGGTAATATATTCAGATAGTAGTATTACAAGAAAATCCTTTCCGTGGGCAATAACAAAGAAGCACTTAGAGGTAAAGGATTTAATTAGTAACAATCCTTTAGATTTAAGAAATCAATCGTTAAACAGATTAGGTGAATTGAATGACCAATTTAAACAATACCTCAATATCCCAAATATACATAGGTTACGAGGCAAGAGAACATGATGCTTGGAGAGTATGTGAATTTAGTATTCGACATTCTTCAGTTCCATCATTAAAAACAGAAGTTAAAAAATTAAAAAGTCAAAATATTCCGGAATATAATAGAAATTGGGGTGAACCCCAATCGACAGACTTTACATTTACTAGATTCTGGGTTCCTTATTTAAGTGAATTCAAAGGGTACAGCATGTATGTTGATTGTGACTTTTTATTCCAAATTAATCCAAATCACATTATGAAGCATGTTAATTCAGAACATGCTGTTAGTGTTGTGAAGCATCCACCTTATATACCACACACAACAAAAAAGATGAACGACATTCCTCAACACAAATCGTTCAGAAAGAATTGGGCCAGCTTAATGATATTTAATAATGAGCACCCATCTAATAAAATTTTAACGCCAGAGTATTTAAACAATCATAGACCTGGGTTAGACTTTCATCATTTAAAATGGCTAAAGGACGAGGAGATAGGAAGTATACCTTTAGAATGGAACTGTCTGGATCAGTATTATCACTTAGAGAATCCAAAAGCAATTCATTATACAGATGGTGGACCGTGGTTCAAAAAATATCAAAACACCAGATATGGAAAATTATGGTCTCGAGCATTTGAGTGGATGAGGAAATATACACCTAACGACCGGTCATCCTACAGATGAATGATATTACATTTTCCATAACTTATTATGGGCAAATTAACCACCTCCAATATCAACTGGACTTCTTTAGTGCGCTTCCGGAGACACTAAGAAATCACATATCACTTCAAATAACTAATGATGGTTATAATGACAGTAAATTGTTTATCGATATCTGTGAAAGACACACGGACGTACTTGACCTTAGTGCATATCTGGTAACTAAAGACCTTGGATTCAATAGTCACGGATGTAGAAACTTAATGATGATGCAAAGCCCTACGAAGTGGAATATGCTTATGGACATCGATGCATATCTAAACAAACAAACAGTAGAAGATATGATTACATTACGACTATCTGATAAGAAGATTTATGTGTTTAAAGTAACTTTTGATCATGAAGATAATCCTCACGATTATGAATTATGGGATCCGAAAGAAATTTTAAAAATAATTGCTCATCCCAATACGTGGTTAATAACTAAACCAGCATTTTGGTCTAGTGGTGGATATGATATAGAGTTCACAGGAATGAGACACGGCGATGAAGAATTCTTTTTATCATTAGATCACGACGTGTTTGAACATATTTTGTTTCATCCTTACTTGGCTAAACCATCAGAGATGCATGTTAGAAGACCTAATCGTAATAGGAGTTATCTTAATCAAGGTACTGAACATTCAGGCCACTTAAAAAGAATTGTTGACTTTGTCAAGAAAAGGAATGAAGATAAGAATAGAAAACATAAGAAGCGTTTAATTTGTTTTCCATGGAAGAAGGTAGTATGAAAAATATAACAAGGTTGTTGACAGTTGCATTTGTAGTTGTTGTTATAACCGCTATGTATACAACAGGAAGGTCTCAGCAGCTTAGCTTCGATCAAGATGTTGATAATATTTGGGCCAGTGAACATAATATAGTATTCGATGAAAATACTTATTGTCTGGCAGAAGCAATATATTTTGAAGCTGGTAATCAACCAGTTGCTGGTAAGGTTGCTGTAGGTAGTGTAATATTAAATAGAATGTTTGCTGAAGAATACCCAGATGCAGTTTGTGGTGTTGTACATCAAGGACCTGTAAGAGAGTCGTGGAAGAAGAACGGTACCTTTTATCCTATAAGACATAAATGCCAGTTTAGTTATTGGTGTGATGGATTATCAGACACACCTAAATTTGGTCCTACATGGAACGATTGTTTAGATATTGCTGGTTGGTTAATCGATGGTGATCGACATGCTGATGCAAGCATAATTGACATTACAGATGGTGCAACACATTACCATGCAACATATGTTTCGCCAAGTTGGAGTAAAGCATTACAGAAGGTCGTACAAATTGAAGCACATATATTTTACAAATGAGTAACACGATAGGGACAAAAGATCCTACCCAAGGGATAAAAACCCCTACCCAGTTTGTTGCTGAGGTAGAAAAAATAGTCAAAGAAAAGAGAATGAACTATCTTGATGCTTGTCTAGATTATGCTCGTACTGCTAATGTAGAAATAGAAACGATTGCTAGTTTAATTAAAGGCAGTCAAACATTAAAGAGTAAGATACAAACAGATGCAGAAGCTATTAGGATGTTAAAGACAGCGGGTGGAGCCAAATTACCTTTATGAAAGTAGCAATAAGGATGGACGCATACGAAGCATTTCAAAAATATTTAGCACTAAAAACACATTTTAAAAACGATAAGTATGATTACTTTCGGTATCATGGAAAGTTAAAAGGTGATAGAGCTAGGTTCGAGGTTCGCAAAGACAAGTATAGTTTTCATAAGATCTCTAAGATGAGGCATCCAGAGGATTATATGGTTGCTAATTTTTTAGTTAATTCTAACTTCTGGTCAGGAGATGTCAATGATGAAAAATCATTGAAAATTTATAGTGAATGGAAAAGGAGAAGGGATAGTAGGACGTATTTGTTTAAGAATGAAATTGAAGATATGGATGATGACTTTGATAGTAATATAAAGATTACAGAAGGAGAGCATCCAAGGCTTTTAGTTTTATACTTACGTAACGTAATTAGTCCGGAAACGTTAATCATTCTCGACAAGCTAGTTAGTCACTTTCGCTATTGGAACAAACATATGGCTGATGATTTAATTTGGCCAGATGAATATAAGAAGTTGAAAAAATATGCACCTTTTTTTATGAATAGTGTTGACCTAGACACATATAAGGGTATAATAGTAGATAGGTTTAAGGATAAATCATAATGGATTTAAACATAAGCCGCAATATAACGAATACAACGTAATATAGGAGAATACGTATATGGCAAGTTCATTTGCACAATTAAAGAAGAGCCGACAATCTCAGATCGAGAAACTTACAACAGAAGTATCTAAGCTGCAAGGTCAAGGAGCACCTCAGGGCGCTGATGATCGTTATTGGAAACCAGAAGTAGACAAGGCCGGAAACGGACATGCTATGATTCGTTTCCTGCCAGCACCAGAAGGCGAAGATGTGCCTTTTGTTAGGATTTGGGACCATGGGTTTCAAGGCCCTGGTGGTTGGTTTATAGAAAGATCTTTAACTTCCCTTGGCCAAAACGATCCTGTTTCTGAGTATAATACTACTCTATGGAACAGTGGAGTTGAGGCTAACAAAGACATAGCGCGTAAACAAAAGCGTCGCTTGAGCTTTATGTCAAATATTTGTGTTATAGAAGACCCTGCTAACCCTGACAATGCGGGTAAGGTGTTTCTTTACAAATATGGGAAAAAGATATTCGACAAACTCAATGATATGATGAATCCTGAGTTCGAAGATGAGAGCGCGATAAACCCTTTCGATCTTTGGGATGGAGCTAATTTCCGTTTGAAGATGCGGAATGTTGAGGGGTTTCGAAACTACGATAAGAGCGCGTTCGACGAGCCTTGGCCATTGTTTGATGATGATGAAAAGCTCGAAGAAGTTTGGAAGAAGTGTTATTCTCTCCAAGAGCTGATTAATCCTTCTAACTTCAAGAGCTATGATGAGTTGAAGCAAAGACTATACAGAGTATTGAATCTTGACGGGGGAGCACCTACTGCAGCTGCAACGGCTGAGGATCAGGAGGTGAGCCGTCCGGCTCCAACGAGTATTGCCGACACTGAGGTAGTGGAAGTTGAAGATGATGATGACAGTGTGGCTTTTTTTAAAAAGCTAGCTGATTAGTCTGGTCGGGAGTGGGCCTTCGGGCCCACTTTTTAAAACTTCTAGTTCGTTACCACCTGGGATAAGCATACCGCGACATCTTGCCCCAGCGAGCGTCCCAGGGCGAGCCCCCGGCTAGTTGGGGAGGTTGCTGCTTTGCGTTCGGTGATACGACTGCATTGGTATCGCCAACCGAAACATTTGTAGGGGCAATTACTGTAACCCCATTTTGTGAATTATCTGGGGCCGGGATAGCAAGATTTTGTGAGAGCGGCTTCAACGTGCCGGTCAATTCGCCAGCACCAATGCGCGGATCGATCCCGACGTCGCGCCCTCGCCGAGGATTGAAAAAGCCTTGCTCAGTAGCACCCTCTGGCAGCGGTACGAGCTCGGTGGATTGCGCTGGAGCCGGCTTATCATGTGTCGGGTCCCCATATGTCGTCGCCAGCTCCATGTCCGTTTTATACGGATCAAAAGCAGTTACAGGCAGGCCCATTGCCCACTGGGCAAGGCCCGTAGCCATTCTGTCTCCGAAAAACGCGCCGATTCCTGCGCCCACTGCCCCGCCGAGCAGGGCCGTCCAACCACCCGGGGCGCCTACTATCGCGCCCATCGTCCCGCCCAATGTCGCACCGGTGATGCCACCGAAGAGTCCAGCAATATCTGGTACCATTTCTTTAGGAGACCTACCTTGTTCGAATCCATCTGAGACTAACTTCCACAGCAGATAGGGTGTCACGATGGATTTTATTACAGGAGTTTTTGATGCCCATTTTCCCAACTGTTTGATACGTTTCACACCTTGCATCTTTTTGTCCACGATCTTCTGCGCGGCTGCCCTTCTCTTGTCCATATCGACAAATCGGCGTCTCCCACCGGTTTCTTGCCATTGGCCCGCCCTGTTCCGCGCGACCCCTTTCGTAGCCCTTTTCTCGACTTCCGCCGCTTTCCATTGTTCGTGCTTTCCTGCTCCTGGCGTCCCAAACCATTTGCGCGCATCGGTTCCTAGCGCCGCCTGGCCGGCGGTTTCCAAGCCTTCTTCACCAATTGCTTTTTTATCCCACTCCGAGGTATCAATGCCGAGTTTATCGCCGATAGCCTTCATCATACCCCCAACCTTGCCCTCTAACAGCGACAAGGCTGTTATGCCCGCGATGATTGCAGCGACTTTAAGACCTACAAATGCGCTTAAGAATAGAGTCAGGGCACCTAAGCCTATAGCAATGGCCCCCCAGCTCCAGCCTCCGCCTTCGCCTTTGCCTTTGCTTTCACTAAGCTCATCGTCGCCCTTTGTAAATAAAGTAGTAAGCGCAGCTATGGGGCCATCTTTCTTCCAAGCGGCAAAGAAAACCTTCATTCCCTCTATCCCCTTTTTAAACCACGACTTTTCATCAATAAAATTATCGTGCCAGACCTCTTTAATTGCCGTAAATATCTCTCCGAGATTTGCTTCCGAAAGTGGCTTGCCAAGTTTTTCTTCAAGTAAGCCTTTAATATACACTCCTATCAAAGTCAGGCCCACAAGTGTAAATATTTTTTTCCATACACCAGGTTTAGTAAACCAACCAACAATGCCCATCCCTATTGTTTTTAGCAAGCCAAATGGGGCAGCAAGCATACTGAGCAGTCCCCCCTTCTCACTCTCTTTTTCTTCTTCTTCTGGTTTTTTGAAAAGTGGTTTTGATAAACTTTTAAGCGGTTTTAATTTCGCCCGAGCTTTTTCATAAGGATCAGGTCTACCCTTTACCATGGTCTTTAACATTGAGATCATTGTTTGATTGAGGAGTTGTGTATCTGTTTTGATTTCTTGAAGCAAGAAGCCCATCTTGTTAAGAACTTTTTCAATACCTTTTAGACCTGCCACTATCTGACCAGCACCGTCCATATTTGATCTAACAATATTTGCTGCGGCGGTTTCTTTTCCATTTCCATCTCCACCTTTACCACCACTGCCCTTCATAAATTCAGCTGATTGTTGCATCCATGCTTGAGCAGCGCCGGCGCCCGGATTTGAGGCCAACGATGACATCACTGCACCTTTACCTGCACCGTACAGAGCTTTGGCACCACCTACGAACGGCGCCAGCGGTAACTTAACCGCTCCCTTAGCTATTCCTCCTAATGATGGTAGAGCCATAACTTAATTCCTATTTTTTACTACCTGAGCCAACATAGAGACCAAACCAAGCAGCGCCTGCTCCAACTATTACCGAAACAAAAGCCGATTGTGAATTAGTCGGCTCTGGCAACTGCATAAACCATTCGGTTACTCGGTAAAAAGCAATTGCGTACATAAGCATTAACAACCGAGGAACAATACGCCATCTATCAACAGCAGAAGCTGTTACTTTATTATACCAGCTTTCCTGTTTAGGTGCAGCAACAATTGTTACATTGCTTTTTATGTTACTTTTTGGCATCAGCTTGTTTTCTTTTTTCTTCCTGTTCTTTAACATGTTCTGACAATAAAGTATAATATATGTCTCTCTCAAACGGATAAAGGTTTTCGATGTCGCCCATACCCCACTTCCAATGATTGACCATCGCAAAATTCAATTGATAAAAATTTGCAAGGTTAATGTGGCACAGGCTTAGGAAAAAAAATCAGCTAATCCTGATAACACCCTTGTCTTAGTTTTTTTACCAACCTTATACTCAATTTTATGTTCTAGCTTTGGCATAGTATCAAAGAAATTTTGAACATCTTGGAAGTTATCAGTACTAAAAGAGTCTACAAAATCATTTACTTCCTTTTTACTATAATCCTTAAGCTCGTGTACTTCTTCATCACCAACATAAATTTTATCGATACAGCTTTTAATCATATCAAATGTTATTTCAGTTCCAACTGTATTCATATCTGACAGTGATAGCTTTTCTAAAGTAGCATATGTCGGATATTTCATCATTAAACTGACGTCATCATTTAATTTGATATCCGGTTGATGACCTTCAGGGAAAACTACATTCACCTGATTAAGATCTACCTCAATATCAACTTCTTGCTTAGTATCTTCATCATTAATACTAAACTTAGCCGTTTGTCCAACTGAGTTCGATCTTAAACGTAAAAATATAAACTCGATATCAAAAGTTGGCGCAGCACTTAAATTTACTTCGCCCTCTATAATACAATTACTGATAATCTGTTTTACAGCCTTTATCATATCATTTGGGTTACCCGACTCCTGAGCAAGAAGAAGAATTTTTTCTTCTTTAACCAAGAACGGTCGACAAGTTACTTTTTCCTTTGTCGAAGGAATTTCCAACTCAAAAGTTGGATGTGTTAAAACTGGTAAAGTCATAATAATAAACCTCCATCATTATTAAATTAAAATAATCTATTCATTGCGCGACTAGTCACACCAGCAAATAGTGCAGTATTGGTAAGTACGTTAAGTGCACTACCAATTGAATTAGGCGGGTTAGAATAAATCTGACTGCCTAAATTTACAACCGATCCTAATATACCGATCCATTCGGACATAGAAAAAGCTCTTGCGGTCGTCGTTTTCCCAGTTGGCAACTGGTCTAAACTATATCCTCTAAACGTGAACTGTATAGGGAGAGTACTAAATTGATTCTCAGCATTCCACGCTACCGATACATCTCCTATTTGTATTGGAAATGCTTCGTTCAAAGTATATGTTGCTATCTCAACTTGTTGTCCCGGACGATCTATGGGGTATTTGTAACCTCCAACCATCGGAGCTTCGTCTCCGACGAATTTTATGTCCGGATCTTGGGTACCAGTTAAAGTAGTAATTTTAACATCGGTGATATAACTATCTCTATACCCTATTTCATAAAGCCCATGTTCTAATGCAGTTTCTCCAAGTTCACCATTTCTGTGATCAGCATTGACTATAGCATTTGCCCACTGATTAAAAAATTTTAGAACAAAACCTCTACCATCTAACATAAAGGTTAAAGGAATGTCTGTAACCTGAACACCAAACGGGCGTCTATCAAACACACCCATGTTTTGTCGTCTATGATCACTAGTGAGTATTTGTACCCCTGGAAGACTAGCGCTGCTACATAAAAAGCGCAGACGCTCTTTCGGATCTTGTAACCAAAATTCTTTACCCCCTTTTACTCCTTTACCGGTAAAGCCTGGAGCTGTTTCTTTATCAGAGTTTGTTAATTGAGTAACAAAAGGAGGTATACCAATATCAACATAAAATAAAGTCGGTCTGAATAAACCATACTGTGTGCTTAATTCACTTTTGAACCCTTCTATATTAAAAAAACTACGGTTGCCCCTTCGGGTACCCTCTCGGTCAAGAGTCTGGGCAAGACCAGACGCAATACCTGACAATCCTCCTATAACAGTTCCTACTTTATTAACTGGCATTATTGTTTTCTCGATGAGTCGTTAAAAACTTTATTTTTGCTCGCCCCTGTAAACCTTTCAGTCGGTAAAAACAGAGCCATATTCCATTGTTGTGGATCTATTTGTACAAAGCGAGATTTTATATTACTATTTAGGTATCTTTTAATACATGCTTTATAATATCCTAGTTTACTTGCCTGCTTTAATGTCCTATATGTTAGTTGAATTATTGCGCTTTCAGGCAACTTATCATCGTCTATATAATCCCACAATGCATCCATTAACATTGCTCTATGCCCATGTCGTAAATAATGCATGTTTAATCCTAAGAAGCTATCGTTTTGAGCATCGATTGGAAATACCAAAGGGAACTTATCCCAATATGGCAACGTGTCTTTTGTTTTAGCATCATATGAAAACATACACAGTCGTCCGGGAACTAATCTACTGGTTAATGTTCCACCACCTCTCATCATATCACCTTGTGATACACGTACAGTATTGTCTGCGAACCAGTCTCGAGCTGTTGAAACATTCTTAAATGCTTCTGGAGCACCTCTGTCTAGTAGTTTTTGAAATACATAAGATACCATTAAAACAAATTATCCTCCGTTAGTATTTGAAATTGCCATCTTCTATCTTTACAAAAGCTAGTAGCAGCCTCCCATTTAGCCTCATTAACTGCAAAAGTTTTAACTTGTTTGATATACCTTCTTGGATGTTTTGGATCCTTAACAGGTAGCTTGCATTGAGCCTTTGGTTTAACCTCTACTACAGATATATTTATCTTTCCGTCAGGCGACCTCTTTTTAATCCAGAAGTCTGGAAAGTATCTATGCAGCTTGCTATCAACAGGACTTCTATAAATTATACAAAATTCTTCGCTGGACCATTGCAATACATCTTTATGATCATCTAAATAGCACATAAGTCTACGTTCCCACAAACTTCTATAAATAACGTTAGTGGGATCACCCTTATACTTAGTTGGGTTTTTGGGTTTAAATTTACCTTTATAGCTTGGCATAGTATAAATATTTATCAGAGGAACAACAATGGCATTTGGAAGTATAGCGTCGACCAAAATAAAAGACAAACGAAGTCATACAGCCGGTTCAGAGCAGTGGGCGGCTGCATCTTTTCCTCAAGATTTAGGCATTCACTATATGCATTTCGAGTTTTTTCATCAGCAGTTTCAAGGTCGAAATCGTGAGCCGACAAAGATTGGTCGGGGAAGTGTTCAATTACCAATACCAACAAATCTAATAGATATTATTAATCTACAATATAATGATGCAGAATTAGGAATGCTTGGTGGAGGGATTGCTAATTGGGTTGCAAGTGCAGATGATAAAGTCACCAAAGTGAGCAGATTGGCGAGCAGTGCAATGGGAATGACGGTAGGTGAGATTGCGACGAATGTGGCCTCGAGCCTTGGCGAAACTGGGAAAGCCGCTTTGGAAAAGATGCAGGCTGATTTAGCCAGTGGCGGCGAGCTGACGTCAGGAGCATTTAGAGCAGGTACTGACCCGCTTGCAGTTGGTTTAAATAGAATGTTTGGTAATGTACCAAATCCAAATCTTATTACAATGTTTAGGGGAGTTGGTTTGAGATCTCATAGTTTTGAGTGGAAACTTGCTCCAAGAAATGAAAATGAATCTAGAATGCTCGCCAAAATCGTAAAAATATTTAAGCATTCTGCCTTACCAGGAAGGCACCACGAACACAAGAGGTCGCTATTAACATTTCCATACGAAGTTCATATATTAATTATCGGATCATCAAAGATAGCGGAATCGGCGCTAGGCGGTAAAAATGTATATGACCCATTGA
>Ga0114898_1001822_pt1 | contig 11871 bp, 8 predicted proteins | sample Malvired_Geostar_FD_83496 | JGI IMG/M metagenome (GOLD analysis project Ga0114898, IMG submission 83496) | Marine viral communities from the Global Malaspina Expedition - Malaspina viral metaG DeepMed_Geostar | ecosystem: Environmental > Aquatic > Marine > Oceanic | place: Mediterranean Sea... | reverse complement strand
ATCCGCTGGGGACTGCTGCCGGCGGACGCAAGCGGCTCACGATTCTGCACGACCTTTATTTCAAGGCATTGCCGCAGCTCTTCACGCCGAAGCAGCGACTGCGTTCAGAGATCGTGTTCGGGCTGACGCTGTCGCGCAGCGACTCGATCGTGTGCGATTCGAAGGCGACCGAGGAGGATGCGCGCAAGTTCTTTCCCCGGCTCGACGGAAGACTGAGCACCATCTATCCGGATTCGACGACCACGGCTGCGCCCGGCGATGCGCCGCCGCCGGGTCTTGAGCCCGAAAGCTATGTTCTCGCGGTTTCCAACGCGGGCGTGAACAAGAATTTCGGTGCGCTCGCGGATGCTTTCGTCCAGATCGCGGCCGAGCGGCCATGGCTTCGGTTGGTGCACGTCGGCGCAGACCCGCACGGGATCTTCGCGACACGGCTTTCCGAGGCGGGGCTGGCGGATCGGCTGGTGCGTCGCACGGGCATCTCCGATGCTGAACTCGCAACACTATACCGCTTCGCGCTCTGCCTTTGCGTCCCCTCGCTCTACGAAGGGTTCGGCCTGCCGCTGATCGAGGCGCAGCGCTTGGAATGCTGCACCGTCTATTCGGATCGTTCGTCGACGGGCGAAGTCGGAGGCGGGGGCGGCATCGCGTTCGACCCGGAAAATGTCACCGAGCTGGCAGGGATCCTGGCCAGGCTCGCGGACGATCCGTTGCTGCGGAAAACGTTGCGCGCTGCGGGACTGCGCAATGCGGAGCGCTTCTCGTGGCAGCGCGCTGCCGAGCAGTATGAAGCTGAGTTCGAGCGGCTGGTCGGCGCCTGAAGCCGAGGGTCCGTGACTCAGGCTTCGGGGATGCGGGCTCTCTGATCCGCGAGCACGTCGGCCACGATCGTGTCGATGTCGCGTGACGGAGCCCAACCGATCGTCGATCGCAACGCGTCGGCGCTGAGCGCCGCACGCGCGATATCGCTCGGGCGCGCCCGCGCCGGATCGCGTTCGATGGAGACCGGGACCCGGCTGAGCGCAACGAGCCGGTCCAGCAGATCGCCGATGCGAACCACTGTTCCCGATGCGATGTTGAACGTGGCGCGCGCCGGCAGTTTCTCGGCAGCGAGCAGCGCGAGATAGGCTTCCAGCACGTCTTCGAGGTGCAGGAAGTCACGCTCGGCGTCCAGATTGCCGACCCGCACGACCGGCGGCGCAAGCCCCGCCTCGATCCGGGCAATCTGCTCGGCAAAGGCGGGGAGGACGAAGCGACTGTCCTGGCCGGGGCCGCTGTGATTCGAGGGGCGCGTGACGATCAGTCGTGCGGTGTCCGGCAACACATCGGCCAGCATCGCCTCCGCTGCCGCCTTCGTGCGTGCATAGATCGACATCGGCCGCAGGTCGGACGCTTCGGTGGCAACCTCGCGATTGAAGGTTCGGCCATAGACCTCCGCGCTGCTGGGAAAGAAGAGACAGGCCTGCGGAGCGACGGCACCGATCGCGGCAGCGATATTGAAGCTGCCGAGGTGATTGACTGCCCACGCCGCCGGACCCGCCCGCGCCGTCGCCCCCACCGAAGACTGAGCGGCGAGATGGACCACCAGATCGGGCCGTGCGCTTTCCATTGCCGCACGAACCGACGAGGCGTCGGTGATGTCGAGCGCCAGCCACTCGGAACCCGCGCCATCGGGCAGGTGGTGCGCGGCCAAGGTCAAGCGCGCCTGCTCCGGCAGGCTCTGCCGCAGGATGCGGACAAGTCGCTGCCCGACGAATCCCTCGGCTCCCGTGCAGAGAACCGAGGCATATGGCAGGACCGTCCTCACGTCCGCTTCAGCCGCGGTGGCCGCGGTCGCGTAGACGCTCCAGATCGGCGTCGACCATCTCCTGAATCATCTCCTCGAGCGAGGTTTTCGGCGTCCAGCCGAGCTTCTCGCGCGCCTTGGACGGGTCGCCGAGCAGCACGTCGACCTCGGCCGGACGGAAGAGATCGGGATCGATGACCAGATGGTCCTCCATCGAAAGCTCCACATGCCGGAAAGCGATTTCGCACATCTCCCGCACGCTCGTCGTCCGGCCGGTTGCGATGACGTAATCGTCGCCCTGGTCCTGTTGCAGCATCAGCCACATCGCTTCGACATAGTCGCGCGCATGGCCCCAATCGCGCTTCGCATCGATGTTCCCCAACCGCAGCTCGCGTGCGAGCCCCAGTTTGATCCGCGCAACCGCGTCGGTGACCTTGCGCGTCACGAATTCGGTGCCGCGCAGCGGGCTCTCGTGGTTGAACAGAATGCCTGACGATGCGTGGAGCCCGAAGCTCTCGCGATAGTTCACGGTGATCCAATGGCCGTAGAGCTTGGACACGGCATAGGGCGAACGCGGATAGAAGGGCGTCGTCTCCGACTGTTCCGGATGCTGGATGAGCCCGTACATCTCGGAGGAAGATGCCTGATAAAAACGGGCGTCCGGCTTAATCGTTCGAACGGCCTCGAGAACGTTGGTTACACCAAGGGCAGTCACCTGGCTGGTGAGGATCGGCTGTTGCCAAGAGGTCGCGACGAACGATTGCGCTGCCAGATTATAGACTTCGTCAGGCTGGACCGCGGCAATTGTCCGCAGGAGGGACGAGGGATCGAGAAGGTCCGCGTCGTGCAGCTTCACTCGGTCAAGGATGCCGAGCCACTTGAGGCGGTGATCGGCGACGCCGCCGTGCGAGGAGCGGCGCACGGCGCCATGCACATCATACCCCTTATCGAGCAGCAGCTGCGCCAGATACGCCCCATCCTGGCCTGTGATGCCGGTGACCAACGCACGCTTCGTCATCCTGATTCCATGTCCTTTCAAGTGAAAGCGTCGGATCGGTCGAACACGCGCTTCACGGCAGTCGAACGGTCGCCGCGGGTCAACTCCGATGCGCCATTCTGTGTGCGGCGTGGTAGCCACGGGCTCGGCAAAAGGGAAGCGTCGGGACAGAGAATGCAGGATCCGGCAATTGTGGCATTGCTGATGCAGGGTACCGGCAACTAAGGCGATGCGGCGACAACGCCTCGGAGGCAGCAGTTCAATCGTGCGGGTGGCATGCGAATCCTGAACGTCAGCCAGAATTATTTCGTCGCCGGCGGGATGGACGTGGTGATGTTCGAGCAGGAGCGGATCCTGCGTGAGCGCGGCATCGACGTGATCCCGTTCGCAGCGGACGACCCGCAGAACCGCGATACGCCATTCGCGCGCTACTTTCCGACCGCGCCTCGGACGGAAGGCGGATCGGCGCGCGACCTTCTCCGGACGCTCTATTCCCGGAATGCCGCAAAGGCGATGGAACGGCTGTTGGACGATGAGCAGGTCGATCTGGTGCACCTGCACAGCTATTTCAAACGACTGACGTCGGCCATCCTGCCTGTGATCCGCAAGCGCGGGATTCCGATCGTGCAGACCTTGCATGAATATCGTGCCGTCTGTCCCGTCTCCACGATGTTCCGGGCGGGCCGTCTCTGTTTCCAATGCAGAGATCGGCGCTATTCGCATGTGATCCGTCACCGCTGTGCCGGCGGCTCGCTCGCGAAATCGGCGTGGAACGCGGCGGAGATGTGGCTTTCGGATGTCATGGGCCACAAGCGCGACGTTGAGCGCTTCTTCACGATCAGCGATTTCCAGCGTGCCCTTCTGATCGAAATGGGAATGGATGCGGAGCGGCTGGTCACTCTGTCCAATCCGATCGCCATGCCTCCGCGCGAGACGGGCCGGGGCGCTCAGGAGCATGTTCTCTTCTTCGGCCGGCTGGAGCCGTACAAGGGCGTCGGGGAGGTGATCGCACTGGCGCGGCGGTTGCCCGGCCTCCGCTTCGTCATCGCGGGAACGGGGAGCATGCAGCAGGAGGTGCAGCACCAGGCAGCAGCGCTCCCCAACCTGTATTTTCGAGGCCCTTTGACTGGTGACGCGCTGCTGCGCGAGATCGATGCGGCATTCGTCGTGCTGGTGCCATCGCTGTGGCCTGAGGCGTTCGGGCTAACGGCCGCGGAGGCGCATATGCGGTCTGTGCCCGTAGTGGCGTCGAACATCGGCGGGTTGACGGAGACCGTGCGCGATTCGATCGACGGTTTTCTGATCGAACCGGGAGAAATCGAGGACTTCGCCAGCGCATTGTGGCGCCTCGGCGGGGACCTCGATCTGGCTCATACGATGGGAACGGCGGGGCTCGAGCGCGCGCGCGCGCGTTATGGAGCTGACCGCTTCTTCGATCGACTCCATGCCCAATATCTCGATGTGATCGCAGCCTCCAGGCGCGGGCAGCGCGGCGCCACGGATGGCAGGCGCAGGAAGGACGGGTACTGAACATGCTTCTGGCAAAGGTGATCCAGAAAGTGACCGGTCGCGATTATGCGATCCAGGCGAGCGATCTGACTTACTTGCTGGCAAAGGGCGGCGTACCGTTCGTCAGGGGGGCCTTGTGGAGCGTCGTCCGGCTGCGGGCGCCGCGTGGTCTTCTGCTGGGGCCGCACATCCAGTTCGTTCAGAGCGGGCGGTTGCGCAATGCGCGAGGTGTCGCGATCGGCGGGTTCAGCTATGTCGACTGTTCGGCAGAGGGCGGCATCGTGATCGGCCCGCGATCGACAATCCGTGAGCGGGCGTGGATCCAGGGCCGCAGCGGGCTGAACGCGCGGGCGGCGCGCCTGCAGATCGGCGCCCGCTGCTATATCGGACCAAATGCGGTCATCGGCCTCGGTGGGCCGGTGACGATCGGCGACGACGTTCAGATCGGCGCCGGCCTCACGATCACGGCCGAAGCGCACGAGCCGGGTGCGGACGGCAGTTTCGTGACTGGTGCGGTTTCCCGGCGCGGCGTGGCGATCGGCGACCGCTGCTGGCTGGGCAACAACGTCAACATCCTTGATGGTGTCGAGATCGGCGAAGGATCGGTGATCGGTGCCGGTTCGATCGTCACGCGATCCATTCCTTCGCGCAGCCTCGCATTCGGCGCGCCGGCGAAAGTGGTGCGGAGCCTGGAGCGGGAATAGAGGCTGCGCGCGCGGGTGTGATCGCCCGGCGCTCGGAGCTGCCTTCGCTTATCCCTGCCCCCTGCCGCTCGTGACCGGGGCGGAAAGCATCGGTCTCCTTCGGATCGCCCGGGACCCGAACACAGGTCGGCGCGCGAACGGCATGCTGAACGGATGGCGCGCGAACTCCAGCGCCAGGAACGCCCACAGGAGCGGCATGGCTTTCGAGGACGTGAAAATGTCGATGAAGAAGCCAACGACGATCATCGTCACTACCGCAAAGTTGGCGGTACTGTGTATTCGCGTCTCCCGGTAGCAGGCGAACAGCCACAGCCCCAGGAGGCCAAGGCCGATCAGGCCGGTTTCGCCCAAGGTTCTGACGTAGTAGCTGTCAATCGCGGGCCCCCAGGCGGAGGGGCCCCAGCCGATCGCTACATGCGTGACCGAATTGAAGAGCGTTGCCTTGATGACCATCGGCCATCGGACCGCTCGATAGCGGAAGCTCAGATCGTCGCCAGACGCGGCGACGAACTGGAACAAGTCGGCGCTGTTGCCGCTGAGGAAGCGGTGGCGGAAAACCGCCGGATCATGGATCACGGGCACGCGATCCCATGCGGATTCGAGCGACTCCGCCATTTCGAGCGGCGAATCCGAACGCGCCAGCCGCGACTCCTCAAAAGCCGAGAAAACCGGCTGGGCGACGGTGAAGAACAAGGTTCCTCCGACAATCCCGATCAGCGCCGCCCGCACCGGACGCGCGGCCGCCAGACTCACGACCACCCCCAGCAGGGTGATGCGCGCCTGCGTGAGGAAAACGAGCACAGCCATGAACGGTGTCAGCAGCAGACTCGGGACCGCATAGGCGAGGATCGCAAGCATTACCGAAGTTTCGAACGGACCTGACGTATTGATCGTGAGTCGTTCTGCGGCACCTGTGAACTTGCCGACGCGACCGATCAATCCGAAATACTCGAGGCCGCCCCACAGCAGAAAGACAACCGAAACACCCATGATGATACGTCGCAGATTGATTCTGCTAACGGAAAAACATGCTTCGTACATGATAAAGAACCATATCATGTACTGAAGCAGCCGCGTGGCAAACAGGAAGCCAGCAAAGCCGGTATCGCCGTAATTATACGCTGCGGAAAGATAGCTCACGCCAACGAAGAGAAGATAGAGTCTGACAAACTTCGGAAACGGAATGGGATGACGGCGCTTTTGAATGAAATACAGAGCGGCCGCTACCAGGCTGATGAAATCCTCCAGCCGGATCCCCGATCCGAATAGCGCAATAAGATCGATCTTGGGCGCCAAAATATACAGCCCAAAGAGAATGACGAAGATGTTCATGGATTACTCTGATTCGCGCTTTCGGCGGCGTTGCGGGTCTGTCACACCGGGCGCGGGGATGCAATCTCGTGCAGCAGCTCGGGAAAGAGTTCCTCTGCTTCTTCCCGCGCCATTTCGTGGATTGCTCGGGCGTGGGTGACGCACGCGGTTCGGACCTGCTCCCAATCTCCGCGGTTCGCCAGTTGGAGCAGTGCCTGGCAATCGCTTTCCGGATCAAGCGAAAGGGCGTGCGACGGAGTGCGTAGCCGATCCGCGATACAGCCCGTCAGCGATGCGACCGCGTCGATTCCACGCCCGTACGCTTCCAGAAGTACGAGCGGCTCGGCTTCGTCGACAAGCGTCGTCGGCAACGCAAAGATATCAATGTCCCGATAGAAGCGCTCCTTCTCTTCGCCCGAAACCGCGCCGCGATATTCGAAATGGCTCGGATGCCGCGCCGCCATCCCCTCGAGCGCGGCCCTTAGCTCGGGATCGGCGGTGGGGCCGGCTATGACGAGGCGAAACTCCGGAGCGTGCCTCCGCAGTCGCTCGAACAGCTCGAGGAGATAGAAAACTCCTTTCTCCCGAGTGAGCACGCTCATGTGACCGAGAGTAGGTGCACGGGCCGGGCGCCGCTCGCATTGCAGTAGCGGCCCGAAGAGGTAGGCATTCGACAGGGTCCGGACGCCGCCCGTTCGGCGCCCTTCGAGATATCGCTCGTTGAGCAGCGTGGCCATGCGTCGGGAAAGAGCGATGTGGACCTGCGACGCTCCACCCAGAGCGACCAGCAGCTGCAGTGGGCGGGAGGGAAAGAGGTTGAGCGGGCGGAAGGAGTGATGGTGAATGAAATGCGGCACGCGGCGCAGGCGCAGTGCCGCCACGATGGGTGCGAACAGCCAGGCGCCCGCCTGACCCGGCAGGGAGAGATAGGCGCGGTCTCCGCGGCGGGCAAAGAAGAGAATCCGGATCACAATGTGCAGCGTGCGGATCAAGTTGCCGACGAGCCCGCTGCCGGTTGGCTGCCGCACGAGCGATGCGCGCGCGGCGAGATACGCCTCCATCGCGACGTTGAAATTCGATTGCCCGTGTAATGGCGGCGGAAAAGGGCCGATGAACCAAAGCCGCCCCATGTGGCCGTTCCGCCGCTGGCCGGTAGCGCTGGTTTCGGTCATGATATTCTCGCGGTATGATGCTTCCGAACGGCGCACTGCGGCGGTTTGCCAACCTTCGGCAACTGTGCGACAGGAGCCACTTAGCGGCGACCGCGGTCTGGGGAAAGGTAACATGCAGGAGAAGCTGAGGCGGGGGGATTTCGCCGTCGCAGCAGGGCTGTTCGCCCTCGCGCTGCTGCTGGGAGGTGGTAGCGACCGCTTCCCGCGTGCGCAGATGATCGTCGAAGCGGGCGGCGTGGTCGCGCTGATGTGGTTCGTCGCGCGCGGGTGGCACGCGCGCACCGATCGGCTGACGCTTTCAGCGATGCTGATCGTTCTGCTGATGCTTCTGCTGGTAGTAGTACAGCTCGTTCCGCTCCCGTCGGGAATGTGGCAGGCGCTGCCGGGCCGTGCCCTTGCCGCCGATATCATGGGAGCACTGGGCGCCGAGGACCGTGCGTTTCCGCTTAGCCTTGATCCGGCGCAGACATGGTCGGCGGCGCTGTTCCTGATCCCACCGGTGGCGATGTTCGTCGCCGGCCTGCATCTCGAGCGGCAGCAGCTGGTGTATCTCTTGTACGGATATGCCGGATTGGCGCTCCTCGATGCGCTTCTGACGATGATGCAGGTGCAGGGCATCGTTTCGCTCACGTTTTTCGAAACGGCGCACACGGGGCAGGGGCAAGGCATCTTCGCGAACAAGAATCACAATGCGCTGTTCCTGGTTTCAGCAGTGCCCATCATTGCCGCACTGAGTCACGACCTTGTGGACCGCACGAAATTGCCGGCTCGAATCCTTGCGGTCGGGGCGATTGCGGTAATCTCGATCGCCGTATTCGGCTGTATGTCGCGTGCCGGGATCGCTCTCCTGCCGGTCGCTTTTGTCGTCGCGGCGTGGATCCTGGCGCCGCGCGGCCTGTCCAAGCGTACCGGGCTGGCCCTGGTGGCTGCAGGTATCGTCCTGTGCGGCCTAATGGCCTGGCTGGTCGCGGAGAGCTCCGTAGTGGCGGACTCCGTCGCGCGGTTCGACGCTACTGCGGAGGGACGCTATTCCTTCTGGCCCGACGTACTGCGTGCGATTGGCGTCTATTTCCCTGTGGGTTCCGGACTGGGAACGTTCGTCGCCGTATTCCAGAGCCAGGAGGCGCTGGCCGTGGTGGACCGGACCTATACCAATCACGCGCACTCGGATTACCTCGAAATCGCGCTCGAGGCGGGCCTTGCCGGAATCGTGCTGGTCGGCCTTTTCCTGGCCTGGTTCGTTGCCGCCGTATTCATCCGCCTGCGCGGAGCATGGGGGCGTTCTGCCTTTCCGTTCGTGCTGGCGGGCGCAATGCCGCCGCTCTTTCTGCTCGCCCACTCTGTTCTCGACTATCCCCTGCGCACTTCGTCGCTTGCTGCACTGTTCGCGCTCTCGCTTGCAGTCGTGGTCTCTGTCAGGCCAGAGCGACCGCCTCGCACGAGGCGCGCGTGGTAGTCGCTCCGGCAGTTAACGCTGGTGCGCCGCAACAGGTCGTTGTAAGCGATCCTCCTGAACCGTCTGCAAGAGACATTTTGTTCCCCGGGAGTCACAAGTTGCGCAGTTTAATGTTGGCAAGTGCTTGCGCTGTCCTAGTGACGGGCTGCGCGGCGCCTCGTGCCAATCTTCCGGCTGGCCAGAGCGCCTATGAGGTCATTCCTGCCCGCGCGCCGAATTCGCCGCGGCCGGAGTATGAGATCAGCGTTCAGGACAAGCTTACGATCACGGTCTATCAAGAGCCGGAGCTTTCGGTCACAGAGGCTCCGGTCGAGGTCGGTGGCGGCATCGTGATGCCGCTCGTCGGCCGCGTACAGGCTGCAGGGCTGACGTCGGTCGAATTCGCCAACGCGCTTCAGCAGAAGCTCGGCAATTACCTGGTCGATCCGCGCGTGTCGGTCATCATCGTGTCGTCGCGCTCGCAGCGCGTGACGGTGGACGGGGCCGTCAACCAGGCGGGCGTCTACGAGATGGAGGGTGAGACCACACTCCTCGAGACGGTCGCCATGGCCCGCGGCGCGAGCCGAACCGCGGCGATCGAGCGGGTGGCGATCTTTCGCAACATCGACGGACAGCGCCATGGCGCCCTGTTCGATCTCGCGGCCATCCGGGCGGGCCAGGCACCCGATCCTGCCATCGAGGGCGGCGACTATGTCATCGTCGGCAATTCCGCGATTCGGGCTGCGTGGCAGGACTTCCTGACAACGGCGCCGGTGTTCGCTGTATTCGTCCCGCTCGCGCTGTAATAGCGCCACGTTTCCTCATTGATGCCGTCCACCAGAGTCATAGTTGATGAACAACATGGGTAATCTCGGTCCTGCTCGCCATCCCGAAACGGAAGACCATGATGCGTTTCCGAGGGATGATACCGTGCGGATCGATTTGCGTGCCCTCTGGGCGGCCGTTTATCGCCACCGTTTTTTCGTCGCGGCGATCGTCGCGGTTGCCGTCGCGCTCGGCGTGACCGCGACCTTCCTGGCGACGCCGATCTTCAGTTCGACCGCGACGATCCAGATCGATCTTCAAGCCGCGAAGATTCTCGGCGAAAACAGCGAAATCGAGCAGGCAGGGTCTGCGCAAGGCAATGATCGTTTCCTCCAGACCCAGATCGACGTGCTGGAGAGCCGGTCGCTTGCGCAGCGGGTGGCGGAGAATCTCGGATTTCTTCAGAACCCGGTGCCGTTCCTCGAGCAGATGAACATGGTTCCGGCGGAAGGGCCGCAGGGGCCGTACGACATGGGGCAGGCGCGGCAGGAACAGGTGATCGATGCGCTGCAGGACAATCTGCGGACCGATCTGCCCGTCGAATCCAGTGTCGCCGAGGTCACGTTCCTCAGCCCCGATCGCCAGCTTTCCGCGCGCGTGGCAAATGCTTTTGCCGACAACTTCATCATCAGTAATCTGCAGCGCAAGTTCAACACTTCCGCATATGCGCGGCAGTTCCTGGAGGAGCAGCTTGCCGAGACACGGCAGAAGCTGGAAGAATCCGAGCGTGCGTTGATCGACTATGCCCGTTCGACCGGGCTCCTCGATACGAGCGCCGGCGGACAGGACGCACAAGGCTCGCGCTCGCTCACCGTGTCCAGTCTCGTTCAGATCAACCAGGCCTATTCGCAGGCGATTTCGGAGCGGCTCGCAGCCGAGCAGCGCTGGCGCCAGGCCTCGTCGACGCCGCTGATGAGCCTGCCTGAGGTGCTGGCGAGCCCCGCGATCCAGACGCTGGTTCAGGAGCGGGCGCGACTGCAGGCGGAGTATGAGAACAACGCCGAACGGTACCGTGCCGATTTCCCGGTAATGGTGCAGCTGCGCGCACAGATCGATGCACTGAACGAACAGATCAACCGGCTCGCGAGCAGCATCCGGGACGGCATCCGTCAGCGTTACCAGGTAGCGGCGAGCCAGGAGAGTGCGCTTCAGAACGAACTCGACAGCCTGAAATCGACCGCTCTGGGCGAGCAGGATCGCTCGGTTCGCTACAACATCCTGCGTCGCGAAGTGGATACGAACCGCGCCCAGTACGACAGCTTCCTGCAGCGGTATAAGGAAGTGAGCGCAGCGGCGGGCCTGGCGGCGAACAATGTGTCGATCGTAGATCGTGCCCAGCCGTCGATCGCGCCTGTTTCGCCGCGTCCGATGGTGAACCTTGCCGCATCGATCGTGCTCGGGTTGCTCTGCGGTGTCGGCTTCGTCGCCCTGCGCGAGCATTTCGATGACGCGATCCGCTCGGGCGACGATGTCGAGCGCAAGCTCGGCATGCCTCTCGCCGGTCTCGTGCCGAACCTGCGGAGCGGCCAGGATCCGCAGGAGGAGCTCGGCGACAAGAAGTCCGAACTCTCCGAAGCCTATGCGGCGCTGCGTAGTACGCTGTTGCTCGCCACGCCTTCTGGGCCGCCGCGTTCGCTCCTCTTCACCAGTGCGGGGCCCGCCGAGGGCAAGTCGACGAGCTCCTATGCGATCGCGCGGAGCTTCGCACAGATCGGCCACAGCGTCGTACTGATCGACGCAGACATGCGCCGGCCTTCCCAGCACAAGAAGTTCAACGTTTCGAACAAGAAGGGTCTCGTGAACCTTCTTACGAGCCAGAGCACGATCGACCAGGTCGTCGTCAGGTCGGAAGTGCCGAACCTGTCCTTCATTCCCGCCGGTCCGATACCGGTCAATCCTGCGGAGCTGATCTCCGGGCCGTTGATCGACGATCTCATCGCCAAGCTGAAGGCGGAATTCGAGATCGTCATCGTCGATGCCCCCCCGGTTCTGGGGCTGGCGGATGCGCCCGCCCTGGCGTCCAAGATCGACAGCACGATTTTCGTGGTGGAGGCAAACAAGGTTGCGGGCCGCCGGGCGAAGGACGCCCTCCAGCGGATCCTCCAGGCGCGCGGGCGCGTCCTTGGCGTCCTGCT
>Ga0114898_1001820_pt1 | contig 11874 bp, 4 predicted proteins | sample Malvired_Geostar_FD_83496 | JGI IMG/M metagenome (GOLD analysis project Ga0114898, IMG submission 83496) | Marine viral communities from the Global Malaspina Expedition - Malaspina viral metaG DeepMed_Geostar | ecosystem: Environmental > Aquatic > Marine > Oceanic | place: Mediterranean Sea... | reverse complement strand
GGATTATTGGACTCCATACTGGCACGTTAAAATGTTAGCCAACCCAGCCCCAACATATGGTAGTCCGAACTCTGTCGCAGCTACACCGATTTACATGGAACGCAATACCTGGGGGTTCGTTCCTTTTGTTCATGCGTTCTCAGGATTATCAGGTATGGACATTGCTGATGAAGGTGGTGACCCATACAACTATGCTCAGGGAATACTGACTCCAAACAAAGAAACAATCAGAAAAAGAACTCAGGAAATTTCTGCGTTCCATCAAATGTTATTACGATCTGCATTTGCACCAATGGGTACATCGAGAGATCCGATGACTTTGGCTCAGGCAATTCAGAATGAGGGAATACTTGAGGGAGATATGCAGGATTTCTGGGTTATGAATACTCCTGACATACCAGGATGGATGCAAAACATCAGAGCAGGAACTGATTCAACATTAGAACTTGGAACTTATTCATCTGCACTCGCAGGTCAGAGACAAGCAGGTGTCACAACTGTAGGACAACAGGCAATTTTAAATACTGCAGGTATGAGAATTTTCGCAGGTGTTGCCATGCAGAGGGAACATCTCGCATCTATTGTCGGAAGTAGAATTTTGCAATTAGTCGATAACGTATCTGAACTTGCTTCAGGTATTGGCGCACATGGAAAGATGCTACGAAAATCACAGATTAATGGTGTGTATGGAGTACAAGTCGCATTCCCACATGGTGAACCTGTGATGGAATTGCAACAGAGACAGATGGCTTTGAGTGAATATGGAGCAGGACTAATTGATCCTATGACTTATTACGAAGCTGCAGGTTATGAAAACGGAACAGAAATTAAAAACAGACTTCTTCAGGAATCTATTCGACAACTTCCTTCAGTCAGAGAAAAAATTGAAAGAACTGTTGCTGAGGAGATGGGATTGGTTGATGAAGAAAACCAGGAACAAGCAGGACAGGAAATTCAGCAGAGGCAGATGGCCCAACAGCCTGACATTATGGGAGGGCAAACTGCACCTGATTTGAACACACCTTTGACTCCTGACACATTTACACCAAACAGGATAAACCTTGCCCAGTAAAAATCCATACACAGATGCAATCTTTAGTGTTGTGAGTGAATACAAAGCTCTTCTTAAAGACGCTCCGAAAATGCGTGTACCTGACATTATGTCAGAAAGAAGTGACGGAAAAACTATGAATCCTTTGGCGAGATGGCTTGAAGATTACGGAATGACTCAAAAAGATTTCAGGGGTATGTTCGATGGATGAAGAAATTTTATCATATGAAAACATAGTCGAAATAATAGACATTTTAAGAGATAACGATGTTGTCAAAAATGAAGCTGCTGCGATTATACAAGCTGCAATAAAAGGCGAAGGAGGGGTAGATTTCACAAAAAAATTACCTGAATTTACAGTAGCTGACGCTAAACAATTTGTTAAAGATATAGCAAAAGACCTAGGCTTAGCAGCAACAGAGGAAAATCTTAAAGGTATCAGACAAAATTTGTTTCCAAGTTTTCAATACAACGGTGATGATACATGGGATGGTAAAACAATTACCTCTGTTAGTTATATACAAGATTTAGAAAACATTGATGTTCTTTTCCCAGATAGTGATATTGCTAAATACTTTCTTTATAAAGAAGAAGAAATTGCTGACAATCCAACATATATAAAAAATGCTCACTTTCTAGGTTTAACACTACAGGAAGCAAAGAAAGATCAATATGGATTTATTACAGAAGAGATGGCTAGGTATATTTTTGACAATTCTCTTCCTGGAGATCCTTTTAGAGAGTTCGGTGATTTTGGTGAGCAGCAGCTTATTAGTGTTGATGATGAAAAAGTTTTAAATTGGTTACAGGCTTGGGACGATAAGCTTCCTGCTTTAAAAGAATATTTAAGAAGTGGGAGGTTGCTAGATGAAAGAGGCGAATACACCTTAGAAGTACCAAATTTCAAATCTGGAGATTACGAGCTGAGTATGACTGCCTTGTTTGATTACGAGATAGCGAACCCATCAAGAATACTGACAGGCGATTCACTAATCAGCCAATACGATGACACCTTTACTGACAGAAGAAGAAGACAACTACAAGACCTCCGTAATAAATGGGGTGTATGGAATCCAAATGATTCCATAGGCAACAACGTCAAAAAAATTATGAAAGGGCTTGATTATGACCCTAACGATAAAGCAGCAAATCAGGATAGTGATTTGCGATGGTCTATGGGGTATGTTCAAAGAGAAGAAGTTATAGAACCACTTACAGATTACCTTGCGTTTTTGGAATTTGAAGAAGGGTCTGAAGAATATTTAAGCTCTGCTGTCGAAAAAATGTTAGAGCTTATAGGAGAAGATGGGGAAATAGCCAGGGCTAAAGTTGGTCAAACATATGAAAAAATTGCAGCAACTCCATGGAACACAGATACTCGTTCAGGTCGAGACAATGCTCTTGCCTTACTTTTAGATCAACTAGGTTATAGACGCGATGAAATAGATCCTGAAGATTTTGATCGTTTCAGTAATGAATTAGATGGTGTCGATTCATTTGGTGATGCAATTGAGGATGATGTTTTAGCAACAGGTATTCAATCTTCATACGAAAAATATACCCAACAAACAGCAGGAGATCAAAGAAGGTCTTTTAATACTCCAGGCAATTTAGCAAATTTGGTAAAAGAACAGTTGAGAACTGAAGGTTTTCTTGGCCTTAACTCCACTGAAGGTTTTGAAAATCTAATAAATTCAAAAGCTATTCCTGAAATTGTCAGAAGAATTGCAAATGCAGGTGGAGCTGATAATGAAGAAGATTTGAGAAGACTAGTTGCTGACCTGACTAGCCGTGAAAACATGGGTACAGATCAGGGATTACCTGCTTATCTTCTGGATGAAAATATGTATTTAGCACAGGTAGGACCAACTGGTTTGCCTACAACTGACCCCAACCTTACAGGTGAACCACCATCAATCGGAAACCTCCGAGAACTTTTGGGAACTCGTGTTCAACAAAAAGCACCGACTTTTTCTAAAGAAGAAGTCGATCCGATTTTACAGGAGCTAGCAGTTGAAAGACCTGAGTTTTATGCGTTTGTAACAGACCAAATGGGAACATCGCAATTTGCAGAGGCTTGGAGACAGGCATCTGTTCCACAGGTTGATGAAGCTGGAATTAGTGGAAGGTTAGGTGGGGAAACTGAAGATAGCGAATTTATGCGCCGAAGACAACAATCTTTATTAGATGCCGCTCGAGCAAGATACGACAAAGAATATACAGATTTAGTAAACAAAGGTGAAGATACGCCTGAAACGCTAGCAGCTCTTCAAGCAACACTTGATGCTGCAGAAAAACGATACGAAATGGAAACTAGTATCGATCTTAGAACTGGTGAAGGCAAAGTCGTTGACGATGCGTTTATGAGTGGTGGTTTTGCTAAACAAATGATTGTAGATGAATTTACTACACCAGGACTTACGTCCCAAGAATTTTTGAAAGGTAGATTAGCTGGTTTTGAAACAAGATTTGAAGCAAGTCCTTTCTTTAAACTCGAACAAGATCGAGTACAACAAGAAGAAGAAAGAAAAAGAAGAACTAGGTTAACTGCAACAGGGCCTGCTAGAACAATTGTAAGAAGGGGTAGAAGATAATGGTAGATCCGTTAAGACCTTACCAACACGTTGTTCCTGAAGAAGGAACATTTAATCGTGGCGATGGTGTACCTGGCTTTCAAATGGGGCAATTTGATGTGTTTGGAAATCCTAAACCTGACAGTTTTAATTTTATTGGTAAAGACCCAACTATAGATCAATTAAGAGAACTCGATGCGCAAAACAAATTGTTCGATTCTTCAGGTAGGCACACTGTACCTATGACGGATACTTTGCGTGAATACATGAGAGAGCGTACTGGGGGTAGACCTATAGGTTCATCTGTTGAATCAGCTAAGGCATCTCCATTAGGTATTTTTTATAGTGGGCTTGATACAGCATTCAGGACTGCTTTTACTGAATTAAATAAATTTCAAGAGTTTACCCTGACAGGTGATCAGATCGAAAGTCAGGTCACAGCAGGCTTTGATCCGATTATGGGTGGTGTTCCAAATATTGGTGGTTTCTTTCATGACAATATGCTGTCTACCGAAAAACCGACAAATGACACTGTTGAATATTATGCCGATAAAGAAGGATTGTTTAGAACTAAAGAATTTGAACTAAGTCCTGCACAAAAAGAATTAAAGTACAAAATGGACATTGCCTACAAAGAAAATCAGTTAGGCCGTGATTTAGGTTTTTGGGAAAAACAAAGGTTGTACCAGGATGAACACTCTTCAGTTCCTGAGTATATGATCGATGCACTTGTATTAAGTGCAGAGATTTTAGTGCCTGCAACTGCGACTGAAAAAGTAATTGGTTTAGGTTTGGCAAAGGGTGTAGGCAAACTTGTAAACAACCCAGCCACTAGAAAAGGTGTTTCTTATTTACCTAACTGGGGTGAAATAGTGGACAACTACACTATAAAAGCCTTAGAAGAAGTGAAAATTAAAAACCCTAAACCTGAAGATATGACTGATGAAGATTTATGGAAAACGTCAGTAGGTTATGAGGTTGGGGCGCAAACCTTTGACGAACAAATAGATTTTGTCGTTAGAGGTGGAGTAGATTCTAAAAACCCACATTTGCCATCATTAGAAAAACAAGTTGGGAAACCTGTTTCTGAGTGGAGTCCAACTGATTACAAAAAACTTGAAGATGATTTAAGAATTGCAAAAGAAAAAGCAACAAAGTTTTATGATGAAATAATTGACGAAGCTCTAAAAAGAGACAACATATCAGAAGTTGCAATACTAAACGCTAAAACAGGAACTCCATTTAATGCATTAATGTTCAGAGGTTATGGAGAAAAAACACCTCAACAAATAGCAGACACATCGATTGTAGAATCAGGAAAGATTTTCGGTACAGATGCAACGCTTACATATTCACATAAAAGTAATGTAACCAGGTCACACCCTGAGCTTTCAGTAGAATCAATTCATATGAACAACCCATATGTTATTGAAACAGATGATGATTTCCTTAATCTTTTTAGCACTGCTGGAGTTCCTAAAAACTATATTGAGTGGGGGATGCCAGAAGAAATCGAAAGATTTAGACAAGCTATTCTTGATCTCGGTTACGATGGTGTCATTGTTAAGCATCCACAGAATCTTCAAGATGGCAGAAGATTGTTCCAGTACTTCCAAGGTGACACAGTAGTGTCCTATAAACAATCTGTAGTAAACACCGAAAAAACTGCATCTTTGTTACAAATGATTCCTGAAAAATCTTCATTAGAAGATGGAATACGATTATCAAGATTGGCACAAAAATTTGGTACAGAAACATCAAGCGAAAAAGAAAATTTTGTCCGTCTGATCCGAGAATTAATTGATGAAGGCATGATTACACAAAATTCAGATGGAACAGTTGTGAAATCAGCTAGGGGGAAAGTATTAGGTGAATCAGTAGATGTAGGCCCTAGGTCTGAAATAGACGCTGCTTTTGTCAAAGGGGCTGAAAGATTAGGGGTAGATATAAAAGTAAATACAAAATCTAGATTTAATAGAGGTCCTGGTGGTTCAAAAGAAACAGCTACTCCTAAAGGCACTGTAAATTACCTGGAAAATCCTACAAGACTAATTGTAGATGGCAAATTAGATAAAACTATAGAAGAAGCAGAACAAAGAATTTTAAAAATTATTAATAATCGTCCTGGTTCATTATCAACCGTTGAGCAAGAAAATGTAGCACGAATTTCAACGCAACTTTCTAACAGGTTAGGAGGAGATGATGTAACTACTGATTTACTAGAACTTAAAGATGAGTTTGCAGAGGGTGCTTACTTTCATCCTAAAGGTTTAGGTCCACAACAAAGTCGTGATGGGGTAGATAGAGAATTACTTGAATCTATGATTGATGTTGGTGACATAGACGCTATGACACCACAAGAACTTTCTGAAGTACTTCTTGAATTTGCTGCTGAAATGAGACGATTGAATAACGTAAGACAAAACAAAATTTCCACTGCAATTCAAAAACTTTATGAGAATGAAGAAAATTTAATTAAAGCAGGTATGGGTGATGATGTAGCTGAACAAATTGACGGCAACCCTGCAGGTATAGATTCTGCTATTGCAAAAGAAGCAGCAGATCACCCTGTTAATCAGGTAATCCCTACTAAAACAACTCTTATTATGGATAGCCCCAGGCAAATGCCTAGTAACGATGACATAAAGCCACCACCTCAATACTCAGATATGTTTGATGAAATGTGGGGTAATGCTCCCAGAGAGACTATGTATGCTTTGTTTCAAAGACGATGGGTAGTTTTGATGGAAAATATTAATGACCAATTTTATGGATTTAGGGTATTACAGCGACAAGTTGAAAGAATGAAAGCTAAAAATGCAAAATCTAAACAGGACATTAAAACAGGTCAAAGAGAAGTAAATGAACTCCAAAAGAGATTAACCAGTCCAACAATTAGAGCATCACAACCAAAAACTTTAGCACTTAGAAAAAAACTTGATATAGCAGAAAAAAAACTTAATGATGCTATAGAACAAGTATCTAATACTAAATTAGCAGAAAATGATTTAGATTTTGTCACTAAAATTACTAATGCTCCTGGTGCTATTGGTATTGGTGCGACAAGAGCGCAAATGGTATTTAACGAATTACAGTCAATCGGTCACATCATGCCTGATGATCTGAACAAACTCTTGTTAATTGCTCGTAACAGAGAATTACACAAATTAGGTATGCCATTGCCTGGTGGAAGAAAAATTGAGGAAGTTGAAGACTCATTTAACAAATTGATGGCTAGGCTAACTCCTCAACAAAAAGAGGAACTAGTCGCAGGTGCTGAAGTTATTCTGAAATTCTACAGGGATGAAAGAGACAGATTGTTACATTCTGGAATTATCAGCAAGGAATTGTATGACGATCTTGCAACTAATCATCCTTACTACAATCCTGTGAAGTACATTGAATCAGCAGCAGATGCTGCATACAGAGGACCTGGTTATCCAGGTTTCAGAAACTCTAATAACAGAATAATCGAATTGACAGAAAGAACCCTTAATGAACCTTATGAAAGGCCTTTAAATCTTATCGGTCAGGTCGCAATACAAAATGAAGCAACTAGAGTTAGAAATGATTTGGCAAAAACCATGATCAAACTTGGGGAATCTTTTGGTCGAGAGGGCAAAACAAACATTGTTAAAAAAATAGACGTTGATGATGCTACTGGAAAGCATACCCTAGAGTATTTTGAAAATGGGGAACACCTTGTTTATGAAGTTCCTGCCTGGATGAAACGAGAGGCTGATTACCTCGTAAAAGCAAGTGGTAATAATACTGTTGCTAAATATTTTGGGTACATGAACGGAATTAGCCGAGCTGCGTTTACATCATTAAGTCCTGTATTTATTCCTGTAAACGCAATGGCAGACGTTGCAACAGCACTTTACACTCAAAGGTTACTTCCCCATAGAACTGTGGCTGCTTTGTATCGAATGGCAAAACAGGGGAAAAATAATCACGTTGCAATTACTCACAGACTTTCAGGTGGTTATCAGCAAAGATTCTATGGCAATCAGGGCAAATCATTAGCTGAGGGTGCAGGTATATCCACAGGTGGTGGTAAATCACAGGAACAGATAGCTAAAGAATTAGAAAATAAAATGTCAGGGAAATGGGTATATGAAGGTAAGCCTATTGGGCAAAAATCTGTTCTTGGAATTATTCGAGAGAATCAACCATTGGCTCTTTTATCCAGAGCTGGTGAAGCTGTTGAGCAAGCTCCAAGACAGGCATTCTTTAAAAGAGAAGTAGACAATCTTTTGGGTAAAGGTTGGGAAAGTAAATTTACACCTGAAGAAGTAGCACAAATGCCTGCTGTTAGAAAGATTGCTGCTGATTCAGTAGAACTTACACTAAACTTTGCCAGGGGTGGTTATTTAATTAAAGAATTAAATCCCTTTGTGTTATTCCTGAACGCAACTTTAGAAGGTATGAAGTTACCTTACAGGGCTGTAAGGCAAAGCCGAAAAGCACAACACAATTTAGCAACAATGATAGCTGGTCAAGCTGCTCTAACTATCTACAACATGGGTTTCCCTGAATACTTTGATATCCCACAAAGAGACAGGTGGGGATCGTTAAATATTATGTTGCCACCTAAAGAACAAAATCCTGACGGAACATGGAAGCCAAATCGCATAGAGTTATTACCATATCGTGACTTAGCTTTATCTTTGGGTGGAATGACATATTTTCTAGAACAATTTGCATCAGATAGTCCAACTGATTTCAAGCACTTTGCTTTGGCTACTTTAGGTAACTCGACACCGTTTGCACAAATACCAACTCCACCAATACTGACCGAAATAGGACAACAATTTTTTAACCACAATATGTATTTTGGATCTCCGATAGTTCCCCCTGATGTAATCGACCAAGAACCCAAAAAACAAATTATGCCTTATACAAACAGGACATTTGAGGAAATCGGTGAAGCTATAGGGCAGTCACCAGTCAGGTTAGAAAGTGCCTTCATGTCAACGCTTGGAAGCACTGGTAGTGTTATTACATCAATAACTGACTACATAATAAATTTAATTGACCCACGCAAAGTATCTCCTGAGCTGGCTAATTTAATAACTGAATACGAAAGTTTCACAGATACTACTGCAAGAAGAAAATGGGTACATACGTTAAACAGTCAACAACGAGAAGATTTGTTTTTTGAACTTGCAAGGCCTGACGATGAGTTACCTCTTATTGGTCCAATTGTTGACAGGTTTAATCCTGGCACTTCAGGTGGCATGGCAGAAAGAGCAGAACAAGAAGCTGAACAAGCAACTGGAATTAGTGTAGAGCAAACACAAAGTGTGTATGCAAGAACTAGAATGATTGCTGACGATCACTTAGATAGCCAACAGGATTTAGACAGAAGATTGTTAGAGAATGAAATTAATGGAAGACAATGGAGACAAGGTAAAGCAGATATTGGTATTTCTTATCAAAGTGCAATTAATCAGGCATCTAAAGGTTTCCCTAAGTCTGCTCAATCTGCTTCTTTAGAAGATAGACAAGAGTTTTACAACATAATTAAAAGTCTAAGCAGAGGCGCAGATAACGAAACTGAAAAAGCGCAGGTAATAATATCAGGTTGGTATGCAATTACATTACCCGATAGTCCGTTAACTGAGATTGGTGAGGGTGTCGGAAGAACATTTGTCCCTAGTCCTGAAGAATGGCAAATATTGCGTCAGGCACAAAAAGAATACAGAGAATCCCTTGATGAAGAAGAGTTGGAGATTTTAGATAATCAAATAGAATCAGGTTATACCCCACTTGAGGCAGCTTACTATCAGGACAGTAAACTAATAAACGAATATTACGATTATGCTTCAACATTACTGCAACCTGGCAGTAAGTTATATCCGATATTAGAAGATGCTGCTAAGGAAGGGAATACAACTGTAGATCAAATTATCAGTGACTATAATTCATACAATAAAACAAAAGGGCATGATTTAAGATCAGCTAAAAAAACATATCCTGTAGGAAAGGAAGTACACGATGGAGTAGCCTTTTTTCTAAAAGAATATCGTAAAGACAACTACGATCTTGATAAAGCCTTGTATAAATGGACCGTGATAGATACTCCTGCCAATGTGCAATTAGCAGAAGAGTACGTTAGTTTATTCAATCGATTTAATGGCAATATTCCTAATAGGTTATACATAGATCCTCAATTGATGAAGGAACTTATCCCAGGCTTAGGGTCTGCGATAGGGGGTGTTGTAAATGGTTACAACTGATAAAGGAATAAGATGCCCCAACTGCAATAAGAAATTTGCAGATAAATTGATAGGTGAACTGTGGACTCGATGCATTAGATGCAAGCTGGAAATCCACATTCGCTTTGACAGAAATGGATATATCGTCTTAGACTAAGGGCAAACAGAAAACTAAATATACAATTTTAAGTGCACAAGCTGCCATGAGTTAATTCTCAGGTGGCTTTTTTTTTGTTTTAAAAAAGGGGTAGTAAATGACATTACAAGACTCGACAGCAGGATTTGATAACACAGGCGAACTTGTTTCACAGAATGAGACAGCAGCCCCCTCGGCAGAGGAGACTCCAGTTTCATCAGAAGGACAACAACCCAGTATCGAATCACTACAAGAGCAAATGAATGAGATGCGGCAACAACTCGAAAAGGGTGATAAGGACTACTCCGCTCTTAATGGCCGATACAAAAAGGCTATGGAAGAGAAATCATCTACGGATGAGATCGCCGACTCGATTGCAGCTCTGACAGGGACAGTCAATGCTCTAATAAAGCATCAGGCTACCAAGGATGAGCAAGTGTTAGTTGAGGAACTTGAAAAAGTTCAAAATGATACAGCTAGCAGAAGTACGAGCAGATCATTCCAAAACGCATCTGACGAAATGGTTCGAGAGATAACTGGAACTATTGATGAGCTGGGACTCAACCTTGAACAATCCGAAGAACTCGGTGACTTCAGGGCTTTGTGGACACCATCGTATCAAAACAAAGATATCTCAGGACTATATGCGGCATACGCTGAATTTTTAAAAACCGCTAGGCGGATTGAAAGAAGTAAGCGTGAAACTGAAGTTGAGGAAACTAAAAGGACAGCAGAGGAAAATAGGCTAAAACAAAACGAGGAACTTGGTATAAACGACCTGGATTCAGGTGTGGGTATGCCAGTATCTCCAAACGGCCAATCTTTACTTACTAAAATTGGAAACTCTGATGCTTCAGCTACTAGAGATGAAATAAGAAAAGCTGCGGAAGAAATGCGAAAGCTAGGAATCCGCATATAAATTTAGGAGAAAAACATGGCAACTGCAGGAAACACTTTGACAGATTCTCTTGCCGACAGTATTCCCACGCTCATAGCTTCAGCTAGAATCGTGAGAGAGTTCGCAGGAGTAATGGCTAACCTTGTTGACAGACAAAGGTTAGATGCAAACACTGGAACGACTTGGAATGAAGTCAGCATGGCTAAACTTACAGCTCAAGCTGTAGGTGAAAGCACTGAACTAGACAACCCACAACAAATGGATGACACATTATTTAGTATTACTCCAACTGTTATAGGTGTACACACTGTCATTACTGACAGGGTTGCACTACGAATTAGTGCGAATGCGTATGCACAGACAGGTTCATTAAGCCAAAATGCCATTGAAAGAAAGAAGGATCAAGATGGCTTAGCTGCTATAGATGCTGCATCAACAACAATGGGTGGAGCTGGACAAGGTTTGGACACTTCAGATATTTCATCTGCAGCGTACATCATTACATCAAACACAAATGAGCCTGCCCCAGCCGATATGCCTATTAACGCAGTCTTCCATGGCTTTCAGTTAGCAGACATTGATAACCAATTAACAACAGCAGGTATTTCTGTTGTTGATTCTGCAACGATTACTGAAACTCAGGCTGGATCACCTCTTACTGTTGGTATTGCGGCTGACGCATTCCAGAACAGATACAGAGGAACAATCGCTGGTGCAAAACTTTATGAGGATGGAAACATTACTATCAATAGTTCTAGTAATGCTAAAGGTGGGGTTTTCTCACAAGCAGGATTAGTTCTTGTAGAGGGTCGATCCCCATACGTTGAAACAAAGCGATTACCAGAGTTAGGTGGTGGTGCTACAGGAATGTACATCTATGAGGAGTATGCCTGGGGAGAGAGAAGTTCTGGAAATTGGGTCGTAGAAGTGCAATCAGACGCATCTACACCAGCAGGATAAATTAAACTAATTAACTTTTTTATTTGAGGAGAGTT
>Ga0114898_1001812_pt1 | contig 11916 bp, 26 predicted proteins | sample Malvired_Geostar_FD_83496 | JGI IMG/M metagenome (GOLD analysis project Ga0114898, IMG submission 83496) | Marine viral communities from the Global Malaspina Expedition - Malaspina viral metaG DeepMed_Geostar | ecosystem: Environmental > Aquatic > Marine > Oceanic | place: Mediterranean Sea... | reverse complement strand
GACTTGGAAGTGTGGAGACACGTTGAAAAAGCCATGGAAAAGAATCGCCGTCGCAAACGGTGATTTTTTTTGTCTCGTGCAGCCCGGCTTTGGCCGGGATTTTTTTTTGCCCCCCGGACAGATCTTTTCCTTAGCCTGGTTGGTCCTTCAGGCGGCAGCTTCGAGCTGCATCTCATCCAATTTTCTAAATTGATAGGTAAAAGGCTTGACAGGTGTATTTCATTCTGGTATACTTTAGTTAGTAAGAAAAAGGACGAAGTGAAATGAAAGAGCAATCGTACAAAGGCGAAATGGTTGACAATCGAAATAACCGAGATGAACTAGCTATCGCATGGGAGAACTTCTGCCTGCAAGTCATTATTACAGCCTTGGAAGATGACCCAACCTACATCAACACATCGGACTGTCAAATCTGGCTAGACCGTGCTGGTGTGGAAAATCACGACACCGTCAAAGATGCTCTGGTCGCTACTCAAGGTAAAATCAAAGACAAGCGGTACATCAACGAACGGATGGAGGACTAAAAAATGGTTACGTCAACGGTTTACTTGGGCAATGTTTCTGGCATAGGTCGGCTCTCAGGAGTTGATGAACATGGAAATTCTTGGATTCAGTTTGAAGTTGATTATTTTGCCGAACAAGATGATGGTGAATGTGCCATCTGTGGTGAAATATTAACCTCTGGTTGGATGTGTCTCGACGGTGGCGAAGAAATCTGCGATGAACACGTCTACGAGCAGGAGTAAAATCCTGCTCTTTTTTTTTGCCCCGGACAGATCTTTTCCTTACGATCCCCGCAGCTGAGCTGCCGAGAAATTCGTTGAAAACTCGTTGTAATTGGGTATTGACTTAGGTAGTCCAATATGCTATACTTACAGTAGATTAAACGGAGGGAGAAAGAATATGGTAGCACCTGTACTGGACGGAACCAAGGCCGAGGAATTTGCCCTCAACGTAGTTGAATACCTAGAGCGTCAGGCTGTACTCAAAGAGGCCGAAGCCAAAGCCAACGAAACCAAAGATGCCATCAAGGCATACATGGAATCCGAAGGCTTGACCGAAGCCGAAGTTGGCACACACGTCGTCAAACTCTTGGAAATCACACGGGAAACCGTCAACACCAAGATTGCCAAGGTTGTCATTCCTCAGAAGTATCTAACCAAGGATGGGGTACTCACAACGACTACCTACAACCAATTACGGGTAGAATCAGCTAAGTAGCCCCAATTCCCGGTTTATGCTTCACGATGCCCAGCATGAAAGCTGGGCATTTTCTTTACCATCCCCAAATCCTAACTTCCCCACCACCTCCACCTCCTCCTGCTGGAGCAGATCTTTCCCTTGGTCCATCTCGTGCTGCCACGTCGTCGTCCTGCTCGGATTGACCAAGAATCCGATAATCCGCACCGGAGCCAATATAATAGAGATAGTAAAAAGAAAGGAGTAGGACTATGGAAAACAACAACAACTGGAAACTCGGCTCAGCCTTGGAAACTTACATGAACCTACTACAACAAATCGGGACTGATGGCGTAGAGGCCAAATTAAAGCGTATTCGTGAAGCAACATTTGAACGTATGCGAAATCACAAAAACACCGCATAGGATGCCTTATATGGCTCTGAGAAGCCCATACAGCGACATTACTAATAGTATGTAACCAACAAGGCATTTGATTCGTCTATATGGATGTAAGGTAAAATAAATATAAAGGAGAATCACCATGTCAAACTGGCCCTTTCAAACCGAAGGCAACTCAATCTCAGTCAACCAAGAAATGATTCATGAACTACTCAAACGGAAAAATATCAATATCTCCACTGAAGATGCTGACACTGTGCAAACTCTAGGTCTCAAGTTTGAGGAACAACGTTACGCCCATGGCCTAACTCGAACGGAAATTGGTCGTATGACTGGCCTAGCGTCTGGATTCCTATGTCTATTGGAAGCAGGAAAATTATTACCATCAGATATTACTGACGAAGTAATTGCCGTACTACCGTGTCTCAAAGGACTACTTGACTCCAAGTAGTTTGTATGTTATACTGTAAGTACGTTGGGAGACACCCAAACGCCTGAGGACTTCACTCTACACTCAACGTATACGGGTGACGAGTCCCACGGTTTTGAAGGCTGTCTCCCAACGGCCTAGGCTAAAAACTAGGATTTTGGAGAAATACATGGCTATATGTGAAATGTCAGGCTGTCATCAGGTAATGGAAAAGTCATGGGCGATACACATCTATGGTGGGGAACTGGGTCGATTCATTTATGCCTGTGAAGATTGCCATGAAGAATATGCAAACGCTCTGGCATACGGTCACCCTGATATGGCCCATGAATGGCTAATCAAGACTCAAGAAGAACTGGCTACCAACTAACTTCCAAAAACCGGGTTTTTTGCCTGCTCTCCAGCAGGCATTTTTTTTTGCAGCTTAAACAATCTTTTCCTTGATCGAGCTGGAGCTGCCTCTGGGTCGGCCCGGTGGATTTCTCCAATCTGTAGAAAAGACTTGACAAATGGTAGACTAATGTGCTATACTATCTATAGAGCAAAAAAAAGAGAGGTAGTCTATGTCATTAGTAACTTTACAGTTGTCCACTTGTTGTGATGCAAAATCACTAGGGGAAGTTGCCCATCAGGGTTCTGGTGAAGGTGGTTGGGGAATTTGTTCCCAATGTCACGATTGGTCGATGTTTGAGTCAGATACATTCGATGAGTTCGATGTACCTAAGTTTGCCACGCCAATCACCATTCCACCTACGGCGACTGATGCGGAACGGTTGCGTACCATTGGGCCACAATGTGACTTGCCAACTCCAATCGTGAATGACTTTCAACCTAAAATCATTTCGTGGATAACTCCACGAATCGGTGTCACATCTCGTGATGGTGTGCCACAAGCCTTGGAAGATGGACACTTTGTTATAAATACTGCCGAAGAGCAAATTAACAAAGCCCATATCAAAATTCCAGTCAAAGTTGGTTCTGGTCAAGTTCTACGCCAACTAAACCAAATTAAAGATATTATGGGTAATGTCTTAACCACTACTGACCAAAAAATTGTGGTTCACTGTGCGATGGGTATGGAACGCTCCGTCTTGGCTGTGGTATGGTTTATGGCTAATACATGGGGAATGACTCTTGAAAATGCTTTGGCAAAGGTTCAAGAAAAACGCCCTATTGCCCTTGACCGTCTATCATGGATTGCCAAGTAATTTGACTTCCATCGTTCACTCTGTTATAATTAAGTAAAGCGATAAGGAGATTATATGGATATAGAACACGGTTTCTTTGACCCCGAACACGTTGACCATCTGATGGGTGTAGATGAAATTGCTGACCCTATGCATCAGCTAGAGGAATTACAAGGGGTCATGCAACAACTATCTGGCAAGGCTGGTCGTCGTATGGAAAAGGTTAAGAACCATATGAATCAGTGTGGTGTCTGTCTTTCCAAAATGATGCAATCGGGACAACTCATTCCTATCGAGCATTATTGGAAAATGGGACAAATGATGGGACAGGGACGTTTGCCTAAACTTCATCGTCAGCTAAACTAATGGCTAAGTCTTGTACGGAGAAACGCAAATTCGAAACGTATGAAGAGGCTAAAGCCTTTGCTGATGGCTACGCTACTCGTGTTGCTCTGACATTTCATCCGATAGGCCCATATTGGTGTGAGCGACACGATTCCTGGCATATCGGTCATAATAAATATCAACAGAAATTCTATCCACCACACTCAATCTAGGGAGAGAATAATGAATGAAGAGTTCTTCCAAACGGCTATGGGCCGAGACTTTTATGAACGAACCATGCCGGCCTTAGTTCGACAATTGGCAGACCTAACTGATGCTGTCTTGCAATTGACTGGATTAGTACAACAGGGTTTGGATGCCGATAAAGACCGTATGGATAAAAAAGATAATGTAAAAGTAGACTGGTAACAAGTCCATGCAGCAAGCTGCATCTGACAAGTTGCTTCTGCCGGGGGCGATCGTAGTCCCCCGGTTTTTTTTTGTGTGATCGATCCATCTTTTCCTTTAGGTCCCCGTGCTGCTGCCAGGGGTTTCGCCTGCTCGGTATTTGACTTAGAGTTAATGCTATGTTATACTGCTATTAGTAAGTAATGGAGGAGAGAAAATGATGCCTTTAACTGAGAAAGAGTATGCCGATAAATTTGGTGTGGCCTGTCCTAACTGTGATAAGACCGAAGGCGTACAGGCATGGGATACCGAAATTGGAATGGGCTGTGCTTGGCAAAACTGTGGATGCACACTTTGTGGGGCAACTTGGGACGACCAATATACTCTGGATGGTTATGGTAACTTAGAAATTGGTTCTTGACTTAGGTGCTATACTGTGCTATACTTAAAGAGTCGAAAGTGCCACGGGCCGTTGCAACGGTTGGGAATAGTGGTTAAACGTTGGGTTAGAGAGACTATCTGGCTGGGCTGTACGGGCAATATTCCTAGGTGAGTGCCGTACCCGTTAGTTCCAGAAGCATTTGGCTTTCGATACTTAGAAAAAAATGGAGGGTTCATGGAGAATCACACTTTGGGAATGCGAGAACGGTACATCATAACTCAGGCTCTAGTAGTTGCTATCCAAGAGTTGAAAAAGGTTCCAGCACCTTTCACCGAAATCTCCAACATAGCTGACATGGAACATCTATTGGAAACAATCTTTGCCGAATTTGCTGGCGTAGTTGAACACATATCCCATGCCGAAAAGGTGGAACTTAATGGCTAATTTAACTGAAACTAACATGGAAGAAATTGCTCGTCTTGGTAAGTTCATTACCGCCGACCTGTCATGTGATATCAATGGTGAGGGAGTTCCTTGTCATACTGACCGTCTGGCGGCAGTTGAACACATGGTAGCGTACCTACGACTACACGATTACATCATAACTAATGAAGGAGAAGTGTAATGGGTTATTACATAAATGTAGTTGACCACGACGTTGTTATCCCAACTGACCGTATGGCTTCAGCTTTGCACGAGCTTAAAGCTATGGCTATTCATAAAAACAAGATGGGTGGTGGTGGATTCACTGGTGTTGGCAAACCAGTTGAACAATGGTTTTCCTGGGTTGATATGCAACAACTAGCTAACGCTGAAACACTGGTAGAAGCATTAGAGGCTTGGCGTTATAACTTCGTTAACTCTAATGATGGTGTTGTTTTTGAATACTTTGAGGGTGAGAAACTCGGAGACGATGCTTTCTTGTGGGAAACACTAGCACCATTCATTAACGATGGTGGATTCATCGAAGTACATGGCGAAGACCACTACTTTTGGCGTTGGAAATTCAATGATGGAAAATTCCAAGAAGTAGAGTTACGACTTACTGAAGTGTAATATTTCTCTCCTTCTAAATTGCGGGTTGCCGGTTCCCTCCCCGGCAGCCCGTATTTTTTTTGTGTAGCGATCCCATCTTTTCCTTTAGGTCCCGCTGCTGCTGGAGGTGCTGGAGGTGTCCCCGGTGGCGGCGGTGGTGGGGGCGAAGTACGAATCTAGTGCTGGTACATTGGGGGTTGACTTAGGTCTATCACTATGCTATACTTAACTAAGTAAATGAGGAGGGACTAGATGCCTGACATCACTGAGGAAAATCGAGAACTCTATGACTACATCGGTCAGCTTTATCGAGCCTTGTGTAACACCATGGATACTGTGGCTAACATACATGACAATGGGGAGAACTGCCCCTACTGTGGAGAGGACTACAACTTCGAGACAGACGAATTTGTTTACAACTGTGAGAATCTTGACTGTGATGGTAACGAAGCACAGAAGATACTCAACAAAGTAAACGAAGCCTGTCTAGGCAAAATTACAACCATCATCAAAGCTGTCAAATAAGAGAGGTTATGATTATGTCCATGTATATGCTTAATGATAAAGACCGGAAATTCTATGCCGACTATTATGGTTCTCTTGTTGGAGCGACCATAACTAAAGTTACCATATCGGATGATGATGATGAAGGTAACTCATGGCCTGTGTTCGATGTAACGTTGAAAGACGGTACTAAGTTAGAACTGGAACTATCCCAAGATGAAGAGGGTAATGGGCCGGGATTCATGTTTGGTTTGCCCACACCCAATTCAAAGGAGATATTGACTTAGGGCTACCAGTATGATATACTACTAGTAGATTAAACGAAGGAGAGGTATATGACCATCTTAGATACTGTCAATGAGGTTCAAGCGTTCTTGGAGTCTGAAACCACGGCCACCCTCATGCAGGACGAACCGTCCAAGTTCATGTCAGAACTCTCATCCTTGCTGGATGACATATCGACGGCGGCTGATGACATGGACTCGGCTATCCAGTCTGCTATCGATGCCTGTGCAGAGGTACTGTCACGGGCCGAAGATACCGTATCCGAAGCCGAGAACGCTATCTCGGAACTGGAGTACGTGCAGTAACGCACACGGTGGCACCGACCACAACGATTACATAATCCAACTTGGTGCGAGTTGGATATAACCCAAGCCCCGGAGATTCTAACTCCGGGGTTTTTTGCAGCTAAGTTCCTGAAGACGACATCTCATCTTTTCCTTTAGATCCCTCCAGCTGCCGGCGGGCGGAATCCCAGGTAATTGGGTATTGACTTAGGTCGTTGTATATGTTACACTATTAGTAGATTAAACGAAAGGTAGGAGAAGAAATATGTCCACACGAGCCTGCGTACATTTCATGCAAGGTGGAGAATCCGAAGCTAAGATTTACCGTCACTCTGATGGCTATCCTGAGGGATTGGGTCAGGACTTATTGGAGTTCTTACGGGAACTCAAAAACAATGTCCTTGACAATCGTTTTGACGATGCTGGCTATCTAGCCGCCAAGTGGGTAGTGCGTGATGCTACGATGAACCGTCGATACACTAACGGAGAACCCCACGACCTTAATTTCTTAGGTGTCGGAGTTGTCGCCGCAGACCCCGGTGACATCGAGTATCGTTACGAAGTTTTCTGTGGTGACTTTGATGATGATGGTCTGCCTAAGGTTATGGTGTATGACATCTATACTGGCGTGACATTAAATCTAGGTCAATGTCTTAATGATGGAGTATTGACTTCTGGTTAATACGATGTTATACTATTAGTAGATTAAAATAACTTGGAGGGTTTATATGCCTAATTGGTGTGAAAATCGTGTCACTATCTCTGGTGATGCTGAAGATATAGTTAAGTTCCGTGAGGTTATGGAAGGGCCAGACCATCATGGCGTGGATTCAATATTCTCATTCAATCAACTAATACCCATGCCTGTTGAATTGATAAATACTACGTCACCTCCAACCATCAAAGAGACTCAATCAGAGTGTGATTCCTATAATACTGATGATAATCACTGTGTTGCTGTAACTCAAAACACCGTTGATATTCTCCGAGAAAAACATGGAGCTTGTGACTGGTATTCATGGGCTAATAACGAATGGGGAACCAAGTGGCAACCCAATGAGATTGAGCTGGATGCTGCGACGGACTATCTGGTATACCGTTTCGATACTGCGTGGGGGCCACCTGAAGGTATTTGGGGCGCAATACTGAAGCAATTCCCTAAGTTGCGTGTTACATGGTTCTATGATGAACCGGGAATGGAATTCTGTGGATATTTAGGAGATAACTAAGATGGGACAATATTTTCTGGTAGTCAACACGGATAAAAAAGAATACCTCATGCCCCATAACTTTGGGTCAGGTCTAAAATTTATGGAGTTCACCGTAGATGGGTGTGGTGTAATGCACGGTTTAGCACACCTGTTGGCACAATCATCTGATGGTGTGGCGATAGATGCCCCTGAAATTACTGGACGTTGGATTGGCGATAATGTGGTCATAGTTGGTGACTATGATGAATCCAAACTATTTGACCTAGCACAGGATTGCTATGAAAACATCTCCAATAAAGTAATCTGTCACATGGCTGAAGATAGATACGTTCGTGATACCTTAGTGCTACGTCGTCGGTGGGATGGTACAAATAATACCCTTGTCCATGACCACGCACTTCGTCCTGATGTTGGTGTTTAATGGATATTAAAGAACTAGAAATAGAATGCGATTGTGACAATTGGACTATCTGTCAAAACCATCTAGACATGGCTAAGACTTTCAACATCGACCCTCTGCTATTAATACAAATAATCAACGAAATACAAGAAGGTGCATACTCATGCCTGAAATAACTAAAGAAAACATTGAGGAACTTGTTGAATGGATAGTTGATGCTATGGATGTATCAGCCCTAGAGTCATTCGTCAAAGAGAATCTAACTGACTACTATTGCTCGGATGACGGTTGGGATGACTTTCAAACTAATTATTCCCAAATGAAAGAAATTATGGGGGATGAATAATGTACATAATGCTAGAAGGTAATCTAACTGAAGGGTTCAAAGCCTATGGTCCATATGATGATTGGGGTGATGCATCTGATTTTCATTCCCATTGTGAAGGTTGGATTATGGAAATACACCCAGCCAAAGAATCTGATCACGATAAAACTGTGATTGTGGGCCAGCATGTGGACACGTAAAGCCTGCTGTATATGTCGTACAGATTTTGCTGTCCATCCCAATGCTAAAACAATATCTACTAGACAATTATGTGTACCATGTAGAAAAATAAACTGGACTACTAAACTATGGAACGACTCTATCACAGCTAAACAAAGACCAGAGATAAAAGCCGGGGATTAGCTCCCCGGTTATTTTTTTGTGCAGCTCTTCATCTTTTCCTTGATCCCTCCAGGGCGGAGCTAGGACCTTCGAGCTGCGTCGTCGTGTAACCGAGACAATTTATATTCGTCTTAATTGGTACTTGACTTACAGCTTACAGTATGTTATACTTAATACATAAAGTAAAGCGAGGGAAATGATGAAACTACATATTCAACCTAAAAACTACAAACTTGGAAATATCTGGAATATCTCACTTCCAGCAGTAGAAACATGTGGTGGGCTATCTGCTGCCTGTGCAGGGCCAGACGGAAAATGCTATGTACTTAAAATATACAAGCGTCGTCCCACAGTCCTAAAAGCTCATCAAAATACTTACGTCGGCATTCTAGAAGCTTTGGAAAATGGCGAAGAATTAGAGTTGCCTACCAAAGTCAAAGATGGTGACGTTTTCCGTTTGCATGTTGCAGGCGATTTCTTTGACTCGGCTTATGTTTATGCTTGGATGCGGCTTATGACTAATAACCCTAATATTCAATTCTTTGCTTATACCCGTTCATGGCGTATGCCTGAAATGGTGTCGTCACTTCATGCTTTGGCCGCATTACCTAACATGGAATTATTGCTGTCAGTTGACCGTGATACCGGATATCCTAATGCTGATGATTGGTATGGTTTCCGTACTGCGTTTATGATGGTTACTGATGATGATGCCAACCTAGTCCAACCTGATACTCATGTTGTATTCCGTGATAATCGTCATGTTATTCTTAAACAAGTTAATGGTAACTTAGTATGTCCAACTGAAAATGGTATAACTAAGACCACGTGTGAAAAATGCAAATGGTGCTTCAAAGCTAATCCTAATAAAACTGCCTTAAATCGAAAGGAATTGGTACATGGTTAATCAGACACGGATAAAATATAAAAACCAAGGTACATGCTCCTGGTGTCCCCGGCCACGTCACGCAACCACCGACCATACATATGTATTATGTTATGACCATCTAACTCAATCACGTGTGAATCAAGCTAAACGTATGGACCGGCCAAAGATTGGCTTATGTCGTCGGTGTCGTGATTCTACCGAACCCGGACGTACCCTTTGCGAATATCATCTAGAGTATGAACGGAAACGATTAATTAAAAATAATAACTATATTGACAATTCGCAATTTATAATATAAATTATATTTGAGCAGTTTGACATCGCTGCTCCCCACAACAAAAAAGACCGCTGGGTTTCCTCGGCCCAGCGGTCTTTTTTTATTTAATTTCGCAGCTCTTCATCTTTCCCTTGATCGAGCTGGGGACGGAGCTGGAGCTGCCGGGGCGAAGCTGGAGTTGCTCTTGACTTAGAGCTTATAATATGTTATACTTAGAGAGTAAGTAAGGAGGTATCTATGAAAGCAGCAGTCATCTCACTATTTGATTTAACCGGAGTTATGGTTCAACCTTGGGTTGAGGCCGGCTATCAATGTTTTATATTTGATATGCAACATCCCCAAGTAACAGTCACACAGCAATTACAGGAGGGAGCTAACCCAGTCAAAGTATCTGGTGACTACTCGGAATGGGGAGCAATCGGCTACACTATTTTCCACAATTTCAATGTAAAAATGCTATTCTCATTCCCACCCTGTACCGACTTAGCGGTATCAGGGGCATCTCACTTTGAGAAGAAACGTCAGGCTGACCCAAACTACCGCACTAAGGCAATGTCTATGGTATATCACGGCTATGATGTTGCTAAGTTTTATGGTGTCCCCTTTATGATTGAGAACCCCATATCTGTCATATCATCCTTATGGCGAAAGCCTGACTATATATTCCATCCTTATGAATATGGCGGTTATTTAGATGCTGATGATGTGTCGCCATTTGAATTAATCCCTGCTCAGGATAGATATACTAAGAAAACATGCTTATGGACAGGTAATGGCTTTATAATGCCGACCAAGAAACCAGTAGAACTACCAACTGACTATAAGTACTCACCCCAACACCTGAAACTAGGAGGGGCGGGACTAAAGACGAAGAATATACGGTCTGCTACACCACGTGGGTTTGCATGGGCAGTTAAGTTTGCTAATGACTCTGTCGGTGAACCCTCTTGGGCAACTGGTTTTCGTGGTAGATAGATAAGCCGGGATGGCGGAATGGTAGACGCAGAGGACTTAAAATCCTCCACCTAATAAGTGTGTGGGTTCGAATCCCTCTCCCGGCACCAATAATACTAATCCAGGGAATTAACCCTGGATTTTTTTTGTGGATCCACTCGGTTTCATCTTTCCCTTACTATGTTTGAGTTGCAGCCGGCGCCTGGACTACGGGTAGCTGCGGGTAGTTGCGGGGAGTGCGGGTATATCTGCCACCGGGAAAGTGTTAAGCTGTAACCGCACCCTTTCCCGATACCTCCATTGCACTCCCTACCATATATAGTAGCTATGAAATGAATAACGCTGTGTAGCTACTATATGTCCAGGGGGCCAGACAACACATAAAAAAGTGGCACAGAGACAAACGGTGTACACAAGATGGCAGACTATAAATTTTTTATGAAATCAGATAAAATAACAGATGATTGGGAACTCAGAGTGAATTTAAAAGGACAATCCTAACATAATATAACTGACTAGGTAATTGACTTAGGCTGTAGTTTCTGTTACAGTTATATATGTAGAGGACTGAAAATAGTGTGGATAGAAAAAATACACCTCTAAAGATACAATCAACCCTTATGGTTATGGTCATGTTTATGATGGTCATGGGGTTGATGCTTATGGTTATGATTGGTTGTAGTAATGGTAATGGTTCTAGTACTCCTATCCTTATGGTTCCTACTGAAACCCCGGCACCTACTGTTACTATTAGTCCGACTCATACACCCACACCTGTTCCTTTGTCTTATGATCAGGCTCAAGAACAGATTGTTGATGCTCTTATAAACTTCAATAAGATTCATAATGACTTTCTTATGTTTATGGCTTCAGCCGCTTACTTTCAAGAACATGGACTAATAGTTCCAGAAGCATCAGTGGAACTTGTACTACCCGCCCTAAATGTTTATGCAAATGCCCTCACCTCATGGAGACAAACTGAATTTAAAGATTCAAAGTGGATGAATGTTAATCACTCACTGAATAATATGAGAGAAGCGGAACTAGAAAAGACTAGCCTGTACAAAGTATTCTCCCAGCAACTACGAAATGTTTATCG
>Ga0114898_1001811_pt1 | contig 11916 bp, 10 predicted proteins | sample Malvired_Geostar_FD_83496 | JGI IMG/M metagenome (GOLD analysis project Ga0114898, IMG submission 83496) | Marine viral communities from the Global Malaspina Expedition - Malaspina viral metaG DeepMed_Geostar | ecosystem: Environmental > Aquatic > Marine > Oceanic | place: Mediterranean Sea... | reverse complement strand
GGGTCTCCCCATGTGAGAGTAGGTCATCGTCAAGCTTAAATCCCAAACCCCCGGTCCTCGAAAGAGGTCCGGGGGTTTGTCTTTGCGCGACGGAAAACCCCGGCGCTGCAGCGCGAGACTGTCGTCGTCCGCTGACGTTGCCATCAAGGCCGTCCGCTGATGTTCAAGCCAAGGCCCCGCGGTAAAGATCAAGAACCCAGGCCGGTCGACGGTCACCCTGGCTCACTGGCCGTCAAGCCCGTAGCGCCCTGCAGGTGTCATCGCCTATTAGGCGCTCTGACATCCCGGCGCATACTGCGGGCTGGCTGTGCGGGGTTTGAAGGCGCTTGAATGCCGTTCCGTGTCTGGCACAGCTGGATACAGATAGCGCTAGCGCTCTGCTGGCTTGCCGCCTGGGCGCATAATTGGGAAGAGCGGGGCAATGAACAGTTCGCAACAGGAGCGGCAGCGTTCGTTGGCCACCCCGGGCCAGCCAGCGGTTTCATAGCGGCGGTCGCTGAACTACAAGGCGGGGTACGACGAGGTGCAATCAATAAGCGGTGCTTCAAACCCGCGCCAGGCAGGCGTGTTCAGCTGCCTCTGTATTCGCACCCGCTTGTGCAGGTTTCATGGATGCGAATGCGGGAAAGTTCAGGCATCAGCGGTTTCAATTCCCGCCAGATCCACTTCGCCAGATTTTCGCTAGTGGGATTTTCCAGTCCCGGTAGATCGTTCAGGTAATTGTGATCGAGTCGTTCGTAGATCGGCTGGAACGCTTGTTTGATTTCGCCGAAATCTCGAATCCAGCCCGTGTAGGCATCGACTTCACCTTCCAGATAGATCGCGACCCGGAAAGAGTGGCCGTGCAGGCGCCCGCATTTATGGCCTTCCGGAACATGCGGCAACCGGTGCGCGGACTCGAACGTAAACTCTTTGAATATTTCCACTGATTGATCTCAACGTAAGACTGCGGCTCATCTTACCGTTCCGGCACCAGGGGTCACAGTTGAATCGCGCATTTAATAACGCATCGCAAATGTGCCAAGACGAGTTCCCATGGCTTTTGACACTCTTGGAGCCTTGGTGCAAAGTGACCGGCTTTTTATCGGCGTATGCCACTTCGAGGAGTTGAAATGAATGCAGTAGTGGCGGCGGTCGGCATTATGCTGATTCTTAGCCTGTGTAGGGTCCATGTCGTCGTGGCATTGATTGCAGGCGCTATTGCCGGCGGCGTATTGGGTGGATTGGGACTCGAAGGCAGTCTTGCGGCCTTCAACAAAGGCTTGGGCGGGGGTGCGACGGTTGCGCTTTCGTACGCCTTGCTTGGCGCATTCGCTGTGGCGATTGGCAAGAGCGGCCTGGCTCACGCGCTAGCCGATCGCGCGCTGATGATGGTGGGTAAGCGCGAATCGCAATCGGCTCGGTCATTGAAGTGGATAATGATCGGGCTGCTACTCGTCGTCGCGGTGTCGTCGCAGAATATTCTTCCTATTCATATCGCGTTTATTCCTTTGCTGGTTCCGCCGTTGTTGTACGTGCTGAGCAAGTTGCAGATCGACCGACGCCTGATTGCCTGTGTTCTGGCTTTCGGTTTGATTACGCCCTACATGTTTCTGCCGGTTGGTTTCGGCAGCATCTTTCTGAACGAAATCCTTCTTGCGAACGTGGCCAAGAGCGGGGCTGATATCGCTGGAATAAACGTAAGCCAGGCCATGTTGATTCCAGCCCTGGGGATGGGCGCGGGTCTGCTGATAGCAATGTTCACCTATCGCAAGCCGCGTGTGTACGACTTGGCCAAGGTCGACCAATCGAAAGCCATCAGCGTCAGCTACAGCCCCCTGACCTTGGTGGTTGCGGCATTGGCCGTGGCAGCGGCGTTCGTTGTGCAACTCTGGTTGGACTCGATGATCATCGGAGCGCTGATCGGCTTCGTCATCTTCTCCGTTTCGGGCGTGGTTCGCTGGAAGGAGGCCGATGACCTGTTCACCGAAGGCATGAAGATGATGGCGATGATCGGTTTCATCATGATTGCCGCTGCGGGCTTCGCAGAGGTCATGCGCGAGACGGGCGAAGTGAAAACCCTCGTCGACACCTCTGCGCAATGGATCGGGAACAGCAAGGCTATCGGAGCCTTGATCATGCTGTTGGTGGGATTGCTGGTCACCATCGGCATCGGTTCTTCCTTTTCCACCGTTCCGATCATCGCGGCGATTTTCGTTCCGCTTGGATTGGAGCTCGGTTTCAGCCCGCTGGCGATCGTCAGCCTCGTAGGGACCGCAGGTGCGCTGGGAGATGCAGGCTCACCTGCTTCGGATTCGACCCTGGGACCAACTGCCGGGCTGAACGCGGACGGCCAGCACAACCATATCTGGGATACGGTGGTGCCGACATTTCTGCATTACAACCTTCCTCTTCTCGCGTTTGGCTGGGTTGCAGCCATGACGCTTTGATGAGGTGAACCTGACGCAATGACCGGGCGCCGTCGCAAGGACGGTGCCCTTTCTGATTCACTTCGTTCCCGCCGGACCAGCACTCCTAACGGCAATCGCTGACTAACCTTTACAGCCGCAGCGATAGGAATGTAGATCGTGAACTCGACCCTTGAGCAAAAAGTGTTTCTTGCTCTGTTGCTTGTCGTAACCATTGCTTTTGGCTGGATACTTTTCCCGTTCTACGGGGCCGTGTTCTGGGCGGTTATCCTGGCCATCATCTTTTCACCACTGCAACGCCGACTGTATCAACGCTTGGGCAACAGGCGAAACCTGACCGCCCTGGTTACGCTATTGGTGTGCCTGGTTGTCGCTGTATTGCCGGTCATACTGATCACTGGCCTGCTGGTCCAGGAAGGCACATCGCTCTATAAGCAGATCGAAAGCGGAGAGCTCGACATCGGCAGCCTGGTGGGGGGCGCGAAAGAGCTGTTGCCGGCGTCGGTGGAGATGCAACTGCAGCGGTTCGGTCTAGGGAATGTCGATCAGGTGCGCGAGCGCCTAGCAAGTGGGGCGCTGGAGGGAAGCCAGTTCCTGGCCACCAAGGCATTCAGCTTTGGCCAGGGAACCTTCCAGTTCCTGGTCAGCTTTTTCGTCATGCTCTATTTGCTGTTTTTCTTCATTCGAGACGGAAGAGAGCTGGTCGCGCGGATCAGGCGTGCCCTGCCGCTCAGCGACAATCAGAAGCGCAGGCTGTTCAGCAAATTCACCCGTGTGGTCAGAGCGACCGTGAAGGGCAACATCGTGGTAGCTGCCACCCAGGGATTTCTCGGCGGGGTGATCTTCGCCATTCTGGGCATCCCTGCGGCATTGCTCTGGGGCGTGTTGATGGCCTTCCTGTCGTTGCTCCCCGCCGTCGGAGCAGGATTGATATGGACGCCAGTCGCCATCTACTTCCTGATGAAGGGGATGGTGCTGCAGAGTGTCATTCTTACGCTTTACGGAATTTTGGTGATCGGGCTGGTCGACAATATCCTGAGGCCCATTCTTGTCGGGAAGGACACCAAGATGCCGGACTATCTGGTGTTGATTTCGACGTTGGGCGGGCTCGCCCTGTTTGGGCTGAATGGCTTCGTGATCGGTCCGCTCATTGCCGCCCTGTTCATCTCCACATGGGGCTTGTTCACGACGCCGGAAGGCAAGTCTTCGGTTTAGTCGCGCCCGGGCATGCCGGGCGCGATTAGGGTCAGAGCACGCGTCCGCCATCGTCGCGGCTGATGATGACCGTGGCGGAGCGCGGCCTGCGACCCGGTCCGTCGGGCCAGGTGCTGGTGTACTCGGTGGCGCTCGAGCCTTCACCTGGGTGTTGGATATTGACGAACAGCGTGCGGAAGTCCGGTGTCGCCGTGATGCCTGTCACTTCGGCACCTTGCGGTCCCACCAGGAATCGTTTGGTTTCGCCGGTTCTGGGGTCCGACACCAACATTTGATTGTTACCAAAGGGGCCGGAGCTCAATTGGCTGCCGCTCATGTCGGTCTGGATCCACAGGCGGCCTTCGGCGTCGAACCAGAGTCCGTCCGGGCTTGCCAGTATGTTTTCATCGTTCAATGGCTTGCCGCGCGGGTCGCGGCTGTCACCCTCTGGCCCCGCGAGCAGGTAAAGGTCCCAGTTGAATCGCGTGCCCGCATGGTTCCGTCCAGCTTCGCGCCAACGGATGATATGACCGTAGAGGTTCGGCGCACGAGGATTTGCCGCATCGGCGTCCTGCCGAGCGCTGTTGTTGGTCAGGGTAAAATAGACCTCGCCCGTGTCCGGGTGCACCGCCCCCCATTCCGGGCGATCCATCTTCGTGGCTCCGACCACGTCCGCCGCGATCCGGGTATTGACCATCACGTCGCCCTGATCGACGAAGTCGACACCCGCAGTGGCACACGCCTGCTGAAAGCCGGCATCGTCGATATCCAGCGCGAGCCAGTTACCGCTGCCGTCCGGGTTGAAACGGGCTACATACAGGGTGCCTTCGTCGAGGAGGCTCCCATCGCTGCGTTGCGGGCGGTATTTGTCGCGGCTGACATACTTATAGATGTACTCGTTCTGCGAGTCGTCCCCGGAATAGCAGACGACCGGCCAACCCGGTTTGACGGGTGCGAACACCAGGCCTTCATGAGCAAAACGGCCCAATGCCGTGTGCTTCACCGGCGTGGCGTCGGGGTCGAACGGATCGATTTCCACGATCCAGCCGAAGGTGTTGGGCTCGTTGCGATAGTCGGCCCGGGCGTCTTCGGCGGTTTGCGTTGCATCGAAGCGCTGGAACTCGTCGCCCTGAACCGTTTCCCAGCCGTAACGGCTCGTCGAGCGGACGCCGTAGCGCTGCAAGTGACGAGGAAGTTCGGCGTCCCGACTGCTGAAATAGCCGGCCCAGTTTTCCTCGCAGGTCAGATAGGTCCCCCAGGGCGTATGACCATTGGCGCAATTATTCAGGGTTCCGCGAGCCGAAGTGCCGCTCGGGCTGTAGCGCGTCTTCATCAAATCATGGCCGCGTGCGGGCCCTTCGATCCGCATCGGGGTTGCGCCGGTGATGCGTCGATTGCGGGCTGATGGCAACACTGCCCAATCGCCGCGAACATTACGGCGGATTTCCACGATAGATACGCCATGGGCATTGATCTCCTTGCGGACTTCATCGGCATCGACGCGTTTGCCATTCACGACCGTTGGCCCGTTGCGATGCAGCAGCGGTGCGTCGATGTACTCATGATTGAGCGCGAGCATGCCATGGTCGCTCTTGCGTCCCTTGAATTTCGCATCGATGGGAAAGAAGTGCATGCCATCGTGGTGCATGCCAGTTTGCTGGGCCTGATCATGAGCACTGTTGCTGGCATCTTCGAGGTACGCCGGATAACTTCCGCAAATAGGCGTTCCCCAGGCGATGAAGGCTTTCGCCGTATAGCCGGCCGGTACCGTGACGGTGTCGGCCCTGGTGACGCTTACCGCGCCAAACGGAAGCCGGCTACGCCGTTGAAAGGGCAGTCCAGCGCCCACGCTGGCGGGTTCGGCAGTGCCGGCCATAGCGGGCAAGCCACCGAGGAAGGCAAGCGCGCCCAGCGCCGCGCCGCCAGCCAGGACTTTGCGTCGCCCTGCATCGACCACGTCCTGGATATGAGCGTTGGCGGAACGGTTGCTCGGCGGTTCGTCGCCGTTGCCGAACATGATGGTGTGATTATCGTCAGTCACGACGCAGCTCCATGGGTAATCGACGGAACTGTGACGCTAGGGGCAATGTGCGACAGCTTAATGACAGCTCGATCGACCGCCGACAAGCGGTTCGCTTGATCGGTGCGAGCCAAGCCGTTTGCCAATGCGCCGCCCGGTTGGGGGCGGCGAAACGGACTTACAGCCAGCCTTTTTCCTTGTAGAACCGTTCGGCCCCTTCATGCAAGGGTGCGGTGAGGCCGACACGGATCATGTCCTTGGCTTCCAGATCGGCAAATGCCGGATGCAGGCGTTTGAAGCGATCAAGGTTGTCGAACACCGCTTTGACCAGCTGATACACCACCTCTGGCTCTGTGTCTGCCGTCGTCGCCAGCACCGCTTTGCCGCCGATCGAGGGCACCGTTGCCTCTACGCCGGGGTATAGGCCAGCGGGAATTGCGGCCGCGGTGTAGTAATCGGCTCCTTGCAGGAAGGTTTCGATCTCCGGCCCGCTGACGGGAATCAGCCGGGCTTCGACATTGGTCAACGCCTCCTGTATCGCCCCGCTGGGATGGCCGACGACGTAGGTGATCACATCGAGGTTGTTGTCGCCAAGCGCCGAGGCCATTTCTGCTGGCTTGAGTTCTCCGGCAAGAGCGAAGTCGGCATGGGTCCAGCCCTTGGCCTTCATCACCTCATCGAAGGTGTCCCGGCTGCCGGAGCCCGGCACACCGACGTTCACTCGCTTGCCCTTGAGGTCATCGAACGACTCGATACCGCTGTCGCTTCGGGCGACGACGGTGAGAATCTCGGTTTGTAACGAAAAAACGGCGCGAAGTTTTTCGATCGGGCCGTCCTTGTCGAAGGGGGCAAGACCGTTCAACGCCTTGTGCTGGTGATCGGACTGGATGAAGCCGAATTCGTATTCGCCGTTTTGCAGCGAGACGATGTTGGTCACGCTGCCGGCGGTGGAGGGTGCGTTGCATTTGATTGCCGGCTGTACCTCGGCGCGGTTGAGAAAGCGGCACACCGATTGTCCCGCCGTGTAATAGACGCCGGTCTGGCCGCCGGTACCGATGGTGACGAAGCGCTCCTGGGCCATTCCGGTGTTCACGCCTAGCGAGCCGGCCAGCATGCAGCTCAACAGACCGATACGGATATTCTGGTTCATCGTGATTCCCTCTTATGTTTCTTGTCGGTTGGGTTATTCATCGTTTTGTCGATACCGATCGAGCACTCATCGCGCCTGCCACCGCCGGGCCAAGGCGGCGCGGGGGTTCAGGCGCAGGTGGCGATCACCATGATTTCCACCAGCACGTCGGCTGAGGCGAGGCGGGCTTCGACGGTGGCGCGGGCCGGTGCGCACCCCTCGGGCAACCATTCGCTCCAGACCGCATTCATCGCTGCGAAATCGGCTTCGATGTCTTTCAGCCAGATCTGCGCGCTGAGCATCCGCGAGCGATCAGAGCCGGCTGCGGCGAGCAGACTGTCTATTTTCGCCAAGACCTGGCGGGTCTGATCGGTCGCGTCAACGCTGCGGTCATCCGGCACCTGCCCGGAGAGAAACACCAGGTCGGCAAAGGTGACGGCGGCGGACATGCGTGCGTTCGTGTTGATGCGCTGCAAGGTCATGTGGGTTCCTCCCGGGTCTGTCGTGGAATCAAGCAAGGGTCAAGCCATCCAGTGCAACGGCGGGGCGCTGGTCGCCGATCAGGTCGCAGAGAAGGTCGGCGCTGCCGCATGCCAGGGTGAACCCGAGGCTGCCATGGCCGACGTTGAGCCAGAGATTATCGAGCGCAGTGGCGCCCAACAGCGGTGTTCCCTCAGGCGTTGCTGGCCGTAACCCTGCCCATTGCGTGGCGTTGCGATAATCGCCTGCGGCGGGAAAGGTCTCGCTGGCGAGGCGCTGCAACATGGCAATCCTGCCCCGATCGAGTCCGGCATCCCAACCGCCTATATCCACCATCGCGGCCACTCGCAGACTGTTGCCCAGGCGCGCGTAGACGACCTTGTTGTCATAGTCGGTCACGTTGGTTTCCGGAATCCCGGCATAACGGGCCAGCGGTAGCGTCAGGCTGTAGCCCTTGAGCGGATAGATCGGCAGGTCGATCCCCAGCGGGCGAAGCAGTGGCACGCTGGCGGTACCTGCGGCGATTACCAATTGATCCACGTCCAACCGCTGCGGGCCGAGGCTTAACGCACGAATCCTGCCGTGCTCGCGGTGCAGCGCGGTAACCGTCTGGCCGCAAAGCAAGTGAAATCGCGGTGATTGCTCCAGCCGTTCGAGCAGCCGCCGGCAGAACGAGTGACAGTCGGCAACCTCGTCGCCGGGTGAGTAGATGCCGCCGTGCATTTGCTTGGCCAGGGGAAGCAGGGCTGGCTCGATTTCGGTGCACCGCTGGGCATCGAGCACCAACTGGTTCGCAGATTCGTCGAGCCCGGCCGCTGCCTTGGCGAAGTGCGACCGGTCACGATAGATCACCAGCTTGCCATTGGCGCGCCAGGCAAAATCGCTCAGACCGTCCTCTTCACGCCAACGACGCAATATCTGCTGGCTGTGCAGGGCAAGGCGCAGCAGGTGCGCCGCGTTTCTTCGATTGGTTGACCGCCGACAGGCGAATAGAAAACGCAGGCACCAGCGCCACTGCTCGGTACTGAGCCGCGGACGGAAACGCAGAGGGGCGTCATTACCGCGCAGTAGCCAGCCCAGCGCCTGCAAAGGCACACCCGCGTCGGCGAGCGGCGATACGTAGCGGTAGCTCAGCTGGCCTCCGTTGGCAAAGCTTGTCTCGAGCGCAATCTGGTCACGCTTTTCGATCAGTTCGACCTGATGGCCCTGGCGAACCAGCGCGTACGCTGTGGTCAGACCGATGACGCCGCCTCCGATAACCGCGATTCGCATCGTGTCGCTCCCTGAATTCTCGTGGAGCAAGCCTAGGAGCAAGGCGAGCGAAGCGGCCAATGAAAGGATGGAGGCGAGGCATAACCGGAGGTTATGCTCCTGCGGTACACCCAGAGGATTGCCCATGCGCCTTCGCCACATCGAACTGTTCCAGGCGATCTTGCAAACCGGTAGCCTGACCGCTGCTGCCCAATTGCTGCACATTTCCCAGCCGGCGGCGAGCAAGATCCTCAAGCATGCCGAGCAGCAGCTCGGGTTCGCCTTGTTCAGCCGTGTCAGGGGCAAGCTCCAGCCGACCGCCGAAGCGCGCATCTTGCAGCAGGAAACCGAGCGGCTTGCCGCAGACCTGCAGAATCTCCGGCGGCTGGCCGGTAACATCGGTCGGGGTGAAGAGCGCGCACTGCGGCTGATCTGCACACCGGCGCTGGCACAGGCGCTGGTTCCCGAAGCGCTGCGCCGCTGGCGTGCACGCTTTGCCAGTACTCAGTGCCACCTCGCAACCCAGCACACCACGGAAATCATCGAGGCGGTGCTGCTGCGTGAGGCCGATCTCGGGCTGACGCTGCAAGCGGTGGAGCATCCGGGTCTGAGCAGCCAGGTTCTCGCACAAGGGCAGATGATGGTGATCGCCCCGGCCGGCTGGTGGCCGCAGCAAGCGCTTGCCCAACCCTTTCGGCTCGAGCAACTGGCCGATGCCCCGTTGATCGGTCTGGATACGCGCGATGCACTCGGCGGGCTGCTGCGTGGACACCTGGAGGCCCTCGATCCGCCGCCGCGCATCGATACCTGGGTGCAGACCTACCAGCTGGCGCGCACCCTGGTCGCGGCCGGGCAGGGACTGGCATTGGTGGACCCGATCACCGCTCAGGCAGGTGGCGACCAACGTATCCAGGCACGGCCTCTGGAGCCGCTGATTCCCGTCCCGCTGTATGCGCTGGCAAGAGCGCAGGAAGCGGCGTCCGCAGCCCAACTGGAACTGCTCGAGCAGGTACGGTTGCAGGCCGACAGGTTGATGGGCGGGCAGCCTCGCGCATAGTTTCCCGCTGGCGCGTCCCGCCTTGCGGCATGCCTGCGTTACCATCGCATGCCATCTTCACTCACGACCTGTCTGCATGGACCACCAATCGCCGCAAGCCCGGTATCAGCAGGCCATTGCTCGTCAAGGCTTCGCCAGCGACGCCGCTCAGCTACGTGCGGTCGATCTGCTGCAGCGATGCCACGAAGCGCTGCACGACCCGGCGGCCCCGCAACCTGCATGTGGCATCTACCTGTGGGGCCCGGTCGGACGTGGGAAAACCTGGCTCATGGACCTGTTCCACGGCAGCTTGCGGGTGCCGTCACGTCGGCAGCACTTTCATCATTTCATGCGATGGGTGCATATCCGGCTCTACCAGCTCAACGGAACCGCCGATCCGCTGCAGGCACTGGCCCGCACGCTGAGCGAGGAGGTCCGGGTGCTGTGCTTCGACGAGCTGTTCGTGGGAGATATTGGCGATGCGATTATCCTGGGGCGCTTGTTTCAGGTGATGTTCGAGCAGGGCGTGGTCATCATCGCCACGTCCAATCAGCCGCCAAACCAGTTGTATGCCGATGGCTTCAACCGTGAGCGCTTCATGCCGGCCATCGAGGCTATCGAGCAGTGCATGCAGGTCGTGAATGTCGACGGCGGCGAGGACCATCGGCTGCGTCCTGGCGCGGCGCGGCAGCGTTACTGGATCAGCACGCCAGGGGGCAGCAGCGCTTTGCAGGCCGTGTTCGATGATCTGGCGGCGGGACAGGCTATCGATTCCGAGCCGCTGACCCTCGGGCGCCGTCCGCTGCTGACGGTGGCGCGCAGCGAGTCGGTGGTCTGGTGTCGTTTCGTCGACCTCTGCGAGCAGCCATTTTCGGCGTTGGACTTCATCGAGCTGTGCGATCGCGCTGTGGCGATCCTGATCAGCGAAGTACCGGCGCTCGGCAGCCGGCAGAGGGCAGGGCGAATCGCGCGCGGTACCGAAGATGCCGCCGAGCGAGTCGAGGCAGGGGATCGCGAGCTGCCGAAGCTGGCTGCCCGCGACGACGCGGTCCGGCGTTTCATCGCGCTGGTCGATGAGTGCTACGACCGCGCTGTGCCGCTGTACCTGGAAGCGCAGGTGCCGCTGGACGCCTTGTATACCGAGGGTTATCTATCGTTTGCGTTTCGTCGCACGCTGAGCCGGTTGCACGAAATGCAGTTGCAACGGTTCGGTGCGACCGAGCAGAACCCGGTTCAGTCGCGGTAGAACACCTGTACCAGGTGGTAGCCGAACTGGCTTTTCACCGGGCCATGTATCTCGCGCAGCGATTTCTTGAAAATCACCTGATCGATGCTCCGGACCATCTGGCCCGGACGGACTTCGCCCAGATCACCGCCTTTCTTGCCGGACGGGCAGGTCGAATATTTCCTTGCCAGCACATCGAATGCCTCGCCCCCGGCGATGCGCTTTTTCAACTGTGCGGCTTCGGCTTCGGTCTTGACCAGAATGTGGCGCGCCATGGCTTTGGGCATGTTTGGTTTTCTCCTCGGATACGGCGGCGATTGTAGTCAGGGTCGTGACAAAACCGAAGCGACATCCTGGTGGCCCCGACCGCCTGTCGACCGCAACTCCTGACGAATGGTAGTTATGGCGGCCGTATGTTAGCGCTACCATCTTGCTTGACAATCATAAACGCAGCACACCGATGCTGCTGGAGATCGAGAGTGGATCCCCGTTCCCACAACGATATTCCCGCGTCCTTTCGCGCGTTGGTAATCATGGGCGTCAGCGGTTCGGGCAAGACCGATACCAGCCACGCGGTTGCCGAAGCACTCGGTTTTCGGCATATCGAAGCCGACCATTTCCATCCCGAAGAAAACGTCGCTCGCATGCGCGCCGGCACGCCACTGTCGGATGCCGATCGCGTCGAATGGCTGCGCAAGCTCATCACCGAGATGCAGCGCGCCATCGAGGATGAGGTGGGCTTCGTGCTCGCTTGTTCGGCACTCAAGCGTCGCTACCGCGACCTGCTGCGCGACGCGGTGCCTTCGTTGCGCTTCGCTCATCTGTCAATCGACTACGACACGGCGGTGCGGCGGGTCGGCGGACGCACCGGTCACTTCATGCCCATTTCTCTGGTGGACAGCCAGTTCGCCACGCTCGAATCTCCCGAGGGCGAACCCGGCGTGCGGGTGGTCGATGCCAGCCAATCGCCCGAGCGCGTTTCGGCTGAGATAGTCGCCTGGATGAACGCGTCCGGCCTGGAGATTGCCGGGGGCGAAGACCATTCCGCGGGGCCGCTTGATCGCGCCGACAGTGCGGTGGGACATGGCGCTGGGCTGACTACCACGCCCATTTACAGCGGAAGGATTGCCCAAGGGTTCGACCGTGCGACCGACTGGCTGATGGCCGCGCTGC
>Ga0114898_1001809_pt1 | contig 11919 bp, 12 predicted proteins | sample Malvired_Geostar_FD_83496 | JGI IMG/M metagenome (GOLD analysis project Ga0114898, IMG submission 83496) | Marine viral communities from the Global Malaspina Expedition - Malaspina viral metaG DeepMed_Geostar | ecosystem: Environmental > Aquatic > Marine > Oceanic | place: Mediterranean Sea... | reverse complement strand
CCCTGAACATCGATCCCAAGCTGCGCGCCGAGAAAACAGCCGAATGGCGCAAGTGGTTCTCAGAAAACATCATGGCGCACTGATCGCCGGCACGGGCGCGGGCATTCCTCGCGCCCTTCTCATCCCAGCCCATCTGTGGCGGGCACTGTCAGCGCCCGCATTCAACGGAAACGCTCATGACTCGTAATCCCGTATTCGTCCGATGGTTCATACTGCCCTCGGCGCTAACGGCACTCGGCTTGACCATCGCGATGCTGACTGTGCTGCAGTACAGCGTGCGCGCGTACGTGCCCGGCTCGCTGGAGGTCGGCGGCCTCACCCTCGATAACTTCCAAGGCATGCTTAAAGGCCTCTATGCCGATGCCTTCTTCAATACGGTATACCTGAGTTTTCAGACAGCATTGTTCGGCCTGCTGCTCAGTTATCCCCTGGCCTACGCGTTGGTTCGCACGCAAACCGCATGGCTGAAGACCTGCATCCTCATCATCGCCATTACCCCCCTGTTTCTGGGTGAGGTCGTGCGCACCTATTCCTGGATCATCGTCCTGGGTAACAGTGGCTTTCTCAACAGTCTGCTAATGGCCATGGGCGTGATAGATCGCCCGCTGCAGCTGATGTTCACCAACACCGGGGTCGTGCTGGCACTGGTCCACGTGACCATGCCCATCATGATCCTGATGCTCGCCACCGGGCTTTCGCACATCGACACTGCCTACGAGAAAGCAGCCACCAGTCTCGGTGCAGGACCGATTCGGGCTTTCCTGACAGTCACCCTGCCGCTGTCGCTGCCGGGCATCGTGGCCAGCGTGACCACCGCCTTCGCCTGGACCTTCAGTGCTTTTGCCACACCGCAACTCATCGGCGGCGGAAAGGTAAGTACCGTTGCCACCCTCGTCTATCAGCTGGGATTTTCGTCGCTGAACTTCCCTTTCGCTGCCGCCTTGAGCGTCGCCGGCCTGGTGCTGACCTTGCTGTTGCTGGCCGCGCTGAAGCGTGCGACCCGCTCACTGCAAAGCGTAGGAGGTCATTGAGATGACCCGCTCCAATCGAGACAAATGGCTGGGATACGCGGGCCGTCTGCTGGTCGCGTTGATCCTGATGTTCGTGCTGCTGCCGACGGTGGTGGTGATCATCTCTTCATTCAGCAGCACGTCGGTGTTGTTTTTCCCGCCAAAAGGCTGGTCCCTGCGCTGGTTTGAACGAGCCGTCAGCTACCCGGATTTCCGCAACGGATTCCAGGCAGGGCTGATCGTTACGGCCTGGGCATCGACCTTGGCCGTGGTCATCGGCACCACCTTGGCCATCGCCATCAATCGCTATGAGTTTCGCTTCAAACGCGTCATTGAAGGGGTCTTGCTGTCACCGCTGTTCATTCCGCACTTCACCATCGGCCTTGGTTTGCTGATGCTGGTATCGCAGTTCAACCTGGGCCGGGGATACGCGCTGGTTATCTTCTGCCATATCGTATTGGTGCTGCCCTTCGTGCTGCGAAGCCTCTATGTATCGCTGCAAAACCTGGAACAACGGATCGAACTTGCCGCCGCCAGTCTGGGCGCGTCGCCTCTTCGCGTTGTGTGGACCATTACCGTACCGCTGATGATCCCAGGGTTGTTCGGCGGCTGGCTGTTTGCCGCGATCCTGTCCTTCAACGAGTTTACCGCCTCTCTGTTCGTGACCACGCAGGCGACGCAGACGCTGCCCGTGGCGATGTACAACTACGTCAGGGAATTCGCGGACCCGACGCTGGCGGCATTGTCGGTCATCTACATCGCGACGACCGCTTCTCTGCTGGCACTCGCCAATCGATTTCTCGGCCTTGGACGTGTGCTCAATGTCGAGGCACCGCGCTGACCCGGACAGCCAGAGATCGGAACGTCAATTCATTACCAACAGGATCGACTTGCATGACATTTTCAATCATCGGCCGTTGTGCCAAGACCGGCCAGCTCGGGGTCGCCATCAGTTCGTCGAGCATTGCGGTGGGCGCTCGTTGCCCGTGGCTACGCCCCGGCGTGGGTGTCGTCTCCACTCAGAACGTTACCCTTCCCGCCCTTGGCAACCGCGTCCTGGATCAGCTGGCGCAGGGACTGGAACCGGCGCAGGCGAGAGATCTCGCGCTGGCCAGTGACAGCTACAGCCAGTTCCGCCAACTGACCGTGATCGATCATCTTGGCAGGACCGCGCATTTCAGCGGCAGCGAGACGCTTGGTTGCCACAACGCCATCGCGGGCGAGCAATGCGTCGGCGCCGGCAACATGCTGGCGGACCAAAGCGTTATCGAGGCCCTGGTACTTGCGTTCGAAAGTGCCCCCGGCCAACTGGCCGACCGCCTGTTAGCGGCGATGCAAGCCGCAATGGTGGCCGGCGGCGAAGCAGGACCGGTGCATTCCGCCGCGCTCGTCGTAGTGGGCGAGCAGTCATGGCCTATCGTCGACCTGCGCGTCGACTGGGCGGACGACGATCCCATCGGAGCGCTGGCCAAACTGTGGGACGACTACCGCCCACAGATGCAGGACTACATCATGCGCGCGCTCGACCCTACCAAGGCACCTCGCTACGGCGTCCCGGGGGACGAGTAAATGAACAGCAAAGACCTGTTGGCCGCCTTGATTGCGTTCGATACCACCAGCCGCGAATCCAACCTGCAATTGATCGAATTCGTGCGCGATTACCTTGACCGACTGAACGTCCCCTATGAGCTGACCTACAATCGCGAAGGGAGCAAAGCCAACCTTTTCGCCACCATCGGGCCAGACGACATCTCTGGCATCGTGCTCTCCGGACACACCGACGTCGTACCCGTCGATGGCCAGACATGGTCGGTCCCGCCCTTCGAACTCAGCGAAAAGAGCGGCAAGCTGTACGGCCGCGGGACCGCTGATATGAAAGGCTATATCGCCTGCGTGCTGGCAGCGGTCCCCGGCTTCCTGGCTCAACCACTGCGTGTGCCCGTCCATATCGCCCTTTCCTACGATGAAGAAGTGGGCTGTCTGGGGGTACGTGACCTGATTGCAAGCCTCGAAGCGCGACCCTGCAAGCCCCGGCTATGCATCATCGGGGAACCTACCGAACTGCGACCGGTGCTTGGCCATAAAGGCAAGCTCGCCATGCGCTGTAACGTCCAGGGTGTGCCCTGTCACTCCGCGTATGCGCCGCAAGGCGTCAACGCCATCGAATATGCGGCAGAGCTGATTGGCGAACTCGGCCGCATTGGCAGCCGTCTGCGTGCTTCGCCCCTGTGCGATCACCGATTCAATCCCCCTTTTACAACGGTGCAAACCGGCCTCATCCGTGGCGGCAAGGCATTGAACATCGTCCCGGCGGACTGCTCCTTCGATTTCGAAGTGCGCGCGCTGCCGACCATGGACCCCAACGATGTTGCGCAGCAACTGGAGCAGTATGCGCAGCGGGAGGTGGTGCCGAAAATGCGCGCGGTGGATGCCAGCAGCGACATCTGCTTTACCAAACTGTCCGCCTATCCGGGGCTCGCGACGGACGCTCAAAGCGATGCTGCTCAGTTGATCGCCAAGATCTGCGGCACCGACGGATTCACAACGGTCGCTTTCGGGACCGAAGGTGGGCTGTTCGACTCCATAGGCATACCGACCGTGGTATGCGGGCCGGGCAGCATGGATCAAGGTCACAAGCCAGACGAGTTTGTTCGCGTTTCTCAGCTCGAAGCCTGCGACGCCATGCTTGAGCGCCTCACGCTGATGTTCCGGGCCTGAGCGAGCCCGGAAACCCAGGTGACGCCTTCCGTAATGACGGCCGAACACGTTCGGGCTTCGGCCGTGAATCAGACCAGGGCCATTTCCCGCCGCGACCTTTAAAGCGCTTTGTTTTTTCCTAAGCGCTGCGTTCAAAAAGCGTGATTCTCAAACCACCTTGTCTTGATCAAACTTCCTGCAGTCGGTGAGTGTTGTATTAGCAACCTGTGAATCTTCGCCCTATTGCTGGCGCAACGCGGCGGCGAAATAAAAGCCGGGTCGATATCCTTTAGGAAACTCATATGTCAGTTGAAAAGATCAATACGTTAGTAGTCGGTGCTGGCCAGGCGGGAATAGCCATGAGCGAGCATCTTTCGCTTATGGGCGTGCCCCATATTGTTTTAGAGCGCAATAGAGTTGCCGAACGCTGGCGTTCCGAACGCTGGGACTCTCTGGTTGCCAATGGCCCTGCCTGGCACGACCGCTTCCCGACATTGAAATTCGACAATATTTCTCCTGAAGCCTTTCCGCCCAAAGAGCGCGTGGCTCAGTACTTTGAAGACTACGTACAGATGCTCAACGCGCCCGTACGGACCGGTGTCGAAGTCATGCAACTGGAACGTCTCGCAGGTCGCCCTGGCTTTAAGGTCACGACCTCGGAAGGTGTACTGGAGGCAGCCAACGTCGTCGCGGCAACCGGCCCGTTTCAGAAGCCAACCTACCCCAGGATCGTTCCTGAAACCGCACGGATTCAGCAGCTGCATTCGTCGGCCTACAAGAACCCGGGCCAACTGGCCGATGGCGGCGTTCTGGTCGTAGGCGCAGGCGCCTCGGGGTCACAGATTGCCGAAGAGTTGCGGCGGGCGGGAAAACGCGTGTACCTCTCGGTGGGCGAACACTATCGGCCGCCACGTTCGTACCGTGGCCGTGACTACTGCTGGTGGCTCGGGGCGCTCGGCCTGTGGGATGAGGTGAAGATCAGGCCGAAGAAAGAGCACGTCGCTTTCGCCGTCAGCGGCTATGACGGGGGAAAGACCGTGGATTTCCGGCGGCTCGCGCATTCGGGCATCAACCTGGTGGGGCTGACAAAATCATGGAGGGACGGCGTCGTCGAGTTTGAACAGGGCCTGGCGAAGAATATTGCCGATGGTGACCAAGCGTATTTTGATGTTTTGCGAGAAGCCGATGCCTACATCGAGCAGAACGGACTTCCGTTTCCGCCCGAACCGGAAGCCTGGACATTACTACCCGATCCAGACTGCCTGGTGAATCCGATCCTTGAACTTGACCTGGAAGAAGCTGGAATTACCACGATCCTCTGGGCAACCGGTTTTCAGTTCGATTTCAGCTGGATGAAGGTCAATGCGTTCGATGAAAAAGGCATGCCTTTCCACAAGCGGGGAATATCCGCCGAAAGTGGTGTGTACTTCCTAGGACTCCCCAATCTGGTAAACAGAGCCTCGTCGTTCATCTATGGGGTTTGGCATGACGCGAAATACATCGCCGACCACATAGTTCTGCAAAACGGATATATGGCCTACGACAAGAGTTGAGTCGAACCGGCGTTTTGGTTATTTCCGCACCTGCCGGATAAACATTCGGCAGCCTGTGATTTTCCCCCACTCAAATAAAGCACAACAGGCGTTTCCATGGCCGAGATAACCTGCATCGAAGACTTGCGTCGCCTGGCGAGAAAACGAGTACCGCGCATGTTCTACGACTATGTCGATGGTGGCTCATGGACGGAATATACCTATCGCGCCAACGAGTCGGATCTCCAGCGAATCGAGTTCCGCCAACGGGTGGCCTGCGATATCACTCATCGGAGCACTGCAACGACGATGGTGGGCCAGCACGTCAGCATGCCGGTGGCCATAGCGCCAACCGGGATGACCGGCATGCAACATGCCGATGGCGAAATACTCGCGGCGCGGGCCGCCAAGCGTTTCGGCATTCCGTTCACCTTGTCCACCATGAGCATCTGTTCGATCGAGGCGGTGGCCGAAGCGACTCAACGGCATCCGTTCTGGTTTCAGCTGTATGTCATGCGTGACCGCCGGTTCGTCGAGAGTCTCATTGACCGTGCCGAGGCGGCCAACTGCTCCGCACTGGTGGTGACGATGGATCTGCAGGTATTTGGCCAGCGGCACAAGGACACGATAAATGGCCTCTCGATGCCGCCCAAACCCACGTTCCGAAACATCGTGAATATGTTGAGCAAGCCGCGCTGGTGCTTGAGCATGCTGGGTACGCGACATCGCCACTTCGGCAACATCGTTGGCCATGCACGAGGGGTCGACAATATCCAGTCTCTGGTCGACTGGACGGCGGAGCAGTTCGACCCCAGCCTCTCCTGGCAGGATCTGGAATGGATTAGAAAGCGCTGGGATGGGCAGCTGATCGTAAAGGGTATCCAGCACCCGGAAGACGCCCGAATCGCAGCGCAATGCGGTGCCGATGCCGTTGTCGTCTCCAACCATGGCGGCCGCCAACTGGACGGCGCGTCCTCTTCGATCTCGACCTTGCCGGAGATCGTGGACGCCGTCGGAGGTCGTACCGAAATCCACTTCGATAGCGGCATCCGTTCCGGTCAGGACGTTCTCAAGGCAGTCGCACTCGGCGCCCGCGGCACATATATCGGACGCGCGATGCTGTATGGACTGGGTGCCCTGGGCGAGGCTGGCGTGACCAAGGCATTGAACATCATCCAGGGCGAACTCGATTTGACCATGGCTTTTTGCGGCAAAACCGGGATGCAATCGATAAACCGCGACATTCTGCGCATCAAACCCTGACTCGTCACGGATGCCTCGGGGTGGGCATTCTCCACGTCCAATCCACCAGCTGAAGGCCGTCGCGCCGGACTCACCAAGCCGTCACGTGAGGGAGCAAGGCGTTTCGGATGCAAATCAGGGCACGGAAACCGCTTCGCGGCGCCATCAGCGGTCGGGCGGCTGTCGAGTCAGCCGATTCGCTTGCAATGGCAAATTTTCAAACGGGCGTAGGCTCAGGTCGCCGCGTTCTGGCGCGCCAGCTTAGCCGGTCGGCTACAAGCTGACCGAACCAATGAATTGCTGCAGCTCGGCGGTCTGCGGATTGGCGAACAGCTCGCCGGGGTCGCCTACCTCATGCACCTTGCCGTGGTGCATGAACACCAGTTTGCTGCCCACTTCGCGGGCGAAGCGCATCTCATGGGTAACCATCACCAGCGTCATGCCTTCACTCGCCAGTTGCTTCACCACGGCCAGCACCTCGTTGACCAGTTCCGGGTCGAGCGCCGAGGTGATTTCATCGCAGAGCAACACCTTGGGTGACATCGCCAGTGCTCGGGCAATCGCCACGCGCTGTTGCTGGCCACCGGACAGACGCTCGGGATAGGCATCGAACTTTTCCGACAGTCCGACCTTGTCCAACATTTGCCGCGCCAGACGTTCAGCATCGGCGTGAGGCATCTTCTTCACGACCTTGACCGCCAGCATCACGTTCTCCCCCGCTGTCAGATGCGGGAAGAGGTTGAACTGCTGAAAGACCATGCCGACCTTTTGCCGGAGACTACGTAGATCAGCGCGGGCGGCGTCCAGGTATTCGCCGTCGACCTCGATGACGCCGTCATTGATCGTCTCCAGGCCGTTGAGCGTACGCAGCAAGGTGCTCTTGCCGGAACCGCTACGCCCGATGATGGCGACCACCTCGCCCTCCTCGACCCGCAGATCGACGCCCTTGAGCACATGGTTCTCGCCGTAATACTTGTGCAGCGCCGATACGTTAAGCAGTGACATTCAGCCTCCTTTCCAGGCGATACGCCGCCAGTGACAGCGGGTAGCAGAGTGCGAAGTAGCCCAGTGCGACCAGGCCGTAGACCATGAACGGCTCGAAGGTAGCGTTGGCCAGCATGCTGCCGGTCTTGGTGAGTTCGGTGAAACCGATGATCGAAGTGACTGCCGTGCCCTTCACGACCTGCACCGAAAAACCCACGGTGGGCGCTACCGCGATCCTCAATGCCTGCGGTAGCACCACGTAGCGCAGTGTCTCCAGCCGGGTCATCGCCAGGCATTCGGAGGCCTCCCATTGCCCGCGGGAGACCGACTCGACGCAGCCACGCCAGATTTCCGCGAGAAAGGCACTGGTGAACAACGTCAGCGCCACCGCCGCGGCAAGCCAGGCAGAGACCTCCACCCCCAGCAAGGCGACGCCGAAGAACACGATGAACAGTTGCATCAACAGCGGTGTGCCTTGGAACAGCTCGATGTAGCCGTAGGCCAGGACCCGCAGCCAGCGGACCGGAGCGATCCGCGCCAGCATCACCAGCAGCCCAACCACGCCACCACAGACGAACGCCACCAAGGACAGCACCAACGTCCATTGCAAGCCGGTCAGCAGGTTGCGTGCGATGTCCCAGAAGGTGAATTCCATCAGCGCGCCCCCACGACGTAGCGCCGACCGAACCAACCCAACAATTGCCTGATCAGGATTGCCATTGCCAGATACAGCAAGGTGGTCACCAGATAGGTTTCGAAGGCGCGGAAGTTGCGCGACTGGATGAAGTTGGCGGCGAAGGTCAACTCTTCGGTAGAAATCTGCGAGCAGACCGCTGACCCGAGCATGACGATGATGATCTGACTCGACAGTGCCGGCCAGACCTTGGCCAGCGCTGGACGCAGCACTACATGGCGAAAGGTTTCCAGTCGGGTCAACGCCAGGGCGGACGCCGCCTCGATTTGCCCATGGGGAATCGCCTGAATGCCAGCCCGGATGATCTCGGTTGAATACGCGCCCAGATTGATCACCATCGCCAGCACCGCGGCTTCCCATTCATTCAGGCGAAACCCCAGCGCCGGCAACCCGAAGAAAATGAAGAACAACTGGACGATGAACGGGGTGTTGCGGATCAGCTCGACATAAAGACCGAACAGATAGTTGAACGGCCGGATCCGCCATGCGCGCATCAGCGCACCGACGATACCCAGCCCCACACCCAGCACGGTGCCGATGGCGGTCAGGCCCAGGGTAAACAGTGCGCCCTGAAGGAGGACGTCGGTGTTCGCCAGCACCGGGCCGAATTCCATCTGATAAGCCATGGTCGATCTCCCGCTCCGGTAGTCGCCCTTACAGGTCTGCCGGCAGTGGTTGCTTCAGCCATTTTTCACTGATCGTGCTCAGGCTGCCGTCCTGCTTGGCCGTCGCGAGGATGCCGTTGACCTTATCGAGCAGGGCTGGCTCATTCTTGTTCAGGCCAACATAGGTGGGCGAGTTCTTCAGGTTGAGCTTCATTACGGGTACACGCTTGGGATTGCGCTCGGCAATCGCCGCCATGACGATGTTGCCGCTGGCGATCAGATCGACCTGCCCGGAAAGATAGGCGGCAATGGTCGAATTGTTGTCCTCGAAGCGCTTCAGCGTGGCGCCTTTGGGGGCAATGGCGCTTAGCTCGATATCTTCAACGGAACCGCGGGTGACGCTGATGGTGTTGCCCTCCAGATCGTCAAGGCTCGTGATCTCGGTCTCTTCCGGGCCAAACACGCCCAAGTAGAACGGTGCATAGGCCTCAGAGAAATCGATCACCTGCTCGCGCTCGGCATTCTTGCCGAGGCTGGAGACCACCAGATCGACCTTGCCGGTCGTGAGGAATGGAATCCGGTTCGTGCTATTGACCGCAGTCACTTCAAGTTTGACGTTCATCTGGTCAGCCAGCAGCTGCGCGGTATCGATATCCAGCCCGCGCGGCTGCATGTCCGGGCCCACCGAGCCGAACGGTGGAAAGTCCTGCGGCACAGCCACCTTGAGTACACCGCGTTTGGTGATGTCCTCCAGGCCGTCCGCAACGGCCACGCCGCTTGCCAGCGTTATGCCCAAGCACAGGGCAGAGATCAATGAGCGAGTTGCGTTGAGCATGATGAAGCTCCGGTTAGAGGAAAGACGGCATCGGCTTTGCACGCGTCATGCCAGCGGAGTGCCGAGATCCACGTGATGGGTCGGAGCGCGCTGGCTGGTACGACTGGTCTGAACAGTTCAGGCCTGCAGTGATTGCGTTTCGCTCATTTGCGGTGCGCTTTCCAGATGCGGTGCTTCAGTGCGATGCACACCACCGCGAATCACTTGGATGTCGTCTTGGCACAGAGCCCCATGCAATCGATCAACCGCGCAGTACCTGAACAGGCGTTCGCCTCGATCCGCCAACTGATAGAGGACGACGCCTACCAACCCGGCGATGCGCTGCCGTCGCAGCGTGAGTTGGCCGAGCGCTTCGGCATAAGCCGCGCCTCGTTGCGTGAAGCGCTTTCCTCGCTAAGTGCCCTGGGACTGGTGCGCATCCAGCCAGGCAAGGGTGTATTCATCCAGGAGCCGCCGACTTCTACGGTAAAGGCCGAACAGGTGCCTGGTTGGCCCTTCAACACGCAGGTTTCAGCCGCGGACACCTTTCAGCTGCGTTACGCCCTGGAAGGCTTTGCGGCCAACCTGGCTGCCTTGGTGTTGAACAGCGACGCGCTGGACACGCTGAACGATAATGTTGAATCGATGCGTCTGGAGCTACGTGCTCAGGCCTTCGACGCTGCAGCGCAACTGGATTTCGACTTTCACCGCCTGATACTTGAATCCGCTGGAAATCAGGCAATCCTAGGCATCCTGACCAGCCGCTCCGACATTTACCTAGAAAGCCAGAAGCTGCCGTTCATCCGCCCTGAACGAGCCATGGAAACCTGGCAGGAGCACCGGAGGATCCTGCGCGCGCTGTCGCGCCATGCCCCGGCCGCGGCACAAAAGGCCATGCACGCTCACATCCGTGCTGCGGCGTCGCGAACCGGCATCAGCTTTGCGGGCACGGGCTACTGATTTCCGGTCCGCGGGCTGAACCCGCTACGGCAGGCTTGAACGCTTGGTCATCTCTACCAAGGGCCACGCCGCAAATGAAAAAGCCGCCCTTGCAGAGACAAGGACGGCTTCCAATTGGTGCCCGAGGCCGGGGTCGAACCGGCACGACCGCGAGGTCGAGGGATTTTCTTACCACTTCGGCTTTCGCCGCCAACGCACAGCGCTGTTCGTGGTCTGGAGCACGCCTTCACCGTAGCCTTGCGGCCGTAGGTGCCCGCCGTCTGCTCTCTACACCTTCCCAACGTGTAGGTTGGGCTTGGCTCGGCGTTGGCTCGGATACCAGGGCATCCAGGGCTTTCGCCGAATTTGACGGGCTTCACCTCTGAGGTTTCCCCTAGAGGGCTCAAATTGTTTAAGTCCCTTGTGTCTACCGATTTCACCACTCGGGCGTAGTGCTGCTACCACCGCCTACTGGCGCCTAGCGAGTTCCTGGTTCGCCGAGAGTAACCGTAAAGTTACGTCCTGGCCACTCGCAACCCACTGTTGCCATTGACTTTTCAGCTCAGCCGGCCAATCCAGAAGTGCTTGACAGGCCAGATTTCAAGCCACTTGCATCTACCCGTTTCGCCATCCGGGCCGGACGGTAAGCGCGATCTGTTATCGCGGCGCAGGACTATAACCAGCCACCCGTCGAGGCGCAACCCGAACGGCGCCTGGAGCCACGACGGTACGTATCCCGGAGCCCGCAGGCGCAGAACAAACAACCGCGTCGCGGGATCGCTCATCGGTGGCGTCACGATCGATGTGTCAGGCGCGCCGTCGAATGCCCACGACCAGCCAGAACACCAGCCCAAGGACTGGAAACAGCGCGATGCCGATCGCCCATAGTGCTTTGGCCCCGACCGTTCGGTCGCTTTTGAAGACGCTGACGATCGCCATCAGGTCCAGCGCAATCACCACCACCGCAACGGCAATCGCGAAATAGCTCATCGCATCCGACATGCAGCCCTCCTCCGTCAACTCATGGATATGAGTCCCGAACGCCTCGCTACAGTTCAATTGCCAGCAAGGGCAGGCGCGCCACCCTGGCCGCGCACCGCCTGGTGCTTGCAGCCGAATACACCGGAGAAAAAACGCAGGCATAAAAAAACCGCTCGCTTGCGCGTGCGGTTTTTTCATTACTGGAGGCCGATGTCGGAATCGAACCGGCGTACACGGATTTGCAATCCGCTGCATAACCACTCTGCCAACCGGCCTCAAAACGATGACGCCGCATATCGCGGCGTCATCGTCAACAAACTGGAGCGGGAAACGAGACTCGAACTCGCGACCCCGACCTTGGCAAGGTCGTGCTCTACCAACTGAGCTATTCCCGCATCGTCTTGGTGACGGGCGCCATTTT
>Ga0114898_1001808_pt1 | contig 11937 bp, 10 predicted proteins | sample Malvired_Geostar_FD_83496 | JGI IMG/M metagenome (GOLD analysis project Ga0114898, IMG submission 83496) | Marine viral communities from the Global Malaspina Expedition - Malaspina viral metaG DeepMed_Geostar | ecosystem: Environmental > Aquatic > Marine > Oceanic | place: Mediterranean Sea... | reverse complement strand
ATTTATAACTTACAAGACGAAGTACATTTAAAAGATTTAGAAGATATTGACGAAAAAGATCACAGGTTTGATTTTATTGCCGGATTAGATATAGGATACCGAGATGAAACTGCTTTTGTAGTTTTAGCAACTGATGGTGAGAGATATTATACATTAGACGAGTATATTTCTAAAGAAGGTACGACTTCGGTTCATGCTGAAAATATTCAAGAACTAATCGACAGATGGGGTATTGAGTGTATTTTTATTGATAGTGCCGCTCAGCAAACTAAAGCAGATTTAGCTTATGATTATGATATTTATTGTGATAATGCGTTAAAGAGCGTTAATGACGGGATTGCGGCTATTCAAGTACTGGTTGACAATGAAAAAATATTTTTTGATTTAGAAAATTGTCGTCACACATACGCCTCGTTAAGCAGTTACCGGTGGAATCAGCGAACAGAAAGCCAAAAACCTTTTCACGATTGGTCCTCTCATTGTAGTGATGCTATTAGATATGCAGTTTATACTTATCAGAGAACCCGTGTTAGCGTTTATGCTTGATTATTAAAAATAAAATTTGACCTTGAACAACTTTTGTTATATTATATAAATGTGTAGGAGAATTAGTAAATGGGACTTAGAGATTGGATTGTAGAGAAGCTAAATCCGGCGCAACCATATATTGCGTCTCAAGATCCGTATAACCTTCCAAAATCAATTGTAGATTATCAAACCGCATTTCGAGAGATTGAAGTAGTTCATCGAAGTGTAGAGATGATTGTGAATGCGTTAACTGCAATTCCCTTTTTAATTGATGGCGGGGCAGCGAAAAAAATTAATAAATTACTTAACGTCAAACCTAACCCCTTTGAGGATCGTGTCCGTTTGTTCCGACGTGCATTTTTAGATTTTTACCTTGACGGAAATGCATTTTTCTATTATGATAAAGAAAGTTTATATTTATTACCTGCAAATGATGTCGAAGTTGTTGCGGATTCAAAAACTTTTATCAGTCATTATAATTATTTAATCTACGATCAAGCTACTGATTGGTTTGGATATTCTAAAGAGACTACCAGAGATGCTAAGATCACTTTTACCCCAGAAGAAATAATTCAAGTAAAAAGTGATAATTCAGAATCGATTTTCAGAGGCGATAGTAAACTAAAAAATCTTCAACGTTTATTTGAATTGTATTATGAGCTACTTAACTTTCAACGTCAATTTTTTAGAAATAATGCGATTCCAGGTTTAGTATTAAAAACAGATAACGTTTTAAGTACAAAAATTAAAGAACGAATGTTAGAAAGTTGGAGAGCCAGTTATTCTAATTTATTTAATGGTGCTCGAAGCCCGGCTATATTGGATGGCGGTTTAGGAATAGACAGATTTAGTGATGTTAATTTTAATGAATTAGATTTTGAAAATAGTGTAGAACGAATCCAAATGGATATTGCAAAAGCAATTGGTGTACCATATGTTCTACTAAAAAGTGGGAATAACGCTAATATAGCGGCTAATGAAGTTTTATTTTATAATCATACAGTTCTTCCTGTTTTACAACAATTTTCTAGTGCTTTTGCTCAATTTTTTCAGGGTGGTGTGTCTATTATACCTGATAAAAAATCAATCAGTGCTTTACAACCGGATTTACGTAGTCAAGCACAATATTATTCTACGTTAGTAAATGGCGGAATCCTTACCCCTGATGAAGCTAGAGAAGGTTTAGGGTTAAGTGCAATGAATAGTAGTGAAACTAACTGTATTAGGGTTCCTCAAAATATAACTGGAAGTGCGACAGACCCCATGCAAGGTGGGCGTCCAAAAACAGAAGAAGTAGAAATAATTCCTGAGACTGAGGAAGAAGAGAATGCCAATGACTAAAACATTTTATTTAAATAGTGATATAACTTTGAAAGATGTTTCGAAGGGTAGTGCCGGGCTAAACATCGCTGGGTACGCGAACACTACTGACCGTGATCGTGTAGGAGACGTAGTTACTGCACAGGCGTGGGCTAGTGGAATCAAAAATTTTAGAAAAAACCCTGTCCTTCTTTATCAACATAAACACGATTGTCCTATCGGAAGAGTGGATAAAGTGACCGTTGATAAAAAGGGCATTTTTGTTGAAGCTAATGTAAGTGACGCTGCGGAGAAATTACACGCAGTTCAAACTTTGATTAAGGATGGGGCTTTAAAAAGTTTTTCAGTTGGATTTAAAGTTAATGATGGAAAATATGATCATAAGACAGATTCTATGACTATTACAGATGTAGAACTTCTTGAAATTAGCGTAGTGAGTGTTCCTGCTAATCAAGAATCTTTGTTTAGCGTTAGAAAGAGTTTTGACGATAATGATCAAGAGTACAGTAAGTTTGTAGAAGAATTTGCTAATAAAAAAGTTAAGAGCGACACTACTGAGAAGGATATAGGAATTAAAGTTGGAGTAACCGACGTTGTTAATGATCATTATCATACGTATGAGATAGATAATAATGGCAGCGGCGTGACAACTTATACTTCCCATAATATGAATCATTACCATATGGTTGATAGTTACAGGATTCTTGAAGCCCATGAAGGCGGAAATCATTCTCACACAATGGTAGTGTCAGCACGGCCAGTTTCGGCTAAGCCAGAAGAGGAGATAGATACTATGAATGATGCAAGACCTTTATCTCCCTCAGAACAACTGGCTCCTTTGGACGCTTCTCAAGGAGCGCCGCCAGCAGTAGTTGAAGAATTATCTGAAAGCACTCCGGTTGAAGTTAAAGCGGAAGATGTAATAGATGAGTCTGTTGATAAAATTACTGAAGAAGTCGTAATAGAAGAAATAAAGGCTGAAATAGCTAAAGAGTCTTTAGATGCGGCTACTGTAACTGAGGAGATTGTTGAAGATGAGATAGAAGAGTCTGACCCTTATCAACTTATTCCATTTGTTAATATGCTGTCAATGGAAACGGGGGCTTTAACTCACAATCATAATGTGAAATATGGCGATAAAAGATACAAAATTATCAAAATTGCTACTGCCGAGTCCTCTAATTTCAAATTTTTAGAAATTGACTTAAATGGAAATTCAAGAGATAATAGTATAACAGTTGAAGCAGAGAAATTAGCTGCTGTTAATACTTGGGATATCGGATCTAAGTACGACATTTCTTTAGTTAACATATCTGGTCCTTCTCACATGACGGATTCTGATAGGAAAAAAATTAAAGAAACTTATCATAACCTACATACCCTTACAGAACAAGAAGCTTATGAATTAAAAAGTAAGGAGCTTGTTAAAACCAACGCTAATTACCAACAAAAACTTAATACAATACTAAATATAAGATCAGTATCTGAAGATGAGTGGACAGACTCAGATTACAAATATGTTTCTTATACAAATACCATGATCCGTGAATTAAATAACATGGAACCCAGTAAGGATCGTAATATTTCCTTAGCTTTACATGGTGTAAAATACGAACCTAAAAAGGAGAATGATAATATGGCTACTCAACCAGTAGGTGACATTGTCAAAATTGATACTGGGGCGTCTGAGAAAAAGAGTGGGGAGACGGCAGCTGTCGTTGCTTCTTCAGCTCCGATTAAAGAGGCTCCTTCAGCACCAGCTGCCGAGGTCTCAGAGCCACGAGTGGCAGAACTAGTGCAAAAGACTGGGGAAGCGATCCTCGAGGAGACTAATGCTCAGATCAAGACCGAGGTGGCAACGCCTACTCAAAGCGACGAAGTCGCTGAGCTAAAGGCCGAAGTTTCTAAGTATAGAGAGCAGATTTCTGCTTATACGCAGAATAAAATGGTCTATCAAGAAAGTAAGCGCAGTGGGCATCAGTTTAGTGCAAAAGAAATGACTAATGCTTATCTACTTTCTAAGGCACTTAATAAGAAAGATCCTTTCGACACCAAGTTTGGTGCGCGAATGAAGCAGGTTACTTCTGTGGATCAGTTTCTTAGTAATTTTTCAACCAACGTATACGAAGAGATGCAGCAGCAGCTCGTAGTTGCTCCTATGTTTGAGCGAATTGCGGTTGATGCACGTAATTTCCGTGTACCCGTGGCAGATGAAGATACTGCCGGAGATGTGGCGCAGTTTGAAAGCGGCACGTTTGCACAGAGCATTTCTGATGCAACGCGTGTTCCGACGACTCGTCAGAATACCATCTCTGCGGTGACTTTCTCGCCTAATAAATTTATGGCTACTACTCACCTTGCGAAAGACGAAGAGGAGGATGTAATTCTTCCACTTCTTGACTTCTTGCGTCAAAGTGCTACAAGGCGTCTTGCCCGTGCGATTGACAAGGGGATTCTACGTGGTGACGGAGCTTTGAGAGGCTTTAATGCAGCCCCAACAAACGCTATTACAGCAGGTAGTGGATATCAGTGCGTGTTTAAGGGAGTTGTGACTCTTGCGAACGATATTTCTGGCCTTCGAGTTGCTTCCGGTGGTAACAGCACTAAAGCAACGCCTGCTAATATTGCTAGCGCGCGTGGTAAATTGAAGAAGTACGGACTCCAGCTTGGTAATCAACTTGTTTTCTTGACTTCAGTTGAAGGATACAATTCACTTGTTTCTAATTCTGATTTCCAGACAGTTGACAAGTTCGGACCTAATGCGACCTATCTTACCGGCTCACTCGGTGCTATCTACGGAATTCCTGTAGTTATTACAGAGTTCCTTGATGACGTCGGTAGTTCTGGTAATGAAATTGGTCTGCTTCTTTACAAGCCCGGTTTCCTGATTGCGGAACGTCGCGGAATGGAGATCGAGAGCGAGTACGAACCTCGCCAGCAAGTGACGGCTATGTATATGAGCACTCGATTTGACTTTAAGGCTTTGACGACTAATAGCGATGCAGCTTTGGATGCGACTAAGTATCCTTACGCTTCAGTAATTAGGTCTAATGCCTAAAAAAAATAATCTTAATTGGTGGGGGGTCTAACCCCCCGCTCACATAAGGAGAAAAATAGAAGATGGCTCTTCAAAAATTTATACACAAGGTGAGTCCTCAACTAACGCAGGACGCACAGTTTAAAGCATATAGTAATATTCCAGAGAATCAGTTGACTCCTGGAAGCACTGTAGAACTTTATCCAGGAACATATTCTAATATTACTTGCGCTAATGGCGTAGCTATTCAAGGAGTGGGCAGCCCTCAGGATGTTAACATCCCGGGAATTGCAGTATCTTCAGGAACGACAGGTAATGTGAGGGTTGAAAATCTCACTCTTACGGCTGTAAGTAATGCTCTTTCAGTTGCTGGTTCTTCTACTGCTGCTACACTACATGTGAAGAATGTAATATTTAATCTTAGTACTGGTGGTGTTACTCCGGTAGCAAATGCTAATACTATTCAGGTTGCAGGAACTGGCGCAGTTACTCTTGAGAACGTTCAGTTCTTAGGTGCACAGCGTGGTAACCTTAAGGCCCCGTTGGCCGCTGCTAACGTGATTGGCGGAGTTCTTTCTGTTTCAGCTACCGCAGATATGGCTGTTACAGGTTCTAGTATTCGTTACGTCGGAGCCGCAATCCGCGGTGCCGGACGCGCCAATGTTACTGGTGCAACTGCTAAGGCTGATAACCTTATCGGTACGTATACACCTTCTGGTGCTACTGTTACTGCAGCCGCCCAGCAATACAGAGGTAAGGTCTAAGTTACATTAGTAACCTTACTCAGTATATGCTTTAGAGGGCATTATACAATATTTAGGGGTAGGTGTGAACATACGCCTACCCCCTTTTATATGTAGGAGAAAAAAATGGGTATTAAACCAATTGAAGAACAAGTATTGGACATAAAGAACGAAGGGGACGCTCAAACTTTTCTACAAGTTAATGGGTTTGATCCTGTTGGAGTTTCTCAAATTATGGAAAAATGGTGGGAAAATCAAAGAGCAAAAGCAACTGCTCCTTCGGTTACGCCTACGCTTCTTAAAAGTAAGCCCAAATCAAAATTTAAATCTGGTATTTAGAGGTAAGTAATGCCGACTGCATACGGAACTTATACATACGTCTCTCTTGCGGAAATTAAAGATTATCTGAGTATTAACAGTACTACTCATGACGGTCGTTTAAGCAATATCATTGGCTTTGCTTGTGGCGCAGTTGAAAATTATATTGGTCGTGAGATTAAGAACAATGTCTATACTGAAGTTTTTGACGGCGGAACTCAATCAGTTTTTGTAGAGAGGCTACCTGTTAATAATGTAAAACAAGTGACGGAATATAATGGGAGTCGGTATGAGACTTTAGTCGGACCTGCTACTGATGGGAGTTTTACTAATCAGGATTGGAAAAACTCAACCGTTACAACACAAGGAAGCGCAGTTTTAAAAACCCGTATTAAAAAGTTTGGTCAGTCTTCGGTTAAACTAGATGGTGCGGAAGACTATGTTACCATTACTGATCCTGATTCTAATAATCCTAAATTCGATTATGAAACTTCTGATTTTACAATCGAAGGTCAATTTCGGTTAGACCTTTTAAATAATACTAAATGTTTACTTTCACAAGTAAAAGATGCTGATAATTTTTATGCGTTAAGATATAATTCTGCTGTTGGTTTACAATTTGAGGCTTTTAGTGGCGGAACTCAAGTTATGAATGTGGCTCATGGAAGTACCACAGGATATGCAGCAAATTCTAATACTTTTATGCACGTTGCGGTAAGTCGAAGTGGAGATAATATTAGACTTTTTAGAGACGGTTCTAATTTAGTAGGTATTTCTACTACTAACGCTATGCCAACAATTGGCACCAGTTATGATGTTGAGCTTGGTCGATTGAATTTAACAGCCACAGAAGAAATGACGGGATACGTTGATGAGCTTCGAATTTCTTTTAATAAAGCACGATATACTACTGACTTTGTAGCAGAAAAATATCCTTTTTCCACTGATAATGATACTACAGTTTTAATTAATTTTGATGGATCTAATCAATCCACTTCTTTAAAAGACATTTCCCAGAGTGATCCAGACTTTGTTTGGTTTAAAGATACTGGTGAAGTACAACGTAATTTGGATGGAGCAACGGAAGGGCGACAAAAAATTTCAGTTATTAATACCCCGATGTGGCGGAATTATCCGAAAGCTGTTAAAGTTACTTATGATGGCGGGTATTCCAGTGTTCCAAAAGATATTCAAGTAGCGACGATGGATTATGCTAAAATGTTATTTAAACAAACTGAAGCAGATCAAAGATTTAGTTTACAGGGCGAAGGAAAGAGCCAGTTTAATTTAGGTGCTTCTGGATGGCCACCCCATGTTCGTCGTATTTTAGATCTTTACAGGATACCATTTTAATGGCAAAAGAACCAATCACGAGGGTTTATATAAAGCAAGATCCTTGGATAATGGAAGCTGCAAGGTTTTTAGATCAAGGCTTAGTGGGAACAGGGGAATCTGCAAAAGCAGCTCGAAGAACTTTTCAGTTATATTTTTCGGATTTTATTGAAAAAGAATTATGGGCTGGTGGAGTATCTCAACAAAAAGCAAAAACTAAAATGGGGAGGGCTGCTCCTGATATTATTACTACGGAAGAGGAGATACGCAAAACTTTAACTTCATCAGAAGGGTTAGAATCTCCTGCAGCACGCGGGCCTACAGATTTAATGACTCCTGATTTAAAAGATCAACTCAGAAGTTTGGAATTAAAAAGTAAGGTAGGAACTTCGGCTACTACTTTAACAGGTATGGTACTTTCTCCAGCGGATGTAAAAAGTATTCAAGGGTTCATTGAAGGAAGACAGAAAAAAAAAGAAATATTAGAAATATATAAAAAGAAGAAAAAAGAGTTATACGATGATGATGGTAACTTTTTAGTAGGTAATTTAAGCGGTCCAGCTTTACAAAATTGGGTAAAAAAAAGTAGGTCAAAAACTGCCGTGAAACTAAGAGAGCAAATTAAAGTTAAAGCTAACGCTGGTTTGGAATTTAATCTCAAATATGATGAGTTAAAAGAAGGAAAAAAGATGAAATACGGTTATCATGAGCCGTTAACCCCTAAAACTGATTTTTCATTTTACATGCGTGCGACAGAGGATAGGCGAGGGGGAACGATTGAAGTTACTTATACTGCGGCAGCAAAAAAGAAATTTAAGGCTGTAGAATTTAAATTGTTACAGGGAGCGGGGAAAAAAGTTATTCCACAGTTTACAAAATATTTGAAGGGGCGGTACCGTAGCGCTAAAAATCCTTCAGAATCTCTTAAATTTTTGTTTGATGCAGTTAATACTTTTGATTGGAAGGAAAATTTAACTCCTTGGGTTTTTACAATGATTACTAGAATCTTAAATCCTTTTTATAAAGGAAGGGTGGGTAATTTTTTTAAAGCTAAAAAAGCTCAATATACACAGACAGCTCCTACAGCACGGGTTACACGTCCGACGCAAATTATATCTGATGCTCAGTTGTCTCTTCTTTTAACACGGAGACTTGAACAGAGTTTAGTTATGAATATGCCCCGATTACCAGAGCCACAGCGCCCAATTCCACGGTATATTACAGGGAGATTAGCTACAAGTTTTGAAATACTTGTAAAGCAAAAACAAAATTTACTTACTTTTTATAATAAAGCTCCTGCAAACGAATATGTAAACGAACTAAATGAAAAAGGGTGGCAGTTAGATAGAGGTTTAGTAGAACCTACTATTAGACAAATGACACAGTCTTTGTTTGGTAGGCAATTTCAAGTTATAAGAACTCAATAAAAGTAAAAAAATATAATTTGCCACGCATCTGTGGCTGTGTTATACTTTATATGATTAGGAAAACATAATGGCAACGAGCAGACGACGTGATATCGTTAATTTTCTCGTTGGAGAACTAAAAAAAATTGACGGCTCAGAATCTACGTTTGATTCTACCTATACTTATCAAGTTAATCTCTTCAATAATGTTTTCCGACGAATAAAATTTTTAGATGAAGTAAATGATTTTCCTTCCGCTTATCTTCAAGCAGGAACAGAAAATAGAGTATATGATTCCAAAGGATTAACAACTTCTACTTTGGATATTATGATCCGGGTCTATGTTCATACAGAAGATGCGACTACGGAACTTGAAAGTACAATGCAAGACATCGAATTTGTCATATATAATATGGATACAGAACAATATGGGATAATGGATGTTCAAGTTTCAACTATGAGTACAGACGAAGGGTTGCTAGACCCTTATGGAATTGGAGAAGTTGGAGTCACAGTTCAATATGATGTGACAGATTAATATAAAAAGGAGTTAATCGAATATGGCAACCCAAATTAACTTACAACGTAACAGTGAAGTGTTCTATTCGACCGTAGATCTTCACGGTGGTGCTGCCGCTACTTCTATGACAGCTGCTAATACGTGGAAAGTCGAAATTCTTGCTGGCTTTGCATTTTCACAAGCTTCTGCTACTCAGGACATTACTACTTTAGAAAGTGGAACTACGCCAGATCGTAGTACTCAAAGATTTAATACTGCGGTTAATCCAGTAGAGTGGAATTTTCAAACTTATTTGCGTCCTACTGGAATTCAAAGTATTACTAGAGGCGCTGCTGGACAGTATACAGGTAACAGTAAACCGCTTTGTGACTGGTTTTTGTGGCAGGCTTTGGTTTCTAATCTTTCTCCTGCGTCAGGAACTACACAAGAACAATCTGTGTGGGAAGCAGGAGGTGTTCTTAGAACTGTAAATCATACTAAGAGCGGAAATGCACACGCAAGTAGATCAAATTTCCCGACCGCAACTCAGAATCAATTGTATTTTAAACTGGATAACGTTTTCTATCAAGTTAAAAACGCGACAGTTAACGAAGCAGCAGTAGATGCGGCTATTGACGGAATTGCGATGACTACTTGGAGTGGAATGGGAATGAAATTAGTTCAGCTAACATCTGATGTTTCGTCTCCTGCAGCTCACGCTCGTGACAGAGCGGTTCTAGTATTTGGAGGAATTTTAGCTAACGGAACAACTGTTAGTGGTAACTCACAAGCTAATGTTGGTCATAATAAAGTTGCGACCACTGCTTCTGCACTTGGCAAGAATGTTATGGTTTATGCTAGTTGGAAAAATCATTTTGTTAACGGTACTCAAACGGAAGCGCCGTTTATTAAGAATCGTTTAAGTGGTATTGATATGCAGTATGAAACAAATACGTATTCTTTCCCAGTAACAGCAATGAGCTTTAACTATAATAACGCAATCACTTATCTAACTCCGGAAGAGTTGGCTACCTTGAACGTTCCTGTTGGACAGTTTACTGGTTCCAAGGCTATTACAGGTTCGGTCAGTGCTTATCTACGTGCTGGCAGTACCTCAGATAAGAATGCGTCAGCTCGATGGTTGGCTGGAGTTATTGCAGACTCTCGAACATCACTTGCTTCGGGATCAACTGCTAACTTGATTGTTGGTGGTAACACCGCACCCTATGTATCATTTGATATGCCAGCGGTTCAGTTTAACTTCCCAACTGACGTGATAGAAGACGTCATTGGCGTTACTGGAGAGTTTTTGGCACAAGAAAAGGTAAAGGGGACAGGCGACGAACTGGTTATTAAAGTTCAAAAAGGATAATAATCGCCGCGCCTTGAGGGGGCTTAGGCTAATATTTTACATTATCCATATGGGTGTTCACCGTAACGTCGTATCATGCCACCCCCTCAGCGTGATATGTAGTTGATAACATGGTGAACACCCTTTTTTTATACTATTTACCTAGAGAGGGGAAAACAAATGAGTAAAATTGCCGCATTACAGGCACAAGAAACTACTATCGAAATAGAATATCCAGAGATTGACGGGTTTATAATTTCTTTAGTTTATCTTAATCGAGATGATTTGACGAAAATTAGGAATCGCAGTTTAACTTATAAATTTAATAAACGTACTCGTCAGCGAGAAGAAGAGGTTGACAGCGATAGGTTTTTGGAGGAATATACTAAACGTGCTATTAAAGGGTGGAAAGGTCTTTTTGTTAAGGATTTGCCACAACTTCTTCCGATTGACTTAACAAATGCTGATCCCACTGAAGAGATTCACTATAATGAGGTAGAGGCTTTAGAGTTAATCAAAAATTCTACTGTTTTTGATCAATTTATTACTGATTCTATGCAAGACTATGAAAAGTTTACGATTGAAAAGAAAGAGCAAGAAATAAAAAACTTAAAGACTACCTCCGCTACTCCTTAGAAGGTGGAGGGGTTGATAAAGAGAAGTATTATGAAATTCATGATCAAATGGGTCTTCCCATTGACGAACTTGAAGTTCCATTAGATCTCACAGATTTAAGTTACAATTGTCAACAAGCTTTACTTCTTTTTAATATTTTACCTGATAAAGTTGAAGGAATGAACGGTATTTGGTTAGGTAAAGAATATGCCGGTTTAATGGATATTATGGATATTTATGATATCCTTGATCGAGCAGAAGTAATGGATTTTTTAGTAGTGTGTGTTAATGAAGCTTCTAAACACTATGAGAAGCAACGTAAGTTAGAACAGAAAAAAATAGAGTCTCAATCCAAAATGAGGAAATAGAATGGTTGATCTTGTTAGTAAAATTAAACTGTTATTTACTTCTCAAGGAGCAGATAAGGCTGCTGCATCTGTTGGTAAAGTAGGAAAAGCTCAGGAGAATCTTACTAAGCAAACCAACTTATCTGCACGTGCAACGACTCGTCAGGCTAGCGCTTCTGTAAGTGCTAGTCGACAATTCTCGGCACAAGCCTCCGGCTTGGGGGGACTTGTCGCTGCTTACGCGGGCGCTGCGGCTACTATTTTTGCTGTTACTCAAGCCTTTGCTGCTTTACAAAGAGCAGCTCAAGCTGAACAAATTGTTCAAGGCACACGAGCGCTGGCTTTGGAAGTAGGAGCAAGCGGTGATGAGATTATTGCTAAAATTCAACAGATTACTAAAGGCCAATTGTCAATGGCTGAAGCTGCTCAGTCTGCTAATAT
>Ga0114898_1001807_pt1 | contig 11943 bp, 8 predicted proteins | sample Malvired_Geostar_FD_83496 | JGI IMG/M metagenome (GOLD analysis project Ga0114898, IMG submission 83496) | Marine viral communities from the Global Malaspina Expedition - Malaspina viral metaG DeepMed_Geostar | ecosystem: Environmental > Aquatic > Marine > Oceanic | place: Mediterranean Sea... | reverse complement strand
TGAAGGCCATGGACTCGATGCCGACGCCCGAGGTCGAGGCCGGCACCCGTCAGGTCAGCATCAACGCGGACGGCGTCATCGAAGTCCAGATGCCCTGAGGCCGCGTTCCTGTCGATAGCGTTGCGGGCGGGCACCGGCGCGCCCTTCACCGGCGGCTTCGTCTGGCCAGGTCAGCCGGGGCGCCTGCAGAAACACTCTGAAACACCTCCGCAAAGCCGGACGGCGCAAGGCCCCCAGCCCAGCGGAGGGGGTCTTGCCGGCGTTCTAGAAGCGATATCATTCCCAGCAGCAATCGCGAATCACTATCATGCGCACCACAGGTTCTCTCAAAAAAGGATTTACTGCGCATGCATGCCCCGTTCACTCGCTCCGCGCTTGCCGCCGCTCTGCTCAGCTGCAGCCTCCCCGCTCTCGCCGAGACCGATCCTGTCACGCTGAGTGACACCGTGGTCAGCGCCTCGGGCTTCGAACAAAAGATCACCGAAGCGCCGGCGAGCATCAGCGTGATCACCCGAGAGGAGTTGCAGGAGAAGCGATTCAGCAGCATCGCGGAGGCTTTGCAGGATGTTGAGGGCGTGGACGTGCGCGGCAACACCGGGAAGACCGGTGGGCTCAACATCAGCATGCGCGGCCTGCCCAGCGAGTACACCCTGATTCTCATCGACGGGCGTCGCCAGAACGCGCCGGGGGACGTGGCGCCGAATGGATTTGGCGAAACCTCGACCAGCTTCATGCCACCGCCTTCGGCAATCGAGCGGATCGAAGTGATCCGCGGCCCGATGTCCACCCTGTATGGCTCCGATGCGCTGGGCGGCGTGGTCAATATCATTACGCGCAAGGTCGGCAACGAGTGGGGTTCGGCAATCGGCGTCGAGCACACGCTGCAGGAAAACCACGATTACGGCGACAGCTCGAAAATCAACTTCTACACTGGCGGCCCGCTGATCGAGAACACGCTCGGCCTGGCATTACGCGGCAGCTTTTACGACCGCGACAGCTCCAGCCTGGAATTTTCCGACTCTCACGTTCCGCTGAGCAGTCGCGGACCGTCGCCGGTCGAAGCCGAAAACTGGAGCGCGGGTGGGCGACTGTCCTACACGCCGACCCAGGATCACGACATCACGCTGGATCTCGACCGTTCCGTACAGACTTACGGCAACGACGAATGCCAGCTAGGCACCCTGGACGGACGTAACAGAGACTGCGCACCCGACCCGTTGGCCGCCAACGGTTACAGCGACGAGCTTCGCTTCGAACGTGAACAGGCGACCCTCGCTCACACGGCCCGCCTCGCGTTCGGTACGCTGGATTCCAGCCTGATGCGCAACACCACCAAAACCATTGGCCGCACCATTCCGGGCGAACCCATTGGCGGTAACGCCGGCTTACCCGGCGTACGGGTCGGCGACGACCGTGGCCTGAAAACCACCAACCTGGTGTTCGATAGCAAACTGGTCACGCCCATCGGCGACGCCAACCTGCTGACCGTCGGCGGCCAGTGGTGGGAAGCGGAAATGGAAGATGCCATCGCCCCGGAAACGTTCGAGCAAACCACGTGGGCACTGTTCGCCGAAAACGAGTGGCGCATGCGTGATGACCTGGCGCTTACCTTGGGCGCGCGCTATGACGACCATGAATCCTTCGGCGGTCATATAAGCCCGCGCGCTTATCTGGTATGGAACGCCACCGACGCCTGGACCATGAAAGGTGGGGTCAGCAAAGGCTACAAGACCCCCAACATCAATGACCTGCACGACGGTATCAATGGTGTCACAGGCCAAGGCGAGATCATCACTGTCGGTACGCCGGACCTCGACCCTGAAGAGTCAACCAGCTACGAGATGGGTGTCTACTACGACAACTACAGCGGATTCAATGCCAACGCCACGCTGTTCCACACGCAGTTCAAAGACAAGATCGTCAACGACTCGCCGGTCAACTGTCTGACCAATCCAGGCGGCACCTACTGCGATCTGCTGGTCGGCACACCGCAAACCGAATACGGCCAACTGGTCAACGTCGGCGAAGCCGAGACCCAAGGCATCGAACTGGCCACCCGAGTTCCGATCGCCGCCGGCTGGTGGGTCAACGCCAACTACACCTACACCGAGAGCGAACAGAAAAGCGGCGACAACAAGGGCCGTCCGCTGACCAACACACCGGATCACATGCTCAACGCTCGCCTCAACTGGCAGGCGACCGACCGCCTGAAAACCTGGCTGGCCTATGAATACCGCAGCGACACCCTGCGCTATCTCGATGCCCGTGCGAACCTCACCGGTAACGACGCTGCCGTTTACGATCAGGTCGGCAACGAGCTGAGCGCATACAGCCTGTTCCATCTGGGCGCCGCCTATCGGGCGACCGAGAACCTGACGCTGCAGGCGACCATCCACAACCTGTTCGACAAGGACTTCCTGCGCAGCGACGCCTATATCGGCAGCAGTGGCCTGGACTACGTCAGCGAATACAGCCACAGCACCCGCTCCACCGCAGGCTATATCCCCGAAGGCCGTCGCCTTTGGATGTCCGCCAACTTCACCTTCTGATCCACGCACAACGCAACGCAACGAAGCCGGGCCTGCCCGGCTTCGTTGTGTGAGGCTGGAGCCGGGGTTCGCAGACGCGAATGTATGCTGTCTGTAAATCTTTAGCATTCAACCTGGAAGCACCCTAGAATCGCGCCACCGCCCATTCGAACAAAGGATTTCCATGCAACTCTGGCTCGGCACCCTGCGCCAATGGCACTGGATCAGCTCCGCGCTGTGCCTGGTTGGCATGTTGCTGTTCGCCGTTACGGGAATCACCTTGAACCATGCGTCTCAGATCGAGGCGAAGCCGACGATCATCGAACGAGAGGCGTCGCTGCCGGCGCCCTTGCAGCAAACGCTAATGGCCGATCCGCCCGCCGAAGGCCTGCCGGACGATCTGAAAGGCTGGCTGGAGAACGAGCTGAGCATCGACTTGACCGGCCGGGACGCCGAATGGAGCGACGGCGAACTCTACGTCGCCCTGCCCCGCCCTGGCGGCGATGCCTGGCTGAGCCTGGCGCTGGAAAACGGCGAGTTGCTCTACGAATCTACCGACCGTGGTTGGATTTCCTACCTCAACGACCTGCATAAGGGTCGTAACACCGGCACGGCCTGGAGCTGGTTCATCGATATCTTTGACGTAGCCTGCGTCATTTTCAGCCTCACCGGACTGCTGCTGCTGCAGCGACATGCAACCGGCCGCCCCGGCACCTGGCCACTGGTCGGGCTGGGCCTGGTGATTCCGGTGCTGCTGGCCCTGCTGTTCATTCACTAAGGACCCGCGATGCGTAAATCCGTGCTGTTGCCCCTCGCCCTGTTCAGCGCGCCGCTGATGGCGGCCGATCTGCAAGTTTCCGTCGAGATTCCGCGACTGCAGGTCGCCGAGTATCACCGCCCCTACGTGGCGATCTGGCTGGAGCGTCCGGACCAGAGCCACGCCGCCAACCTGGCGGTGTGGTACGACACGAAGTTGAAGGACAAGGAAGGCGAGAAATGGCTGAAGGACCTGCGCCAGTGGTGGCGACGCAGCGGACGCACCGTCGAATTGCCGATTGACGGTGTCAGCGCCGCGACCCGCGCCGTCGGCCACCATAGCCTGTCCTTCGATGGCGATCAGGCTCCGCTCGAAGACCTGGCGCCCGGCGAGTACCGCCTGGTTGTAGAAGCCGCCCGGGAGGTGGGGGGGCGCGAATTGCTGCGTGTTCCGTTCAGTTGGCCGCCCACCCGACCGCAGACCCACCAGGCCCAGGGCGAAAGCGAACTGGGCGCCATTTCCGTCACTGTCACCCCCTGACTCAGGAAGCCGATATGAAACCAATGATCAAATGGACCGCCCTGGCACTGGCGGTCTGCCTGCCCCTCTCCGCCCAGGCCCACCGTGCCTGGATGCTGCCGTCGGCGACCGTCCTGTCTGGCGAAGATCCCTGGATCACCGTGGACGCAGCCGTCTCCAACGACCTGTTCTACTTCGAACACTTCCCGCTACGCCTCAAGGGCATCGGCAATCTCGATGACGCGCCGGCTGGCGGCCCTCCGGGCATGCGCCCACGCCCGGCCCCCGAGCTTCAGTTGCTCGCACCGGATGGTTCGACGCTCAAGGCCGAAAACGGCAATCTCGGGCGCTACCGCAGCACCTTCGACCTGCATCTGACGCAAAAAGGCACCTATAAGCTGGCCGTTGCAAACGACGGGCTGTTCGCCAGCTGGAAGGAAAACGGCCAATCCCGGCGCTGGATGGGCAGCCCGGACAGCTTCGCCAAGGATGTTCCGGCCAAGGCCGACGACCTCAAGGTGAGCCAGACCAGCAGCCGCATGGAAGTCTTCGTGACCTCCGGCAACCCCACCGAGACGGTACTGAAAACCACGGGCAAGGGTCTGGAACTGGCTCCGATCACTCACCCCAATGACCTGTTCGCCGGCGAAGCGGCCGAGTTCACCTTCCTGCTCGACGGCAAGCCCGCAGCCGGCGTCGAGATCAGCGTGATTCCTGGCGGCAATCGTTATCGCGACCAGCTCGGCGAGATCAATGCAAAAACCGATGAACAAGGCAAGGTCAGCATCACCTGGCCGGAAGCCGGCATGTACTGGCTGGAGGCGGAACTGAAGACCGACAAGGGCGTCACCCAGCCCGCCACCGAGCGCCGAGCCAGCTACAGCGCCACGCTGGAAGTGCTCGCGCCTTAACGGTGCGCGAACGGCAGCGGCGACGGGCTGCCGCTGCCTCGTCGGCTACCGCGTGAACCCATGCCGCGCAGGGCATGCACAGGCGCGGTACGCTGCGGCCAGCCGACTATGCGCTGCGCCTGCTCGATGATCGTCCACAACTCACAGCACGTACCCACCGTTCGTCAACCGCAGGAGACGGTCTACCTTGCCTCGCTTCCCCGCGCTCCAGTCCTGGGCCCCGCCTTTGGCGTGCGCGCTACTGGCCGTCGTGCTTTTCGAGTGGCAGCCGCCGCGACACGTCTCGGCGATACTGGTGATCGCGGCCTATCTCGGCATATGCCTGCTGGTCTGGCATCGTCATCGGCGGAACACGCCAGCCAAGGCGCAGCCGGGCACCGACACGCTGCTGGTTGCCTATGCCAGTCAAGGCGGGCATGCCCGCGAGCTGGCCGAACGCAGCGTCAGCCAGTTGCGCGATGCAGGGCTGGAGGTTGAAAGCCGGGCGCTGAACCGGATTGACGCGACGACACTCGCGACGCAGCGCCGCATGCTCTTTATCGTCAGCACCTACGGCGAAGGCGAAGCGCCGGACAACGCCGCCCATTTCGAACGACGCCTGTCGAACATGAACAGCGGCCTTCCCACATTGGAATACGCCCTGCTCGCGCTCGGCGATCGTCAGTACACCCGCTTCTGCGGCTTCGGCCGGCGACTCGATGCCCGGCTCCGCCAGTTGGGTGCCCAGCCACTGTTCGACAGCCTGGAAGTGGATCGCAGCGATGCCGGCGCGCTGCGCCACTGGCAACATCAGCTCGGACACCTCAGCGGCCGCAGCGACTTCGTCGATTGGCAGCCGGCGCCCTATCGACCCTGGCGGCTGGACAGCCGCCAGTTGCTGAATCCAGGCAGTGCCGGCGCCGCGATCTTCCAGCTGACGCTTTATCCGACCGACTCTACGCCGCCATGGCGCGCCGGCGATATCGCCGAGATCGGGCCACGCCACGCCGACGCCTCCGTTGCGCAACGGCTTCGACACGCCGGCTTCGACCCCGCCCAGCCAGTCGAAGGCGGGCAGACGCTGGCGGCCGTGCTGGCTTCGAAGCGGCTGCCACCGGCCTCCGATGGGCTGAACGATCTGGATATCGAGGCGCTGCTGGCACTGCCACAGCTGCCGCACCGTGAATATTCGATCGCCTCGATTCCCGAGGAGGGCCGTATACAGCTGCTGGTGCGTGAGACGCGGCATGCCGATGGTCAGCTCGGCCTGGGCTCAGGCTGGCTCTGCCGGCATGCCGTGCCGGGTGATCCTATCGATCTTCGCATTCGCAGCAACCCCGGTTTTCACGGGCCGGAGCCGCAGCGCCCGATGATCCTGATCGGCAACGGCACCGGCCTGGCCGGGCTGCGCGCTCACCTGCGCGAGCGTGCCGCTACACCGGGTTCACGCAACTGGCTGTTGTTCGGCGAGCGTAACGCGGCGCATGACCAACTGTTGCATGACGAACTGCACGGATGGCTGCAATCGGGCCATCTGCAACGGCTCGACCTGGCGTTTTCACGCGATCAGGCGGAAAAAATCTACGTCCAGCATGTACTCCGTGATGCGGCGGATGAGCTGCGCCAGTGGATCGACGAGGGCGCCGCCGTTTATGTCTGTGGAAGCCTCGAAGGGATGGGACGCGAGGTGCAGCAGATTCTCGCCGGTGTGCTGGGCGCGGGGCGGTTGCAGGCGCTTCGCGACGAAGGCCGCTACCGGCGCGATCTCTACTGATTCGCTGCGGGAGTCGTTGTGATGTCAGCCGGCGATCCGCTGCCGGACCCGCGGCCGGTACCCAACGGGCGTTGACCGCGCCCTGGAGCCCGTCACGGCAAGGCGGGCCAGGAACGAAGCCTTGAAAAAAACCCCGCCTATCGGCGGGGCTCGTCCTCGACCCGACCGCGGGCAAGCGGCCGTGCCTGAAACGTCGATCAGAAGTGGAAGTTGGTGCTCAGCAGCGCCGTACGACCCGCGGCCTGGCTGGCATAGTGCGCGCCATAGGCCCTGTCGTAATACGTCTCGTCGGTCAGGTTCTGCACATTGACCTGCAGGTCGAGATGCTTGCTGACCTTGTAACTGGCCATCGCGTCGTAACGCCAGTACGAGTCGACCATCACCGTGTTGGCGGTGTTGCCGTAGACCTCATCGACGTAGAACGCCCCACCACCGACGACCAGCTTGTCGGTCACATCATAGGTAGTCCAGAGGCTGAAGGAGTGGTTCGGCGTGTTCGCCAACTGATTGCCATTGTCCGGATTGGTCGGGCTGGTGACGGCGCCCGCCCGGTTACCGACCGCGCCGCCTTCGACGAGCTCGCTGTCCAGATAGCTGTACCCTGCGAAGACGTTCCACTTGGGCGTCAGACGTCCGGTGGCGGTCAGCTCGTAACCGTCCACGCGGGTCTTTCCGACGTTTTCGTAGGTGAAGTCGGTGGCCAGCACGCGCGCGTTGTCCTTTTCAGTGCGGAACACCGCCGCCGCGAGGGACAGCCGGTTGTCGAGCAGATCCCACTTGGTACCGATCTCGTAATTGGTGGTTTCTTCGGGCTCCATATCGCTACGAATGCTTCCAGCGGTGCCGTTCCCGTTGTTCAGCGAGTTCGGTTCCGCGCCTTCGCCCAGCGTGGAGCCGGGCGGCGTCGCCGATGTCGCATAGGACACGTAGAAGCTGCCGTTCTCGACCGGCTTGTAAACCAGGCCCAGCTGGCCGGTTATGAACTCGCTGGTATCTTCGATACGGGTCACGCCGGTTGCGGCGCGGGTCTTGGCCTGGGTCTCGAAGTAGTCGTAACGCAGGCCCATGTTCAGCAGCCATTGCTGGGTCAGTTCAAGCGTGTCGAATGCCCAGAGCGCCCGCGTATCGGCATCGGATTCGGTGCCGTAGTAATTACGCGTGATAGCGCCGGTGTAAGCCTGGTCCGGGTTCGGGTTCGACAGCGACGTACAGTCGCCGGAAGCAACGAGTGCGGGCGTGCAGGTACCGGCATTGGTGCCTGGCAGGCTATAGCCGGAGCGATCCACGGACTCGCGACCCAGCTCCACGCCGAACGAAAAGCTGTTCTTGAAACCGGCGATCACGGTTTCGCCGAACAGCTCGGTCTGGTTGAGGGTGCCGGTGGTATTGCTCACGCGCTGGTTGGCGCGTCGGAACACCTGATCGTTGAGGATATTGCCCTTGCTGTCATCCGGCTGGCTCCAGATGTAGTCCTGCATGGAGCTGCCATGACGAAGGGTGTTCTTGACCGTCAGGTTGTCGCTCAGGTCGTGCTCGATGGCAATCGTCGAGATATCGGCGCGCCCTTTGGAAAAGTCGCGATGCTTGAGGCCATAGAAATTGCTGCTGTCGCCACCATCGGTCGGCTTGTCCGGGTTGGCCGATGTGCGTCCGGCCGTCGAGCCCGCGTTCAGGCTGTAGGGGATACCCGAATCGGGCAGATCGTCGTTTTCCATGTGGTAGTAATCGAGGAAAACACGCGTGGGCGTACCCAGCCCGAAGGCGAGCGAAGCAGCCAGGCCCCAGCGGTCGTTGTTCACCGCATCGCGACCGGCGACGTTGCTTTCATGGCGCATCAGATTCAAACGCCCGGCGGCGGTATCGCTGAGCTGGTAGTTGCCGTCAAGGGTGTAGCGCTGGGTCTGGTCCGAGCCCCAGGTGAAGCCGCCGTCGAGCGAATTGCCCAGATGCGCCTTCTTGCTCACCAGGTTGATACTGCCCCCCGCCGCGTTGCGTCCGCCCATGGCCGAGTCCGACCCCTTGACCACTTCCACCGCCTCGATGGCGAAGATTTCGCGGTTCTGCGCACCGGTATCACGAACACCGTCCAGGTACATGCTGCTTTGCGAGTCGAAACCACGAATGAACGGACGGTCACCCGTCGGGTTACCGCCCTCGCCCGCCCCCATGGTGATACCTGGCACGGTACGCAACGCGTCCTGCAGGTTCAGCGAGTGGGTGTCCTTGAGCACCTGTTGAGGCACGACGGTGACCGAGCGTGGCGTATCGCGCAACGGCGCGGTGTATTTGGATGACTGCGCCTGATCGACCCGGTAATCGCCATTGTCCACCGCATCGCCCGTCACGGTCGTGGTGCCCAGGCTGAGTGGCTCGGATTGAGCGGCTTGTGCCAGCGGTGCGGCTGAAATGCCGGTCATGGCAACACCGACGGCGGTGGCGATAAGACGCGGCGTGGAAACGGGGCGATCCAAAGGCATCGAAGACATCGTTGTTCTCGTTGAAGGAAGTCTGAGGTCGCGAAATCTAGAACAAACGATAATCGATATCAATTAGCGCAAGAAAAAAATTTACTGAATGTTTCCGAAGGTGTCGCCAAGCGGCCTGAGACTAATTATCATTTGCGACCCATTCAGCTTCCAGTGCGATCGACATGCTGCTGCACATCCCCGCTGTCTTCAGTTCCGACGAAGCCATACGCATCCGCGCCGCACTCGAGCAAGCCCAGTGGGTCGACGGCAAGGTCACGGCGGGCTACCAGTCGGCCAGATCCAAGCACAATCTCCAGCTACCGGAGGATGCGCCGCTGGCCAGGGAGATTGCCGAGGCGATGCTCCAGCGCCTCTGGCAGAATCCCCTGTTCATGTCCGCAGCCCTGCCTCACAAGGTGTTTCCACCGCTGTTCAATTGCTACACCGAGGGCGGCGCCTTCGGCTATCACATCGACAACGCCATCCGCCAGGTGAAGAACAGCCCGGAGCGCGTGCGCACCGATGTCTCCGCGACGCTGTTTTTCAGCGATCCGAACGACTATGACGGCGGCGAACTGGTAATCCAGGACACCTACGGCACCCAGCGGGTCAAGTTTGCCGCGGGCGATCTGGTGCTGTACCCGGCAACCAGTCTGCACAAGGTCGAGCCGGTAACGCGTGGGGCGCGCATCGCCTCATTCTTCTGGACCCAGAGCCTGGTGCGCGACGACGGTCAACGCACCCTGCTCTACGAGATGGACCAGGCGATCCAGCGACTGACACAGGACGTCCCGGAGCATCCGTCACTCGTGCAATTGACCGGCACCTACCACAACCTGCTGCGCCGATGGTCGGACGTCTAGGTGCGTTATCTTCCTCGTCGCGAAGAGGTGTCCGCCGACCGGCTGGCCGATCTGCTGGCCGGCGCACCGCGCGAAGCGGCGCGCACCATCCTCACCGCCGCACAAACGGGCCTGGCCGACGCCCAGGTCATGCTCGGCCAGATATTGCTGGAAGGCCGGGGCATCCAGCGCGACCCGGAGCTGGCGGTGCGCTGGTTTCGGATTGCGCGCGAGCACCGCCACCCAATGGCGCACAACATGCTCGGGCGCTGTCTCGAGCATGGCTGGGGCTGCGAGCCGAACCCCTCGGCGGCGGCGCGCGAGTACCGCCAGGCGGCTGAACGGGGCCTTGACTGGGGCATGTACAACCTGGCCAACCTGCTCGCCACCGGTCGAGGCGTCACGCAGGACCAGGCGCAGGCGTTGCACCTGTACCGCCGGGCCGCCGAGCTTGGGCATGCGAAATCGATGAACCTGCTGGGCCGCTACCTTGAAGAGGGCCTGGTGGTGCCGGCCGATCAGGCCGCAGCCTGGGACTGGTACCGGCGCTCAGCCGAGGGCGGCGATTTTCGCGGCCAGTTCAGCCATGCCGCGGTGTTGATCGCCCAGCGGCGCTGGGAAGACGCCCGTCACTGGCTGACCCAGGCCCTGTCGCTCGGCCATCTGATGTTTTTGCGCAAGGCGCGGGACGAACTACTGGCCGCGCGGATCGGGCCGATTGCCGATATCGCAATGGCCTATGTGGCCCGCTGCGCCGATATCGGTGATCAGGGCGATCGACTGATCGCCCGCCAGATCGCCGAGTCCTCGCCAACCGAATCCAAAGCCACTGAAGGCCCAAACCTGTAGAAGGCGCGACTCGCGGCGAATGCGGAGCAAAGGGCCGCGCAGGGCCCAACGCTAGTGGGATCGGATGATCCCAAACAGAAAAGCTTCGCCCCGGGGGCGGGCCTCCCACGCCACGTCAAGCCCGTGGAAGGCCCAAACCTGTGGGAGGCGCGACTCGCGGCGAATGCGGAGCAAAGGGCCGCGCAGGGCCCAACGCTAATGGGAGTCGGATGGTCCCCGACAGAAAAGCTTCGCCCCGGGGGCGGGCCTCCCACAGCACTTCAAAGCCACTGAAGGCCCAAACCTGTGGGAGGCGCGACTCGCGGCGAATGCGGAGCAAAGGGCCGCGCAGGGCCAACGCTCGGTGGGATCGGATGGTCCCAGACACAAAAGCTTCGCCCCGGGGGCGGGCCTCCCACAGCACATCAAGCCAGTGAAGGGCTCAAACTTGTGGGAGGCGCGACTCGCGGCGAATGCGGACCAAAAGGGCCGCGCAGGGCCCAATGATGGGTGGGATCGGATGATCCCAGACAGAAAAGCTTCGCCCCGGGGGCGGGCCTCCCACAGCACATCAAGCCAGTGAAGGCCCAAACCTGTGGGAGGCGCGACCCGCGGCGAATGCGGAGCAAAGGGCCGGGCAGGGCCAAATGATGGGTGGGATCGACGATACCAGACAGAAAAGCTTCGCCCCGGGGGCGGGCCTCCCACGCCACGTCAAGCCCGTGGAAGGCCCAAACATGTGGGAGGCGCGACTCGCGGCGAATGCGGGTTACGCTATGTCGCGCGGCTGCTTACAGGTAGTAGGCCTTCAGCGGCGGGAAGCCATTGAACTCCACCGCGCTGTAGCTGGTGGTGTATGCGCCAGTCGAAAGCCAGTACATGCGGTCGCCGATCGCCAGATTCAGCGGCAGTCCGTACTTGTAGTTTTCGTACATGATATCGGCGCTGTCGCAGGTCGGCCCGGCGATCACCACTTCTTCCATCTCGCCTTTCTTCTCGGTCCAGATCGGGAACTTGATCGCTTCGCCCATGGTTTCGATCAGACCGGAGAACATACCGACGTCTGTATAGACCCAACGCTCGACGGCGGTACGCGACTTGCGCGCCACCAGCACCACTTCGCTTACCAGGATGCCCGCGTTGGCGATCAGCGAACGGCCCGGCTCGAGGATGATTTCCGGCAGGTCGTCACCGAAGTCCTCCTTGAGAAAGCGGATGATTTCCTCGGCGTAGGTTTCCAGGCTGTTGGTCCGGGTGATGTAGTTGGCCGGGAAGCCGCCCCCCATGTTGATCATTTTCAGCTCGATGCCGTCTTCTTCCTTCAGGCGCTCGAAGAT
>Ga0114898_1001798_pt1 | contig 11989 bp, 8 predicted proteins | sample Malvired_Geostar_FD_83496 | JGI IMG/M metagenome (GOLD analysis project Ga0114898, IMG submission 83496) | Marine viral communities from the Global Malaspina Expedition - Malaspina viral metaG DeepMed_Geostar | ecosystem: Environmental > Aquatic > Marine > Oceanic | place: Mediterranean Sea... | reverse complement strand
TCACCATCAGCGAGATCGAGCCGCGGCTGTTCTCGTTCAACAACCCGTTCGGCGCCTGCCCGGTGTGCGACGGCCTCGGCGTCAAACTGGCCTTCGACGCCGACCTGGTCGTGCCCGACCGCGACAAGGCCCTGCACAAGGGGGCGATCGCGCCCTGGTCGCGTGGCCCGTCGCCGCTCTACACCCAGACCCTGCAGGCGCTAAGCCGCCACTACGGCTTCTCGATGGACAAGCCGTGGCGCGAGCTGCCGGAGAAGTCGCAGCAGGTCATCCTGCACGGCTCGGGCGGCGAGAAGATCAAATTCACCTACGACGACAACGCCCGCACCTATGAGACCACCAAGGCCTTCGAGGGCGTCCTGCCGAACCTCGAGCGCCGCTGGCGCGAGACGGACAGCGCCTGGGTGCGCGAGGAGCTGGGCCGGTTCCAGTCGGAGACGCCGTGCGAGGCCTGCGGCGGCAAACGGCTGAAGCCCGAGGCGCTGGCGGTCAAGATCGCCGGCACGGACATCGCCGAGGTGTCGTGGCTGTCGATCAAACACGCCCACGAGTGGTTCACCGCCCTCGACGGCAAGCTGACCGACAAGCAGATGGAGATCGCCCGGCGCATCCTGAAGGAGATCACCGACCGGCTGCGCTTCCTGAACAATGTCGGCCTCGACTACCTGAACCTGTCGCGCGCCTCCGGCACCCTGTCCGGCGGCGAGAGCCAGCGCATCCGGCTGGCGTCACAGATCGGCTCGGGCCTGACCGGCGTTCTCTATGTGCTGGACGAACCGTCGATCGGCCTGCACCAGCGCGACAACTCCCGCCTGCTGGAAAGCCTGCGCGGCCTGCGCGACCTCGGCAATTCCGTGCTGGTGGTCGAGCACGACGAGGAGGCCATCCTGACCGCCGACTACGTCATCGACATGGGCCCGGCGGCGGGCATCCACGGCGGCGAGGTCTGCGCCCAGGGCACGCCCGAAGACGTCATGGCCAATCCGAACTCGCTGACCGGCAAATACCTGACCGGCGAGCGCGAGATCGAGCTGCCGCCCGAGGGCCGCCGGCCCGTCGACCGCAAGCGGATGCTCAAGATCAGCGGCGCCACCGGCAACAATCTGAAGAACGTCACCGGCGAAATCCCCGGCGGGCTGTTCACCTGCGTCACCGGCGTGTCCGGCGGCGGCAAGTCGACCTTCACCATCGAGACGCTGTACAAGGCCGCCGCCCGCCGGCTGCACAACGCCTCCGACGCCCCGGCCCCCTTCGACCGCATCGAAGGTCTGGAGATGTTCGACAAGGTCATCGACATCGACCAGTCGCCCATCGGCCGCACCCCGCGCTCCAACCCGGCCACCTACACCGGCGCCTTCGGCCCGATCCGCGACTGGTACGCCGGCTTGCCCGAGTCCAAGGCCCGGGGCTACGGCCCCGGCCGCTTCTCGTTCAACGTCAAGGGCGGCCGCTGCGAGGCCTGCCAGGGCGACGGCCTGATCAAGATCGAGATGCATTTCCTGCCCGACGTCTATGTCACCTGCGACGTCTGCAAGGGCAAACGCTACAACCGGGAGACGCTGGAAATCGTCTTCAAGGGCAAGAGCATATCCGACGTTCTGGACATGACGGTTGAAGAAGCCGCCAGCTTCTTCAAGGCCGTGCCGTCGATCCGCGACAAGATGCTGACCCTGAACCGCGTTGGGCTCGGCTACGTCAAGGTCGGCCAGTCGGCGACTACCCTCTCGGGCGGCGAGGCCCAGCGGGTCAAGCTGTCCAAGGAGCTGTCGAAACGGGCCACGGGCAAGACCCTCTACATCCTCGACGAGCCGACCACCGGCCTGCATTTCGAGGACACCCGCAAGCTGCTGGAGGTGCTGCAGGAGCTGGTCGAGAACGGCAACACCATCGTGGTCATCGAGCACAATCTCGACGTCATCAAGGTGGCCGACTGGCTGCTCGACTTCGGGCCCGAGGGCGGCGACGGCGGCGGCGAGATCGTGGCGGTCGGCACCCCCGAACAGGTCGCCGCCAATCCGAAGAGCTGGACCGGCAAATACCTCAAGGAGGTGCTCGACCGGCACGAGGACCGGCGCAAGGCGCGGGTGGCGAGCCTGAAGAAGAGCGCCTGAAGTCCCGCGCTCCTAGCCGACCCCGCTCTCGTTCCCGCCCACGATGCCGCGGTAGGCCGCCGAGAACGGGGCGTAGAGCACGCCGACCGTCAGAGCCTTCACGATCGCGTCGACCACGATCGTCGCGATCACCCACGGATTGCTGATATCGAGCGCGGTGCGAAGATCCTCGGGGCTGACGTCAGCCCCCATGGTCCAGGTCTCGAGACCGGACATCACGCTGATCGGCAGGCTGACGACGGTCGAAAGCAGCTGGATGACCAGCACCATCACGCCGGCGATGATGGCCATGCCCAGCAACGGCCAGAACCGGCCCTTCGTCAGGCTGAAGGAGTCGAAGAAGGCGAACTTCTTTTCGGCGACGGTGATCGGCACGGCGAGCGACAGGCGCACGGCCAGCCAGATCATCAGCACCACCACCGCGATCATCCCCAGAACGGCGACGAGCCCGCTCCACGCGCCGATCCCGGCGGTCCGCGCCGCCATGATGACGATCGCTACGGCGATCACGGCCGCGACCGCGACCAGCGTCATGACGAGGCCGAGGACGAAGGTCACCACCAGCACCCGCACCTCGTCCATGCCCAGCCGCAGATAGCCGAAGGCGCCGCCCGAGCGCGGCTTCAGAACGCCCCGCGCCACCGCCGCCAGCAGCATGGCCTCGATCACCATCAAGGCGGGGATCATCCACGCCATCTGGGCCATGATCTGCCCGAAGTCGGCCATCAGCGCCCAGACCGCGGACAGGTCGTCCGTGTTGGAGGATTCGAGCGCATTGGCCTGGCTCTGCCAGTCGACGAGCTGTTCAAGCACCGGTCCCATGGCGAACAGAACCGCCAGGTTCAGGGCGGCGTAGAGAACGGTCCAGGCGACCAGCACGATCGGGTTGCGGCGAACGAGGCGGAAGCCTTCGAACGCGGCGTCGGTGGCGGAAAACGGCATGATGTCGTTCCTTCCTCAGGGTCGTCAGGACTAGAGTTCGGGCGCCGGAGCCGCGGACTCCGCCGGCGTCGAACTTTCGGCCAATTGTCGGCAGGCCGAGGCGAACGGGGCGATCATCAGGGTCATCAGCGCTCCATAGATCATCGCGCCGATGATTCCCGCCACGACCGCCCAATACCAGTTCGCGGCCATCCAGGCGTTCATCTCCGCGAACGGATTGGCGTCGGACGGCATCGATTCCATGGCCGGCATCATGGTCGCGACCACGCCCCCGATCGTGACGGCGATGAGCAGGCCGACGATCAGGTAGATGCCGAGGATCATCAGCCAGATCAGCAGGTTCATCCCGAACAGCGCCCATCCCTTGCCGGACGCCAGCTTCCAGCCCTGGGCGAAGGCGAAGTCGCGGTACAGCACGCTGGCCGGCGCGATCAGGCTGACGCGCGCCATGAGCCAGAACATGCCAAGGATCACCGCGAGCAGGAGGACGGCGCCGGTCCAAATTCCGGCGGTTGTATCAGCGGCCCCGACGCCAAATCCGATGCCGACGCCCAGCAGGACGGCCACGATGACGGCCACATACAGGCCCACGCCGATGGCGAGACCGACCACGGCGACGCGGAGTTCGTCCATGCCGAGACGCACCGAGAAGAAGCTGCTTTCCCGCGGCCGCAGCACGGCGCGGAAGATGGCGGTGTAGATCACGGCCATGACCAGCAGCTGGACGACGTTCGACAGCATCGAGGCGAGCTGGAACTGCATCATCTCGCCGACCATCGCCTCCGAGAAGGCCTCGTCCATGGCGGCCGCGGAGTCCGCGTCAGGCATGCTGGCGAACATCTCGCCCATCGCCGGCAGGATCAGCGCGAGGGCGCCGAAAGTGGGGGCCAGCATCAGCAAACCCCAGACGAACACGCTCAGCGGCCGGCGCGCCACCAGCCGGAAGCCCTCGCCGATCGACGTGCCAATGGAAAATCGTTTCATGCGCCCCTCCTCTTCCCCGGCTGGAAGCTAGCCCGGATCGCGCGGCGCCGCTAGAAGCCGCCCATGACTTCCTCCCCCTCCCCCGTCCACGTCGTCGGCGGCGGCCTCGCCGGCTCCGAGGCCGCCTGGCAGATCGCCAACGCCGGCGTGCCCGTCATCCTGCACGAGATGCGCGGCGTGCCCGGCGTGAAGACCGACGCCCACCACACCGACGGCCTGGCCGAACTGGTCTGCTCGAATTCCTTCCGGTCGGACGACTGGGAATACAACGCCGTCGGTCTGCTGCACGCCGAGATGCGGGCGCTGGACTCGGTGATCATGGCCTGCGGCGACGCCAATATGGTGCCGGCGGGGGGCGCGCTGGCGGTCGACCGCGACGGCTTCTCGCAGGCGGTGACGGCCCGGCTGGAGGCCCATCCGCTGGTCACCATCGTGCGCGAGGAGATCGCGGGCCTGCCGCCGGAGGACTGGGACAATGTCATCGTCGCCACCGGCCCGCTGACGTCGCCCGCCCTCGCCGACGCCATCCTGAAGACCACGGGCGAGGAGAGTCTGAGCTTCTTCGACGCCATCGCGCCGATCGTCCACGCCGACAGCATCGACTTCGACATCGCCTGGCGGCAGTCGCGCTACGACAAGGAGGGTCCGGGCGGGGACGCGGCCGCCTACGTCAACTGCCCGATGGACAAGGCCCAGTACGAGGCCTTCATCGATGCCCTGCTGGCCGGGCCCAAGGCCGAGTTCAAGGACTGGGAGCACGTCCCCTATTTCGACGGCTGCCTGCCAATCGAGGTGATGGCCGAACGCGGCCGCGAGACCCTGCGCCACGGCCCGATGAAGCCCGTCGGCCTGACCAATCCGCGCGACCCGCAGGTCAAGGCGTACGCCATCGTCCAGCTGCGGCAGGACAATGCGCTGGGGACGCTGTTCAACATGGTCGGCTTCCAGACCAAGCTGAAGCACGGCGCCCAGGCCGAGGTGTTCCGCATGATCCCCGGCCTGCACGAGGCGCAGTTCGCACGGCTGGGCGGGCTGCACCGCAACACCTTCCTCAATTCGCCGAAGCTGCTCGACCGCCAGCTACGCCTCAAGGCCATGCCGCGCCTGCGCTTCGCCGGCCAGGTCACCGGCGTCGAGGGCTATGTCGAGAGCGCCGCCATGGGGCTGCTCACCGGCCGGCTGGCGGCGGCCCAGGCGCTGGGCCGCGATCTCGCCCCTCCGCCGCCCGAGACGGCCATGGGGGCGCTGGTCGAACACATCACTGGCGGCCATCTCGAAGGTTCGAAATTCCAGCCGATGAACATCAACTACGGCCTGCTGCCGCCGCTGGAGGCCCCGAAGGTCGACGGCGAGGGCAAGAAGATTCCGCCGAAGGATCGCGGCCGGGCGAAGAAGCGGCTGATGAGCGTGCGGGCCATCGAGGCGCTGAAGGCGTGGCGGGACCGCAGATGAATTCCTTCTCCCCTTGCGGGAGAAGGTGGCCCGAAGGGCCGGATGAGGGGTCGCACCGCTCGCGCCGGCGCAACCCCTCACCCGACCGCGCAAGAACGAAGGCTCGCGCCTTGGTGCGCGATCTCCCTCTCCCGCAGGAGGAGATGGAGCGATGATCCTCGAACCCGCCAAACGCGCCGTCCGCCGGAAGATCAGCGATGTCTTCAACGACGCGGAAAAGGGCGAGCGGCCCGTCCTCCGGCGGGCCGATGCGCTGTTCCCGCCGGACTCGGTCGCGTGGAAGGTCAACGGCGACGTCACCACCATGATGATCGGCGGCGTCTCGGGTCTGCTGCTGCAGATGCTGCATCCGGCGGTGCTGGCGGGGGTGTGGGATCATTCCGACTTCCGGGCCGACATGCACGGGCGGCTGCGGCGGACGGCCAAATTCATCGCCGTGACGACCTACGACCACGCCGAGGCCGGCCGCGCCGCCATCGACAGGGTCAACCGCATCCATGCGAAGCTGGGCGGCGTCCTGCCCGACGGGACACCCTATCGGGTCAGCGATCCTGAGCTGCTGGCCTGGGTTCATGTGACCGAGACGATCAGCTTTCTCGACAGCTGGATCCGCTACGCCGAGCCGGGCATGCCGCGCGCGGAGCAGGACGCCTATTTCGACGACATGGCGCGGATCGGCGAGGCGCTCCACGCCGATCCCCTGCCCCGGACGCGGGCCGAGGCGGAGGCCCTGATCCAGAGCTTCCGGCCCCGGCTGCGCGCCGACGCGCGGACCCATGAAGTCGCGGCCATGGTCATGCGCCAGACCCTCGGCATGCCGGCGGTCGACCTGGCGGCGGGCGTGATCATGCAGGCCGGCATGGACCTGTTGCCGAACTGGGCCCGCGCCATGCACAGGCAGCCGCGCGCCCTGCCGAGCCCGCTGGTGCGAGGCGGCGCGCTGACGACCGCGCGCTTCCTGCGCTGGGCCTTCGACGGTTCGCCGAACCGGGCAGTCCACCCGGACGACGTGACCCGCTACTAACCGGTGCCCCCGTTCCAATGCTGGCTATTCCGCGCCAGCCATCCGAATAACGCGGACGGAGTCACGCCAAAACAAGGACTTGGCGATTTCTCGAAGCGATCTTCCCGCCTGAGGAAGGAACCGGCGCAAACTGGTCTCCGCCTTACCTTCCCGCGGAAGGCGCCGGATCTTTGACAACCGAATCCCACGTCACGCCGCCGCAAGGCACGGCTTCACCCGATGCCGACTCTGCCGACTCTGACACAACGTTTTTCGGCGCCGACTCTGCCGACTCTGACACAACGCTTTTTCTCTAGCCGCCCCGTCCGCCGTGCTTCGCGTATTCCAGCCGGGCGATGGTGCGGTTGTGGACCTCGTCCGGCCCGTCGGCGATGCGCAGGGTGCGGACCATGGCGTACATCTCGGCCAAGGGCGTATCGCCCGAAACCCCGGCCCCGCCGAAGGCCTGGATGGCGTCGTCGATGATCTGCAGCGCCATGCGCGGCGCGGCGACCTTGATCTGGGCGATCTCGGACTTGGCGTTCTTGGCCCCGCCGTTGTCCATCATCCAGGCGGCCTTGAGCACCAGCAGGCGGCACATCTCGATCTGCGTCCGCGCCTCCCCGATGCGCTGCTCCCAGACCGAGTGTTCGGCCAGGGTCTTGCGGAAGGCGGTGCGCGACAGCAGGCGCTGGGTCATCAACTCCAGCGACCGCTCGGCCATGCCGATGACGCGCATGCAGTGATGGATGCGGCCCGGCCCGAGGCGGCCCTGGGCGATCTCGAAACCGCGGCCCTCCCCGGCGATCAGGTTTTCGACCGGGACACGGACGTTCTCCAGCACCACCTCGGCGTGGCCGATCGGCCGCTCGTCGTAGCCGAAGACCGACAGCATGCGCTCGACGCGGAAGCCGGGCGTGTCGACGGGGACGATGATCTGCGACTGCTGGGTGTGGACCGAGGCGTCGGGATCGGTCTTGCCCATGACGATGGTCACCGCGACGTTCGGGTGGCCCATGTTGGTCGACCACCATTTGCGGCCGTTGATGACGTAGTGGTCGCCGTCGCGCTCGATCCGGGTCTGGATGTTGGTGGCGTCGGACGAGGCGACCTCGGGCTCGGTCATCAGGAAGGCCGAGCGGATCTCGCCGGCCATCAGCGGTTTGAGCCATTTCGCCTGCTGTTCGGCGTTCCCGTACATATGGAGCACTTCCATATTGCCGGTGTCGGGGGCGTTGCAGTTGAACACCTCGGCCGACCACAGGTGGCGGCCCATCAGCTCGGCCAGGGGGGCGTATTCGAGATTGGTCAGGCCGGCGCCGTGATCGCCGGGCAGGAACATGTTCCACAGGCCGGCCTCGCGGGCCTCGGCCTTCATCGCCTCCATGGCGGGCGGCTGGCGGGTGTGATCCTCGCGGACCTGGGCCCAGTATTCCGCCGAGCGCGGCAGGACCTTGTCGTCCATGAAGCGGCGGAGGCGCTCCTGCCAGTGAAGGGCCCGGTCGCTGTGGCGGAAGTCCATGGTGGAATCTCTCTCGGAAAGACAAACGGCGCGGCATCCGTGGGACACCGCGCCGTCGAGGTCGTTGCTTCAGGTCAAGCTCAGCGCTTCAGCAGCGGGGCCAGCTTCTGGGCGATCATCATGTCGCCGGCGATCTTCAGCTTGCCCTGCATGAAGGCCATCATCGGATCGAGCTGGCCGTTGGACAGGGCCATGAAGTCGTCCCACGACATGGAGACGGTGGCGTCGGCCGGCTTGTCCTCATTGGTCACCGTGTTCGGGACCGAGGCGCCGTCGATGTAGATCTTGCCGGCGTCGCCGAGGTCGATCTTCACGGTCTTGCCGAGACCGGAATTGTCGCCGACGGCGCCGCGGATGTGTTCGGTGACCTGGGCCAGATCGGCCATGGTGCGTCTCCTGAAAAGATTGAACCTTTGACCTAGACCCGGCGGGGCCGCGTGCCAAGATCACCTGAGGTCAAGTTCCGGGCATGACCCGTCGCCGCGGCGGCCATTGCGTCACTCCACCCCCGGGCGCGACGGTGGCGCCCCTAGCGACCCCGGTCGATGTACGGCCCGCTGTACGGCCGCGGCCCGGTCGGCGGCGGGGGAGAGACATGGTCCGGGTCCGCTTCCGGCGGAGCATAGGCCGGGGGCCGGTCATCCCGGCCTCCATCGACCCGATCACCCCGCCACGGGGGCGGATCGCGATATTCGTCGCGGCTCCGTTCATAGGCGTAACGGTCGTCTTCCATGCGCTCGCGGCGGCGGCGTTCGAAGGCGATGCGGTCGTCCTCCGCGCGCTCCCGACGGTAGCGTTCAGCCGCGTATCGTTCGCGGGCGCGACGTTCGCGCATATCCCGCTCCAGAGCGTCCATGCGCGCCCGGCGGGCGGCGCGTTCGGCCCGGAAATCCCGGCGGGGCGCGTCGAAGCCGAACCAGCGCTGGACCGCGCGCACCGGGGACGGCCGTTCGGGCTCGGGCCGCGGCTCGGAAGTCCGCACCTCGGCGACCCTGCGGGGCTCGGGACGCGAAGGCTCCCAGCCCGCGTCAAAATCGTCCCAGTCGTCGTCGTGCGACCAGGCCACATCGGTCAGCGGCGGCAGCGGCGGCGGCAGGCCCTGGAAGCCGTCGACCAGTTCGCCGACCTCCATCACCGACCCCGGCACGATCTCCGGTTCGACCGGATGCACCACCTCGATACGAAGCCTGTCGCTGTCGCTGATCGGGCGGGGGCCGGGCAGGTCGATCGTGCGCAGGCCGCCGAGACCAAACGCCGCGGCGGCGACGACCGACAGCGCCACGGCGTGGCCCCGCCGCACGCGCGAGCCCGCCCGGCGAAGGGCGGGGGCGAGGCGGTCAAGGAGCGGTTTGAACGAAGACATGGCGGGGCGCCTGACGAGAACTTCCATTCTCAATCCCCGGGTGAGGCTCCGGTTTCAGAACGGGGGTCGCCGACGTTGCGAATGAGAGTGCGATTGACTCGCAACTTTAGCCATGCTGCAAGGCGCCGTCCTCCTTCCGACCCATGGGTATTCGCCGTGAACGTTCGCCTTCTCGCCTCCGCCTCCCTCGCCAGCCTGCTGACAGCCCTGCCGGCCGTGGCGCAGGAGGCCGAACCGACTGCGCTGGACGAGGTGGTGGTCACCGCCGCCCGCACGCAGCTGCCGCGCTCGGCCATGCCCAGCACGGTCGAGATCATCGGCGAGGCGGAGATCGCCCAGCAAACGGCGCTCGGTTCGTCGGCGGTCGAGACGGTGGCGACCCTGATCCCCTCGTTTTCACCCACCCGCCAGAAGCTGTCGGGCGCGGGCGAGACGCTGCGCGGCCGCTCGCCGCTGTTCCTCGTCGACGGCGTGCCGCAGTCGACGCCGCTGCGCGACGACAGCCGCGACGGCTTCACCATCGATCCGTTCTTCATCGACCGCGTCGAGGTGATCTTCGGCTCCAACGCCATCCAGGGCGTCGGCGCCACCGGCGGCGTGGTCAACTACGTCACCGCCGAACCGCCGGCCGAGGACGCCGGTCCGTCGGGGCGCGTGCAGGCGACAACTACCTTCGACGACAGCGTGTTCGGCGACAGCGTCGGCGGCAAGCTGGCCGGCATCGTCGGCCAGGACTTCGGGCGCTTCAACCTGACCGCCGGGGCCGCGTACGAGGCCCGGGGCGCCTATTACGACGGCGCCGACCGCCGCATCGGCATCGACGGCGCCCAGGGCGAGCTGCAGGACAGCAAGAGCTGGTCGCTGTTCGCCAAGGCCGGGTTCGACCTGGGCGACGACCGCCGCCTTGAGCTGATGGTCAATCACTTCGAACTGGAAGGCGACGGCGACTATATCGTTCAGGCCGGAAACCGATTGACCGGCCTCCCCACCACCTCGGTGCGCGGCCAGGCGCCCGGCGTCCAGCCCTCCAACGATGTCAGCTCGGCGGCCCTCAGCTACACGGACAGGAACGTCCTCGGCGGCACGCTGCGCGCCCAGCTCTACGCCCATGACTATGCCGGCGTGTTCGGCGGCGGGACCTTCGGCACCTTCCAGGACGCGTCCATCGCCCCGCTCGGGACCCTGTTCGACCAGTCGGCCAACAATTCCGAGAAGCTCGGCTTCAAGCTGGACTGGCAGGGCGATGTCGCTCCCCTGCCCGGCCTCAGCGCCCTCGTCGGGATCGACGCCCTGCGCGACACCACCTGGCAGGGGCTGATCCTGACCGGCCGCGACTGGGTGCCCGAGACCCGCTACGAGAGCCTGGCACCGTTCGTCCAGCTGAACCAGCGCCTGTTCAACGGGCGGCTGAACCTGTCCGGCGGCCTGCGCTACGAGACCGTGACCCTGATCGTCGACGATTTCGAGACCCTGGCCTCCTACAACGGGGGGCAGCAGGTCGACGGCGGCGAACCGGGCTTCGAGGAACTGCTGTCCAACATCGGCGCGACCTTCGAGGTGTTTCCTGGACTGAAGGCCTACGGCTCCTTCGCCCAGGGCTTCAGCATGGCCGACGTCGGACGGGTGCTGCGCGGGATCAATACGCCGGGGGAGGACGTCGACAGCTTCCTCGATATCTCGCCGGTCATTACCGACAACTATGAGATCGGCCTCGAATTCCGCCGCGGCGGCTTCGACGCCTCGATCGCGGCCTTCCGGTCCGAGACCGACAAGGGCGCCCGGCTGGTGCTGGTCAACGGCGTCTACGAGGTGGCCCGCGAGGCCACCGAGATCGAGGGCGTCGAGGTCAGCGCCCGCTACGCCGTCAGCGACAGCCTGCGCTTCGGCGGGGCCTACGCCAGCCTCGACGGCCGCAGCGACACCGACGACGACGGCACGGTGGACACGGACCTCGACGGGGCCAACATCTCGCCCGACCGCCTGACCCTGTGGGCCGAAACCGATGTGACCGACGCCCTGTCCCTGCGGGTGCAGGCGGGACGGTATTTCGAGCGCACGTTCGACGGTCAGCCGGCCGCCAACAGCTTCGAGGGCTATGACCTCGTCGACGCCATCGCCGTCTGGCGGGCCGGCTTCGGCGACGTCAGCCTCGGGATCCAGAACCTGCTGGACGAGGACTACATCTCGTATAATTCCGACACCACGCGCCCCACCGACAACAGCAGCTACTTCGCCGGGCGCGGGCGGACGGTGACGCTCGGCGTGACGCGCCGGTTCTGAGCATGATCGGGGTCCTGCGCACGATCCACGCCTGGGCCGGAGCGATCCTGTCGCTGCTGCTCATCGTGCTCGGGCTGACGGGCTCGCTGCTGGTGTTCGAGAACGATTGGATCGCGCTGAAACACCCCGAGGCGCGGGTGACCTTCACCGCCGACCCGGGCGTGCTCGGGGCCGCCGCCGAGCGGCTGGAGGCCGACCATCCGGACATGCGCACCGTCGACTTCGGCGGTCCGCAACTGGGGGCGCACAAGCTCTATCTGGCGGAGGATGATTTCGGGATCGCCGCCGCCGACGGCAGCACGCTCGACCGCTGGACCGGGCCGGCGCGAACC
>Ga0114898_1001796_pt1 | contig 11995 bp, 4 predicted proteins | sample Malvired_Geostar_FD_83496 | JGI IMG/M metagenome (GOLD analysis project Ga0114898, IMG submission 83496) | Marine viral communities from the Global Malaspina Expedition - Malaspina viral metaG DeepMed_Geostar | ecosystem: Environmental > Aquatic > Marine > Oceanic | place: Mediterranean Sea... | reverse complement strand
TCCTGTACTAACGGTATACACGTTAGTCGTGAGTACCCCGCTCAAGAAATCATCATCCCACTTGCAGACGTCAAAGGAGTTCAGTTGCAGAAACTCCATCGTGGCCTCTGGGCTATCCCCTGAGCGGAGGCGGATATCGCTTAGATCCTGTATAATTCTATCAGCCATTATTCTCCTAGAGTGAAGCCCTTAGGTAGGCCATGCTTCTCGATGTACTCATCGGGTATCCAGGCCTTGGTCTTCTTGGGTTTCATAGTGAACCATGCCCAGCAGTTATACTGGTCACCGTCATCGACTTTCCATGGATGGTCAGGAGCTAGCCCCTCAATGGTGTCTGGCACCCAAAGGGCTACCTCACCATCGTTGCCCGCTGGCTTGTACTTCACGTTGTACTCCGGTACGATCTGGAAGCACGGCGCCGTTTGAAGCACCCATCCCAACTTCTCGTAGTGGGTCACAAATTTCTTGAGCTGTTCGTACGCCTGGCTGTAGAGTGTAAGCCCTACTAGGCCAGGTCGTACCATAAACATCCCATTACGCTTGACCCAGTTAGGCTGTATAGCTTTCTTCTGGGCCAAGCCATTGGATGTGTGGCTCAGGACGGGAGGCATTTAGAGACCTTTCATGAACACGCCGTGGTCATCCCGGACCTCAACGAATCCGTAGATGGCGTGGGCAGCGTACCTAGTAGAGTCAGTGCTGATCTCATAGTGCTCAGCCGTACGCATCTCCTCTACAACGAGGGCCGCCATGCACTCCTTCTGCCAGATGCCATTGTCATGGCCAGCAGCGTTCGTGCCTTCCACGTTCTGGGACATGTACCAGTCCAGTCCGTAGATGGTAGCTTGGAAGCCAGGGTACTTGCCGTTCTTGGACAGGTTCCCTATGCTGTCGGTGTACTGCCGGTTGATAAACCGTTCAACACTGAAGAGGTTCATCTGCTCAGCAGGGGAGAAGACGAAGACCCGGTTGTCTGATGGAGCCATGGCATCTTCCAAGTACTGGACCGCCCGACGTATGTCAGGGTCCGTAAGAGGAACAGCCAGTGACCCAACTGCCTGAGAGCTAAGGAAGTGGTCAGAGCCAGATCCGTCTCCCATGGTGTCTATCAGAGCAGCAGCATCGTCGTCAATACGGTGGGCTATAGCATAGCCAGCCGCCTTGGTCAGCTTCTCCATCAGGCCAATGTTGGAGAACAAGTCAGCCTCGTACTCCAGGTCAAAAGCCTGGTAGATGTGGGTGTCTGCAATAAGGCTAATCCGGGTGAACAGTCTACCTTCATCGAAGGTCAACGTCCCGCCCGCAGTGCTCAAGCTGTTGGCATGTGTAGCTGTCTCATTCTGGAAGGTGTTTGCACCATGGATCAGAACTCGATCAGCACTGTCCTTTCGATCAGACTCCCAGCGCCGATCGAAGAAGTTCGTGAAAATGAGGTTAGACTCCCGATAGTCCGCAGTCAAATGCGAGTAGATCTGCGGAATGGAGCTAGTCAGATTAGTCGTATCCGTATCAGTAGTAGCCATCAATTACCCCTACGCGGGAAGGGAAATCTTACCGCCCCGCAGATTTTTAAGGATTTCGTCCTTGTGTTGACTCCAGAACTCTCGGCCCTCTGGACCCGCCAGTGTGTTGTTAAGTCTGGTCGCATCCGTCAGGAGTCCGGTAGGCACCACAGATGTAGTTCCCTCCGAATCCACCATGGAGGCTCCAGCCCGAGAAGCTAGTCTCCGTTCTACTTCAGCCTCTACCTCCCCCTCAGTATTGCCTATCGGCCCAGCTCCCAAGGAGTGAGCTACCATCTCAGCAGCCTCCTTGAAACGGCCAGAAGCCCAGGCATCTCGGGCCTTATCCAATGAGGGGTCATCCCAAGCGGTTTCAGCCTCGAACAGGTTCTGAGCAATTTCTCTTCGAGCTGAGGAGGCTTCAGGAGGTACGCGGATACCACCGGCCTTAGGGAAGTCTTCGTTCTCTATTAGGCCAGACTTTTCCAGGACCTGGAGCACGGCTTGGTTACCATATGTTAGTGCTTCTAGTTGGGCCTGGATCTCTACCTGGGCTAGATTTTGCTCCATCAACGCGCGCTCACGACGTCGGGACGCTTCTAGCTTCCGCTGTAGACTCTTGTACGCCTCGTTCGGGGTTTCCGCAGACTGTGTCTGGTTACCCACCGAATCTGTGTCCTCTGGCATGTGTCCCCCTTAAACAAGTAAGAGCCTGGCAATGAAGCCACGCTCGTATTGGAGTCTCGGACGGGTTTGTCTCCGCCCTAGCTGTCGGATGAGAAGTCCCCTAAGGGCGCTTCTCCACCCCGCTAGAGTAATTATACCATATTTCTGCATGGTTGTCAAGCCCTAGCTTCTCTGCATCACTGGTTTCAGGTCGTAGAACCTGACTAGATAGGCATCCCCCATCGCATTGGCTCTCCGCCAGAGTATCTTCCGGTGGTCAAGCTGTCTCTCTAGGCCTACTACCTGTGGGTTCTTCATCTTAAAGTTTGCCTTGGCCTGGGCTGTCTTTGCCTGATATAGGCTATCAATGAGCTCTGCCTGCCAAGACCCTCTTCCCCAGATGTTATACTGTATCTCCCAGTAGGGCATCAGATACTCTCGGGCTGCGTTCAGGGATATCACTGATTCAGGCAGATCCTCACGAACCTTCCTACGCTGCTGTATGTATTTCCACACATCTGGGGGACTTTTCATCCTAAATACTTGCTCTGCCCTTCTATACTCCGCTGCAATAAAGTTGCCATACTCATCGTAGATGGCAGGGTTGTCGGTAACCTCTGCGCGGAATAAATCGTAGGCAATGTCACCGAAATACCCCTCACCCTGCATGAGTTTCCAATCTTCTGCTTTACGATCACGTAGATCCTGGAACGTTAAGATTACATCCTCATAGGTCTCACTAAGAGCCGCTGAGCCACCTCTCCGCTCTGCAGTGGTAAGGGCAAGCGCAAATCGAAAGTCACGCCCAGTCATACGTCCACCTATGAACTCGGCGTGATGGCCTCTTAACTTTTTATCATGTGCTTCTTTATTCTTGTCCAAATCATCCAGGTATCGCTGTCGCCTATAACTATCGGTCTCACCCCTCATGAGACGATTCTCCCGCATCTTCTCTTCGAGCTCTTGTATATCCTCATGACGTTGGGACATTCTGGTCATTACCACAGCTGGGGCATCTATAACTGTTACTGGTAGGTTCTTGGCTCTTTGACTGGATCTCCACTCATTCAACATTACGTCTGCCCGGTCACTCTGAAGGTAGACCTCCTGCAGGTTCCTCATCCTCTGGTAGTCTGACAATGGGGAGGTTCTCAAACCTAAAAAGTCAGCTATCGAAGTATACTTCTCAAACCCTTGGAAGTCATATACGAGGGACTCTAAATAGAAGGGGAGACCTGAACGGGCAACATACCGGCCAATATTTATCGTCTCCCAGGAGCCATCAGCAGTCCTCAGAGGGTCGCCGATGAAGGTCCGGCCATTGATTAGGTCCAACAGTAGGCCGGTAGCAGGAGCCGCAGATGACCTAATCCACTTCAGCATGGCATGGTCTTCAAGGTCTACTTTCCTCAATCCAGCAGGGTCCTCTTTCAGCTGCTCCATTATGCCCCCGTACATCCTGGCAGCAGCGTACCAAGGAGTACCAAAACCTACTCTGACATTACCGATCTTGGCGGACATGAAGTCTGCGCTGGTCATGTCGAATACTTTGTCGTTGTTACCTGACCACTTGATCAGGGCTCCTATAGCACCGCATGCAGCGGCTATGGAGGTGAGCATCTTCATTGCCTGTCGACGTTCGATACCAACTGTCACGTTCATCTGACGACCAGTCACCTTACTGCCGACCTTGGCTGCCGCCTTCGCTGCTGTTAGTACAGTCCCCTCACCAGCTTTCCATATCAAGGCAGCTATTGCCCTTCTGAGAGTGGGAGCAAAGAACACTGCCATGTGTTCAACAGCTCTCTGATGCTTGCCTATACCAGCCCTCGATGTGTTTATCGTTCCAGTCATCTTGTTCAAGACGTTGACGAGTTCAGGCATCTCCTCTGCTGTGGCCAGGGGCTTCATGGCCTTGTACATCTCTATACGGGCTATGTCTACGAAGATATTGAAGGCTTCACCAAACCGTATGGTCCCTGCCCCAACTACAGGAATCCCTTTCAGATAGCCTGTGGCTCCGCCTGTGACCGTTTCCTGTATTTCAGAGGAGTAGAACACAGCACCATTGTTCATCATCTCGTATTTGGCCTGTATGTTCTCGGGATCTTCCCAGAATCTCCGACGAAGATCGCTGCCACCAGGCAGCATGGACCTGTATGTGGCGTAGGTGGCCTTAGCCCAAGGCATCTCATTCCAGGTCTTTATAGACATGGCCGCGGCCTTACCCTTGCCCAGCAAAGTAGTCTCCTTGAGCATTGCCTTCTGGGCAGCTACCATCGGAGTCATGGCCCCCACTCCAAACCCATGTATAAGAGGAGTGCCAAGGTCAAAGGTAGCAGACAAGGTCCTAACGGTAGAGGAGAAGCCCCCGTAGTACCGAGTAAACATGTCATCTTTAGGAGTCATATTGTTGACGTAGTTCTTGATTGTCAGTATGGTATCAGGGTCAAAGGCTAGCTTTGCAAGGTCATCTGCATTGAGCACAAATCCTTCCAGACCCCGATTTGACCTTATGGCTGCTTCAGCTCTCAGCTCGTCGCTATACATCCGTCTCTGTCTAGACAGGAGGGACTCAAGGTCCATAAGATCCGCTTTGGAGGTATTGGGATCCTCTAGCTTGCGTACCGTCTCATCCCCATAGTGAGCTGCAGCAGCCATCTTCATGTTGGGGGCTAACTCATATCCCTCATCCTTCAACCTGGCCCTAAGAATCGCCTCCAGCCTATCGCCCACTTTTATCTTACGCTGCATGTTTGAGAAGTCTACGCCAAAGGGCTTTAGAATCTCAAAGGCCTGCTTATCAGCAATGAATCGGTAAGTATCCTCTATGAGCATGTTGAGAGACATGAAGGGATTCTGTATATACCGCTCCCCTGCGTCTTCCCCCTTACGCATATGACGATACTCTCTGGGTGCAAAGTTGGAAGGTAAGCCTCCCCACTTCTTATACATATCGGTGTCCGTGAGTATATTTACAGGGTCATGGGGGTCAAACATATGGGGGACGTAGTTTCTTATCAGTGCCCCTCTGATAAACTGGTCTATTGGGTAGCCAGCGTCAATGGTCATCTGCTGAAGGCGCGCTATTGCCTCGTGGTAGTAGTCGTAGTACTTCTCCTGCTGCTTGGTCATCTTGTAGTACAGGTGGAGCTGGTCTCTGGGAGTCTCCAGCCAGGTAGTCAGACGTCTAACCTCAAACTCAGCAGCCGACATCTTACCTATTGTCACAGCCTCAGGCATGTGGAGCCGTGACTCAGCCTCCCTCATGGCCTTAGAGATCGGTACTCCAAAGACCTTACGTGTCCATATGTCCTTGATCATCTCCGTGGCCATCTTACCCTCTAAGCCCACAGCAAAAGGATGCATTACAAGAGGGTCCTGTGACAGGCCTCGATCCGTCAGCTCAAGCTTCATGGCTCGGCCATATTTCTCACTATATCCTAGATCACCATAGGCCCTTGTAAATAGCCACTTGACGTCATCCGCCATCATCCTTCCCATGGCTGTGGTCTGGTCATGGGCCCAGGCCACCTGGGTTATTGGTGTCCTGCCAGTATTCTGCCCTATCGTCGCCTCAATTGGGTTACGGAAGATTCCTACATTATGGATATACTTATCAACCACCTTCTTGAAGCCCAGGTTCTGGAAGTCGTTCCTCAGGCTCATCAGTGGTCGGAGAGGCCTCAGGTATAGGTGGCCGTTTGGTATGCGGTTGGCATCACCGGGAAGACTGTCAACCCCACTGAAGGAAGGTGGCAAAGTACCATCATCCCCAGCAGACCCTGGTTCACCTTTCGGAGGAGCCTCAGGAGGGCCCTTGCCATCTGCACCCCCATCCACCGAACGCCCCACGTCATCAACTAGGTTGCCTGCATCATCAAGAGGAACAAGTCTCCCTACCTTCGACGCATATGCAGCCTTAACCTCATCAGAGAAGGTCCAGTATTCTACCCCCTTGCGCTTCTGCATTACAATTAGACCCTTGGCCTTCAGAACTGTGAAGATGTTATGCTGAGCCAGCTTTTGATCACCATGCCCAAGTAGCTTTTTCAATGCATCTGGAACTGCTCCCTTCCTGACACCTATCAGACCACCAGTTAGGAGAGCTCCTTGATCAAACCCTGCAGGGGATCTACCTTCAGTCTGAAGTACCCTGACTATCTTATCAACATCCCATCCACGGCCACCTCTGCTAGGGAGTTGTAGATTACCTGGGTGAATCTGGCCTATAGACTGCCAGCCAACAAACTCTGTGATCCCGGTAAGCGTCTTAAAGTTTTCAGGATGGGTCTCTGCTGTGCCCTGAGCCAGATGGAAGGTAGTGCCGCGATTTGACGTCCTGCTAACCTTATGAAGCTCTAGGCCAACAACTTCTCCCCAGTTGTCTACCTTCCGCTCTTCTGTTATGACCTTAGTGACTACCCACTCAGCCTGTCTCTCTCCAGTCTGGAATACCAACAGGTTCTTTCGTCCCATCTCCCCATGCTTCGGGCCCATGATATCATCGAGATTCCGAATCCCAAAGCTGACGAAGGCCTCTTCTGCAGCCGCCTTGATCTTACCAGCCTGTCTACGCAGGGTTCCTTTGATAGTCTGTTGCTGGAAGTAATCCCCAATCATCCCCAGACGAGTTTTGGCCTCGTTCATCATGGCCGCAATCTCGGGGGGAGTCTCTCTAATAACATTTTCAGGGACAGAGAAGCCAACCGCCCTCTTCCCTCTAGCAAACCAGCTTGTCCGGGCAGCACTGGTGATCTGGCTCATTCCGCGAGATTGTGCATCGGAGAGAGCATGGCGAGCCTCTCTCCACAGGTTTCGGGCATGGAGTAGAGCCTGAGTCTCTTGCTGCCTCTTCGTGCGCCTAAACGCCTCGGCCCCTTCCATCTGAGCAAGGCCCTTAATAGCACGCGGCCTACCAGACTGGAGAATATTGGCCCTGGAAAGATAGGCGCTGACAGCTTTGCTTGCCTCAACTATTTCAGCATAACGCTCGTAGCCTGCCATCTCATCAGCAGTCCACTCATCTGCCCACCTAGCCATAGTCCGCTGTGCCAGGGAGCCTGGCTCTTGAGCCTTTGATGTGCCATGGAAGAAGAATAGGATCTTTGCTTCCCAGTTGTTTACCATGTCCCAGATTGATCCAGCCTTGTTAGTGGTGGATCCCTTTGTGGTGCCACTTCTCGCGACCTTTAGCTGGGGCTCTAGTGTCCGTGCCTTGCCTGCCAGGAGAACATCTAGCTCATTTATGGCATGATTGTATGACTGCTTTATGCCATTAGCTTCAGCTCTCAGACCAGCTTCCATCTGGGAACCATATGGCACCCCAAGCTCATCATAGAGCATGAAAGTTCTAAAGCCACCCCTAGAGGGAGTCATCAACTCGTCAGAGAGGCTTATTATCTCATCGAGCTTAGTTGTCATGAGGCTCATGTCAAGTGGAATATTCTCACCAAACTTGAGGAACTCAGCAGCATTGACATAGTGGATGAGATTCTCTAGACCAGAGTGGCCTAAGTAGTCAGCGACCGACCACAGATCGTAGCCTTCCAGTACCAGCCTGGTGGCAAAGTGGTGACGTAACTGACTAGCTGTAAACTCGTAGCCAGTCCTGTTAGACGCAAACCTGAGACTACGGTTGAAGTTCCGTAAAAAGGATGAGTGAGCAGCGGAGCCTCCGTTGATGTCTACGAGGACAGTTTCTGGGTCCAGCAAGCTTCCATCTGGCAACTTGTGTAAAAGACGACCACGTAGACCCACAAAGCCAGTCGGGACATAGTCTGTCCTCAGTGCTCCCTCTGAGGTATACATGAGAGCCTTCATTACTTCGTCGGTGTACTGGCCATTTATCATGCTGTCGTCTGCCATGTACTCCAGGATCATCTGCCTGGCCCTCTGGGTAATCGGCCTATCCCTGTAGCCTCCAGTATGTTCAAATGTTCTAGGATTCATGTCCCATAAACGTACATATGGCCGAGGAGCATTCAGGCCTGAGGCTCCCCCCGGTGCGTCAAGGAGGAGACTGTCCCACTCACCACCCTTATGAAGTCGTGCTAGCTCACCAGATCGGAATCCTGTTTGTTCAAGGATCTCAAATATCGCTCCGTTGACTTCGTTGAGGAGATCCCCCTTGGACACCCACTCACCCGTGTCGTCCTGAACCCTGCTAGCAGCGGTATCCCACACAGACTTACCACGTTGCTGTGAGTAGCCTAGTTGACGACCAACACCACCACCCAGGTTCGTTGAGAACCTATCCCCCTTCTTTAGTCTCTTGGCTCCCTGTCTAGCCGACTTGGAGAAAGCACTGCCGATACGCTCGATCGTATCTTCACGCAGATAGTTCGCGTATATTCTCTTCTCTAGTGGTATGTTGTCGGCTACTTCCTTTGCCGCCTCTTCCATCCACAGCCTAGTCTGCTCTAGTCGTTTGCCAATCTCCTCAGTCCAACCAGGGTCATTCGGGGTAAGTGGCCCCTCATAGCCTGGGATATCCTTCACATTCCACCCTCTTCGGGCTGCGCCTCCGGGGGCCCCCCAGATTAGATCTAATTGCTCTGAAGAAGGGTATTTTGACCCAACGTACAGATTCTTATTTTGCGCCTCAATCATCTCCGCTGGGCTAAGTTCACCATCTGCGACCAGTAGCTCATCTGGGTCTGCTCGCCGTGCTGCTGCAGCCGCTATGTCTGCTTTAGTGGCACGCCCCACACCAGGCATGACAGCTGAAAGCGCCGACCCCTCAGACGTAAGGCCTTCAAGTAGGTCTTTTATCCTGGGGGGCTGCTCCCCTTTCGTGTAGGATATTTCAAGCTTGAGCTGGCCCTTCCGATAGAGTCCATCTCCATGGGCAAGTAGCTTCTCTAGGAACTTCTCATTCGTCTCGCTGAGCTGTTTTCGGAGACTTATAGTGATCAGACCATCAACCGTCTCAATGTCAGTAGTCTCTATGCCATTCTCCCAGAGGTGCCTAAGTACATTGGCAGTCTGGGGGCCACCTCCACCTCTCCTCTTACTGATCTCCGAAAGCATCTCCTCAACTGACCTGGGTTGAGCTGTGTCAACTTCCCCAGCCAGGACCTGAGAGGCTGTCTTATCCTCGTTGAGTACCTTTTCATACTGGTCTAGTTGACGCTGCCACCTTAGCTGCCCTCCCTCTTCAATGGCCATAAGAGGGGCACCTCTGATATCACCGCCATTCCAGCGGATGGAGACTATCTCATTAAGTACGGCAATCTCTGCTTCGATTTGCTGTACTTCCTGAGTGTCCCCCACCCTGGATGCGTCTGCTAGGTTAGCCTCCAGATCATGTAAATTTGTGTTAATTACCTCAAGATCTGGGTCATCAAAGAGTCTACGCAGATCATCTACAGTTCTCCGACCAGCTGCCCCCACTGTTGACATACCCCACGGAGGACTAGCTTTCACCACACTTGAAGGGTTGAAGACTCCCTTCATAGTAGCGGCCTTCGCTGCAGCACTCCCGCCCTTGCGCATTGCAGCCCCTATCCAGCCTAGTGGGACGTAGTTAAGAGGGTCAAATACCAACTCCATGGCACCCTTAACCCCTGTTGGCATTTCGGTCTGCTCCCAAGCTTCAAGCTGAGCCCCCCAGGTGTTAACAGGATTCAATATGAACTGGTAGAAACTCTTTAAGCCTCCCCATCCTCCTTCACTTATCCCCCGCTTTCTTCTAGCCAACTTGAGGTTGCGCTCATACTCCTGCTCACCAGGGATGAAGCTCTGAGCTACACCAAGAACATCAGAGGCTAGGACTTTACCGGGTACAATTGCCCATTCCAGGGGCTTCTTAACGTATGGCTTCTCTAGAGTCTCAACCCCCCACTCGGCCACTTCGCGTGGAGTTGAGCCAACTAGAAAAGGAACATCAGCCGCCTTCTTTATAGCAGGCAGAACATGCTTCATGAACCAGTTCTGAGCACTCTCCTTCTGCTCAACTGGGGCGAGTGAGACAGCTGTCTGTGCCTGCCCCACTGCGTCAGCCAACTTTGGTTGACTGAGAGAGCCGGTGAGTGAGAGAGCAAGACTAGGATCAGGGTCAAACTGGCCCTTGCTTGCCAAGAATTCAACGAGCTCCTCTAGCTCGGTGGCCTTGGAGAGATCAAGCGCTCCTTTCTGGACGACAACGCCACCCTTTGGGGTAAGATCAGCCCACCTGCTCACCCCAGCCTCGTACCGTCTCCTACGCTCCTCCTCTCTCTTCTTCCTCTTGGAGGAGTTATAGCTTGGAGAACCCGGGTACCTGTCGTTGCGTTGGTTCACTACCTACCTCCTGCGTAGGTTCTGAGTGCACCACCAGGAGCACCTGGCCTCTGCTTGTGTATAACGGACCACAGATCCTCAGGAGTTAAACCAGTACGGAAGGAGGACTCAGCCATCATGAGCTGCTGGTCTTGCGGGGAGAACAGGTTGAGCATCTGGGAAGTAGGTACAGTCATGCCTTCAGGTAACATCTGAGGTATTTCCGGGAGATCAAGGTCTATCCCCATAGCAGCCTCTAGCTGAGGAATCATGCCCATCCTCTGGGCCATGAGCATAGCAACTGGGTTCATGAGTGACATGAGTGTGTTGAGACGCATGGTGTTCCTTGCGTCTTCCATCTCTATCTCCTTGAGGCGGTTCATCTCTCTCCTGGAGTTCACAGCCTCATCCAGTTGACCCGACTCTATGTACTGCTGGTTCCGCGCCCTCAGAGTCTCTAAGTCCAAAGACCTATTGTCACGTTGCATTGACGACCTTGCAAGCTCCTCCTCCAGGGACATTTTCCTAGTTGCGATATCTCGATTAAGAACAAAGGTCTTCAAGGCTATGGTGTCGACCCCTGTGTACTGAGGATCGAGGAAAGTCCCAGCTACCATCTGGATGAGTCTGCCGCTCATCTCAGCCTCCCTCAGACGTTGGACACCTTCGAGCTCCTTGTGGGCTAGAGTTTCCTTGCCGCCATAGAAGCCTGTAAATTCAGCTTCGGCCACAGCCCTGGCGTTTTCCACCGCAGCTTGGGCTGTCTCTGCTTGAATCTTAGCCTGATCAGCTTGTCGTAACTGCGCCTCTTTGCCGATATTAGCAGCCGCCAGACGCTCCACTTCAGCCCTGCTCTGGGCCATGCGCTCTTCCGATGCACGCCCAATTGCCGCTTCCTCAAATTCTCTTGCTTGTACCCCTTGAGCCTCCAGCTCTCTCAGCCTCTGAGACTCCATAGTCTCTTGTGGCCCCAGAGCCCGACCAGTGAAGGGGTCTCTCATCCCCGTCATCTGTCCAGTAGCTGCAGCAGCTTGTCCCCTCTTCTCTAGCTCATTCCGATGCTCTATTGCTTTGACAGTAGTTTCCTGTAAACTCCTCTGCCAGTCTTGAAGAGCCTGGGACTGCAGGGCAGTAATGTTTGCCGCATTCTGCAGGTTCACAACATCTAGCTGAGCCTTGTGGAGCAGATGGAGCATGTTCGTCATTCCGTCTGATGCTCCAGCCCCTCCAGCACTAACCGCCTTAGCATTAGCGTCAATCGTCAACATGGTCTTGTACACATCTAGGTACTTGGCATAGGCGATATCGTTCGTATCCATTTGACCTATGAACTTGGCCATCCCTTCCACAGTGTCAGGAATTGGGCCAAGATCCACAGCTACGGCTGCGGGGTCCGGCTCCACCTGGTCAGGTATGGTAACATTCCCCTGAGCATGGTTTATAGTCTCCTCAGGAGTCTTGTTCTGCATTATGAAGGCCAGAGCCTTCATAGCCCAGCCGTCAATAGCCTCCTGAGTCTGATTACCAAACTTTCTGCCTTCCCGCCCACCTATCCACTCATAGGC
>Ga0114898_1001795_pt1 | contig 11996 bp, 9 predicted proteins | sample Malvired_Geostar_FD_83496 | JGI IMG/M metagenome (GOLD analysis project Ga0114898, IMG submission 83496) | Marine viral communities from the Global Malaspina Expedition - Malaspina viral metaG DeepMed_Geostar | ecosystem: Environmental > Aquatic > Marine > Oceanic | place: Mediterranean Sea... | reverse complement strand
GGCTTGTACCGCTCCAGGATGGTGCGGACGTACATCTTGCCGAAGGAACCGGACCCGCCGGTGATCAGGATGGATTTGTCGTCAAACATGTCGGGCTTTCAACTTGAGAGGGATTCGACCCCGGGCAGGTCATTCAGCGACGGGCGCCGCGCGACGGGAGCGGCGCGGCGTGTCGGCGGTTCGGGGGCTGCGGGCCTTTCCGCTGGCCGCGCGGGGAGGCCGGGGGGTGTTCACCGCATCCGTCGGCCTCCTGGGCAGCGCCGTGACGCGCCGGGCGAGGCGTCGGACATTGGCGTCGCCGTGCTTCAGGTAAGCCACGATGTCCTCCTCGAACCAGCGGGGAGGCGTGGTGACCTTATTGGTCAGCGGGCGGGCGTGATACCGGTAAGGGATCGTGACCATGTCGCCGCTCATGTAGTGGATCCAGGCGGCCGCGCGCTCCGGCAGATCGACCGGCGTCTGCGCGGGAGACTGGAAGCGAACCAGACGCCGGTAATGGCTTCGATCCTTCGGCGTCACGTGGCCGATCGGATAGTCGGTGGGCGCGAAGTCGGCGCACAGCACCGCCGGGATGTTCATGAGCCCCAGCTCCACGGCCGTCGTGCCGTTGTAGATCAGACCCAGATCGATCAGGTCCCCGAGCTCGTTCAGATCGAACCAGTCCTGGCCCACGATGACGACGTTGTCGGGCAGATCCACCTCGATCAGGTCGGTCATGTATTCGGTCAGGAAGGTGGCGATCTCGTTGCGCAGCTCGTGGGGGTGCGGCTTGATCAGCAGCAGGGTGCGCGACCCCCGCACCGACTCGATGGTGTGGTTCAGCCAGTCCTTCATGTTCCTGTGCGCCGGGCCGCCGTCGGTCGGCGCGGCCATGTCACAGACCACCTTTCCGAATGCGCAGGCCACCTTGCCGCCCTGCGCTCTCCACTGACGCACCCGCTCGGCGCAGGCCAGGGCCTCGGGCGGCGGCGCCGCAGTGGTGCGGGTCGAACGCCGGACCTTGGTGGTGTCGCGGACCCGCTCCAGCATCAGCCGGGCGGCCTTGCGGCGGCTCTCGTACCAGGCGTCGAATTCCGCCGGGACCGGGAAGCTGGCCGTGCGCAGCTCCGGGTGAGCCGTCATGTTGCGCATGCCGCACTTGGTCGAGAACGACCGGGAGAAATTCGCGAAATAGTTCTCGTAGCCGTTGGAGGCGTGCAGGCAGAAGAAGGCGGCCGGGTCTCCGTGCTGCTCGCAGTAGAACCGCACCACGGCGTCGGGCAACCGGGCCTGGAGCGGAACCATTGTGCCCGCGCGCAGCGACATGTCCGCGAAGGTTTCCCGGGCGTTCTGGAGAACGGTGGCCTGCAGCCGCGTCCAGTCCACCAGCCGGCCCAGGAATTTGTTCAGGCTGGGGCAGGTGAAATCGACGTTGTAGCGGCGGCGATTGATGGCGCCTTCCTCCCACAGCGGCTGGGAGAGATCCATGTCGCCCCACTTGAACCGGCCCTTCGCGATCTCGGGTCTGAAGCCCTTGATCGGCTTGAAGCCGTCCGCGACGTCGGGGTTCATGCGGACGTCGGCCAGCACGCAGCCGATGAACCGGTCGATGCGCGGATCACCCGTCGGCTGGGCCGGCAGAACGCCCTCGACGACCGGGATCACGGCCCATCCCTGCTTCTTCAGCTCCAGCAGGACAGCCATGGGATATTTCGTCAGCTGGCCGGCGTTGCGCGGGGCCAGCATGACCACGCCCCGGGGCTTGACCGGCTGCGGCACGGCGCTGAACCAGCGCGCGGAGTCCGCCAGGAACTCGAGCTCGGCGATGCGCTTGATCAGGCTCCAGTGACGGTTGGGCGAGAAGGCCTTCGGCGTGGCCAGCACCGTTCCCGTCACCGTCCTGAGCAGATTCAGGGCGCGGTCGAACTGGCCCTCGCGCTGCAGAATCTTCACATAGTGGATGGCGGCGTAGGAACGGCGCATCGACTCCGGAGCGCCTGCAAAGAAGGCGTGGGCCAGGTCGTGACGCCGCGCCCGCGCCGCCCAGGCCAGAAAATCCCGGACCTCGTGCGGCTTGCGCGGTTCGCCGGCGTGGTCGACCAGCGCCGTCGTCGCCGCCGCGAACCGCTCCGGGTCGCCTTCGACCAGAACCGAGGCCACGGTCCACAGCGCCGTGCGCGCCGCCGGATCCCGGGCGTAGCGCAGCAGACCGTCCTCGATCAGCGCCACGTCATCCGCCATGTCGAGTTCGCGGGCCAGTTGCAGAACCTGGATCAGCAGGCGGACCGTCTTCAACCCGCCGTCCTTGCCGACAAGCGCGGGGTCGGGCCCGCCGGCCCCCGGCAGCATCGGCGTCCACGCGTCCCGCATGGAGGCGTAGGACTTGCGCGCCGCCGCATAGGCGGCGTGGTATTCAGGCATGCGTCGCAGACCCTGGCGCAGCATGTCCTTGATGGCGCGCAGCTTCTCGCGCGTCCCCGGTTCGCTGAGGAACCGGTGGCGGCACGCTGCGAGATAGCGGCTCTGGCGACGCCCCTGGAGCAGGACCTCCTGGTCGATCAGGGCGGAGACCCCGTCGTCCTCCGCCTCTCCCTTCCGGTCCACCGCGCCGTCCGCCGCCTCGGCTTCGGGCTCGGCCCCGGCGGCCCAGGCCATCTTGTCCCGCGCGATGCTGTCGACCACGCGCCAGGCGTCCGCCAGATGAGCCAGCTGGCTCCTGCGGACCCGCGCTTCAATGACATCGGCGGCCTCGCGGGCTTCCGTCGCCCGGGTGGCGGTCCTCACGAGGGCGGCGGCTTCCTGGAGGTGGTCGGTCTTTGCAAGGGCGACGGCCCGCACATAGATGACCAGCAGACTCCCGGGGTGCTCCGCCAGAACCGGTTCGGTGGCGGCCAGAAGGACAGGCGCGCCGTCATCGCGTGACATCAGCGTCGTCAGCCGAACCGCGGCGTCCAGGGGCGCGGCAAGCCCCATCTGCTCCAGACCGGCCATGGCGCGCAGGAGGTTCTGGATCGGTCGATCCATCCCGGAGGCGCGCGCCGCGCGGCTGGCCCGCCCACGCAGGATCCGCGCCCGGTATTCCGTCGCCTCGTCTTTCCAGCCGAGCTTTCCGCACTGCCGGTAGAGCGCCTCGATGACTTCCACGTTTCCGTGGCCGTGGGCGTCCAGATGCTTGAGCATGGCCACCGACAGGCCGCCGAGGCGGGCCTTGTGCAGGAGCGGCGCCGCCCGGAGCACGAGGCGCCGGTGGCGGCTCCAGAGCCAGGCGATCCTCGCCTTTCCCGCTGACGACTTCGCGCTCATCCCAGCAGGTCCCAGGACATGGGGGTGCCCGCCTTGACCGCCCGGGACACCCGCCGGCCCAGCAGAACGTCATAGTGCTTCGGCTCCAGCCCGTGACCAGGGCGCACCCGACGCAGGTTCTGCGGCGTCAGTTCATCGCCCGCATTCAGGTCCTGCGCGATATACAGCGACCGGCGGCGCCGTCGCGCGTTGCGCTCCACCTCGGTCGGACCGTAGCGGACCTCCCCCAGCGCCTGGCGCGCCCGCGTCGCCTCGGTGACCAGCGCGGCCATCTCCGCCGGCTCGGCCGAGAAGGCGGAATCCACCCCGCCGTCCCCGCGGTCCAGGGTCATGTGCTTCTCGATCACCGTGGCGCCCAGGGCGCAGGCGGCCACGGGCACGCCAATGCCCATGGTGTGGTCCGACAGGCCCACCTCGCAGCCGAACAGCTGCGCCATGTGCGGGATGGTCAGCAGGTTGGAATGCTCCGGCGGGGCCGGATAGTTGCTGGTGCACTTCAGCACCACCACGTGCGGGCATCCGCCCTCGCGGGCGGTCTCCACCGCCTCGGCGATCTCGGCGATGGTGGCCATGCCGGTCGAGATGATCATCGGCTTGCCGGTCGCCGCCACCCGCCGGATCAGCGGCAGGTCGATGCACTCGAACGAGGCGATCTTGTAGCAGGGCGCGTCCAGGCGCTCGAGCAGGTCCACCGCCGTCTCGTCGAACGGCGACGAGAAGCACAGGATGCCCTTCTCCCTCGCCCGCGCCATGATCGGGGCGTGCCAGTCCCAGGGGGTGTGGGCCTCGCGGTACAGGTCGTACAGGTTGCGCCCCTTCCACAGGGACTTGGGATCATTGATGACGAACTCGCCCTCGGCGATGTCCAGCGTCATGGTGTCGGCGGTGTAGGTCTGGAGCTTGACCGCATCGGCCCCCGCCGCCGCGGCGGCGTCCACGATGGCCAGGGCGTGATCCAGCGAACCGTTGTGATTGCCGGACATCTCCGCGATCACGAAGGGCGATCCATCGTCTGCGGCGTTGGGGTTCAGCAACTGCTTCAGACGGCTCATCGGGCATCCTCGTTCGCTCGCGCCTGGGCCGCGCGCCGCGTCTCGTAAAAATCACGCAAGGCGCGCTCAAGCGACCACTCGGGTTTCCACCCCAGGTCCATCCGCGCGGCCTCGATACTCATGTGCGGCGCCGGCGCCGGTCCGTCCTGCGGATCCTCGATCCTCAGGGCGGCGTCGTTGCCAAACGCGACGTTCACCGCCTCGGCCATCTCCATCAGGCTGAAGACGCGCCCGGCCCCCACATTGAAGACCCCGCCGGGGGCTTCCGGCGCCAGGGCGGCGGTGAAGGCCCCGACTACATCCCTCACATATATTTGATCAACCCCGATCCGTCCATTTCCCCGCACCGTCAACGGTTCGCCGCGCCATGCGGCGTCGGCGAACCGCATCAGCACCGCCGAGATCCGCTCGCCGTGGCCGTACGTCGCCGCCAGCCGCAACGAGGTCGTCCGCATCCCCGTCTTGCCGCCCCACAGGGTCAGCAACTGCTCCGACGTCAGCTTGGACAGTCCGTAGGGATTCAGCGGAACCGGCAGATCCGTCTCCGCATAGGGAACCGCGTTGGCCCCCGAATAGACCGCGATGGTCGAGGCCTGCACGAGGCTGGAGACGCCCGCATCCCGCGCGGCGAAGACCAGGGTCTCCAGCAGGTTCAGATTGGTTTCCGCGAAGGGGCGGAAGGTCAGGGGATCATCCTCGCGCCGGCTGCGTCGCCCGGCCAGATGCACCACCGCATCCACACCCTTCAGCGCCTCGGCCAGGTCCGTCGCGCTGTAGTCCGTCGCATGCGCCCGCACGCCATCGCCCGCCAGCGGCGTCAGCCCCCCGGCGTCGCGGCCCAGCGCCACGACCTCATGGCCCGCGTCGGCCAGCGCCGGGACCAGATAGCCGCCGATAAAGCCCGACGCGCCGGTGACAGCGACCTTCATGCGTCCCGCCTCATCTCAGTCTGACCGTCTGCGCACATAGTATCCCACCACCTCCATGCGGCCATTGATGGGCAGGACCGTCTCGCCGTCCTCGTAGCGGTACTCGTGATAGAGGGCGTCGTCCGGGATCGGGAAGTCCGCTGCGGAAAAGGCCCCGCCCGGAGGCGTCTGCTGGAACATCAGCTCATAGACCCCGTCCGCCGGGCGGCCCGTCGTCAGGGCCGCGATGTCCTCGCCCATCAGCCGCCGCACCGCCAGGTCCAGATAGTCCAGCCCCCGCGCATGCGTCATCAGCCGCCAGATGTGGCAGCCGTCCAGGCGCGGCGCGATCTCGATGATCTTCGGCCCCTCGGGCGTGGCCTTCATCTGGAAATACAGCGTGCCCTCGCGCACGCCCAGCGACGCCACCACCGCCTCCACCAGTTCGGCGCCCTGATCGACCACCGTCTGATCCACCGCCACAGGCGGGATCAGGTGCCCGCTGGGGACGCCCACCAGATGCTCGCCGTGCACCAGCCGTTCCGAACACTCATTGACCACGACCCGGCCGTCGGCGACCAGCACGTTGTAGGAGATCTCCACCCCCTCCAGCCACGCCTCGACGATGGCCGTGCCGGTGGGCGACAGGTCCAGGGCGCGGCGCACCGCCGCCTCCAGATCCGCCGCGTCATCGACCTTGGCGACGCCGCGCTGGCCTTGCGAGTCCGCCGGCTTCACCATGCAGGGAAAGGCCGACCAGTCGGCGCAGTCCGAAAAACTCTTCACGCGCCGATAGGGGACCACCGACAGGCCGCGTTCATTCAGATGCGCCCGCAACGCCGCCTTGTCGTCCAGCAGGGCGACCAGGTCGTGATCGAAATAGTGCGGCAGGTTCAGGCGCCCCGAGGCCTCCACCACCGCCGGTACGGCCATGTCCGACGACACCGAATAGACCAGATCGGCGCCGATCGAGCGGGCCAGCTCGGTCACGCCGTCCCGGTCATTGATGTCCACCAGCGCGAAGTCGTGCGCCAGCCTGGCCCCCGCCCCGCCCGGCCGGTGGGCGCAGACGGTGACGCGCCAGCCCTGCCCGGCCAGATAGCGGATGAGGTCCGCCTGACCGGCGTTGGCGCCCAGCACCAGGGCGGTCCTGTCACGCATGGCCTCGTTCATCCGTTCAGCGCTCCGATCAGGCGGTCAACAAGCCGCGCGCAACCCTTGCCGTCCACATTGGCCTGGCCCGCCCGCGACATGGCCGCGCGGCGCGCGTCGTCCGCAGCAAGGGCCGTCACCTGCGCGGCGATGTCGAGGGGATTCACCTCGGGCGCGCGCCCCAGATAGATCGCCGCGCCGCGGTCCTGCCAGCCCAGGCCCTGACGGATCTGGTTGTCGGCCATGGCGGTGATCAGCATGGGAACACCGGCCGCCGCCGCCTCGAAGGTGCTGGTGCCGCCCGCAATCACCGCCAGATCGGCGTTCAGATACTCGCCCGCCACGTCGTCGGGATTGACCGCCAGCACGGCGCGATCAGGGGCGTGCGCCGTGATCCAGTCCGCGATGGCGGCGTTGCCGGGATTGCCCGCCCCCGACATGACCCGCAGGGATACGCCGGCCGGGCCGTGGCCCGTCAGCGCCTCCAGGGCGCGCACGACCATGCCCCGGTCGTCGCCGCCGCCGAACGAGATCAGCAGCCGCTTCAACGGGCGGTCCGCCTCGCGCGGCGGCAGATTGGCGAAAGCGGGTCTCAGGACGGCGAACTCCGGCCCCAGCAGGAATTCAGTCCGCGGGTTCCGCGCCAACGCGCGATAGTGCTCCGGGGTTTCACGCGGACCGCCGTTCGCCACGAAATCGGCCCAGAACGGCGGCGGACTGGATGCGTCGAACTGCTGCAGCCACGTCAGCCCGGCCGCGCGCAGCCGCAGCTGGTAGGCCTCGTCCATGCGGTAGTCGTCCATCACCGCCACGCGCGCGCCCAGCCGCCCGGCGAGGGCGATGAAAGCCTCCGCATCCGCGGCGCCGGTGGTCCAGGTCAGGGGCGTCCAGCTCCGGAACAGGGCCTCATCCCCCGCCAGCCGCCAGTCGTCCTCCGGCCCCGCCATGGCGCAGGCCACACCCCGCGCCGTCAGCATGGCGGCCAGGGTCCGGCACCGCGTCAGGTGCCCCGCGCCCACCGACGGCGAGACATTGCAGCGGAACAGGATCATGCGCCGGGCGCCCCGCCTTCCCTCAGCGCGCGGAACACCAGCTCGGCGCGGGTCCAGTCCTCGGGCGTGTCGATGTCGTGCACCCGCCAGCGCGGCAGCACCACGGGCGCCGAATGGGGCGCAAACACCGGCTGATCGGTCAGGAAGGCCTCGGCCGTTCCCCAGTAGAACTGCCCCGCGTCGTGGTACGCCTCTTCCAGATCCTGCGACCGGGCGTGGCGGTGCTCGGGCTGCAGCATGTCCACCCCGCCCTCCGGCAGGCGCTTCAGGGCGCGCTGCACCGGATAGGCGAAGCTGGTCACCGAAAACGCATAGCGGAACCGCCCGTCCGCGAGCAGTTCCAGCCCGGCCTTCAGATCGCCCGCGTCCAGGAACGGCGCCGTCGGATAGATGCAGCAGGCCTGTGCGACCGTGGTCCCCGTCAGGTCCTGCATCGCCCGGATCGCATGGGCGATGACCGGCCGCGTCGGGGTGTGGTCGTCGGCCAGCTCCGCGGGGCGGCGGAAGGGCGCCGTGGCCCCGGCCGCCGCGGCGATCTCCGCGATTTCATCGTCGTCGGTCGAGACCACCACGTGGTCGAACAGGCCGCTCTCCAGCGCCACCCCCACCGGCCATGCGATCATGGGGCGTCCGGCGAACGCGCGAACGTTCTTGCGCGGGATGCGTTTGGATCCGCCCCGGGCCGGAATGACCGCAATGCGCATCTCAGGCCCCCAGGGCGCGCACGGCGGCGATCACATGGGCGACATCGGCGTCGGTCATGGCCGGATACAGGGGGATGCTGAGCGTGCGGTCGTAGTACCGCTCCGCGTGCGGGAAATCGCCGGGCTTCGTGCCGTACTGCTCCCGGTACCAGGGCTGCAGGTGCACCGGGATGTAGTGGACCTGGGTGCCTACGCCCGCCGCCCTCAGCCGCGCCATGACCTCGGCCCGGCTCTGGCCGATGGCGTCGAAATCGATCTGCAGCACGAACAGGTGGTGGCACACGGTCTGCTGCGGCTGTACCGGCAGGCCCAGCCAGTTCAGATCCGACAGGCCCGCGTGATAGGCGGCGATGATCTCGCGGCGGCGGCTGGCGAACCGGTCCAGCTTGGCCAGCTGCGTCGCCCCCAGGGCCGCCTGCATCTCGGTCATGCGGTAGTTGAAGCCCAGATGCTGCTGCTCGTAGAACCACGGCCCCGGGTCGGCGGCCATGCGCGCCGGCGACCGCTCGATGCCGTGGGACCGCAGCAGCGCCATGCGCTCGTACAGGGCGTCGTCGTTGGTGGTGATGGCCCCGCCCTCGCCGGTGGTCATGGTCTTCACCGGGTGGAACGAGAACACTGTGGCGTCCGAGTAGCGGCAGTCGCCGACACGGCCCCCGCCCGGATAGTCGGATCCGATGGCGTGCGAGGCGTCCTCGACCACCTTCAGCCCGCGCGCCTTCGCCAGCGCCGCGAACCGCGCCATGTCGGCTGGCAGGCCGGCGAAATGCACCGGGGCGATCAAGGCGGTGTCGTCCGTCAGCGCGGCTTCCACCGCGTCCGGATCCAGATTGAACGTCGCCGGGTCGATGTCGGCGAAGCGCGGCCTGACGCCCGCATAGGCCATGGCGTTGGCCGTGGCCACGAAGGTGTTGGGCGTGGTGATCCCCTCGCGGCCTTCCAGAGCCATGGCCGCATAGACCACGTGCAGCGCCGCCGTGGCGCTGGACAGGACCAGACAGTGCCGCGCGCCCACCTGATCCGCCAGCTGCCGCTCGAAAGCGGGCACGCGCGGCCCCTGGGTCAGGAAGTCCGAACGCAGGGTGTCCAGAACAGCGGCCTCGTCGTCCGCCTCAATCGTCTGTCGGCCGTAAGGAATCACCGTGCGTCCCTTGTTCAATCCACCCACGCGACTGCGTAAGCTCCAGGCCGTGATCGCGACTGGCCGAACCGCTAACCCGTTGACCGATTGTCAGCAACCCCGCAAACCCGCCGGACCTGCTTCCGGAGCGCCATGCACATCTCTGATCACGGCTCGCAGAACACGGCTCCGCTTCCGCCGCTTCTCATTCTGACCGAGGGGGACCGCCGGCGCGGCCTGGGGCACCTCGGCCGCTGCCTCGGCTACGCGGCGCACTGGCGGGCGGAGGGACGGCCGGTCCGCTGGATCGTCGACGGCGACGAGGCCGCGCGGGCCGTGCTGGGCGCCGAAGCCGTCCAGTGGCGGGTCTGGCAGGACGAAACCGGGACCGTCGATGCGCACGGCCATGTGGTGATCGTCGATTCCTACGACGCGCGGCCGCAGGACCTGGCGCCGCTCGCGGACGGCGCGCGTCTGGTGGTGTGCCTGGACGATCTGGAGCGCGACGGCTATCCGCCGGGGCTGGTGGTTCACAGCGCCCCGGGCCCGCTGGACCGCTCGGGCCGCGCCGCCCGCTGGCTGATCGGCCCGGCGTGGCAGCCCATGCCGCCGGCCTTCTGGCGCGTCCCGGAGCGACCGCCGGCCCGTCCGGTCCTCGGGCGGGTTCTGGTCCTGACCGGCGGCACGGACCTCCGGAACCTGGGGCCCGGGCTCGCCGGCCTGGTCCGGGGGCGCCTGCCGCAGGCCCGGATCGATGTGGTCCTGGGCGCCGGCGCCGCGGCGACGCCCTTCCCGGACGGCGTGATCCTGCACCGGAATCTGGCGCCCGAGGCGCTGCGGGACCTGATGCTGGCCTGCGACGCCGCCGTCAGCGCGGCGGGCCAGACCCTGTTCCAGCTCGCCCGCTGCGGCGCCCCGACCATCATGGTCGGCGTCGCCGGCAACCAGGCCCGGCACCTGCGCGAATGGCCCCGCACCGGCGCGATGACGTCGGCCGGCGACTGGGACGCGCCCGGCCTGCACGACCGCATCGCGGCCCACCTGGAGGCCCTGGCCTCCCCGGACCTTCGTGCGGCCATGAGTCGGTGCGGGCAGGCCGCGGTGGACGGACAGGGCGTGGCGCGTCTGGCGCGGGAGGTGCGCGGGTCTCTGGCCTGACGGGTTACATTTCGTCCCGGCTCGCCTTATTGACGCCGGCCACGGCGCCCGGGATGCTCCAGGCATTCCGCCAGTTGGAACAGAACCACCCATGCACATCGCAGTGATCTTCGGAACCCGGCCGGAAGCCATCAAGATGGCGCCGGTGGTCCAGGCGCTGCGAGACACCCCCGGCATCCAGTGCAGGGTCTGGTCGACCGGGCAGCACCGCCAGATGCTGGACCAGGTGCTGGGGCTGTTCGACCTGGCCGTGGACGCCGACATGGCCCTGATGACCCCGGGCCAGAGCCTGAACGGCCTGTTCGCCGCCGCCGTGACGGGCGTGGACGCCATGCTGCGCGCCGAACGGCCTGACCTGGTTCTGGTGCACGGCGACACCTCGACGGCGGCCGCCGCGGCCACCGCCGCCTTCCACGCCGGAGTCCCTGTCGGCCACGTGGAGGCGGGCCTGCGCAGCGGCCGGATGGATCAGCCCTGGCCAGAGGAGTTCAACCGGCGGCTGGTGGACATGGTCAGCCGGCTCCTGTTCGCCCCCACCGACCGCGCCCGGGACAATCTGCTGGCCGAGGGCGTCGCCCCCGACCGGATCCTGGTGACCGGCAACACGGTGGTCGACGCCCTGCTGGCCACGGCGGACCGGATCCGGACCCGTCCCGACGTCCGGGCGCGCCTGGACCAGAGCTTCGCCCTTCTGGACCGGAGCAAACGTCTGGTGCTGGTGACGGGTCACCGCCGCGAGAGCTTCGGCGACGGCTTCCGGGACATTTGCGAGGCCCTGAAGCGGCTGGGTCAGGAGGACGCGCTCGAGATTGTTTACCCCCTGCACTTGAATCCGAATGTGCGGGAGCCGGTCCTCGGGCTATTGAGCGGTTCGCCCAGGGTTCATCTCATCGACCCGGTTGACTATGAGAGTTTCGTCTATCTCATGGATCGGTGTGACGTCATTCTCACAGACTCAGGCGGCGTGCAGGAAGAGGCGCCGTCTCTGGGCAAGACCGTGCTGGTCATGCGAGACGTGACCGAGCGTCCGGAAGCCGTCGATGCGGGCGTTTCACATTTGGTTGGTACGGACCCGAACCGTATCGTGTCTGGCGTGTTAGAGGCCCTGGCTCGCGGCCCGCGAGCCGGAAACGACAACCCATACGGCGACGGCCATGCCAGCCGGCGCATTGTCCAGGGACTGCTTGATGCCGCTGACCATCTACGCTGACTTTCAGGCCGAATCCCGCGAACGCATGACGGTGGCCGTGGTGGGCCTCGGCTACATCGGCCTGCCCACCGCCGCGGTGATGGCGCGGGCGGGCCATCGGGTCATCGGCTACGATATCCAGCCGGACGTGGTCGCCTCGGTCAACGCCGGCCGCAGCCACCTGGTCGAGCCGGGCCTCGACCTGCTGCTGGCGGCGGTCGCCGCGAGCAAGGCCCTGACGGCGGTTCATGAGGCGCCCCGGGCCGACGCCTATCTGATCACCGTGCCGACGCCCACCAAGACGGGCGATTTCAACCACCCCGACCTGAGCTCGGTCTTCAGCGCCGTGGAGGCCATTGCGCCCCGGCTGGAGAAGGGC